>ERZ772967.683-NODE-683-length-25922-cov-3.987706_pt1 | contig 25922 bp, 18 predicted proteins | sample MGYA00511677_ERZ772967 | MGnify/ENA primary metagenome ERZ772967 (study PRJEB29015, sample SAMEA2737931) | human oral metagenome | biome: human oral; feature: human-associated habitat; material: dental | place: China | collected 2146 ...
ACAACAGGGCAACTGTTTTTTTCATGAACACACAATCCTCCTCAGGACTCGAAGATAACGATACGACCGCGCGCCCCTCCGAAGCGGATCGGTCGCGCGACGCAGAACGCCTCCCCTGCCGACGGGCAGGGAGCGCTCGTGTCGTTTATGAAAATTAAAGACAAAGATGAAGGGAAGACCCCATCAGGGGGTCAACGAACGGTGCGGAGAGGGGCGGGAAAGCGGGGCCTGTAGAAATCGTCTTTACGACACAGGACCGATCCACAGAGGACCGCACCGAACGATGCATCCCGTGCACCGCAGCTCAGCGCGTCAGGAAAAACCGAACATGGCGATCCCCCCTCCCGTCTTGACCAAGAGTGCGGGGCCGCGCCGCCCAGTCCAACTCCACGGCCAGGGCCCCGCGTAAGTATGCGTCAAGGAGGACGGTAAAGTCAAGGGGGGCAAAAACGTAATCCTCACTGTTCCGTCAGCGGACAGCGAGGCACCGAAGAGCGGCAGGGCGGCGGCATGGAGCCCCCAAAGCGGAATCGAAAATCCCCTTCGGCCCTTTCTTTTAAAATCCCTGAAAGTATGGTATAACGCTCACTGCGCCCCGCGTTCGGGACAGCGATCGACAGTCGCATAAACGGGAGGGATCGTCTTTGGATTACACCTATCTCTTGAGCCTTTGCGTCATTCTCTTGTCCACGAAGATATTCAGCCTCATCTCGCGCCGTGCCCAGCTGCCGCAGGTGGTGGGCGCGCTGATGGCGGGGCTGATCTTCGGCCCCGCCGTGCTGGGGGCGCTCACGAACGCCCTCTTCGGCATCCGGTTCTGCCTCATGCCCTCGCCGCTCCTCTCCCGCCTGGCGGAGCTGGGGGTCATCGTCCTGATGTTCACCGCCGGCATGGGGACCAGCGTCAAGGACCTGAAGGCATCCGGCAAGTCGGGGTTCCTCGTGGCGCTCCTCGGCGTGCTGACGCCACTCGGCATGGGGGTGCTGATGCTCTACGCCTTTGAGCCGGGGACGAACCTGGAGTCCGCCCTGTTCCTGGGCTCCGTCCTCACCGCCACCTCCGTCTCCATCACCGTGGAGGCCCTGAAGGAGATCGACATGCTGACCACGAAGGTGGGCAACACGATCCTGGCGGCGGCGCTCATCGACGACATCCTGGGCCTGGTCTGTCTCACGATCGTCAGCGGGATGGGAGGGGAGCGGGTGAGCCTGGCGCTCATCGGCGTGAGGCTCCTGGGCTTCTTCGCCTTCGTGGGCATCGCCGCCGTCGCCTACCACCGGGCCATGGTGTGGATGGACCACCGCAATGCGGAGAGGAACCTGCGCCGCTACCCCGTGGCGGGCTTCGCCTTCTGCCTCTTCATGGCCTGGACCGCCGAGGTGGTGTTCGGCATCGCGGACATCACGGGGGCCTTCGCCGCGGGCATGATCATCGCCACGGCGCCCAAGGGACAGTACATCGCCAGCAAGTTCGACACGATGGGCTACCTCCTGCTGACGCCGGTCTTCTTTGCCAACATCGGCCTCGAAGTCTCCATCCCCAGGATGTCCGGCTGGCTCGCCTTCTTCACGCTGGTGCTGGTGCTGGTGGGCGTCGCCTCCAAGCTCATCGGCTGCGGGCTGGGCGCGAAGCTCTGCGGCTTCACCAACCGGCAGTGCGTCCAGACGGGGCTCGGCATGGTGTGCCGCGGCGAGGTCGCGCTGATCGTCGCCAACAAGGGCATCGCCATGCACGCCATCCACGAACAGTACCTTGGCCCGATCATCATCATGATCATCGCCTGCACCATCCTCTCCCCGGCCATGCTGAAGGCGGCCTTCAGGGGCGAGGTTTCCGCGGAGAAGGGGAGCCGCCTGATCGAAAACTACACCCTCGCCGAGAAGACCGAGAGGGTCCTGGGGCGCCTGTTCAACCGTCACCATCGAAGGCAGAGGCTGGAGGACGTCCGCTCGAACCAGCAGCGCGAGGATTGAATCGGGAATTTGGAACGACCTTCCGGACGGCGGGCCGTTCAGGATATGACAGGGGGGCCGGAGACGCCCCGTCAAGGCGCCTCCGGCCCCCACTCCGCGTGAAGTCCCCTGACGTCAGCGCAGGGACTCCGCGACGGCATGCGTCAGGACGCTGCCCTTCCGCGCCGCGCTCGTCACGGCGTCCATCATGACGCCGCGGACGCCGCGGCGCTCAATCTCCACAACGCCCTCGATGGTCATGCCGCCGGGGGTGCAGACCGCGTCCCTCAGGTCGGAGGGCGCCCGGCCGGAGTTCGTCACCAGCCGCGCCGCACCCAGCGCGGCGGCGGCGGCGCCCCGGTAGGCCAGGGCCTTAGGCAGCCCCGCCTGGATGCCCCCCAGGGCGGCCCCCTCCAGGAGCTCCAAAAAGAACGCGGGGCCGGACCCGATCAGCGCGGTCAGGGCGTCCAGCTTGCCCTCCTCCGTAAACTCCGCGTCCCCCAGCAGGGAAAAGGCCGCGCGAAGCCACTCCCCGTCCTCCGGCGCGCACCCGTTCGCGACGACCACGCCGCTGAAGGCCGCGTTCATCGCCGCACAGACGTTCGTCATGACGCGGGCCCAACGGGCCTCCGGGGCCGCCTCTTCCAGCATGGGCAGGGACACCGCCGCCGCCAGCGAGACGCAGAGCTTCCCCCCCAGGGCGCCGCGCAGCTCCCGCACCGCCCCCAGGGTCAGGTGGGGCTTCAGGGCGAACATCACCACCTCCGCGCCGCGGGCCGCCTCGGCGTTGTCCGAGATCAAGCGGACGCCATCCTGCGCCACCTCCGGCCGACGGCCCGGGTGGGGGCACGAAGCCGTTACCCGGCACCCCGCCCTGGCCAGGCCGCGCGCCACGGCGCCCCCCAGGGCTCCCGCCCCGATCACGGCGATGCCCGTCCTCACGACGTCCTTCTCCACGACTAATCCCCTCCCTGAGCCGAAGCGGACACGCGGGTCCGGCTCCACTCGAACATCCCAAGCGCCGCGGCCACGCTGGCGTTGAGGGACCCCACGCCGCCCTGGATGGGGACGCGCAGCAGCTGGTCGCAGCTCTCGCTCACGAGGCGCGACAGCCCCTCCCCCTCGGCACCGACGACGAGGGCCAGGCGCGCCGGCAGCTCGTCCTCCCACAGGCTGGCCTCCGCGCGCCCCTCAAGGCCCACGGTCCAGAAGCCCGCGGCCTGAAGCTGCGCGAGCGTCCGGACGACGTTGACCACCGGGATCATCGGAAGGCGCAGGGAAGCGCCGGCGCTGGTCTTGACCACCGTCCCTCCCGGCAACGCGGAGCGGCGGCGCGAGTAGACCGCCGCCGCGGCTCCGGCGGCCTCGGCGGAGCGCACGATGGCCCCCAGGTTGTGGGGGTCCTCCACGTGGTCCAGCACCACGATCAGGGCCGGCGCCTCCGCGGGCAGGGCCTTCAAAAAGGGCTCCAGGCCCACGGGGACCGTCTCCGTCAGTCGGCAGGCCACCCCCTGATGGCGCTCTCCGGGGCAGAGCTTGTCCAGGGCCTCCGGCGCCACCAGCTGATACACGACGCGCCCGGCCCGGGCCAGGTCCACCAGCTCGTCCAGGTAGGGCGGTCGGACGTTGTTGGCGATCAGGAGCCGCGTGCACCGCGAGGGCGTGTTCCGCACCAGGTCCAGCACGGGCTGGCGCCCCCAGCAGACGTCATCCGGTGGCAGGGGCCGCTCCGCGGGCTCCCGAAGGGCCTCCCCCCGCGGGGGCCGACCCCGTCGCGCCTCCGTGGGGCGTCCCGGTCCCCTCAGGTCAGGACGCCTGCGCCCCTCCCCGCCGCTTCGGCGCGGCCCGCCCTTTCCTCCGCTGAATCGTTCCGCCATGTGTCCTACGCTCCTTTGAGGGCCATTGCCCCCTCGATCTCCTGCGCGTACTCCCGCAGGAAACGCGCCGTGTACCCCTTTTTCCTCATCACCTGTTCGGGGGTGCCCTCCGCCACGATGCGGCCGCCGCCCTCCCCGCCCTCCGGCCCCAGGTCGATGATGTGGTCCGCCGACAGCAGGACGTCCAGGTTGTGCTCGATGACCACCACCGTGCTGCCGTTGTCGGCGATGCGGTGGAGGATCTCCATCAGCTTTCTCACGTCCGTGTAGAACAGGCCCGTCGTGGGCTCGTCCAGCAGGTAGAGCGTCCGGCGGCTGAACTTTTTCGACAGCTCCTTCGAGAGCTTCACCCGCTGGGCCTCGCCTCCCGAAAGCGTCAGGGCCGACTGCCCCAGGCGGATGTAGCCCAGGCCGGCGTCCTGAATCAGCCGCAGGCGGCCCGCGATGCGAGGGATGTCCCCGAAGAACTCCGCGGCGTCGTCCACCGTCATGGCCAGGACGTCCGCGATGGACCGGTCCTTGAAGCGCACCTCCAGCGTTTCGTGATTGTAGCGCGTCCCGCCGCACACCTCGCAGTCCACGTAGATGTCCGGCAGAAAGAGCATGGATATCTTCATGGACCCTGCGCCGCCACAGGCCTCGCAGCGACCGCCCTTCACGTTGAAGCTGAAACGCCCCGCGTTGTAGCCGCGTATCTTCGCTCCGGGCAGCCCCGCGTAGAACTCCCGGATCAGGGAGAAGACCCCCGTGTAGGTGGCCGGGTTCGACCGCGGCGTGCGCCCGATGGGGCTCTGGTCCACCAACACGACGTTGTCGAACGCCTCCGCCCCCTCGATGGCCCGAAAGCGGCCCGGACGCTCACGAAAGTCGCGGTCCAACCTGCGCCGGAGGCCGCGGTAGAGCACGTCGTAGAGGAAGCTGCTCTTGCCGGAGCCCGACACGCCGCAGAGACAGGTGAACGCGCCCAGGGGAATCTTGACGTCGATGTTCTTCAGGTTGTGGTGCGCGGCACCCCGTACCGTGAGCCAGCCCTGAGGCCTCCGCCGCTCGCCCCGCCGCACGATGCCCGAAGCCTCGCCCCGAAGGTAGGGCCCCGTGAGTCCGTTTGAGGCCACCACCGCCTCGTAGGACCCGTTCTGCAGCACCTCCCCGCCCAGCTCCCCCGCCGCCGGCCCCATCTCGATGAGCGCGTCCGCCGCCTTCATCGTCTCGCGGTCGTGCTCCACCACCACCACGGTGTTGCCGAGGTCCCGAATGGAGTCCAGGGAGCGCCCCAGCCGCTCCGTGTCGCGGGAGTGCAGACCGATAGTGGGCTCGTCCAACACGTAGAGCACGCCGCTGAGGTTGGAGCCTATCTGCGTCGCCAGACGGATGCGCTGGCTCTCGCCGCCAGACAGCGTGTCCGCCCGGCGAAGGAGGGTCAGGTAGCCCACGCCCACGTCCACCAAAAAGTCGAGCCGCCGGCGTATCTCGCTCAGCACCTGCTCCACGATGCTGGTCTCCGTCCGCCTCAGGTCCAGCCGGCGCATCCTCAGGGCCAGCTCGTCGATGGGCATGACCATCAGGTCCCCGATGCCGTGGCCCCCCACCTTCACGTTCAGGGCCTCCGGGCGCAGGCGCAGGCCTCCGCAGGTCCGGCAGACGTCCTCCTCCCGATAGGCCGCCAGCTCCTCCAGGGTCTTCTCGGACTCCGTGTCCCGCAACATGGTCTCAAGCCAGTTGACGACGCCCTCGTAGCGCCCCATGTAGGGCCGCGCGACGCCCCCCTCGTCGAACACCATGGGGACCCGCTCCGCACCGCTGCCGTTCCAAATGAAGTTCCGGACCGCCTCGGGCAGGTCCCCGTACTTCGGCGTCAGGTCCCAGCCGTACTTCTCCGCAAAGAGCCGGATCTTCTTAACGTAGTAGGGCTTCGTCTTCCATGGGATGATGGCCCCCTCCAGCACGGACCGGTCCGGGTCGATGACCAGGTCCTCAGAGAAGTGCTCGTGGCTGCCCAGGCCGCTGCAGTCGGGACAGGCGCCGAAGGGGCTGTTGAAGGAAAAGAGGCGCGGCTCGATCTCCGGCATGGCGATGCCGCACTCCGCGCAGGCGTACTTCTCCGTCATCATGTACTCCTTCTCCCCCTCGGCGGCGATGAGCACGTACCCGTCCGACTGCCTCATGGCCGCCTCGACGGACTCCGCGATGCGGCTGCGGCGGTCCTCCGCCACGCGCAGACGGTCGATGACCACCTCGATGCTGTGGCGCTTCCGCTTGTCCAGGTCGATCTCGTCCTCGAGGTACAGGGTGGACCCGTCCACGCGCACGCGGGAGTAGCCCTTCTCGCGGACCTGGGTCAGGAGGTTCCTGAACTCGCCCTTCTTGCCGCGCACCAGCGGCGCGAGGACCTCGATGCGCCGCCCCGCGTCGTTCTTCAAGATGTGTCCCACGATCTCGTCGATGGAGCGGCGCTCCACCGGCCTCCCGCACTTCGGGCAGTAGGGGACGCCGATGCGGCCGTAGAGCAGGCGGAAGTAGTCGTATATCTCCGTCACGGTGCCCACGGTGGAGCGCGGGTTGTGCCCCGTCCCCTTCTGCTCGATGGATATGGCCGGGGAGAGCCCCGTGATCTCGTCCACGTCCGGCTTCTTCTGAACGCCCAGGAACTGGCGCGCGTAGGCGGACAGGGACTCCACGTAGCGCCGCTGGCCCTCGGCGTAGAGCGTGTCAAAGGCCAGCGAGGACTTGCCGGAGCCGGATGGCCCCGTGATCACCACCAGGCTGCCGCGGGGAATGTCCACGCTCACGTTCTTCAGGTTGTGCTCCCGCGCGCCCCTGATGTGAATGCAATCGGTCAAAAGATGTTTTCTCCTTCGTTCGCTACCGCTGGCGCTTCCCCGGCGCGCCGGGGAGCGGCTGAATGCGATATAATCTTCAATGGGTTTCAACCCCTCGGGGGGCGCCCCCTCACGTTCACCGCGTATTCTATCATGAAGCGCGTCGCGGGATGAGGGTCCAATGGCGCCTCATCCCGAAATCGAAAGAGGTGAGGACATGACGTCAGGACGCGCTCTCCGCGTCGGCTCGCCGGCCGGGAGGCTCCTCCTCGCGGTCCTCCTGGCACTGACGCCGCTCCTCCGGCCCATGGCGGCCGGCGCAGCGGAGGACTGGACGCCCCCCGCGGACGTCGTTCAGGCCCAGGACGAGATCAGCAGAGACATCGCGCAGCGTCAGGCCGCCGTAGAGGCGGAGCTGGGCGACGGAAAGCTCACGAGCATCGACATCGCGGCGCGCATGAGGCAGCTTGACAGGCTCATTGCAACGGCCTCCGAGGACGCGGCGGGCTGGGGCTTCAGCGCGGAGCAGCGCGAGCAGTACGCGCGCCTCCTCTCCGACCTGAGCCTGGACTGGTCCGCCTACAATTCCATGCTCCAGAGCCAGCCGCCCCGCGCCACGGACGCTTCGGGGCTCCCCGCGTCGCAGGACCTCCCCGCCGTCGCCGACATCGACTTCAGCGACGACCTCCTAATGCGGATCCAGAAAGCGACCAACGAATTGGACGTGCAGATGTTCTACCTGCAGTCCAAGCTTGGCGTGCTCAAGCTGAGCCAGTCGGACATCGAGAGCCTGAAGGGCGGCGCGGGGGCGGACGACGGCTCCCCGACGCCGCCGAAGCTTCAGGAGCTGAAGCTGGAGCTGGCCCGCGTGAGGATGGCGGCCTCATGGGCCCAGGTCCTGGCCGCGAAGCGGAGCTGCGACGCGAACGTCGCGCTCATCCAGAGCATGAGGGCGCAGCTGGCCTCCGTCAAGGGGCGGCTCACCTTCCCGGAGCCCCTGCTCAACGCCCGCGTCGCCAGCCTGGACCGGGAGATCGACGAGACGGCGGTGCAGCTCGAGAATGGCCGGGCCATGCTGCTGAGCGCGGCCTCCGACCTGACGAAGGCCTACGCCGCCATGAAGTCGGCCGACGTTTTTCCCCTCACCGCCGCCTCTTCGCGCTACCTGGAGCGCAAGACCAACACGAACAAGCTGGAGTACTCCGCCACCTTCCTGGAGGACAAGGTCCGCTGCCTCCGCGAGGCGCAGGACCTGTGGCGCAAGCGCTACAAGCTCTTTCACGACCAGGTTTCCGGCCAGGATATCTGGCAGTACCGCAGCGACGCGAGGAGCAGGATGGCCGAGCTGGAACGCCAGCTCGAGGCCATCCAATTAATGAAGAGCGAGCTTCAGCGCAGCATCGCCACGATGACCGAGCAGGCGGAGGGGACCGACGGGCGGACCCGGCAGAACCTCGGCCAGGCCCTCCAGAACGCGAAGGACACCGTCGCCAACGTCCTGAACCTCTACTCCTCCCTGATCCCGAACCAGATCTTCCTGCTGCAGACGCTCTACGACGAGGCCAGCGAAAAGATCAACGCCGTGCGCATCGCGGAAAAGGTCGGCAGCTTCGGCAAGGCCACGGTCATGGGCTTCCTCAACACGAAGCTGTGGGAGGGCGAAGGCTATGCCGTCACCGTCGTCAAGCTGATCACCGCCCTCCTGGTGTTCGTCTCGAGCTTCTTCCTGAGCGCCTGGGGGAGCCGGTGGATCCAGCGGCGAATCCTCTACAGCCTCCCCTCGAAGGCCACGGCGGCCGGTGCCGCGCAGCGCATCGTCTTCTACGTCCTGTGGTTCGCCTTCGTCCTCATCGCCCTGCAGATCGTCAACATCCCCCTGACGGCCTTCGCGTTCCTGGGCGGCGCGATGGCGGTGGCCATCGGCTTTGGCGCGCAAAACCTCTTCAACAACCTCATCAGCGGCTTCATCATCCTCTTCAGCCGGCCCTTCAAGGTGGGGGACATCATCGAGGTCGACGGCACCAACGGGACCGTCGAGGACATCGGCTCCCGCTCCACGCGCATCCGCACCTGGGAGAGCTTCGACGTCATCGTGCCGAACCGCTACCTGCTGGAGAACCGCGTCACGAACTGGACGGGCAGCGACGTGAAGAAGCGCGAGGTGCTGAAGGTCCGGGTGGCCTGCGACACGGACACGCGCCACGTGGAGGAGCTCCTGATGAAGGTCATTCGGGACCACAGCAAGGCGCTGAAGGACCCGGCCCCCTTCGTGTTGTTCCGGGACTTCGGGGCGGGCAGCCTGGAGTTCGAGATGTACTACTGGGTGGACCTGATGGCGGCTTCCACGATGAAGGTGGCAAGCGACATGCGGCATCACATCGCTTCCCTGTTCCGACAGGAGGGCATCGATATCCCCTTTCCCCGCACGGACGTGTACCTCGTCCCGCCCGCCGGAGGATCGGAGGCGCAGGGCACGCTCGACCCATGACGCACGAAGGGGGGCGGTCATCAGAGACGGCCGCCCCCCTTCGCATCCGCTGCGTCCGGCAGCGCCTTACAGCCCCAGCAGCACCGCCGCCGCGATGCCTGCGGCCTGCATCAGGAGCCCGATCCCGAACAGCGGCAGGAAGAACTTGTACCACTTGTTCAGGGGGATGTGGGCGATCGCGCAGATGATGGGGATGTCCGCCGTGGGCCACATGACGTTGGAGAGGCCGTCGCCGAACTGGAACGCCAGCACCGCCACCTGACGGCTGATGCCCAGGAGGTCCGCCAGCGGCGCCATGATGGGCATGGTGACGACCGCCTGCCCGCTGCCGGAGGGAATGAAGAAGTTGATGAGGTTCTGCACCACCAGCATCCCCTCGGCCGCCAGCCACTTGGGCAGGACGGAGAGCGGGAGGGAGCAGTAGTAGGCCACCGTGTCGATGATGTGCCCCTTCTGCAGGATCACCAGCATCGTGCGCCCGAAGGCGATGAGGAGGCACCCGGCGGCGATGTCGCAGAAGCCGTCCGCAAAGGCCTTCGCCGTGCCGTTGACCCCCAGGCCGCCCACCACCCCTCCCAGGATGCCCATGAGCACGAAGAGCGCGCCCAGCTCGTTGAAGTACCAGCCCTGAGCGATGACGCCCCACATCAGGACGCCCACGGCCCCCAGGCAGATGAGGCACACCAGCTTGTGCCGCAGGCTGAACTTCATGGAGACGAGCTCGTCGTGGTCCATGTGGAGCTCTCCCATGTCCACGCCGTGGAGGAGGCTCTGCGTCGGGTCCGCCTTGACGCGGGCCGCGTAGCGCGCGACGTAGAGCGCCGACACCGCGAAGAACGACAGGCTGAGGACCAGCCGAAAGGGCCAGCCGGAGAGCAGGGGGAGCTCCGCGCACTTCTGGGCAAGGATCACCGTGAAGGGGTTCATGATGGCCGCGGAATAGCCCATCCCGACCCCAACGGCCACCGTGGCCGCGCCGACCATGCCGTCGTAGCCCATGGCGATGGCCATGCCCACGAACAGCGGCAGGAAGCCGAAGCTCTCCTCGAACATGCCGAAGATCGACGCGCAGAACCCGAAGACGAACAGAAAGAAGGGCATGATGTAGCGGCGCTGGCTCTCCCCGAAGACCCGGAGCATGGCCCCCACCGCCGCGTGCAGCGCCTTCGTCCTCAGCACCACGTACCAGGACGTGTAGGCGAAGAACACGAAACCCACCACGTCCGCCCCCTCGATGAACCCCTCCATGTACGCGGTGAAGAGCCCGAAGAAGGACACGGGCGTCTGCTCCACCGCCTTAAAGGTGCCGGGCACGACGACGTTCCGCCCCACCGCCTCGTTGAGCACGCGGTCGAACTCTCCGGCGGGAAGCAGCCAGGTGCCGATGACGGCCAGCACGGCGAGGAAGAAGAGGATCGCGTAGGTGTGGGGCGCCGTGATCCTCTCAAGAAAGGACGGTCCCCGCCCGCCCCGCTCCAGCTCCAGCCTCTCATCCATCATAAAATCTCCCTTCACGTAGATATTGTAGAATGGCCCGGCCTGCCGGACCCCTGCCTCAGCTCACGCTCGACAGCACGCGCCTGAGGTACCGGTGCGTCCTCCGAACGGACGGGACGCTCACCCGTTCGGAGGGCGAATGAAAGCCCCAGGCGTCCGGCCCGATGGCCACGGCGTCGAGGTCCGGCCTCCGCTGAAGCAGACAGCCCACCTCGATCCCCGCGTGGGCCGTCAGGACCCGCGGCGCAGCGCCGAAGAGCGCCTCATAGGCGCCGACGCACAGCTCCCGCAGGGGCGACCGGGGACGGAACTCCCACCCCGGATAGAGGTCGTCGCACCGGCAGCTCCCGCCCAGCAGGCCCGCCAGGCGCTCCATCCGCTGATAGAGGTACGTCCTCAGGCTGTCCCGCGCCGAGCGCAGCTCAAGGGTCAGGCGCAGCTCCCGGCCGTCGAAGCGGACCTCCCCCAGGTTGTCCGACGTGTCCACCAGCCCCTCCAGCATCTCGTTCATCTGAAAGATCCCGTCCGGCGTCAGGACCAGGGCGGAGATCACGGGCCCCGGCTCCGCGGCAGCCGCCGGGGCCTCCGGCTCCCGTTCCAGCGTCACGCGCACCTCGTCCCCCGATACGGCCAGCTCTCGGCTCAGGTCCTCCGCCAGTGCGGCCAGGTCCTCCCCCAGCGCGGACTCCTCCGTGGGATTCAGGCAGACGACGGCCTCCGCATCCCTGGGGATGGCCAGACGAAAGCTGCCGCCGCGGATGGAGGCGAGGCGCGCCCCTCGACGCTCAGCGGCCATCAAGAGGCGCGCCAGCATGACGTTGGCGTTTCCGTGCCCACGGTGGATGTCCTCGCCAGAGTGCCCACCCCGCAGCCCGGACACGGCCAGGCGATAGGCTGCAAACCCCACCGGCAGGGGCTCTGCCGTCATGGGAAGGCAGAGGTCCGCCCTCATGCCGCCGCAGCTGCCGCACAGCAGGGAATCGCCCTCCGCGTGGTCCAGGTTGATGAAGAAGTGCGAGCGTATTTTCTCCGCGTCGAAGTTCAGCGCGCCACTGAAGTCCGTCTCCTCCGCGACGGTGAAGAGCGCCTCGAGGGCCGGGTGCTCCAGAGCGTCGTCCTGAAGCAACTCCATGGCCATGGCCACGCCAATGCCGTCGTCCGCCCCCAACGTGGTGCGGCCTCCCGTGGAGAGCAAATCTCCCTCCAGAGCCCACCCAATGGGGTCCCGCATGAAGTCGTGCTCGACGCCCGCCGCCTTCTCGCACACCATGTCCAGATGCGCCTGAAGCAGGACGCCCGGCGCCGCCTCCCGCCCCCGCACGGCGGCCTTGCGGACGAGGACGTTGTTCACAGCATCCCGCTCCGCCTCAAGCCCCAGCCCCTGTGCCCAGGCCAACACGTGGTCGCTCAGCGCCCTCTCGTTTCCACTGCCGTGCGGAATCTGGCAGATATCGTAAAAGTGCCGGAACACCGGCTCACGCCTCAGCGCGTCCAACGTCATCATCAACAACCCTTCCTCGCAGTCCTTGTTTATTAATGCACTATGCTAAATAACAATAGCGATACTTTATAACCGGACGAGCCTTTTGTCAAGGCGTCCGGCGTTCCGGACAAAAGCGAACGCGGGAGAGCCGGAACGCCCGGCCCTCCCGCGTTCGCTATTCGCACAGGATTCAGGGAAGCTCGCGCCTCAGCGCCTCAGCTATTGTGAAGTCCTCTCGGAGACGGGACGAAAGTATTCCTCCTTCAGCATCGAATAGATGATCTGGTCCAGGTAGCCCCGATCGGACTTGTAGTTCTGCCGCAGCACTCCGTCCCTGTGAAGTCTCAGGCTTTCATAAAGTTTTATGCCCACCGCGTTGTCGGGGTAGACGTCCAGCCAGAAGCGGTTGAACTTCAGCGTCTCGAAGGCGTACTTCATCAGGGCCTCCATGGACTCCCTTCCGTATCCCCTTCCCTTTTGGGCGATGACGATCCTCCGAAGCTCGAAGCGCTCGGACATGAAGTCGAGACGGGCCAGGGCGTAACCGACCGTCTCAACGCCGTCCTTCCTCCGGATGACCAGCAGCCGGTGTCCGGGGTCAGCGATCTCCGCCAGGTGCTCTTCGTAGGTGCCGACCCAGATGAACCTCCGGTTCTCCTCGTCGTTCTCCTGCGCAACGATCCAGCCGATGTCCGACTCCGCGGCCTCGACGATCGCAAGGCGCTCCGTCTCCAGCATCGCGCCGACCTCCTCCTCACGTCCTCACGTCCGCAGGGCGCGTTCCCCCGCGCAGGCCATGCCACTGTGCGAGGATCATCCCCGAAAACATCAACACACAACCCACGTAGCCCCGCAGCCCCAGGTTCTCGCCCAGGACGACCGCTCCTCCCAGGGTCGCGAAGACCGTCTCCACGCTCAGGATCAGGGCCGCATGGGCGGGAATGACGTCCTTCTGGGCCACCACCTGGAGCGTGTAGGCGATCCCCACGGAGACCACCCCGCAGTAGAGGATCGGGAGCAGGGCGTCCCCCACGTGTGCAAAGCCGCCCGGCTCCAGGAACAGGGCCGTCCCGACGCTGAACAGCGCACAGAACGCGAACTGCCAGAACGAGAACTCCAGAGGGTCCGACCTCTTCACGTAGGCGTCGATGCACAGGATGTGCAGGGCCCAGAACACCGCGCCCGCGATCTCGAAGACATCGCCCCGCGAGACGGAAAGGTCCTCCCGCACGCTCAGGAGGTAGAGGCCCACGAGGGCCAATATCCCGGCGCACCAGGTCGTCAACGGAACCCTGTGGTGCATGAAGAGCCCCAACAGGGGCACAAAGAGGATGTAGAGCCCCGTCAGAAAGGCGGCCTGCCCGGCCGTCGTCTCCGCGATTCCCGCCTGCTGGAGCCACGCCCCCAGGAACATGACGCCTCCGTTCAGAAGCCCGCCCTGGACCGAGAGCCTGCGGGACGCAGCCCTCGCGCGCCTCCTCGCCGGATCGTGCCATCCGAAGATGACGATCAAAGGGAGCAGCGACGCGCTCCCCAGGGCAAAACGGCAGGCGTTGAAGGAAAAGGGGGGCAGGGCCCTGGAGCCGAACTGCTGTGCAATGAACCCAAAGCCCCAAATGGCTGAGGTGACGAGGAGCAGGAGGTTGCCCCTCAGCGCCCTGGAATCCATGGTTCGTCCCTCACGACGGTTTCTTCATTCCCACTGCCATCATAAAGTCTTGTCCTGCCCATACCGGCACCTTCTCGACGTACTTTGACATGAAGATCATCAGGAGCGCCTTGTAGTCCACGTCGAAGTCCAGGGTGCCGCCGACGTGCACGTCGCCCTTCGCGTGGGTCACGTCGAAGATCGTGTGGTCGGAGGAGTAGTGTCCCAGATAGCGCAAGCCTTCCATGCGGGGCGTCAGGCTGAAGGGGAACGTGTCCTGTCCGCCGACGGCGATGATCGCGCGCTGGATCATCCCCCGGTCCTCCATCTCCGCCGGCGGCTCCCCGAAGGCGTTGAGCCCCCGCTCGCCGGACGGCACGGAGTGCTTCAGCTTCTTCTCGATGACCTCGCACCGCAGCGTGAACACGTCGTGCAGCATCCCCGGTATGGAGCTTCCGTAGGACGTCTCGTGCCCAAGGAGGAAGGCCTCGCCGATGCGGAGGTGGTTGATGCCGGATGGTATCCGATCGTCGAACACCAGCGGCAGGCTGCCGGAGTTGCCGCCCGACACGTACTCGAACTCGTAGCCGCAGCGGTTCTGCGCCTCCTTCGCCAGGTCCGCCAGCTCCTTCAGCTTCGCTGGCGTCGGGATGACGCCGCCGTAGCAGTTGAAGTTCACGCCCAGCCCGGCGAGCTTCACGCCGCGCATCGTCAGGATCTGCTCCACCATCGGCATGACGTCCTCCGGCAGCGCCCCCTCGCGCAGGTCGCCCAGCTCCACCATCAGGATGACCTCGTGCGTCCGCCCCAGCGTCAGCGCGGCGTCCGACAGCGCCTCGATGACGGCGAGCTCCGAGTTCAGGCTGACGTCGCAGAGGCAGACGACGTCGTCCGCCTCGGAGATCATGGGCACGCGCAGGAGCATCGCGCTCCGCGCCCAGCGCTTCAGCACCTCGATGTTCTCGAGGCGCGCGTCCGCGAAGTTGCGGATTCCAGCGTCCGCGAGGGCGTCCACCATCGGCTCCCACGCGCAGAAGCACTTGGTGACGTAGTGAAACTTCAGCTTGTGCGCGCTCAGGAGCCCGGACAACACCCTCGCGTTCTCAAGCAGCTTGTCCAGATCGACCCGTATCTGTGGGTACCTCATGCGTTACCTCCCTCCTCGTTTTCCTCGTTCGGGCACCTGCCCGGCTCACTTTTCTGCGTCCTTTTGCCTGCATTGTTTGACGAGGAAGCTGGCGACGTCGATGCCCTTCGAGCCGCGGCCGAAGCCGGCGTCCAGCCCCGCGGCCACGGCCATCTCGTCCGTGACCTGCGTGCCGCCACCCGCCAGGATCAGACGGTCGCGCACCCCCCGCTCCACGCAGATCTGGTTCAGGCGCCGCATGTTCTGGATGTGGATGTCGTCGTGCGAGATGATGGTGGACTGCAGGATCGCGTCCGACCTCGTCTCGATGGCCGCGTCCACAAGCTTCTCCACGGGACACGACGTGCCCAGGTAGTGGTACTTGACCCCGAAGCCCTCGATCCCCCCGTGCTTGATGTCCAGGATCTCCTTCAACCCCACCGAGTGCTCGTCCTCGCCCACCGTCGCCGCCACCACCGTGATGGGACGCTCGTGGATGTAGTCCCGAATCTCCTTCGCGCTCAACACCTCAGGAAGCTTCGGGATGACCAGCTCGTCGGTGTCGATGTCGAACCCCACGACGCCCTTCAGCTCGATCAGCGCCCCCTCGCACGGGTGCATCGCCTGCTTGTGGATCGCCACGCAGTCGGTGAGGCCCATCTTCTCCCCGATCTTCAGCGCCGCAAACTCCGCCGTGCGCACGTCCGTCGGCAGCAGGAGCGTCACCACCACCACCCCGTCCGCCATCCACTCCACCTCGGGGCGGATGAGGTTCGGGTGCTCGTAGTACTTCCGCTTCTCCGCAATCCGCGCGTTCACGTTGTCAAACTCGTCCAGCTCGTCCACCCAGACGATCTTCGACGGGTCCTCGAACGTGTCCCCCCCGATGGCGTCCGAGGGGCGCTCGAACTGCGGAGGGACGTGGTTGTTCCCGTAGTGCACGGAGACCGGCGCGAAGTAGTCCGGCTCCCGAAGGAAGATCATGTCGTTGCCGATGCCTCCCGCCTTCTCGCGCGCGATGCCGTCCCCCTTGCGCTCGGGGTACTTCCCGCTGTCCACGAAGAACCCGCGCTCCACCGCCTCGAAGTAGCCGCCCACCTCCAGAATCTCCTCCAGGAAGAGCACCGCCCGCTCCTTCAGCTCCCGAACCGTGCGCCCAAGCTCGCCCTCGCGGTCCAGCTTCACCTGGTCGCGGATCCCGTCCAGGCCGTCCAGCGCCTGCCGCGCGGTGTTGACCCCCTGGATGTTGTAGTAGTGCCACGGCACGTTGCGCCCCTCGTCCGGCGTGATGGTGGACTGGATGTCCGCGCTCGTCAGACGAGAGATGACGATGTTCAGCGTGTGCGTCACCGTCGCCTCCCGCGTCTCCGATTCCATGAACTTCGTGTTCTGCTGCGCGCGCATCTTGTAGTCGCGGAACAGGTCCCGGAGTGCCACCGCGTAGGGGAGGTCCAGCCTCATGCACGGCGCCGGCGGCGCGGTGGGGGGCACGGTGGAGAGCGCGATGTTCTCAGGACGGATGCCGACCTTCCGCGAGAAAATGGAGTTGATGGCGTGCTGCACCATCAGCTCTGGCATCACCTTCCACGCCTCCATCGCCGTCGCGTTGGCGTTGTGGGCCCCGTCGATCTGAAGCATCCCGCCGTAGGCCAGCACCTTCTTGCTCTCGCAGGCGTCGATGAAGCTGCGCAGGCCGTTGATGTTCCGGTAGAGGATGTTGTACTGCGGGTCCTGGTGCACGCCCGACACCCCCTCCTCCACGAACATCACCGCGATGTCCGGCCCCGCGACGCCCGACACGTAGGAGTGGAAGTTCAGAGGACGCCCCACCTCCTCCTCGATCAGGTCCAGCGCGCGGCGCGTCGCCCGGCACTGCTTCCGGGTCACCGGGATTCCCCCGATTCCCTGCGTCGTCCCCTCGATGAGCGAGTCGATGTGCGACTGGCCCGCCGTCCGGATGACCATCAGGTGGTCCGCCCCGTTCCAGGCCGCCATCCTCATGCGGCGGATGTCGTCCTCGAAGCGCCCAGAGGCGATCTCCGTCGTGATGACACAGTCCGGTTGCGGGTCGATGGACCCGAAGCCACGGCTCCCTGGCAGGGGCACGGACTGCTTCAGGGGCTCCGACGTCTCGCGGTAGACGAAGTCCCCGACCTGGCGCTCGACGCCGCGGCCCTCCCGCCAGTGCCACGGGTGGCGCCGTGGACGGTAGTCCGCAAGCCCGTTCAGTATCTGGCGGACGTCGATCTTCTTCTCCTTCTCCAGGTGCTCCGGGGGGTCCCCCGCCTCCGGGAACGGAACCTTTCTGTCCTCCACCACGTCACTCCCCCCCTCCGTACAGGCCCGGAACTAGGTCCCAGTGCTCGCCGGACGCCAGCGCGACGCCCGCCTGCCGCACGGAAACCCCCAGCTTCTCCGACAGACGCCACACCGTGTTGCCCGCGCCGTGCCCCAGCAGGCTGCGCTCCACCAGGCCGTCCACGATGGGCTTCGCCTCGATGCTGGAGAAACCCATGCGCAGCAGCACGCTGCGCTCCACCGCTGGCGTCGTGTAGACCTTCCCCGCGTCCAGCATGGGCTGGACCACCCGGCCCGCCAGCTCCCAGAAGTAGTCGAACAGCTCCTCGTCGCTCTTGTCCGCCAGGTGCGTGCGCCGCTGTTCAAAGTCGTCCGCTCTTGCCATGCTCTCCCCTCTCTCCCACTCGCACCTCTCACGGCGCCCTCGTGAACCCGCGGGGGGAACGGACAGCGCTCCCCCCGCGGAACGGCCGGCGCGCCCCTCAGCAGGTGACGCCCAGCGCCTCAAGCTCCTTTCGGACGAACTCCGTGTCCGCGTTCAGCTCCGCCTTGAAGTACTCCAGGTCCTCGGCGCTCGCGGTCTTCCGGTCCTGCGCCAGGCGCTTCAGCGCGCTGCGGCGCATGGCCTCCAGGCTGTGCTCTCGAACCTTGAAGCGTGACGGGTGGTCGGGCAGCACGATGTTCTTCCCGGGCACCTCCGTCTCCGGGTCCCCGATCAGGACCTCCACACCGTTCCGGCGCGCAAAGCTCAGCTGCGCCATCGGGTGCTTGCCCGCGCCCGTGTACTCCGTCTCCTGCACCACGATGACCTGATCCGACGGCAGCGTCATGGAGAGGGCGAACGCCGCGGCCAGGGAGGTGTTGCCCGCAGGACCTCGCTCCATCCCTTCCAGCGCGGCCAGGGCCTCCGTCATGTAGAACACCTCGCCCTCCTTCACCAGAAGGTAGCGGTCCATGTAGCGCAGCGGACGCGCGGCGTTGCGCGGCACGTCCGTCCGGTCCGGCTGCACCGTGAAGGGCACGCCGAACCCCGTGTGGCCCGTCGTGAAGGACTTGCGGTTGAAGTCGTGGTCCGAGGCCATGTGCAGCCCAGACAGGTCCACGCTCGCCGCGTAGACCTGGGACTTCGCCCCCGCCTTCCGGAGCCCGCGGGCCGTGCCGGTGATGTTGCCGCCCCCCGCGTTGGTGGCCACGACGACGTCCGGGTCCCGACCAAGCTGGCTGCGGCACTGCTGGGCGATCTCCCAGCCCAGCGTCTCGATGCCCGCGATCGCCGACGGCGTGTAGAGCGATGCGTTGTAGAACCCCGTGTCCTCCAGCAGCATCAGCGTCTCGTAGAAGAGCTCCGGCCCCACCGTGAGCTGCACCACCTCGGCACCCATCGCCTCGCAGGCCCGCTGCTTCTCCAGAATCTCCGGCTGCCCCACGCGGCGGCTGTCGTAACACTCCTGGACGACGATGCACTTCAGGCCGAGGCGCGCCGCCATGCAGGCCACCGCCGCCCCGTAGTTGCCCGACGTGGCCGCAACCACGCCCTTGTACCCCATCCGGTGCGCCTCGTAGACGGACAGGGCCGCGCGCCGGGCCTTGAAGCTCCCGGAGAGGTTCTGCGCCTCGTCCTTCACCAGGATCTGCGCACCCTTCCCGCCTCCGGCCGTCCTCCGGGCCAGCTCCGTCACGTTGTCGAGGCTCAGGAGCTTCGTGTCGCCAACGCTCATCCCGCTCTGAATCTTGACGATCTCCTCGAGGCTGTGGGGGACCGCCTCCCGCATCATCCGCTCGTAGTCGAAGCGCCCTCCCGGCTCCTCGAACTTCGAGTAGTCGATCCCGACCGCCGCCTTGACGATCTCGCTCTTGCGCGCCATTACGGCCTCATAGCTCCTGCCGCCCATCTCAGCAGGCCCCCTTTCCGTTCAGGATATCCACAACCTGCCGATGCACCTGCGCCAGCTCCGGGACGTAGCTTCCGAAGTCGTGCCGATACCCCGGGTCGCAGTTGGTGAGCGTGCCCTCCACCTCGCGCCCGATCGCCGTCCGGACCCGCACCGTCGTGCCGGTGTGGGCGCTCTCCGCCAGGAGCTCCCCCTTGACCCACATCTCAAGCGGCAGCGCGGCGGTGTCCTCCGGGACGCCCGCGGCCCGCTCCCCGGCAGGAAGCAGCTCGATGTGCAGGACGACGCAGTCCCCCTTGTGGTAGACCCGGCGCTCCTCCCGCAGCTCGTGGACGAACCGGTTCATGTCGCCCAGGATCGCGTGCGGGATCGGGAGCTCCAGAAGGTCGCTCAGCCCAGCGGGCGCGTTCAGCACCTGCGGGATCATGTTCACGACCATCGCGATCGTGCCGATGCCGCCCGGCATCTCCGGCTTGCCCGAAAACTTCAGCGTGTAGCCGCCCGCGTCGATGGTGATGTAGTCCCCCGTCTCGATGCCCTCGGCCTCCGGACGAACCTGCTGCGGGTGGTCCAGGTGGATGAACGCCCGGCCGTCGGCCGTCCTCCCCCAGCCCTGCTGACGGATGCCCGCCAGGTTCCCCGGCTCGACCTTGGCATAAGGCGTCTCGCGGTGCACCTTCGAGATGATGGGGTCCTTCGTCTGCTCGATCTTGGTGATCTCGACGCCCAGCCCCGCGGCGATGGCCGAGATGGACTCAGGGAACCCCACGTGACCCGCCAGGTCGTTGGCCGCAAGGCGCCTCTTGAACTCCTCCGGCGTGATCCCCACGCCCTGCTCGTGCATCACCGCCCCGCCGAAGGGCGAGAGGTCGTTGATGCGCGCCGCCTCGATGGACTTCACGTCCTCGCAGGTCCCCGTGATGGCCAGGATCAGCAGGTCCAACACAAAACCAGGATTGATCCCCGTCCCGAAGACCGTCACCCCGTGCTGGCGCGCCAGACGGTCGATCTCGAGCGACAGCTCCGGCTCCTGAGCCCACGGCCAGGCCATCTCCTCCGCCGTCGTGATGACGTTCAGGCCGTGCTCCACGCAGAGCTTGACCTTCTCGAACGCGCTCCTGGTGAAGGAGTCCGTCCCCAGAAGCACCACGTCGCACGCGCCGTTTCGGATGAGCTCCGTGCCGCCGAACAAAAGCTCCGGACGGCTCCCCCGCTCCTCCCCCAGGTACTGGTAGACGTCCGTTCCGTGGAGGTGCTTGCGCCCCACCACAACCCCCACGATCTCAACGCCCGTCTTCTTCAGAAGCATTCGCGCGATCCCGCTCCCCATCGCGCCAAATCCCCATATCATCACACGGATATCCCTCATGAAAACGCCTCCTCACTACAAATTTAACTCAAATTGATTACAAAACCACTAAATACACAAAGAAAAACCAAAAAACCGCGAAGCGCGTCCATCCCCCACGGCGCTGCGGCAAGGTCTGTGCTGGGGCGGCTCCTGACACCCCGTGCTGCCCGCGGAGGCCCTGCAAAAGAAGAAAATTGTATGCGTTGAATACGGATTTAGAATAGCATAAAGCGGATGAAAAGAGAACCCCTCCGTCCGCTGGGGCAGGCGATCCACGTGCTAAACGCGATTGGGTATTAAATTTCGCTGTTGAATTTTGAATGAATCGACACTTTACCCGAAAGAGAGCTTTACAAACCCTCTCGCCTGGTGATAAAGTGTAAAAGTCGGTTGCCCGTTCTAAAATGTTTTTGAGTGTGTGCGGAATCATTTTCAGGAGGTGAAGTTATATGTTGAAGAAAGTCCTTGCGTCACTGACGTTGGTGCTCCTGTTGTCCGGGAGCGGGCTGGCTGCGGAGCCGATCCGGATCGGCTACCTCGTCGCGCTGACCGGAGACAACGCCCCCTTCGGCATCACCGAGGCCAACATGGCCCGAATGATCGTGGACGAGCAGAACGAGGCGGGCGGCCTTCTGGGCGGCCGTCCCATCGAGCTCATCGTCTACGACACGAAGACGCGCAACGAGGACGCGGTCAACGCGGCCCGCCGCATGATCGAGAGCGACCGCGTGTGCGTGATCATCGGGGACCTGGCGAGCGGCATCAACATCGCGACGGCCCCCATCGTCAACCGGGGCCACGTTCCCCAGATCTCGACCATCGGCACGAACCCGCTGGTGACGGTTGACGAGAAGGGCAGGGTGAGGCCCTACTCCTTCCGAATCTGCTTCACGGACCCGTACCAGGGCGCCATCGCGGCGGACCTGGCCTACAACGACCTGAAGAAGACGAAGGCCGCCATCCTGTACAACGTCGGCTCCGACTATGCTCACGGGCTCCGCGAGTTTTTCACCGAGAACTTCAAGCGGCTGGGCGGCACGATCGTGGCGGACGAGGGCTTCCGCGGCGAGGACGTGGACTACCGCGCACAGCTCACCACCATCAAGGCGTCGGGCGCGGAGTTCCTGTTCCTCCCTGGCATGGGCAAGGACATGGCGCTGGCCATCAAGCAGGCGCGGGAGCTGGGCTTCGACGGGACCATCGTCGGCGGCGACGGCTTCAGCGACATCATGTTCGAGATCGCGGGCGACGCCATGAAGGGGACGTACTGGATCAACCACACCTACATGGAGGACCCGGAGATGGCCTCCATCTACGAGCGCTACCAGAAGCGCTACAACGACGTCTGCAAGGAGTTCCTGGACGGCGCCATGGCGGCGGATGCGGTGTACTGGGTCTTCGACGCCATTACCCGCGCGGGCGTGGACGAGGGGCCCGCGATCGCGAAGGCCCTCGAGGAGACGAAGGGCCTGAAGCTGCACCACGCCACCATCACCATCGACCCCGCCACCCACGACCCCATGAACAAGGCGGGCGTGGTCCTGCGGGTCGACGACGACCTGAAGACGGAGTTCTACAAGAAGATCGAGCCCAAGGCGGAGTAGGGGAGCGGGGGTGAACGCTCAACGGACCCCAAACGGAAGCTTGCTTTTGGACTGCCAGCGGCAACGGGGCCGTGTGAGGGGCCGCTCGGCCTGAGAGGTAACTCCTCCGGTTTCGTAAAAGCGTCCACCGGATAAAAAGAGCGTCCGCCCCAACAGGGCGGGCGCTCTTCATGCCGCCTTGTCCGTCACTTCCTGCCGCCCAGGTAGACCGCTTCGATCTCCGGATCGACCAGCAGGTCCTTCGATGCCCCCTCCTTGACGATGGTCCCCGTCTGAATGACGTAGGCCCGGTGGGAGAGCTGGAGCGCCTTCTTCGCGTTCTGCTCGACGATGAGGATTGTCGTGCCCAGCTTCCGGTTGATGACGGTCAGCTCCTTGAAGATCTCGTTGATGATGATGGGGGCGAGGCCCAGGGATGGCTCGTCCAGGAGCAGCACCTTGGGCCGGGCCATGAGGGCGCGGCCGACGGCCAGCATCTGCTGCTCGCCGCCCGACAGCGTGCCCGCGTACTGCTCCCTGCGCTCCAGGAGTCGGGGAAAAAGCTCAAAGACCTTCCGCTCCTGCTCTTCGATGGCGCTGCGGTCGGAGAGGGGGAAGGCCCCCATCCTGAGGTTCTCCAGGACGGTGAGCGGGGCGAAGACCCTGCGCCCCTCCGGCGCGAGGGAGACGCCGCTGGTCACCACCTGATGGCTCCTTCGGGGCAGGTCCCGGCCCTCCAGCAGGACCCTGCCCGATGCGCGCGGGACGTCGCCCATGATGGCGTTCATCATGGTCGATTTTCCCGCGCCGTTGGCCCCGATCACCGCCACGATCTCACCGGGGAAGACGTCGAGCGAGATGCCCCTCAGGGCCTGGATGGCGCCGTAGTTCACCGAGAGGTCCTGAACGGAAAGGATGGGGGTTCTCTCGTCAGCCATTTGTCATTCCTCCTCCCCAAGGTAGGCCTTGAGCACTTCGGGGTGCTGGCGGATGTCCTGCGGACTGCCCTCGGCGATCTTTGCGCCGAAGTTCATGCAGATGATGTGCGGGCAGATGGCCATGACCATGTCCATGTGGTGCTCGATCAGGAGGATGGTGAGGCCGAGTTTTTGATGCAGTTGGGTGATCAACTCGTTGAGGTCGTGCACCTCATCGGCGTTCATGCCCGCGGCGGGTTCGTCCAGGAGCAGGAGCTGCGGCTGAAGCGCAATGGCGCGGGCGATCTCAAGCCGGCGCTGCAGGCCGTAGGGCAGGGTCCCGGCGGCCTGTTCCGCGCGGTCCGCCAGGTCGACCTGCTCCAGGAGCTCCATGCTCTCCCCGCGGATCGCGGCCTCGCGTCCGCGCCAGCGGCCGAGGTGCGTGATGGCCTCGAAGAACGAGTAGCCGTGGTGCTGCTGCGCCGCGGTCATGACGTTCTCAAGGACGGTTGAACCCGGAAAGAGCCTGAGGTTTTGGAAGGTGCGGGCTATCCCCAGGCGGATGACCTGATAGGACCGCAGGGCGTTGACGTTTTTGCCCATGAACTTGATGTCGCCGCCGTTTGTGTCGTAGACGCCGGTCACCAGGTTGAAGATGGTGGTCTTTCCCGCGCCGTTGGGCCCGATGAGCCCTGCGAGCTCCCCCTGCCGGATGACGAAGCTCATGTCGCTGACGGCCTGGACCCCGCCGAAGAACTTGTTGACGCCCTTCAGCTCCAGCACCGCGCGCTTCGATGTCGGGTTCATCAGCGGCCCCCTCCCTTCTCGTCCGGCCCGGCGACCGGGGACTTCCTCCAGCGCTTCAGGACCCGTCGGGCGTAGGCCGGGGTCAACTCGTTGGTCCCCATGATGCCCTCCGGGCGAAGGACCATGATCAGCACCAGCACGGCCCCGTAGACGAGCATCCTGTATTGAGAGATGGGGCGGAACAGCTCCGTGACCAGCGTCAGGATCGTCGTGCCGATCAGGCAGCCGCTGGTGGAGCCTAGCCCGCCGAAGACGACGATGGAGACCAGCTCCGTCGACTTCACCTGATCGAACATGACGGGCTGGATGAAGGACATGTAGCCCGCCAGGAGCGCTCCTGCCACGCCGCAGTAAAACGCCGAGATGGCGAGGCTCAGGACGCGGAAGTGGGCCGTGTTGAAGCCCAGGAGGGACGCCGCCACGTAGTCGTCCCGACAGGCCTTGAAGGCGCGCCCGTACCGGCTGTTGATCAGGAAGAACATGAGCACGCACAGGACGAGGAAGAAGGATACGGCCACGGTCATGGACGTGTAGTTGTCGATTCCCGGATAGCCGCGCGCGCCGCGCGTGACGCTGTTCCAGTTCTCGATGATGAGCCGGATGGCCTCACCCAGCCCCAGGGAGACGATGGCGTAGTAGTCGCCCACCAGCTTGAGCGTCGGAAGGCCGATGAGGTAGGCCAGCGCCATGGAGAGGACGCCCCCCGCGAGGATCGCGGCGACGAAGGGCACCTCGTACTCGACGGTCAGGATGGCTGCCGTGTAGGCGCCGATGGCCATGTACCCCGCGTGCCCCAGCGTGAAGATGCCGGTGAAGCCCGTAAAGAGGGAGACCCCCAGAGCGGCGATGAGGTTGATCGCCAGAAGGGTGACGACTCCGGATGCATAACCTTCCACCATGATGATCCCCCCTATACCTTCTCGCTGACGGACTTTCCGAAGAAGCCCGTGGGGCGTATGATCAGCGTCACGATGAGGATGCCGAAGACGACGAGGTCGCGGAACTGGCTTGAGATGAAGCCGGCGGTCAGCATCTCGGCCAGCCCCAGGATGATGCTGCCCAGCACGGCGCCCGGCAGGGAGCCCAGCCCGCCGATGACGGCCGCGATGAAGGCCTTCGTCGTGATGGCGTTCCCCAGCTGGGGATAGAGCGTGTACCGCACGGAGAGAAAGATTCCCCCCACGGCCGCAAGGAGCCCCGCGACGAAGAACACGATGGAGATGAGGCGGTTGACGTTGACCCCCATCAGCCCCGCCGTTCGGAGGTTGTAGGACGCGGCCCGTATGGCCAGCCCCCACTTCGTCTTGACGAGGAAGACCTGCAGCCCGATGAGGAACGCCACGGCCGTGATCAGCGACAGGATGTCGAAGGCGCTCGTCGTGACCACCCCGAAGAAGCGGACGGGGGTCGTTGGGATCACGGGCGGCAGAGCGCGGAAGCGGCCGCCGATGGTCACGACGAAGAGGTTTTCGATCACGATGCTCATCCCCATGGAGGCGATGAGCATGTAGAGCGTGACGGGCGTGCGCTCGCGGATGGGACGGTAGGCCAGGCGCTCCACGACGATGGCCGAAACGCCCGCGCCGACGAGGGCGGCCAGGGAGGCCGTCCAGATGTCCAGCTTGAGTTTGAGGAGGGCGTAGTAGCAGATGTAGCCACCGATGACGAGGAAGCCGCCGTGTGCGAAGTTGGAGAACAGCAGTACGGAGTAGACCAGCGAGTAGCCGACCGCGATGAGGGCGTAGACCGATCCCAGCGACAGCCCGTTGATCACCTGTTGAATCAGGGTGACGAAGAGATTCAAAATTTAACACCTCGATTTCGTTGAGTGGTGTGGATACGGAGGCGCCCAGGCGCCTGGGGACTCGGACCGTCGGTCCTTTCGCGTCCCGCGCCCGCGCTCCGAAAGGTGGTGAGGCCGCATAGAAACGGGGCCCAGGACCGACGAACGCCAGCCTTGGGCCCCTCCGTGAATGCGGTTTATTTCGGCTCTATTTTCTTGTAGAACTCCGTGTTCAGGTCGTCGCCGACCTTCAAGATGATGCCCGCCTTGTTCAGCGGGTTGTGGTCTTCGGGGTCGATGGTGAGGGTGGCGTGGTTCAGCTTGAGGCCTTTCGTCTCCTCGAGGGCCTTCGCGATCGCAGGCCCCTCGTCCACGCCCGCGCGGGTGATGGCGTCGAAGAC
>ERZ772967.684-NODE-684-length-25918-cov-21.787380_pt1 | contig 25918 bp, 15 predicted proteins | sample MGYA00511677_ERZ772967 | MGnify/ENA primary metagenome ERZ772967 (study PRJEB29015, sample SAMEA2737931) | human oral metagenome | biome: human oral; feature: human-associated habitat; material: dental | place: China | collected 2146 ...
CGTCGACCTGGTCGACGGTGACGTAGTCGTCCACGCCCACCGGGTTGGCCAGGGGCGCGTCTTTGGAGACCTGGACGGTGACGGTGCCCGTGTCGGTGCCGCCGCGCCCGTCGGAGACGGTGTAGGCCACCGAGTGGTTGCCCTCCTTGTCCGGCAGGTTGAGCACCAGGCGTCCGGCACGGGTGGACACGCCCAGCGACGGGTCACTGGAGACCGGGTCGCCCTCCAGCGACAGGGTGTCGCCGTCGGTGTCCAGGTCGTTGGACAGGACGTCCACGGCCACGGTGCGTCCGGGCTTGGCCACGACCAGGTCGTCGGTGGCCACCGGGGCCACGTTGAGCGGGGAGGACTGGGCGACGCCCACGCGGACCGTGCCGGTGGACTGGGCTCCGAAGCGGTCCTCGACGACGTAGGTGAAGGTGTCGGTTCCCGAGGCGCCCTCGGAGGGCTTGTAGGTCAGCCACGAGGAGTTGACCTCCACCGAGCCCAGGGAGGGGGCCTGGTTGAGGCCCACCAGACTCACCGAGTCGCCGTCGGGGTCGATGCCGTCCAGGGGCACGGTGATGTTGGTGGACGAGCCGGCCACGGTGCGGGCCTCCAGATTGCGCGGTGAGGGCGCGGAGTTGTGCTCGGCGTCCTGCGCGCGCACCTCCACGGTGAGGACCCCCGAGGCGGTCTGCCCCTGATCGTCCTTGGCCGTGTAGGCGTAGGAGGTGCGTCCGGGCTGGTCGCCGGCGCGGAAGCGGAGGGTGTCCTCGCTGACCCAGGCGGTGCCGAGCTCGTCGCCCACCAGGCTGACCTGCGAGTCCACCGACAGGTTGAGGCCCGAGGGGGAGGAGTCGTTGTCCAGGACGGGCACGGTGACGACGTCGCCGGCTCTCACCACAGCGGTGTCATTGGTGACCACCGGCGGCTGGGGCTGGGACTGGGTCACCGGGACAATCGCTACCTTCCCGGTGGCGGAGGAGGTCCCGTTGGTGACGGTGTAGTCCACCGTCAGATTGGCCGGGACGGTGCTGGCCGCAGTGATCTGCAGCAGGGAGTGGTCCACGACCGTGACGGTGACGCCGGAGTCAGGCGGGGCACTGACCGACTGCAGGACCAGGATCCCTCCGGAGGGGTCGAAGTCGTTGTTGAGCGGGGCGATCGTCGTCGAGCCGCCGTTGCGCAGCAGGGCGGTGTCGTTCTCGACCTCGGGCGGCACCGTGGCGTCGGCCTTGGGGGTGACGTCCACGCGCACGATTCCCTGAGCCGTATTGGCCCCATCCATGACGTCGTAGGTGAGGTAGTAGGTCTGGGCCTGGGCACCTGCGTCGGCGGAGAAGGTGAAGACGCCCGCCTGCTGGTCGACGTCGATCGAGGTCCCGGCCGGGGCCTCCTGGACCGCGGCCAGGCGCAGGGTCGCCCCGGAGGGGGAGGTGTCATTTTCCAGGGGAGAGACGACGGCCTTGGTGCCGGCGACAACACGGATGTGGTCGGCGTTGGCGATCGGCTTGGCCGACTGAGCCGGCTGCACATCGACCTTGACCACGCCGGAGGTGGTCTCCCGGCCGTCGGAGACGGTGACGGTCAGGTCCCGGGTGCCGGTGCCGGCCCCCAGCTCACGCACCGTGACCGTCCCCTCGTTGGAGACCTTGGTGTCGAGGCCCTCGCCCTGGGCGGAGACCAGGAAGAGGTCGTCGCCGTCGGGGTCCAGCCAGTGCCCCAGCACGTCGAGGGAGCCGGAGGCCTTCTCGGCGACCGTGAGGGTCGGGGTGGTGGTCTGCTTCGGCGCGCCGTTGACGTCCCAGCCATGGACGTCCACCGTGGCGACGGCGGAGTCGCTCATGCCGCGCCCGTCGTCGGCGGTATAGGGCACGGAATAGCTGCCGGAGGCGTTGTCGGGGATATCCATGCGCAGGGCCAGTCCGCCCTGGGCCTTGGTAGCCGAGAGCGACCCTCCGTTGTCCTGCGGTGTGGCAGTGAGGACATCGCCGTCGGGATCAGAGTCGTTGGCCAGCACGGGCAGGAGCGCGGAGCGGCCGGGGCGCACACCGAAGTTGTCGTCGACCGCCTTGGGGGCGTGGTTCTCCTCGGTGCGCTCCGGCGGCGTCTGGGAGTCCGAGGTGTTGGCGGAGTCGTCCTTCTGGTCGGCGTTGTCGTCGGTCTGGGCGGTCTTGTCCGTCCAGTCGTCGATGAGGACGAGGTCCTCGTTGGGCAGCCACACCGAGCCCGTCTCCAGGTCGTTGAGCACGATGGCGTCACGGTTGACCCGGAAGATCGGGGCCGAGGACGCGGCGAGCTTGTCGTCATGGAGGGTCTCGGTGCCGCCGCTGAACAAGCCGGAGCAGCTGCGCACGAACTGGCCCGAGCCGGACCAGGCCGCATAGACGCACTTGCCCAGGCGCACCGGCTGGGCGGCAACGCCCTCAGGGGCCGATTTCTCCTTGGAAGACGGCGTCCTGGTGACCTTCCCCCCGTCCAGGGGGATGGAGATGAGCTCGTTGCGGGAGGCCACCAGGACCGAGTCGGCGTCAGGGCCGGGCTGCTGGAGCGCCAGGCCGGAGGTGTCCAGGTTGACGGTCTTGCCCTCGGGCAGGTGGAGGATACCGGTGCTGCGCTCGAGGACCACCGGCTTGTCGCCGACGGCGGTGATGGCCAGATCGGTGCCGGAGGTCAGTTTCAAGGAGGTGTTGGTGGCCTCCTCCCAGCCCTTGTCGTTGGCCTCCAGGGAGACCAGGGACTTGCTGGTGGCCGAGGCCGCGTGGATGGCGCCGTCCTGGCCGACGACGGCCACGACGTCGGGCATGCCGGAGACCACGGGAGCCGCGGCGGTCAGGGAGCCGACCGACTTGGTCTTCGTGGCGCGGATCGTTCCCTGGACCTTGTCGATGGCGATCACCCGGTCGCCGCCCTGGGCGATTGTCGTGCCCTTGGTGAGCTGGGTGCGTCCCGAGAAGGAGACCTGGGTGGGGTCGACCGAGGAGACCGAGGCGTCCCCGGAGTCGGGGACCAGGATGTCCTCGGCGTTCTGGGTGACGTCGAAGGAGGACGAGGAGGTGCGAATCGTGCCGTCGACCTCACGGGAGGGGTAGTTGAGGCGGGCCACCAGGTGCTTGGAGGTCGAGGTGACCCACACGCCGCCGTCGTTGAGGTGCAGGTCGGCCTGGGCCACGCCCTCGTGGAGCCAGGCGGCCGTTCCCAGGGCGGCGACGCACAGCACGGCGGCCAGGGAGGACAAGCGCTTGCGCAGCCGCTGACGCTGGGCCCGCGACTGGGGGATGCGGAAGGTCGCGGCCAGGCGGGAGGTAGTGGTTCCGGAGGTGAGCCCCGATCCCATGCCCTCCACGGCGTCGTCAGAGGCGGCCTTGGCGGAGTTGCTGGAGGCCTTGGCCCGCCGCCGGGGGCGCAGTGCGCTCGCGGCACGGGCGAGGAGACCGGGACGGCCGGTGGAGTCCTGATCGGTCTGGGCGGTGCTGGAGTCGGATCGGTTGCTTCCGCCGTCACCGGCACCGGAGGCGGCTGCGGCGGAGTCGATGCTGCTCGACGAGCTGTCGAGCGCCTCGAAGTCGTTACGTGAAGTGGTCACTGGGCCCCTTGGGGACTGCGAGATGCGACCTCCTGGACGAGGGTTCGTCGCAGCATCGTCGAGGAGGTGGTGGGGGTGTAGGGGAGGTAGACCACCGAGGCACCGACCTCAGCCATCTCGGCCTCGAGGCGGCGACCCTTGTCCGTGCCCTTCCAGTCGGTGCCCTTGAAGAGCACGTCGAAGGGCGAGCGCTTCCAGGCCAGGCGCTTGTCCTGGTCGTAGTCCGGGACCACGGAGTCCACCATGCGCAGGGCGGCCACCATGGACATGCGCTCGGTCAGGGGCACGATGGGGCCTCGCCCCTTCATCCGCTCGAGCGACTCGTCGGTGGCCACTCCCGCGATGAGGTGGTCACAGCGCTTGGCCGCCTCGGTGAGGATGTTGAGGTGCCCCACATGCAGCATGTCGAAGCCGCCGGGGACGTAGCCGGTGATCATCAGTAGGCTCCCTTTCCGCCGATAACCGCGCGCAGCGTTCCGGCGAAGATCTTCGCGTCCAGGGCTCCGCCCCGGTTCTCCACGTAGTGACGGTCCAGGGCCACGGTGGAGGCCCAGGACAGGTCCGAGCGCCCGGAGATCTGCCACAGGCCGGTCAGGCCGGGCTTGACCAGAAGACGACGCAGTGCCTCGGCGTCGTACTTGGCGACCTCGACGGGCAGGGCGGGGCGCGGCCCCACCAGGCTCATGTCCCCGCGCACGACATTGATGAGCTGGGGCAGCTCGTCAATCGACAGACGTCGGATCCAGCGGCCCACGTGGGTGATACGCGGGTCCTGACGGTCCTTGAACATCACCTCGTTGCCGGCGTCGCCGCCGGACTTGACCACCGAGGCGCGGCGGGCGTCGGAGTCGGTGTACATGGAGCGGAACTTCCACATGGTGAAGGGCTTGCCGTTCTGCCCCACGCGGGTCTGGGTGTAGAAGACCGGTCCGGGTGAGTCGATGCGGATCGCGATCGCGGTGGCCGCGAGCAGCGGCGAGATGAGGGCCAGCCCGACGGCGCCGGCGACGCGGTCGAACAGGGCCTTGCCCGCGGCGCGGGTGCGGCGGGTCTTGACGGCGATGAGACCGGTCCACCCCTGAGTGACGGTCAGGGCCCGCATGCGTCCGGGCACGACGTCCTGCAGGCCCGGGGCGACGACGAGGCGCACCTGGGTGCCCTCCAGGCCGCGCATGAGGGTGACCAGGTCCTCCGGAGTGACCGAGCCGACCGTCATGACGGCGTCGATGCGCTCGGCGTGCAGGGTCTGGGCGATGTGCTGGGGACTGCGGACGGGCTCGGCCGAGTGGAAGGCCCGGTCCTGGCCCGAGGACAGGTACCCCACGATGAGGAAGCCGTCCATGGGGTGGCGGCGAAGCTGGGTGAGCATGGGCTGGGCGCCCGAACCCATGACGATGAGGGTGCGGCGCAGCGCGTGCCCCTCAAGGCGGCGACGGCGCAGCCAACCGGACTCGATGGATCGCCCGGTGATGGCCAGGAGGAGCTGGACCGCCAGGGAGACGAGCAGGGTGGTTCGGGCAACCTCGGACAGGTCGGCCAGCAGCAGGGCAACCGGGACGCTCACGGCGGCAGCGGCGACGTAACGGCCCGTTCCCGGCCCGGCCTGCTCGACGGCGTCGATGCCGAGGGCACCCAGGAACCAGGCCGTGAGCACCATCGTGGCGCCCACGGTGGCGGCGGACCAGACCAGTGACAGGTGGCCGTTCAGGAGAGCGACCCAGATGGGGACGGCGATGGCGAAGAGGTCGGACAGGACGAGCCAGATGACGAGGTCGTGGCGCGTGCGCGCCCAGGGACTGCGCGGAGCGGTGGGGGAGGTGGCACCGGCTGCTGCTGTCGAGGGACGCCGGTGCTGCTCGCGCTGGGGCAGTGTCAGGGTCGAACTAGACAAGGTGGACTCCGCAGGGATGATCGAGGGTGGGCAATAACTGTCGAGTAGTGCTGACGGGACGTCGTGAACAGCAGCAGTTTTAGAATGCTACTAACTCTTGCGGGCGTTATTTGTGGGAAGTGGCCAAGATCGCAGGGTTGAAGTAAGGAGCCGAGGTGAGTTTGGGTCGAGTGTATGTTACAGGTGCGCAACGATACAGGGATGCCAATGCACTTATGAGGGACCTTTCAGGGTTCTTCCAGCAGAGGGTATTTGGCCTGCTCAGACCAGGTTTGCTGGGGTTGTGCCAAGGGGGGTGGGTGGGGGTCGGTCAATGTCACAAGTCTATAAACAAAAGATAGCAGGTTGTAGAGGATGATGTGTCTAGTCTCGTGTCTGACTTCAGGTGTCCTCCCGATGTCAGATTGTTACCTTCCTACAACATCAGGAGTGCGATGTGACCCAGTCGAGTTCTTCGACACCTGCGGAGCCCTCGATGACGGCCTCGACGGTGGGTGACGATCCAGTGGACTCTGCTGGTTGTCGGCAACCTGCAGGGGCGGCAGGAGTCCTCAGTCCTTCGGGGGGTGAAGCGGATGCTGGGGCGACGCCGTCCCCGGCTTCCCGACGCTCGTTGCTGCGACGGCTCGGGGGGGCTGTGCGCCGTGGGTCGTCACCGGGTGCCAGCTGGTCCTCTGTGGGAACCACAGCCGTGGCCAAGGTTGTGGTCATGGGAGTCTCGGGTGTGTTCGGCCTGGTCAACACCAGTCTCATCATCCGGCACTTCGGGGCCGATGCCTTCGCCCAGTACGGTCTGCTGGCCACCTTCCCCACGCTCATGCCCTTCACCGACCTGGGGATCGGTGCGGTCATCCTCAATACGGTGGCGAGCTCAACCGACCCGGCCCACAACTCGGTCGTGCGTCGCACGATCACCACTGCCATCCGGGTGCTGCTCGGCTCCGCCCTGGTCATCAGTACCGTCGGCATCGTCATCCTGCTGCTGGGGGCCTGGCCCTGGCTCCTGGGGGGCAAGCTCATGGAGGGCGGTGGGCTCACGGCCACCGTCTGCCTCGTCATCTACGCCGCAGCCCTGCCCTTGTCCGTGGGGCAGCGCGTCATCATCGGCCTGGGGCGCTCGGCCACGCAGGTCATCAGCCAGGGCGTCGTCTCTCCGGCCATGTCCTGCTTCCTGCTGCTGGCCATCGTCACCGGCCTGGGGCGCGGTAATGCCGTGTCCATCTACTCCTACATCGCCAACGCGCTGGTCTCGGTCATCTGCATCGTCGTCGCCTGGCGCGCTACCCGACCCCTGTTCGCGGGGGCTCTCCAGGACGTGCCCCGTCTGCGCAGCGTACGAGGCGTTCGCATCGTCAACACCGCGGGCCCCCAGCTCCTCCAGTCCCTGGCCATCCCGATCGCCTTCCAGACCGACCGGCTCCTTCTGTCCCACCTGGGCCAGTCACAGGCTCTGGCCGAGTACAACCTGGCCAACAACCTGTTCAACATGCTGACCCAGACCGTCATGGCGGCCGGGGTGGCGATGTGGCCGATGTTCGCCCGCGCCCGCGCCGACAAGCGCATCGAGAACCCCTTCAAGCCGGCGATGATCTTCAGCGGGGGCGGATTCCTCCTGGCACTGGCGCTGGTGGCCGTCACCCCCTGGGCCGCTCGGGTCATGTCTCACGGCAAGATCGTCCTGCCGGCCGCTCTTGTGTGGGCCTTCGCCGCCTACGTCGCCGTCGAGGCCGGCAAGCAGCCTCTGGGCATGTACATGACCGATCCGCGCGGGCTGCAGTTCCAGGTGGTGCCGGTCCTCATCCTGGTGCCGATGAACCTCGCCATCTCCTGGGTCCTCATTGGGCCCTTCGATGCTGCCGGCCCTATCCTGGGCTCGGTGATCTCGGTGATCCTGTGCCAGATCGTCCCGTACTCCTGGTGGGTCCGCCGTGACGTGGCCAGGCGTCGTCGCGAGCTGGCGGAGTCTCAGGCGCAGGAGGTGGGGCGGTGAGTGTCGCTCCGCCGTCCGACGGCTCCGAGACTGTCGGTGCCACCCGCGTGCCTGTGCGGCCCCGCCCTGCTCGCCTGCTCCCCGACCTTCCCTGACTCCCCTCCTCTCCATCCAACATCCCGGCCCGGCTCTCCGGGCCTCATCCAAGGAGATGCCTCATGAGCGCCCCTTCCGGTTCCCCCACGATCGCCGAGAACATCCGGGCCTTGTCTCGCGCCCAGAAGTCCAAGGCCGGCGCCCCCCTCTACTCCCGCATCATCAATCGGCCAGCAGGCCGGGTCCTGGCGGCCGTCGCTCACCGTCTGGGCGCGACCCCGGACCAGGTGACGGTGCTCTCCGCGCTGTGCACCTACAGTGGCATCGCCCTCATCGCCCTGTGGCGTCCCACAGCCGCTTCGGCCGTGGCGACTGCGCTGCTACTCATGTTCGGTTATGCCCTCGACGCCGCTGACGGGCAGCTGGCAAGATTACGCAACGGTGGTTCTAAGGCCGGTGAATGGCTCGACCATGTTGCTGACGTTATTAAGCTCTCGACAATTCACGGAGCCATCGCGATCTCTTTGTTTCGTTTTGCGGACCTGACGCCGTCGGTGCTGCTTATTCCGCTCGCTTTCGGAGCGATTCAGAATATCCACTTCTTCAGTTATATTCTGACTTATCAGCTGCGTTATCACGGCGGTACACCACTGGCCAAGGACGAGTCCCGTCCGGGCGTCATCAAGTCCGTCCTGTCGGCTCCCACGGACTACGGGCTCATGTGCTTCGTGCTCATGACCCGCTTCGCCCCCACGGTCTTCCTGTGGATCTACGGCGTCATGCTCCTGGGGTACGTGGGCTACGTGGTCCTGGCTCTGCCCAAGTGGTACCGGGATCTGCGGCGCGACGCCCAGTAGCTCGCGGCGCCCCGCCACCCCCGTTGACAATCGACGCTTAAGGAATCTTATGTCTCTGCTTACCGGCCGCAAGGCGCTACTGGTCTATACGGGACGCAAGGATGGGCTGGGCAACCGTGTGCGTGCGCTGCTGTCCGCCCAGGAGCTCGCCCGGGTCGAGGACCGCGACCTCTACTACGTGTGGAGCACCGACCAGTACTTCGGCCCCCGAATGGATGAGCTCTGGCACTTCAATGAGGGCACCGCGGTGTCGAGACTGACCTCCCGGGCGCTTATGCCCCTGGCACGACTGCAACAGCCTAAGGGCGTTCAGCTCACGTCTGCGTTGCGCCGCGCCCACCTGTGGCAGATCCACTCCCACGGCCTGCCCATCACCTGGGAGGACCCCTCCTGGAAGGGCGGAGCCGAGGAGGGGGCCGCGCGCACCGGACCGCGCCCCTGGATCGAGCGCCTGCGCGAGCTCACCCCCGTCGATGAGATCGCCGACCAGGTCCGCTCCCTCTACGACGCCCACCTGCGTGGACGCCCCTACGTCGGCATCCAGGTTCGCACACACGCGGTTTCGCACGCCAAGACCATCGAGTCCTCACCGGTGGAGTGGTTCGCCAACCGGATGCGCCAGATCCGCGCCGACCACCCCGACGTCCCCTTCTTCCTGTCCTGCGACACCCCCGAGGCCCAGGAGCAGCTGGCCGGTGAGTTCGACGGCTGCGTCTTCCTCACCGACAAGGGCGGCTACAACACCATCAAGGGTGTGCGCTCGGGCTTGGTCGACCTCTACCTGCTGGCCAGCTCCCAGCACCTCATCGGGGCCTCCTTCTCCAGCTTCGTGGAGATGGCCGTCTTCCTGTGCGACGGCGTCGTCCCCTTCGAGCGGCCCGATCAGCCCCTCGAGGGCGAGCTCAGCCTGTCCCTGGGACTGGCCGAGGACCCCCTGCGCCCCGCCCGGCGCTGATGCCTTGCGTCGCCGGCGTCGAGTCGGGCATCTTTCGCGTAGCCCTGCAGCTGTTCAGCAGGGCTACGCGAGAACTGCAGGTCTGGGCGGATCAGTGCCCCAGGAGCTCGCCGACGATCCGGGCCATGGTGGCGCGGTAGCCGACCACGGAGAACCTCTCGGCCGCCTCGCGCTCGCCCTGCTCAGCCAGCCGGGTCGCCAGGTCCGGGTCCGTCGCCAGACTCCCCAGTGCCCCGGCCAGAGCCTCGGCGTCGTCGGCGGGCACGAGCAGGCCGGTGACCTCATCGGTGACGACCTCCGCCAGGCCCTGGACCCGGGAGGCCACGAGCGGCCTGGCCGCGTGCATCGCCTCGACCGCCGTGTTGCCGAAGGGCTCGGCCCGTGAGGGTACGACGACGGCGTCGGCGGCCTCCAGCACCGGCCAGGTGGGGCGCACGTAGCCCAGCAGCTCCACGTGCCCGTCCAGGTCCGGCTGGGCAGCACGCTCGCGCAGCTCCTCCTCGTACCACTCGTACCCGGGGAAGACCGATCCGCACACGCTCAAGGAGGCATCCACCCCCGAGCGGCGCAGCAGCCCGAGGGCGTCCAGGGCCACGTCCACACCCTTACGAGGGGACAGGCGCCCCACCATGGCGATCTGGAACGGATCGCCGGGGCGGCGTCGACGCAAGACCTCCAAGGGATGGTCTGGACCCGCGACCCCGTTATGGACGACCTCCGTGCGGGAGGCCAGGTGCGGCTGGACCTCCAGGAGCGCGTCCCGGGCGGCCCCGGAGTTCGCCACGATCCGGGAGGCCGCCAGCAACGGTGCGTTGAGTCCGGCGCGGATGATCCGGCGCTGAGTGTCCTCGGCCTCGTGAACATGCGCCAGCACGGGAACGCCGGCCGCGCTCGCGGCTACCGGCCACCACGGGATCGTCACCGTGTTGGTGAGGACCACCTCGGCCCGGCTAGCGCGGATGACGGCGCGCAGCCGGGCGATCTCCGGAGCGGCCTGAACGGACAGCTTCGCCAGTCCCCGGGGGCTCAGCAAGGCCTTGCGCAGTACCGTGAAAGGCATGACGGCCACGCGGGCGCCGGCCTCGCGCAGCACCTCGACCAGGGGGCCGTCCAGGGGCAGGGCCACGAGGACCTCGTGACCGGTCTCGATGAGTCCGTGGATGGTCTCGACCAGCTGCCAGTCTGAGCCGTAGAGGTCGGGGGAGGGGTGCGCCACGAGGACCCGAGCGGTGCTGGTGCGCTCACCGCTCGCCTCGCCCCGGCTCACAGGTTCACCTTCCCGGTACGACGCCCGCTGGGGCGGTGGCGAGTCGGTCCCTCGAGTGCGAGGCGCCGGGCCAGGGCCTCGTAACCGGAGGCCACCTCGTCCCAGTCGTAGAGGGCCGCCCGCTCTCGGGACTCCTCGCCACGTGCGGTCTGGGCCTCGACGTCGGACTCGGCGGAGGTGACCAGGGCGGCCACGTCGTCGGGGGAGGCCCAGTAGCGACCGGCCTCGTCTAGAACCTCGCGGTTGAAGGAGACGTCGAAGGCGTCCACCGCGGCCCCAGCGCCGATGGCGCGTAGGAGGGAGGGGTTCGTGCCGCCCACGGAGTGGCCGTGGTAGTAGACCAGGGCGCCGGCGTAGAGAGCGTCGAGCAGTTCCTGGTCCCACAGGCCTCCGAGCAGCCGGACGCGGTCGTCGGCCAGCGACTGGATCCGGGCGGTGTACTCGTCGGCGTAGGGTGCTGAGCCGACGACGACCAGCGGCAGTGTGGCCCCGGAGCGTACGTATCCCTCAACGATGACGTCGACGTGGTTCTCCATCTCGAAGCGGGCCACGACCAGATGGAAGCCCTTGGTAGCCAGGTCCAGCTCGGCCAGGCGCGAGGTGTCCGCCGTGATCCGGGGGGCACCGTAGGAGATGAGGTCGGTGGGGGCGTTGAACTCGTCGGTGTAGTAGTCGGCGATGCCCTGGGCGTCGGCGATGAGCGCGTCGGAGTAGCGCACGGCCAGGGCCTCGGCCGCGCGGTAGTAGCGCTTGCCGGTGGGACCCCACTTGCCGCGGCGCCACTCCAGCCCGTCGACGTGGGTGGCCACCGGGACGCGGGCGGCGCGCAGCGCGGGCAGGAAGGGGGAGTTGGCGGCGTTGAAGACGAAGGCGGCGTCCGGGTGGGTACGGCGCAGTAGGTGGACCACCGACAGTGCCGTGTGAGACAGGGTCTCCAGACTGCGGTTCTTGACCGAGGGCAGCTCGACGAGACGCATCCCCAGGTAGGTGCTGGGAAGCGGGGTCTGCGGCTCAGGGTTACGGCAGTAGACCAGGACCTGGTGGCCGCGGTCGGCCAGGCGGCGGCCGACCTCCTCGATGGCGGTCTCGAAACCTCCGTAGCGGGCGGGGACGCCACGCGTCCCGATCATGGCGATGCGGAGCCGGTTCGGGTTCACGGCAGTCAACGGAGTCCTTTCGAAAGGCGGCGGAGCCGGTCAGGGATGGGAACCGGTGACCCTGGTTGGATCTGACCGCCGACGGCGGCACGGGTGGAGGATCACCGAGGAGGATGACGCAGGGGTGGTGACAATGCGGACAATACGGGCAACGGGGATGACGAGCAGACTCGGCTTCTGCCCGCGAGCTCGTGCGTACCCGCTGGGTGGTTGCGCCGCGTCGACGTAGACCCCGGTACACCTGGTCAGGAGTCTAGAGGCAGACACGATCCGACACATGCGGAATGCGTGCGATTCCGTTGCAATTTCTCAGGCGAGTATGCCCGGCGGAGCTGTATCGGCGCACCGTTGGTGCGCTATCGCGGAGCCGTCGGGGTGCGGGAGCAGGACCCGACTGGCGCCGGTGCAGGTGGTCTACTCCACCTGGGCGCGGGCTGGGCATTCCGGTCAAGAATCAGGTGTGGAACCCAGCGCAGGTTAATGAGAGGCTATCTGTGAGAAAAGTGGACAGAGGGTACGCTCTGGCGACGTTAGTGATTGATTCCACAACAAGAGGCGGAACAAAGTCTGCTTGAACCGTTATCAAGACGTTACCTCTGTAATAGCCTCGTGACCGGCGCCGGTCTTACTACCAGCCCTTCGGACTGTGTATTGGGACTGTCCCGTCATACTGCGCCACTTACCCAGGTTCCCTCACGTCTTAAGAACGGAGCACTCGTGCATCCTTCCCGTGCTGTCTCCAGTGTGGGGGCGGTCCTGACCGCCCTCCCCCTCGCTCTTGGTGCGCTCGTCGCCCCTACTCTTGCCGCGTCCCCGGCTGCTGCTGCCCAGGGGCAGGTCACTCTCGCCTCCCCGCAGGTTCTGCCCACCCCCCAGATCGACGGCATCGTCTGGGATCAGGCGGTCGTGGGGAACACGGTCTACGTCGTCGGAGAGTTCAAGAACGCCCGCCCGTTCGGCGCTGCCGACGGCGAGAACGAGTCCCCTCGTTACAACGCCATGGCTTTCGATATCACCACGGGTGCGCTGCTGGACTGGGCGCCCAAGGTCAACGGCAAGATCAGCGCGGTCGAGGCTTCGGCCGACGGATCCACCATCTACCTCGGTGGCAACTTCACCTCTGTCAATGATGAGACCGCCTACCGAGTCGCTGCGGTCGACGCTGCAGGCAAGCGCAAGCCGCTGGCTGCCTCGGCCAACGGGTCGGTCATGGATCTGGAGCTCTCGCCTGACGGATCCACTCTGTATATGTCGGGCTCCTTCACCCAGATCAACTCCTCGGCGCGTCAGCGCGCAGGCGCCGTGGATCTCAAGACTCAGAAGGTCAACAGTTTTGCGCCCGCAGTCGACGACTTCATGGTGCGGTCCATTACGGTGGCAGCTGACGACTCCGCAGTTGCGATCGGTGGCTCCTTCACCACGGTGGGGGGATCCTCCGACGGCTACGGCGTGGCCATCCTGGAGAAGGACGGGTCCCTGCGGCACACCAATGTCGCCAGCGTGGTCCACAACGGCGGGAAGGACTCAGGCATCATGAGCCTGAAGTCGGACTCCAAGGGCCTCTACGGCGTCGGCTACTCCCAGGAGGGCACTTTCGAGGGGATGTTCCGCGCCAACTGGACCACGGGGGACATCGACCTCATGGCCGACTGCCACGGGGACACCTATGACGTGCTGCCCACCAATGACGTCATCTACACCGCCAGCCACTCCCACGACTGCAGCAACATCGGAGGCTTCTCCGACCGTTCGGACGAGGGCGTCTACCACCACGCCGTCGGCTTCTCCAGCACGGCCACCGGTACCGTGAGGCCGAACACGGCGAGGGGCTACAGCGACTACTCCGGGCAGCCCGCTCCCACTCAGTACGACGGTTTCCTGCCCGGTTTTGAGAACGGTAGCTACAGCGGGCTGAGCCAGGCCGTGTGGACTGTCGAGGGCAACAGTCAGTACCTCGTGTACGCCGGTGAGTTCGTGGCCGTCAACGGAACCGCCCAGCAGGGGATCGTCCGCTTCTCCATGAGCGGGGGCAACGCCGGTGCTCAGCCGGGCGACAACGGCGACAACAACAACGGCAACGACAACGGCGACAACAACGACGGCAAGGACAAGAAGAACAAGGACAAGAAGGACAAGAAGAAGAATAAGAAGAACCAGGACGACTGGGACAACCAGGACGGTTGGGACCAGGATGCCGGCGACAACAACCAGGGCGGCGGTTGGTGGTGGTGGTGACCATGAATCCCGCCGGGTCCGCCCGTCATCTCCGACTTCCTGCTGAGTCCTCCGGTTCTCAGGTCGGTAGCGGTGTGCTCCCGAACTCAGTGGCCGCCGATGGCGTCGCTGCGCGTCGTGGAGGTCGTACGCTTCGGCATGTGTCACGAACTCGATTGATGATCCTGCCCGCCGTCCTGGTGCTGGGGCTGGGGCTGGCCGCCTGCGGAGGCGGGAAGTCCCACAGCGCCGCCAGCTCATCCGCTTCGTCCGCGTCTGCCAGTGGGTCGGCCGCGGCTTCGGCACCTGCCGCGGCCTCGAACGCCACCACTCCGACGGTCCAGACCGCGAAGCCGTCGCCGGCACCTCCGTCGCCGTCGAACGAGGTCGCCACTCCGGATGCCTCCTCGATCGACCCCAAGGCCGTTGAGACTGGAGACCTGTCCAAGGACGAGTACCCTGAGGTGTCTCTGGACAAGTCGGTCCGCGTTGACGGGGACGTCGTCATCTCCCTGGGGAAGCTCCAGGCTCAGGACTTCGCCTCGGGACCCGCCGAAGTGGGAGGCCCCGGCGTCCTGGTGCCGGTGACGGTGACGAACAACTCCGGTCAGGATCTGGCACTGGCCAGCGTGCTGTCCACCACGGTCAACTACGGCGAGGGTGGCGGTACGCCCGCCAGTGAGATCGTCTCGGCCTCGGATGCAGTGCCCGCCTCGCTCGCCGCCGGTCAGACGGTGACCGTCAATCGCGCCTTCGTCATCCCGGCTGAGGATCGCGCGAGTGTCAAGGTGGTTGTTGATCTGGGGGCGGACCACGGTGCTGCCACATTCCGGGGGTCCGCCGGCTGACGCAGGTCGTCGTCCCTGCAGGATCTGTTGTCCTCCCGCGGCTCTTCACCTCCAGGCGCCGTCCGCAGCTCGTCGAAGCGAGCTCGGACGGCGCCTGTGTGTCTGCGCTGAGCAGCGCGGCGAGGGCTGTCGTGTTGCCGTACTGTGACATCGCCTGACCTCTCTCTGAGGTCAACCTGAATAATGTCGATGCAAAATCTGACTTTGATGATTAAGACTTATGGATGCGGCAAAACCATTGCCATAACGGGAAATTAGCGCAAACTAACCGAAAGGTCGACGCGGACCGGAAATGTTCTGGGTTGTGGTTTGCGCCAAGTGCTCGGCAAGGGAGTTGTTGTCGGTGTACTATAAGCCGACCCGTCGACCCTGGTCGGGCACGGAATACCAGCCGCTCGTGAGGTTGTGTGTCCGTGATCTGCGTATGTTCTGAATGGAATACCTGTGAAGCTCCCCCGCCGACTTCTGAGCGGCCTCCTGGCTGCGGCTCTTATCCCCCTTGGCGCCGTCACTCTTGCCCCGGCAGCACCCGCCGCCGCGGACCCGGCCCCCGCCGGCGCTGCCGGCGCTCCCAGCACCGTCTCTGCCGACGCCCTTCCCACCGCCCAGATCAACGGCATCGTCTGGGATCAGGTCGTGGTGGGTGACGTCGTCTACGCCGTCGGAAAGTTCTCCGCGGTCCGGCCTGCGGGCTCGCCGGCCGGCCAGAACGAGTCGCCGCGCAGTAACGCGATGGCCTACAACATCAACACTGGAGAGATCCTCGACTGGGCTCCCACCACCAACGCCACCATCAACACGATCGCCGCCTCCGCCGACGGCCAGACCCTCTACCTGGGCGGGGAGTTCACGACGCTGAACAACCAGACGGCATGGCGCGTCGGTGCGGTCAGGGCCGCCGACGGCCAGCGGGTGCCTCTGGGGGCCTCCGCCAACAACAGCGTCAAGGCCCTCAGTGTCTCCGCCAACGGTCAAACGCTCTACATCGGCGGTGCCTTCACTCAGATCAACTCCTCGGCCCGCCAGCGTGTCGCCGCGATCAACCTGAGCACCCAGAAGGTGACAGGCTTCGCTCCGAAGATCGACAACTACTACGTGCGCAGCATCGTTGAGGCCACTGACGGCTCGGCCGTGGCCATCGGTGGGGCCTTCGAGTCCGTCGGGGGTAGCGACAAGCCCGGTCACGGGATCGCCATCTTCGAGACCGACGGCACCCTGCGCAAGAACAATGTCTCCAGCGTGGTCCGTGGTGCCGGCGCCGAGGCCTCTGTCATGAGCGTGAAGGCCGACGAGCAGGGCCTGTACGCCGCGAGCTACTCCCGGCTTGGTACCTTCGAAGGCGTCATGCGCCTGAACTGGACCACCGGGAACATCGACTACATGGCCGACTGCCACGGCGACTCCTACGACGTCCTGCCCGCCGGCGACGTCGTCTACGCCGCCAGCCACTCCCACGACTGCTCCAACATCGGCGGCTTCCCCGACGTCGCGTATCACTACCACAACGCGGTGGCCTACACGAACGCCGCCACCGGAACGGTGGAGGAGAACCACGGCTGGGGTTACAAGAACTACGCCGGCCAGAACGCCACCACGAACCTCAACTTCTACCCCGACTTCACGCCGGGCAAGATCTCCGGCGCCGTCCAGGCGACCTGGACCGTCGAGGGCAATGACAAGTACGTCGTCTACGGCGGTGAGTTCCTGGCCGTCAACGGCACTGCCCAGCAGGGTCTGGTGCGCTTCGCCCGCCGCGACATCGCCCCCAACAAGCAGGGCCCCATGGACAAGGGCGGTGCCTTCAAGGTCTCCGGCTCCTCGCCGCGCGCCGGCGTCGTGTCCCTGTCCTTCAAGGCCAACTGGGACCGTGATGACAAGACCCTGACCTACAACGTCTTCCGTGACTCCATGAACGGCCAGCCGGTCTCCAGCCAGTCGGTGACCGCCGGTTTCTGGGAGCGCCCCGACCTCAGCGCCACCGACGTCGTCGACCCCGGAAGTACTCACCGCTACCGGGTTCAGGTCACCGACCAGTGGGGCGCCTCCACGACCTCCGACTGGGTGACTGTCAAGGCCGGTGAGGGACAGGGCCTGAGCAAGTACGGAGCCCGCGTCCTGGCCGACAGCGCCGCCCACTACTGGTCCTTCGATGAGACCAGCGGCGACAAGGCCGAGGACTTCGTGGCCGAGCGCAACATGACGATCCGCGGCAAGGCCTACAAGCGCGGGGGCGGGTCCGTCCTGGGCTCCGGAGCCTCGTTGACCATGACCTCGGACGCCAATAACAAGTCGCACGCCGCGACGCGCGTTGCCTCCCAGGCCCCCACGGCCTTCTCGATGGAGGCGTGGGTGCGCACCAGCTCGACCTCGGGCGGGGCGATCATGAGCTATGGCTCCTCCGCGACCAACCAGTCGTGGAATCGTGACCGCATGGTGTACATGCGTGACGACGGCACCCTCAGCTTCATGCTCTACCCGGGCAAGCTCGCCACCATCACCACGCCCAAGAGCTACAACGACGGCCAGTGGCACCACATCGTGGCCTCGCTGAGCCCAACCTCCGGCGCGATGCTCTATGTGGACGGTAACCTCGCCGCCTTCGACGGCTCCATGACCAAGGGGCAGAGCTACTCCGGTTACTGGCGTATCGGTGGGGATGCCCTGAGTGGTGTCAACGGGCAGCCCTCCAACACCAACATCCAGGCCGACATTGATGAGGCCGCTGTCTACAGCACACCGCTGTCCGCCCGACAGATCGCCGAGCACTACACCGCCGCCACCGGCAAGCAGGTCGAGCCGGACAAGGGCGATGGCAAGGGTAAGGACAACGCCGGCAAGGGTAAGGACAAGGACAAGCAGCCCGAGGGCAAGGCTCTGCTGGAGGACCCCTTCGAGCGCAGCGTGAACGGTGGCTGGGGCAAGGCCGCCACCGGCGGTTCCTGGAAGACGACCTGGAACGCAGCGGCCTTCTCCGTCGACGGCACCAGTGGCCGGATTGCCATGGCCGGTCCGCGCTCCTCGGCGTCGATCATCTCCGACGAGATCAAGTCGACCTCCACCGACGCCGTCGTGGACTTCTCCCTGGACGCGGTGCCCTCCGGCAACGGTGCGTTCATCTCTTACGCCGCTCGCTCGACCAAGGCCGGCCAGTACCAGGCCACGGTTCGGGTCGGCAGCGCCGGCAACCCCGTTATCACGGTCTCACGCGTGGTCAAGGGCCGGGAGACCTCGCTGGGCAGCTACGTGCTGCCGCAGGGTTACACGGCCGGCCAGCCGCTCCACCTGCGCATGGTGGTCGACGGTGCGGAGTCGACCAACATCCAGGCCAAGCTCTGGGCCGGCAACACCGAGCCCGCCGAGTGGGGTGTTGAGGTCGTCGACAACGACAAGACCCTCAATGAGGCCGGCAACGTGGGCCTGACCACCTACATGTCCGGCTCGGCCGGGCCGGAGACCGTCACCCTGTCGGTTGACAAGGTCACCATCAAGCAGCACTGACACCTGCTGGCAACGGGCCGGGCCGTGAAGAAGCTTGTTCTTCCCGGCCCGGCCCGTTGTAGCGCGCACAGGGAGCAGCTGCCCGCGGACCGGGGGTGCCGTGGCGTCGATGTGATCCGCCTTCACCACAGGCATGGATCCGGCCGGACGCCCGCCGCTCAGCACTCGGCCACTCCCCGATATGTCACACGGCGGCAACACGGTCCGTCTCTAGGATCTCCCTGTAGCGAGAATCCACTAGGAGGAACCATGATCAGGGTAGCGATCAACGGATACGGCAATCTCGGCCGTGGCGCCGAGCAGGCCATCACCAAGAACAAGGACATGGAGCTCGTCGTCGTCTTCACCCGGCGCGACCCGGCCTCGGTCACCACCCAGGGAGCCCCCGTCGCCCAGGTGGATGACATGGCCGCCTGGGCCGACAAGGTCGACGTCTGCCTGAACTGCGGGGGCTCCGCCACCGATCTGATCGAGCAGACCCCGGCGACGGCAGCCCTGTTCAACACGGTCGACTCCTTCGACACCCACGCCCGCATCCCCGAGCACTTCGCCGCTGTCGACGCCGCCGCCAAGGCCTCGGGCCACGTCGCCCTGATCTCCGCCGGCTGGGACCCGGGCCTGTTCTCCATGCTGCGGGTCCTGGGGGAGGCCGTCCTGCCCGACGGCGCCACCACCACGTTCTGGGGGCCCGGCGTCTCTCAAGGGCACTCCGACGCCCTGCGCCGCATCGACGGCGTCTTGGACGCCAAGCAGTACACCCGCCCGGTGGAGGCGACCGTCGCCGCGGTCAAGGCCGGTGACGACGTCGAGCTGACCACTCGCTCCATGCACACGCGCGACTGCTACGTGGTGGCCGAGGAGGGCGCTGACCTGGCCCGCATCGAGCGGGAGATCGTGGAGATGCCCAACTACTTCGCCGACTACGACACCACCGTCACCTTCATCACCGCCGAGGAGCTGGCCGCCGAGCACGCCGGTATCCCGCACGGCGGTTCCGTCATCCGTCGCGGGCGCACCTCCGACGGCGTGGCCGAGACCGTGAGCTTCGAGCTGCAGCTCGGCTCCAACCCGGAGTTCACCGGCTCGGTCCTGGCCGCCACGGCGCGCGCGGTGGCGAGGCTGGCCGCTCGCGGCGAGTCCGGTGCGCGCACCGTCTTTGACGTGACGCTCGCCGACCTGTCCGCCACGACTCCCGAGGACCTGCGCGCCCACTACCTGTGAGGCGTGGGGACGGACAGCCTGAGGCGTCCCGCCGCCGACGTCGAGCCGGCGGCGGGACGAAGAGTGCGTTGTCTCATGGCTTCTGAAAGCTTCGGGTGTCATGGCATCACAAGAAGTCGGCAGGGCGGGTTTCTCGAGCGCGATTGTCGTTGCTCGTTCTGCCGGCAGCGGGCTTGGTCGTTTGGGTGGTGCCTGGCGTGTACTGCACGAGGACCGGGGGCTACTGGGCAAGGTCTGGGTGTACTCCATGAGGCGCGGGGGCTCGAGCAGTACTCACAACCCTTGGCCAGTACATCCCTACCCCCGTGGAGTGGGCTGACCCGAAAGGGCTCGGGTCGGAGCCGGTATTGAGTCAGTGTCACTGGGACCTTGCGCAGGGGGCGGATGAGGCCGGGGGTCAGGACCTGCCGCGAAGACTCTGGACCCGGTTACGCAAGCGGCCCGGTGTCCACACAGCGGACATCAGTGAGCCCGCCGTCGATGAGTCCGGCAAGGATCCCCGAAATTCTGCGGTTCTGGCTCGGCTTGTGGGAGCCTGTGCGGTGTTGATGTCCGCTCCATGGACACCCGCACCTGCCAGGCCTTTTTCATCGGCTCGTCGTCGCATCCAGGACGACCAGCCCTACCGTGGATTCCCGCCGGAGCGAGTGTCTCAGGTGACGTGACACTCACGTGCCTCGGAAGCGAGGCGGACAGGACACGACGGGATACGGAAGCGCAGGCTGAATCAGCCGCGGATGAGGGGCTCATCGACGTCCGGCAGCTCGCCGCGGCGAGCTGCCCGGAGCAGTCTCAGTCCGTCGCGGGTGGCCTGAGCGGCGGTGATGAGCGGGCGCCGGGTGCGCAGGAGCTGGCGCCTGCCGCCGCGCAGGACGATCTCACGAGCGGCCCGACCTGCGGTGGCCACCCAACGACGCTGTGTGGCCCGGTCCAGGTGCAGGCCCGCGTACAGCAGCCGGTTGCGCACGTTGTAGTAGTAGTAGATGTCCGACTTGGAACGGTCCTCCTGCTCGGAGTCCTGCGAATCATGGGACCCCTGAGCCTCGGAGTGGGTGCCGCCCTCGTCGTGGACGGCGACGGCGCCGCGCGCCAGGTCCAGGCTGCCGCCGGCTGCCAGCACCCGGGCCGAGAAGTCCACGTCCTCCCAGTACAGGAAGTAGCGCGCGTCGAAGCCCCCGGCTGCCTCGAACAGATCCGTCGACAGGGCCAGGCAGGCCCCTGAGAGCCACGGCTGGGTACCGCCCGGGGGGATCGGGCGCGGCGAGCGGCGCGAGCGCATCGATCCATCTGCCAGGCACACGACGATTCCGTCGGAGACGATACGGCCGGTGGAGTCCTTGAGCACCGGCGCCACCAGGGCCGAGCGGTCCGCGTAGGCCCGGGCCGCCAGTCGGATGAGGTCGGCCCGGGCGATGACGGCGTCGGGATTGAGCAGGACGAGCAGGTCGGCACCGAGCTCGCGGGCCCGTGCCGCCCCCAGGTTCATGCCGCCGCCGAAGCCTGTGTTCGTCTGCGGCAGCACCGCCTCCCAGCCGCGTGAGGAGGCCAGCGCCACCAGCTCCTCGCGGGCGGCGGGGGTGGAGTAGTTGTCCACGACGACGATGCGGGCCTCGGGGGAGTCCTCGGCCACGCGCACCAGGGTGCGCTCCAGCAGCGCCGCCGAGTCGTAGCTGACGACGACGACCGCCGTGCGGGAGAGCAACTCGTGGCCGGAGAGCCCGCCGACGTTCTCGGGCACGGCTGACTCCGCGGTCTCGGCGGCGTCGGTGCGCGGGGTGGGCTCAGGAGTGACGGTCATGGGGACAGGAGCCTTCCAGTGACAGGACGGGTCGAGAACCGACAGGGCGATTCGCGACGTCGGGCGGGGAACGGACCGTGGGGGCGTACCCGGCTCGTGATAGTACCGTTAGACCCTGATATCACGCCGTGAGCCGCCGGCAGGCGGGAGGAAGGACGGGCTGGACGTGCACCTGACCATCGCGATGCTCACCTACCGCCGCAACGAGTACCTGGCGCAGGTCATCCCCCAGCTGCTGGAGCAGGTCGACGACCTCTCCGGGCCGGATGCGACGGCGGGCGTGCTCATCGTGGACAACGACCCCCGGGCCGGGGCGCGTGCCGTTGTCGAGGCCGCCCGGGCGGCGCTGGGGAGCGATCCGGCGGAATCGTCGGAACCACTCGGGGAGGATGTTTCGGCGGGTTCTGCGGTGACGTCGCGGCTGGTCTACGTCCACGAGCCCGAGCCGGGGATCGTGGCCGGACGCAACCGAGCCCTGAGCGAGGCCCGCGGCTCCGACGCCCTCGTCTTCATCGACGACGACGAGATCCCCTCACCGGGGTGGCTGGCCTCCCTGGTGAGCACCTGGCGAGCCCAGGACTGCGCCGCGGTCACCGGCCCCACGCCGCCCACCTTCGAGGTCACCCCCTCGCCGTGGGTCACCGCCTCGGGAGCCTTCGACTCCTGGGAGGCCGCCGACGGCGCCCAGGTTCGCAGCGCCGACACCGGCAACCTGCTCCTGGACCTGGGCGTCGTCGAGCGCCTGGGACTGCGCTTCGACCCGCGCTACGGGCTCACCGGCGGCGAGGACTCCCTCTTCACCCGCCAGCTCACCCGGGCCGGCGGTGTCATCCGCTTCGCGGCCGGGGCGGTCGTCACCAAGCGCGTGCCCGCCGCCCGCGCCCGGCGCACCTGGGTGCTGGAGCGCTCCCTGCGCTCGGGCTCGTCCTGGGCCCGGGTGCGCATCGACACGGCCGGACCCACCGACGGGGCGTCGGGGGCACTGGCGCGTCTGAGGCTGCGTCTGGGTTACGGGGTCAAGGGGCTGGCCAAGGCCGGCGTTGACGGGGCCCGTGCCGGCGTGGCCCGCATCCGCGGTGACGTGTCCGCACAGGCCCGCTATGAGGTCTCCTCGCGCGGGGGGCTGGGCATGGTCGTGGGCGCGCTGGGCGGGCACGTGCGCGAGTACGGCCGCCCCCGCAGCCGGCGGAATGCGACGCGGACGGGAAGGAAGGGCGCATGAGCCGGCTGACGATCGCCATCCCCACCTTCCGGCGTCCCGAGGACCTGAAGCGGGCCATCGGCGGGGTTCTGAAACAGGTCGCGGAGCAAGCTGCGCGCGAGCCCAGTGGCGGGACCGTCTCTGACGCCGAGGTCCTCGTCATCGACAACGACGCGCAGGGCTCTGGGCGCGAGGCCGCTCTTGCCGCGGCGGCGGATGCCGGGGTGCCGGTGCGTGCCTCGGAGGATGAGCCGGCGGCGGGGGACGTGAGCGTGCGCTACGTCGTCGAGGAGCGGCCCGGTGTGGCGGCGGTGCGCAACCGCGCACTGGACGAGACCACTGAGCGCGACCTACTCATCTTCATCGACGACGACGAGGAGCCCGAGTCCGGCTGGCTCGTCGCCCTCGTGGGGCTCCAGGCCTCGACCGGCTGCCAGGCGGTGGCCGGGCCGGTCATCCCGGTCTATGAGGTAGAGCCGGAGGAGTGGGTGCGCCAGGGGGAGTTCTTCGTGCGCAGGACCTGGCCCACCGGCACTGTTCGCCCGGTGGCGGCCTCCAACTGCCTGCTGCTGGACCTGGGCTTCGTGCGACGGGCCGGGCTGCGCTTCGACGAGGCCTTTGGGGCCACCGGGGGAGAGGACACGCTCTTCACCCGTCAGCTGTGCGCCGCGGGCGGTGTCATCCGCTGGTGTGCGGAGGCGCGCGTGCGAGACCACGTCCCGGCCTCCCGGCTCGCCCGCCCCTGGATCCTGCGCCGGCAGCGCTCCCACGCCGCCACCTCGGTGCGCGTCGAGCTGGCTCTGGCGGGAGGCGGGGCCCAGCCGGCCATCCGGGCCCGGGCCGCGTTCGGTGGCCTGGTGCGCATCGTCGTCGGCGGCCTGCGGACGGCCGGCGGCACACTGATCGGCAATCCGAGGCACGCGGCCAAGGGAGCACGGCTGCTGGCGCGCGGTCGCGGCATCCTAGCGGCGAGCACCGGCGGCGGCGTCCACCGCGAGTACGACCACTGAGCGGCGGGTCTGGGAGCAGCTCTGCTGGGCCGCCTCGGTCCGCGGACGAGCCTCAGGCCGAGAGATCGTGCCAGTGGGCGGTCTGGATCCGGCGTGGTTCGGGGAGCGCACAGTCGCTGAGGTGTTGCTTGGCGTGTTACTGCACGAGGGTCGGGGGCCACTGGGTGAGGCTCGGGTGTGCTTCCCGAGGTGCGGGGGCTGGTGCAGTATGCACAGCCCTTGGCCAGTGCGCCCTGAACCTTGTTGTAGTACGCCGGTGCTCACGGCTACTGGGTGGGTGCCGCGGCATCCGGGTGAGGATCTGCCGCGGGGAGGGGCTCGACGTCAGGGGTGAGCTCTGATGAGGGCGCCGCATCGGTGTCGGTGGGCTCGTCCTCCGGGGCGTCACCCGGCTTGTCATCAGCGCCCAGCTGGGCGGCGTCGCGCAGGGCCGGTTGCAGCACGGCGGCGCCCAGCACGATCGGGAGGTAGGCCGGCAGCACCGTCCACGGCCCCACGAACACGTTCTGCACCACGGTCAGGGCCGCGAAGAACAGCCAGGGCGTGGCCTTGAGCCGTCCCAGGTCGCGCATCATCGCCGCCAGTGCCATCCCGGCGATGAGCAGCAGCAGGAGAGCCCCGGGGATCGAGGCCGCCGCCCACATGTCCATGACCCCGGAGTGCAGCTCGATGCGGCCACCGAACATGAAGTTCTCGACGTAGCCGTTCTCCGGGTCGTAGCCCAGGGCCGCCATTCCTCTCTTGGCCACCCACAGGTCCTCGAAGCGGGGCTTGACGCCTGCGCCGTACCCCCACGGGCGGTTTCGGAACAGGGCCCAGGAGGCCCCCAGCTCGGGCCGAGCGGACAGTAGCAGGCCCGCAGAGCTCGAGGACTGGGCGATGGTGCGGTTCTGGGCGTCCTCGCCCAGGGTCCCGGACTCCGAGGCGGCAACGACCCCGGCCATCGCCGTCACACCCACGACCGCCAGCACGATGATCTGTGAGACCGCCAGACGCCTCGGAGTGGGGACGTTCCACCGCGCCCATGAGGCCAGGGCCTGCCAGATGACAGTGCCCAGGATGATGGCGAGGAAGGCCAGGGTAGAGCGCGAGTCGGAGACGAGGAAGACACCGCTGAGCCCCAGCAGGGCCACGATCTGTACGAGCCGGCGTCGGTTGGCCACAAAGCTGAGGACCATGATCGTCACCGCCGCCCCGACCCCGAACTTCCACGGGTTGGGACTGGACTGAAGGAGCGGTAACGCGTCCAGGAACATGCCGAAGCCGACCGCCATCGTCGCGCGCCTCGTTCCCAGCCGGCGCGCTCCCCACACGAAGACGGCCACCGCGCACGGAACCGCCAGCAGGCTCAGGGTGGTGGCGCGGCGGGCCCAGGCCTCGACGACGAAGCTGTTCTCGGCCAGCAGGGACATGATGTAGGCCGTGCCCGCGGCCAGGATCGACAGGATGAGCAGCAGGGACAAGCGGCGCGCCTTGCGCACGGCCGTCCAGGTGACGGGGAGCGCGGCGAGCGCGACGCAGTCGCCGACGCTCAGGGCGGCCGCCAGCTCGCGGCGCACGCCCACGCAGACCAGGAGGACGACGGCGATCGTCATCTCCAGGCGTCGTCGTCGGGAACTCGGCTCAGGCCTCGACTCGAGATCAGTCGCCAACGACGTCTGCGAGCCGCTGTGGGATGCGGCCGGTGACCAGGGCTGGGCCACGGCCGGTCAGGAGTCTTCCCGAGATCGACGGCGCCCAATGATGAGCAACGGGTCCTCGACCTTGTCCTGTGGGTTCTTCTGGCTCAGGAAGTACAGAAGGATGGCCATGACAGCACCGGCGGCCAGGCCGATGGCGGCTCCGATGGGCGTGGTGGACAGGGCTGACAGGCTCGAGGGCGAGGTGGGAGTCGTGGGAGGGTTGTCCACCGCCAGAGTCAGGTCGCCACCGCCCGGAACCAGGTAGGACTGCCCTCGGGCCACCGAGTCCAGGGCGCCGATCTCCGCCTGGGCGATCGCGTGAGCCCGTTCCGGATCGGTACTGGTGGCTGAGATCTCGACGATGAAGGTCCCGGTCTTGGCGCTCACGGTCACCGACTTGCGCAGCTCGGCCTGGTCGATTCCCGTGCTCTTGGAGACCTCGGACAGGGTGCTCTCCGAGGTTCCGAGCTCCACCAGGGTCGGGATGATCTTGTCGAAGCTGCTGATCGGGGAGGACGCGTTGGGGTCCTCGGACCTGTTCTCCACAGCCAGCTTCGCGCTCGCGGTGGAGGTGTACTGCGCCGGCGTCAGCAGGCCGAAGCCGAGACCGACGAGGGCGCCCAGCACAACGTGCATGACCACCAGGACTGCGTTCTTGCGCAGCGCGACAATGAGGGTTTCCGGGTCCATGGGTTCCGTTTCGGTGATTGCGGGAGCAACAGAAT
>ERZ772967.687-NODE-687-length-25784-cov-3.121925_pt1 | contig 25784 bp, 18 predicted proteins | sample MGYA00511677_ERZ772967 | MGnify/ENA primary metagenome ERZ772967 (study PRJEB29015, sample SAMEA2737931) | human oral metagenome | biome: human oral; feature: human-associated habitat; material: dental | place: China | collected 2146 ...
GGGGGCGGAGCTCCTGCCCCAGGACGTCCGGGTGCTGACCCACTGCAATGCCGGGGCCCTGGCTACGGGCGGGTACGGGACGGCGCTGGGGGTGATCCGATCCGCCCGCGAGGCGGGAAAGTCCGTCCGGGTCTACGCGGACGAGACGCGCCCCCTGCTTCAAGGCGCCCGCCTGACCGTGTGGGAGCTGGCGCGCGAGGGCTTCGACGTGACGCTCATCACGGACGGCATGGCGGGGGCGCTGATGCGGAGCGGCGCCGTCGATGCGGTGATCGTGGGGGCGGACCGCATCGCCGCCAACGGCGACACGGCGAACAAGATCGGAACCTACGGGCTCTCCGTGCTGGCGGCGGCGCACCAGATCCCCTTCTACGTCGCAGCGCCCTGGAGCACCTTCGACCTCTCGGCGGCGGACGGCACGGCCATCCCCATCGAGGAGCGGGCGGAGGAGGAGGTGCGGGCCCTGCCGGGCGGCTCCCGCGTCCCGGAGAGCGTTCGGGTCTGGAACCCTGCCTTCGACGTGACGCCGGCGGCGAACGTCACGGCCATCGTCACGGAGCGGGGCGTCTTTCGGCCTCCCTACCGCTTCGGCGCGGGCGGGGAGCCGTCCCCTCCGGCGGCCTGAGGCCGTTCGGTCGCATCGAGCTCACATTGCAGGACAATCAAACTTTTTTTGGAGGTATCGTCTTGGAGAACTTTAAGGTCGCGGATCTCGGTCTGGCGGAGCACGGTTGGAAGAAGATCGTGTGGGCGTGGCAGTACATGCCCTCCCTTCAGTTTCTGTACAACAAGTATAAGGACGCGCAGCCCTTCAAGGGGGCGACGATTGCGGCGTGCCTTCACCTGGAGGCGAAGACCGCCAACCTGCTCCTGACGCTGGCGCACCTTGGGGCCACGGTGGCCGCGTGCGGCAGCAACCCGCTGTCCACGCAGGACGACATCTGCGCGGCCCTGGCGGAGAAGGGAGTGCACGTCTACAGCCATCGGGGGATGAGCACGAGGGAGTACTTCGACTACGTGCGCACGGTCCTGGGCTACAAGCCCAACGTCATCATCGACGACGGGGCCGACCTGGTGGCGACGATCCACAAGGAGCTGCCGAAGTTGATCCCGGGCATCCTGGGGGCCTCCGAGGAGACCACCTCCGGGGTGAAGCGCCTTCGCGCCATGAGGGACGAGGGCGTGCTGAAGTTCCCCGTCATCGCGGTGAACGACGCGCTGAGCAAGTACCTCTTCGACAACCGCTACGGCACGGGCCAGTCCGTGTGGGACGGCTTCATCCGCACCACGAACATGATGGTGGCGGGCAAGACGGTGGTGGTGGTCGGCTACGGCTGGTGCGGGCGCGGCTGCGCCATGCGGGCCGCGGGCCTGGGCGCCCGCGTCATCGTCACGGAGGTGGACCCCCACCGCGCCTGCGAGGCGCTGATGGACGGCTTCCAGGTGATGAGCATGGAGGAGGCCGCCCCGCTGGGCGACATCTTCATGACGCTCACCGGCAACGTCCACGTCCTGCGCAAGGAGCACTTCATGAGGATGAAGAACGGCGTCGTGCTGGGCAACGCGGGGCACTTCGACGTGGAGATCAGCAAGCCGGACCTCAGCGCCCTGGCGGACCACAAGGAGCAGCTGCGCGACAACATCGACACCTACGTGATGAAGGACGGCCGCCGCATCAACCTGCTGGGCGAGGGCCGGCTGACGAACCTGGCCTGCGCGGACGGGCACCCCATCGAGATCATGGACCTCAGCTTCGCGCTCCAGCTGGAGGCGGCGCTGCACATCTACACGCACAAGATGGAGCCGGGCCTGTACCCCGTGCCCGTCGAGACGGACCGCGCCGTGATGGAGTCCAAGCTGGCCGCCATCGGCGTCACGATCGACCAGATGACGGAGGAACAGGTCGAGTACATGAAGAGCTGGCAGGAGTAGCCTGAGGAGGGACGGCTTATGGCGACGTTGTTCAAGGACGTGCTGATGTTGGACGGCGGGCGAAAGCAGGCGGTGCGGGGGCACCTCCTCGTCTCCAAGGGGCGGATCGTCTCCATCCTGTGGCTCGAGGAGAGGCTGCCCGGCGCCGACAAGATCGTCTCGGGGCACGGCCGCATGGCGGTGCTACCGGGGTTCGTCAACGCTCACACTCACGCCGCCATGGTCCTTCTGCGCGGCCTGGGCGAGGAGGCTCCCCTGATGGAGTGGCTGGAGAAGAAGATCTGGCCCGTGGAGGCGAAGCTGACCTCGGACTTCATCTACTGGGGAACCGCATCGGCCGTCCTGGAGATGCTGGCGGGGGGGACCACCTGCTTCGCCGACATGTACTTCGAGATGGACCGCGTGGCGGAGGTCGCCCTTCAGGCCCGGATTCGGGCGGCCCTGTGCCGTGGGATCGTTGGGGGAGAGGCGGGCAAGCTCGACCTTTCCCTCCGGGAGGGCCTTGACCTGGCGGAGCGCTGGCACGGGAGGGAGGGCCTGATCACCGTCCAGCTGGGCCCGCACGCCCCCTACACCGTCCCCTTTGACGACATGCGGCGGATCGTTCGGACGGCTGGAGAGCGCGGCCTGGGGGTACACCTGCACTTCCTGGAGACGGAGTGGGAGCTGGGCTACCTGCGGCAGGAGCTCAAGAGGGAGCCCACCGACTACCTGCGGGACGTGGGGCTGCTGGACGCGCCTCAGGCCGTCCTGGCCCACGCCGTGTGGCTGGACCCGGCGACAGAGGTGGACCTCTCCCGCGTGACGCTGGTCCATTGCCCTGGCAGCAACCTGAAGCTGGGCAGCGGGGTGATGCCCCTTGCCGCGTGGCTGGAGAAGGGGACGCCCGTGGCGCTGGGCACGGACGGAGCCTCCAGCAACAATCGCCTGGACATGTGGGAGGAGATGCGGACCGTCGCGCTGCTGCACAAGGGGGTGAACCACGATCCCATGTGCGTCCCGGCCCTTGACGCCCTGCGCATGGTGACTTATGAAGGGGCCAGGGCCTTCGGCTTCGCCCAGAAGGGCATGATCCGCGAGGGCTGGATGGCGGACCTGGTGCTGGTGGACCTGGACCAGCCCCACTACGTTGGAGTCGATGAGGAGAACCTGGCGACGTACATCGTCTATGCCGGGAGTTCTGCCGACGTCGTGGGCACGATGGTGAACGGGAAGTGGAGCTTCCGCAACGGGGAGTTCCCGACGCTGGACCGCGAGGAGATCGTGGAGAGGGCGCGGGAGGCACGGGAGGCCATCACGAGATAGTCCCCGCAGGGGCCGTGGAGGACCGCCGCATGGGACGTTTGCCCTGCGGCGGCCCTTGATTTTTCGGCCCTGGGACGTCCTCGCGCGACGGGCCGCCCTGGGGTCATCGCCTCGTTCATCGCCATCATGATGATCAATATTGAAAGGAAGTGAGCGCGTGCGCTTCGTGCTGCCCGCCTTTGCAAAGCTGAACCTCTCGCTGAGGGTGACGGGCCGCCGTCCCGACGGCTACCACGACCTGCTCTCGATCTTCCTCCGCATCCCGTCCGGAGAGGCGCTCCGGGTCGAGCTTTTGCCCGCGGGAGCGGAGGACCGCGTGGAGGTCCTGGGGATGGACCTTCGCCTGACGGGGGAGAACGTCGTGGCGCGGGCCCTTCGGTTGGCGCGGGAGGCCGGAGCGGATGTCCCCCCCCTCAGGGTCGAGGTCCTGAAGAGCCTCTTTCCCGGAGCGGGCCTTGGAGGGGGGAGTGGCAACGCGGCCGCCCTGCTGCAGTGGCTGGCGTCCAAAGACGCTTCGGGCCCTTGGGGGGAGGTGGCGCGCCGCACGGGGGCGGACGTGCCCTTCCTCTTTTCCGGCGCGCCCATGGCCCTGGTCGGCGGGACGGGGGACCGCCTGGAGCCCCTCGATCCCCCACGCCTCAGCGGCCTGATCGCCTTCCCTGCCTGGGAGGTGGGGACGGAGAACGCCTACGCATCCCTGGACGCCGCCCTGCGCGGAGGCTACCCGAAGGACGAGGCCTCCGCGCGGAAGGAGGCGGAGGGCATCCTGAGCGCCTTGAGGGAAAACAGGCGCCTGGGGTTCCTGCCCAACGACTTCGCGCCCCCCCTCATGGAGGCCCACGGGCAGTATCGTGAGCTCTTCGCCCTCTTTGAGGGGGCGGGGGCCCTCGCCTGGGGCATCACCGGGAGCGGCGGCGCGGCCTTTGCCCTGACCCGCGGAGGAAAACTCGATCCGGAGTGGCCGGGCTGGGTCCGGCAGGTCCTGTACCTTCCGCCGCTCCCATGACCAATGAATAAAGGACGAAGAACAGGAGAATTCGATGCTGAAGAAGCGCTTTGTCGTTGAGCGATGCGCCGTTCTGGCGCTCCTGATGGGATTGGCCGCCGCCCTGCTGTCCGCCATCCCGGCCGGGGCGGCCACGATGCAGGACCTCTTCTGGAAGCGGGCATGGAAGGAGATGGAGGTGCTCTACGCCTCCATGGACGAGAGGTCCCCGCAGGACGCTGCCCTGATGGCCAACGCCTACCGCATGCAGGATCGCTGGCCTGAGGTGGTGGCGATCCTCGAAGAACACGCGGGGAAGTTCCCCGCCTCCATCAGGCCCTATGCGGATATGACGCTCCTTCTGGGGTACGAGAGGGGGAAGCGAGACCAGGAGGCCCTGGCGTTGGCGGAGAGGCTTTGGAAGAGCGCTCCCCAGGAGCTGAAGTACTACGTGGCCTACGCGCAGTACCGCCTCCTGTCGAAGGGCGGGGATGAGCGGAGGATCGGGGAGGCGCTGTCCAACATGCTGGCGGTCGCCGAGACGAAGGAACGGCGGATTTACGCTCTGTCGAAGCGGATCGAGCTGTCGGGGAACCGGGCGGAGTCGGCGCTGAAGCTCCTCGAGCTTCAGCCCTCGAACAAGGATGCCGCGAAGGTCCTCCTGCAGCAGCCCCAGCCCTGGTCCAACGCCGTCAGGGTGGCGCTGGGCGTCTACGCGCACCTGGCGGGGGAGAGCGCCGCCGCGGAGGAGCGGTTGAGGCCCGTCCCCATGACAGCGGCGGGGGGGCGCAAGGCGGCCTACTACCGGGCCTGGTCCCTGTACCGACTGAAGCGCAGCGGCGAGGCCCTGGACCTCTGGAGCCGCCTGGCCCTCAGCGGCAACGCCTACGCGGAGCCCTCTGTCCGGCGCATCGCGACCCTTGCGGGAAAGGCGGGGAAGACCGAGAAGAAGGCGGCCATGAACGTTCTGGAGCGCGTGATCAAGGAGCGCAGGGGCAAGCCCCAGGCGCGGGCCCTGCTCGTGCTTCGCGACCTCCTGGACAAGTCTCAGGCGAAGTACCGGGACGCCCTGGAGGCGAAGGTCCTGAGCGCCTATCCCGACACGCCCTACGCCTTTGACGTCCTGTGGGGGCGGGGGTGGAAGAACGTGGCCGCGGGCAACCTCACGGAGGCCGTCCGGCTCTGGCGCCAGGCGGATGCCCCCAACATCGGCCCCATGCGGCGGGCCCGCCTGCTCTACTGGATCGCCGACGCAGAGCGGCGGTCGGGCAACAAGGCCGGGGCCGGCCGGACCCAGGCCCTGCTTGAGCGCCGATACCCCCTCTCCATCTACGCCCTCCTGAGCGGGGGCGAAAAAAAGTTGAAGATCGTGGACGGGGAGGACCCCGCCCTGGCGACGAAGCCCTCCGAACTCGAGCAGTGGGGGTTCGTCCTCTACGCGAAGCTCAGGCTGTCGAGGCCCAAGGCCGGGGTGCGGGAGCTCTACCGCGCGCTCAGGCTGTCGCGCTGGCTGGGGCTTGAGGAGTCTTACAATGAAGCCCGTCGCCTGGAGACGCTCCTGACGTCGGGGAGGACGCTCTATCGTGCCAACCTGGAGGCCCTCTACCCTCGTCCCTTCCGGGCGCAGGTCAAGGCGGCTTGCGAGGCCTACAGCGTGGAGGATGCCCTGGTGTGGGCCGTCATGCGGCAGGAGAGCTCCTTCCGTCCCGACGCCCGGAGCCATGCTGGCGCCACGGGATTGATGCAGCTGATGCCCGGAACGGCAAAGGGCGAGGCGAAGCGGGCGGGGCTTGAGAAGTACGACCTCCTGGACGTCAACGACAACATCCGGCTGGGGACCTCGCACCTCGCGTGGCTGGGGCGCTCTTTCCCACGGGTGGAGTGGGTGATGGCCGCCTACAACGCGGGGTCGGGCAACGCCCGCAAGTGGCTGAAGAACGGGGGGGAGGACCTGCCCCTGGACCGCTGGATCGAGGCCGTGAAGTTCGACGAGACCTGCGGCTACGTGCAGCGCGTCTCGGCGAACCTGAGGGTCTACCGGATGCTCTACGGAACGGCCGAAGCGCGATGACGGAGGGAGAACGGGCCGCCGCATCCCTCTATCGCCGTGCGCTGGAGCGCATGGGCGAGGCCGAACGGGCGCGGGAGCGGGACCACGGGGCGATCCCCTACGACCTCTCCCTCCGCGCCCTCGCGGGGCCCTTCCTGGAGGCGGGGATGAGGCAGGGGTGGCTGCCCTGCGGAGGCAGGGTGCTCGCCGCCGTGTCGGGGGGTGGGGACTCGATGGCCCTTCTCTGGCTCTTCAAGACCTTTTACGACGGCCCCCTGACCGTCGCCCACGTGAACCACGGCATCCGGGGAGGGGAGGCCGATGCGGACGCGGCCTTCGTCCGGAACGTGGCGGAGGGATGGGGCGTGCCCTTCATGGAACGGGCCCTGGACGTGCCGGGGGAACGGGCGCGGGGGGAGTCCATCGAGGCTGCGGCACGACGGCTGCGCTACCGGGCGCTCCGCGAGATGGCCGAGGCCTGCGGCGCTGTGGGCGTCGCCCTGGGGCACAATCGCGACGACCTGGCGGAGACGGTGCTCTTCAACCTGCTGCGGGGCGCGGGCGTGCGGGGTGCCGTGGGGATGCCGGAGCGGCGGGGCCTCCTGTTCCGTCCGGTGATCGACATGAGCCGCGACCTTCTGCGCCGCATCCTGAAGGTCCGGGGCATCGCCTGGTGCGAGGACGGGACGAACGCGGACGCGGGCTGCACCCGGAACTTCCTGCGGCTTGAGCTCATGCCCCTCCTGGCGCGGCGCGTGAACGCGCGGGCGGCGGAGCACCTGGCGGCCTTCGGCGCGGAGATGCGGGAGCTGCGCGGCGAGGAGGAGGCCCGTGGGGCGCAGCTCCTGGCGGGGCTGGCGCTGGAGGAGGCGGAGGGCCTCCTGGCCCTGGACCGGGCGGGCGCGGCGGCCCTCCCGCCGCGGGAGCGGACGCGGGTGCTCCGCGCCGCGGGCCGCAGGCTGGGGCTGGCGGCGCTCCCAAGGGGCCGGAGCCTGGAGTTGGCGCGCCTCATGGGGCGCGCCGGCCCCTTCGTCTTTCAGTGGGGCGGGGGCGCGTCGGTCCTGGGGGAGCGCGGCAGGCTCCGCTGGACGGCGCCGACAGAGCGCCCCCAATAGCTTGAGGCACGGATTTTTCATCATTACTTTACGGGAGAAGATTGCAGATGGCGAAGGAGTACAGGCTCGGCGAGGTGCTGCTCTCGCGGGAGAGGATCGCGGAGCGTGTGGCGGAGCTGGCGCGTGAGATCGCGTCGGACAACGGGGGCAGGCGGGAGCTGCTCGTCGTGGGTATCCTGACGGGGGCGGTGTTCTTCTTGACGGACCTGGTGCGGGAGATGCCGGACGACCTGGACGTGCACATCGACTTCATGTCGGTCTCGTCCTACGCGGACGCGACGAAGAGCAGCGGCGTCGTGCGCATCTTGCACGACCTGAAGAACAGCGTTGAGGGCATCGACGTGCTCATCGTGGAGGACATCGTGGACACGGGGCTGACGCTGTCCTACCTGCAGGACCTCCTGCGGGCCCGCAGGCCGGCAAGCCTCAGGACCTGCGTCCTGCTGGACAAGAGCGCGCGGCGGGAGACGGCGGTGAAGGTCGATTACTGCGGCTTTGAGATACCGGACGCCTTCGTCGTGGGCTACGGGCTGGACTGTGCCGGAAGGTGGCGTCACCTGAAGGACATCCGCAGCGTCGAGGCCCTGTGACCCCTGCGGGGCCCGGCGCGTATCCGCAATATCCTGTTTGGACTGCGGCGGCCTTAATGTTACAATAAAGCGTTGTCGTCGGTCGCCTCAGGATGCGGGCGTTCCGCGGCGGAGCAGTCGATGTGGGCCCCCGGAGGCTGGGGCGGGCCCGTGAGAGGGGCGATGTTTTGGGGCGAGTGGTTAAGAATCTGGGCCTTTACCTGGTCCTCATCCTGCTGGTGGTGAGCATGGTCAACGTTTTCATGACGCCGGAGGAAGCCCAGAAGCAATACAGCGAGATCAGCTACAGTTCATTCCTCACGGAGCTGGAGGGGGGGCGCATCCGCATCCTTCAGATCCGGAACAACACCCTGCCGGGGGAGTCCTCATCCGCCGTCCTGCGGGGCGAGCTGAAGGACGGGAAGCGTTTTCTGACCTACGGCGTGGACGTCAGCGGCCTTGCGGACCGGGCGTCCCGCGCCGGAGTGGTGGTGACGGTGGAGGCGCCTCAGAAGACCTCCTGGTGGATGTCGATGCTCTCCTCCCTCGTCCCGACGCTGCTCCTGGTTGGCGTGTGGGTCTTCTTCCTCTACAACATGCAGGGCGGCGGCGGGAAGGTCGTCTCCTTCGCCAAGAGCAAGGCGAAGCTCTTCCTGGACAACCGCCCCAAGGTGACGTTCGCGGACGTGGCGGGCTGCGAGGAGTCCAAGGAGGAGCTGCAGGAGGTCGTGCAGTTCCTGAAGTCGCCCGAGAAGTTCACGAGGCTGGGCGCCAAGGTCCCCCGCGGCGTGCTCCTCCTGGGGCCTCCCGGCACGGGGAAGACGCTCCTGGCCCGCGCTGCGGCGGGGGAGGCCAACGTCCCCTTCTTCAGCGTCAGCGGATCGGACTTCGTCGAGATGTTCGTGGGGGTCGGCGCTGCGCGCGTCCGTGACCTCTTTGAGCAGGCCAAGAAGTACCAGCCCTGCCTCATCTTCATCGACGAGATGGACGCGGTGGGACGCCACAGGGGCGCGGGGCTGGGCGGAGGGCACGACGAGCGCGAGCAGACGCTGAACCAGCTCCTGGTGGAGCTGGACGGCTTTGACGACACCAGCAGCACCATCCTCATCGCGGCAACGAACCGGCCCGACATCCTGGACCCGGCGCTTCTGCGCCCCGGCCGTTTCGACCGTCACATCGTGGTGGACCGCCCGGACGTCAACGGCCGCGAGGAGATCCTGAAGGTACACATGAAGGGCAAGAAGTTCTCGGACGACGTGGACACCGGCATCCTGGCGCGGCGGACGCCCGGCTTTGTGGGGGCGGACCTGGCGAACCTCATCAACGAGGCGGCGCTGCTTGCGGCGCGTCACGACAAGAACCGCATCGGCATGGAGGAGCTTGAGGAAGGGATCGAGCGTGTGATGGCGGGGCCTGAGCGGCGAAGCCGGCTCATCAGCGATCGGGAGAAGAAGATCATCGCCTACCACGAGGTGGGGCACGCCATCGTCGCGAAGGTGCTGCCGGACAGCGACCCGGTGCACAAGATATCCATCATCCCGCGCGGGCACGCCGCGCTGGGCTACACGCTGCAGCTGCCGGAGGAGGACCGGTTCCTCCGGTCCAGGTCCGACCTCCTGAACCGGATATCCATCCTGCTCAGTGGGCGCGTGGCGGAGGAGATCGTGTTCGGCGACGTCACGAGCGGCGCGGCCAACGACCTGGAGCGCTCCACCCAGACGGCCCGCCAGATGGTGACGGAGCTGGGCATGAGCGAGAGGCTGGGGCTGGTGAAGCTGGGCAACAAGCACGAGGAGATCTTCCTGGGCCGGGACATCTCCGAGGAGCGAAACTACAGCGAGGAGATCGCCTACGCCATCGACCAGGAGGTCAAGGCGATCGTCGATTCTTGCTACGACAAGGCGCGTGCGATCCTCGAGGAGCACCGTGAGCTCATGGACCGGATCGCGGGGATCCTCTTGGAGCGCGAGGTCCTGGATCGGTCGGAGTTCGACGTCCTGATGGAGGGTGGGGAGCTGCCCCCCAAGTCGGCGAAGAAGGCCGAGGACGCGAAGCCCGCGGCGGATGGCGACGCGAAGGCGCTGGACGGTGCCCCCGAAAAGGGAGAGGACCTGCCGCCACCCCTGCCGGAGAACAGGGTGGACGGCCTGCCGAAGGACGGCCTCCTGGGTTGAAGGGAACTCTTGTAATGCCCCCTCTCTTTGAGGGGGCATTTTTGTGGAGCGGCTTCGCTGGAAGAAGAACGCGGACAGGTGGACAGGGTCTTACGTCGGATGCACGAATCGTGTGACCGCCGTGCCTCGCGGCCATTTGCGCGCCGGAGGTACGGTATCTTTTCCCGCCCTTCTGTTGTAAGATGTCCTCGGACAGCGTGCAAGGCCGCTGGGAGGAGGCTTCACTTGATACAAAAAAACTTTATCCTGCACTCGGAGTGGCCGCCGGCGGGCGACCAGCCGGAGGCCATCGAAGCCCTGAGGCGAGGCCTCGATGCCGGGCAGCGCTTTCAGACGCTGATGGGCGTCACGGGCAGTGGCAAGACCTTTACGATGGCCAACCTCATCGCCGCGGCGAACCGGCCGGCCCTCGTCCTGGCGCACAACAAGACGCTGGCGGCGCAGCTCTACAGCGAGTTCAAGCAGTTCTTTCCGGAGAACGCCGTCCACTATTTCGTCTCCTACTACGACTACTACCAGCCGGAGGCCTACATCCCGTCGAGCGACACCTACATCGAAAAGGACGCCTCCATCAACGACCGCATCGAGCGCCTGCGCCTGGCGGCCACGAAGGCCCTGATCGAGCGGCGGGACGTGTTGGTCGTCGCGAGTGTCTCCTGCATCTACGGTCTGGGCAAGCGCGACAACTACGAAAACGCCATCTTCTCCTTCAAGGAGGGGGACCGCGTGGAGCACCGCACCTTCCTGGAGCGCCTGCTGGAGAACTACTACGAGCGCAACGACACGTCGCTCGAGCCGGGTAAGTTCCGCGTGCGGGGCGACACCATCGAGATATTTCCGGCCTACGCCGAGACCTGCATCCGCGTGTCGTTCTTCGACGACGAGATCGAACGGATCGACCAGGTGGACCCCTTGCGGGGGACGTCGGTGGAGCACACGCCAGAGGCCTCGATCTTCCCCGCGCAGCACTACGTCACGCAGACGGACGCCATCGCGCGCTCCCTCCCCCTGATCCAGGAGGAGCTGGAGCGGATGGAAAGGCGCTTCAACGAGGCGAACAAGCCCCTGGAGGCGGAGCGCATCCGGATGCGCACGCGCTACGACATGGAGATGCTGGGGGAGGTGGGGTACTGCTCCGGGATCGAGAACTACTCGGTCTACCTGGACGGACGAAAGCACGGAGAGCCGCCGGGCACGCTGATCGACTTCTTCCCGGAGGACTTTCTGCTGTTCGTGGACGAGTCGCACATCACGCTGCCCCAGGTTCGGGGCATGTTCAACGGCGACCGGGCGCGCAAGACCGTGCTGGTGGAGAACGGGTTTCGCCTGCCCTCCTGCCTGGACAACCGCCCCCTCCAGTGGGACGAGTTCAAGGAGCACATGCGCCAGGCCGTGTTCGTTTCTGCCACGCCGGGGGACTACGAGGTGGAGGTCTCCTCTCAGGTGGTGGAGCAGGTGATCCGGCCCACGGGCGTCCCGGACCCGATGGTGGAGGTCCTGCCGGCCCGAACTCAGGTGGACGACCTGGTGGAGAGGCTGCGGGGTGTGACGGAGCGCGGAGAGCGGGCGCTGGTCCTGACGCTGACGAAGCGCTCCTCCGAGGACTTAGCGGACTACCTGAGCGAGCTGAAGTTCAAGGTCAAGTACATTCATTCGGAGCTCAACACCTTTGAGCGGGCGGAGCTGATCCACGGCCTGCGCGTGGGCGACGTGCAGGTGCTGGTGGGCATCAACCTGCTTCGGGAGGGGATGGACCTGCCGGAGGTGACGCTGGTGGCCATCCTGGACGCGGACCGCGAGGGGTATCTGCGCTCCTACCGCTCCCTGATTCAGATCATGGGGCGGGCGGCCCGGAACGTGGACAGCAGGGTGCTGCTCTACGCGGACGTGGAAACGGAGAGCATCGCCCGCGCCGTGAAGGAGACCCGTCGGCGGCGGGATCTGCAGATGGCGTTCAACGAGAGGCACGGCATCGTCCCCCGTAGCGTGGAGAAGGAGGTCACGACGCTCCTGCCCCCGGAACTCCTGGAGGCCTACCGGCTGGACGGCGTCGGGGCGAAGGAGGGGGAGGCGGCCCCGGCGAAGCCTGAGATGTCCGTCAAGGAGATGGAGCGCGCCATGTGGGAGGCCGTGGAGCGCCTGGACTTTGAGCGCGCAGCGGCGCTGCGGGACCTGATCGCGGAGGCGCGGGGGGGCAGCGTGGAGCGCAAGCCCTCGCCCAGGGGATTTCGCTCCCGCCCCCGCCGCGCGCGGGAGAGGACGCGGAAATAAGGCGTCCGGCTGCCTGTGAACTGTATATGGAGGGGGAAAACTGCATGTCGAAGAAAACGCTCCTGGTGGTGGATTGTCAGTACGACTTCATCGACGGATCGCTGGCCTGCTGCGGCGCGGAGGACGCGGTGAGAAGCGCCGTGGACTACATCAACGCGCACCCGGACGTTCGGGTGCTCTACTCGGCGGACTGGCATGGAAAAGGGCACTGCAGCTTCAGGGAAAACGGCGGCCAGTGGCCGGAACACTGCGTTGCCGGCGAGCGCGGCAGCGCGATCCACGAGGCCTTCACGCGGGACGTGACGTGCACCGGGCAGCGGCCGGGGGAGGAGAACGTCTACCACAAGGGCACGGACGACGGCCGGGAGGAGTACTCCGCCTTCGAGGCTCGGAACGCGGCGGGGCGGACCGTGGGGCAGGACGCGGGAGAGCGCGTTGTCGTCTGCGGCATCGCGAGCGAGTTCTGCGTGCGCGAGAGCGCGCTGGACCTCCTGAAGGCGGGGCGCAGGGTGACGCTCCTGGCGGACGCCGTCGGGTACGTGAACGCTGAAAAGCACCGCGAGAACCTGGCGGACCTTGAGACGCAGGGTGTGACGATCGCCTGAACCCCGTCCCCACTCTACTGTATACTTCGTTGTTTTCGTTCGTCTTGCTCGACGTACCGTGATGTACGCCTTTGCTGCGGCTCGCAAAAGTCGCTTCGCCTGCGAAGGGTTTTTAAATGGAATGAGACGCAGGACACAGGTCGAGACAGTCGGTTGTGGTTTGATTCAGAACCCTTTGCGTCAATTTGCGTCAATCTGTGTCAAACTGGAGACGGATTTGAACCCGCCCCCCGTCTCCAGTTTGACAGGTAGCGTTTTTTCAAAGGAGATACGAACGGCCTGCAAAGAGGAGGGGGTGTATCCCGTATTGTCTCAAAGGAAGGTCATGAGAAATTGAGAGGCCAGCACGACCAACACCAAGGCAACGGGATAGGTTGCGGCGTAGGAGGCCGCCACGTCGTCCGTCTTGGCCACGTTGATCAACGCGCCCAACGCCGGAGTGCTGGTCATGCCGCCAGTGATCGCGCCCAGGTTGTTGAGCAGGCAGAGCTTGACGACGTGTTTGGCGATGAAGTAGCCGACCAATAAGGGGACGGTCGTCATCAGGGCACCGTAGAGGAACAGGATCAGGCCATATTCCCGAACGATGTCAACGAAGCCGGACCCGCCGGGCACGCCCGCCCCGATCAGGAACATCACGAGCCCAAACTCGCGAAATGCCTTGAGGAATCCCGCGCTGATCCGCATGTTGATCCGCCCGATCCGGCCAAAATGCCCCAGGATCAACCCCACGATGAGAGCTCCGCCCGTGTTCCCGAGCGAGAAGTGCGTTCCGAGAGGGAGGGGGAGCCGAACTTTGCCCAGCAAAATCCCCAAAACGACAGCCAAAGAAAGAGGACCGAGGCCGATAGGGTCAATGTCGAGCAGATTTTTTTGCGCATTTCCCTCCTGCCGGCGGTCTGGTGTAAACTCCAGTGGCTGGCCCGATGCGGCGTTGATCTTCTTTTGTTCCTCCAAGATGTTTGCTTTGACGAGCTTTGGGACGATCTGCACAAAGAGCACGACGCCGACAACTCCGAAAGGGTACCCAATGGCGTGGCCCACCGTGACCTCATTCAGAAGAAACTCGTTCGAGCGAACGATGTCCTGTGCTGCGGCGAAGCCGGGCGTTGTGGTTAAGGCTCCTGAGAGTATGCCGACGCCCATGGCCGAGTCTACGCTGGTCAGCAGGATTACCGCCGCGCACGTCAGGGCGCCGCTTCCGATGATGATCAATCCCAGAAAAGCATAGGATTTGACGTTTTTTTTGAGGTTGTGAAAGAAATTGGGGCCTGCAATAAACCCGACGGAAGTCACGAAACAGAGCAAACCCATTTCCTGAATGAGGGACATGCTGTGCTGCATGAATCCGCTTGAGACGGTAATGATTCCCATCTGGCGGAGGAGAGAAGCGTCTGAGTAAGCGAAGTGCCCAAAAAACAATGCGCTCAGAAAGACGCCCGCCGTTCCCAACTCCACGCCTTTGACCTTGATATCTCCCAATAGATATCCGATGAAGGTTATGCAGAATATGATGAACATCATGCTGCGGCAACTTGAAAAGACGATCTCTTGAAAATAAGCCATCGATAGTTCCTCCGGGATGAGATTTAGATGAAGAGCCTTTATGAAAGGAGCTGTTAAACCTTGCGCATGGAGGAAGGTCAAGCCCTGGGCTTTGTGCTGGTCATGACAGGGATGCGCCAACTGACCACAATTGTCGGGAGGCGCTGAAAATTCAACTGAAAGATGCCGCAGGGACGAAGGGGTTGTCGCGCGGGGATTGCCTGAGTGGGGACGGCGGGCTCCCGCCGTCCCAGTCCGATCAGTCGAATCTTACAGGCGTTGTCCGATGGATGGTTGGGCTGTACTTATCCTGACGATCCGCGCTTCTGTCGATCTCACTTTACGGCTTGGAGGTAAGGCACAAGATAGCCGAAGGTGAACAGCGCGAACATAAAGATCGAGAACGCAATGTGAAATTTGTAAGCGCCCATGGTTTTGCGCATCTCGACGACGTCTTTTTCGGACTCCGGAACGATAAAGAGCCTCTCCCTCTCGGCGATTTCTTCCGGCGTGGGCTTTGCCAGGGCGTTTCCCACCACCATTCCTATGATGGACAGGTAAATGCCCACGAAAAAGGAATCCAGGAAAAAGGGAACGGTCACGCCCCATACGCTGGTGGCCAGGCGGACCCCAAAACAGCCGATAAAGCCAAGAAGCATGCTTAAGAAAGCGCCTTTTTCCGACAGCCTTTTACTCCAAATGGCTGCGAACGACACGAGTCCCCATGACCCCGCGATGACCGTCCCGCCGAAGTACATGATCCAGAAGATGCGGTTTGCGAAAAACGCCATGGCCAAAACCACTAAGCTTACAAGGAACATGCCGATACGGGATATCTTCAGTTTTTCTTTTTCCGGTTTGTCGTCCAGAGTCAAAATGTCGTTGATAAAAGAGAATCCCACCAGAGCGAGAAAATTGGAGGCGGATGAAATCCCTGCGGACAATATCCCCGTAAGCAGGATGACGCCGATGGTCGTAGGCACCAAGTTCATTGCGCCCCAAATCATCGTGTCGGAGCCGAGTCCGGGTTTTACGCTGGCCACGAATACGGCGGCAAAATACAAGAAGATTGTCGTGGTGATCACTCCCATGGAGGCCCAAATAGCGGAACGGAGGACGGTGTGTTCGTTTTTCGCCATCATGTAACGGGAGGTTTGCCATGGGCTGACCATGACGACCAGCATCCACACGATGCCGTAGGTAATGGCCCAAAGGGTCGTCTCACCGGTTTTGGCTACGAAGTCCGGATTGCCGGCAGCGCTGATAATTCCTGGAATGGCCTGGAAGTTGGCCAAATTGCCGATGGCGGTATACCACCCACCCGCAGCCATCACGATACTGGGGACCGTGATGATGGCTGCGGACAAGAACACCAAAAACATCATCGTATCGGTCACGAGCACCCCAGGAGAGCCGGAGACGATCGTGAAGATCGTAAACGACAGCCACGCGATCAGAATGGATGCCCATTCCGGCAGCCCGGTAATGTTCATCATGAGCGAGGTGATGCCGCGCGTCGCCGACAGCATGTATGCGGAGACGGCAATAATGCACGTGATTCCAGCCAGCTTCCGCATACGCTTGGAATGGAACCTCCGCCCATAGAACTCGGGCAACGTCAGGGTCTTGCTTCGGCGAATGTAGCGGCCAAAGAAATTGGCCCCATAGATGTAGCCGCAGGCCTGTATAAGACCGACGATGCAAATGGCGATAAACCCGCCGCTTGCCGCCTCTCCGGTATCTCCCAGGAAAGCACCCGTGCTCAAGAATGAGGCGACGAGCGATCCGACGATCAAGAGGACCGGAGCGTTCCGTCCTGCAACGTAGTAATCGTTGATGTCCTTAACTTTTCGCCCTACGATGACGCCTACGGTAATGTAGAGCACCATAGCCACTGCGATGCCTGTGATGAAAATACTGTGCATCCGGGGTTCGTCCTTTCTTTGATTTCCAACGCAAGTCCGGGCCTGTTGTCCGGTGAACTTGCAGCCGTTGGCCTCTCCGGTCGAAGGCGGATGCTGAGGGCAGACGATCTCTGTAGGAAATAGTTTCGATCTTGTACCGCTGCCGACAGCGTTACGGAGGGGACGACAAGTGGTGTATGACTCGGAAGGCGCGTTGAACCGGACCGCCAGATTGCGGATAAGGCCTCGCCATGGGCTGAAGGGACCCGAGGTCGATGGCCGTTCGGCAAGTTTTATCCTCCTCTGCGTTTTTCGGCCGCAGTTCCTTTCGTTACTATCCGTCTTCCGTTGGAGAATTCAATCCTGTGCCTGGACTGTTCCATCCCTTTACGCCATAGGTATCGTACTCTCGCTTGACGGCGATTCGATACATGACGCCGGTGGCAATCAGCCAAACGCCGGCCCATATACAGAAGATCATCTCAGCCATGGGAAGCCTCCTCTCCATTATCAAGAAGATCTTTTTCTGATGCGTCTGAACGAGAAACGGTGACCGCACTTTTTTAAACGGCAGAGCATTGAGTGGAAATTTTAAGAATACACAAACATTTTTCTTTGAAAGTGCGGTCACTGCAACTGCTACAAGCCCATTGCGCTTACTTTGATAAGCCCTTTTAGGGCTTCCGGGCTCAGACCCCCTCAGGGTGGATCATGATCTTGATGGCTTCGCGCTTCTGGAACGTCTCGAATGCCTTTTCCATATCCTTCAAGGCGTAGTGATGCGTGATCATCGGCGTGACTTCAACCCGTCCATCCTGAATCAGATCCAGGCATTCACGGAACTCTTCCCGCGTGTAACAGATCGTTCCCCGAATGTCAATCTCGCTACGCACGACCTTGCCCAAATTGACCGGCGGGTCCGAGTGGAACAGGCCTGTGATGTAGTAGGAACCGCTCTTTTTTATGGAGTTCATGGCCGTTTCAACAAGTGCTGCCGCTCCTGCACAATCATGCACGAAATCCAACATCTCGCCGCCTGTGATCTCTTTCACCCTTTCGACGGGGTCCTCTTCCGAGTTGTTGATGATATCCGTCGCGCCGAGTTTTAGCGCCATTTGCAAGCGATCTTTGTCGCAGGCCGCTCCGAGCACGATGATCTTCCGGGCGCCGCGCAGCTTCAACAACTGGGTTGCATACAGCCCGATTGGTCCGGGGCCGAGGACCATCACCGTATCCTTTGAGGTGAGGGGCATTTTTTTGACCGTGCGGTAAGCGGAGGCAACGGGATCGACCGCTGCGCCAAAGTCATAGCTTGTGGTGTCGCGCAGTTTTACCAGAACTTTGGCGGGAACGCGAACGTACTCCGCAAAAGCGCCGTTTACGTGAATCCCCGTCTCGATCAGGCGATCGCAAAGCGGTTCGTTCCCTTCGATACAGAATTTGCAGTTGCCGCAGCCGATCACGATGCAGGCACTGACCCGATCGCCAACCTTCCATCCCTCAACTTTGGCCCCCGTCTCGACGATGTCCCCCGCAAACTCGTGTCCGGGAATCAAAGGCCATGGAACCTCTCGTGTGCCTGCTAAAATCGGACCATCCGTTCCGCAGAATCCAACCGACTTCACCTTGACGACGACGTCGTCCTCACGACATTTCGGTTCAGGTACGTCTTTGATGACAAAACCAGGACCACTGTGTTCCTTTACGACGGCTAGCATCTCGCTTATGCTCCTTTCCAAAAAATGATTTCCGTAACAAGCGCCGGAGAAAGTCCGGAGAAGAGGCGAGGACGATTTGTATGAAGCGGTTCATGCCACGTGAGCAACTTCCCGACAAGGCCGCGTGCAAGCGTTTGTCGTCGTTAGGGGACCCCGCAGCGATGTCCTTTATGGAATTCTGCTGAATTTTCAAAACCTTATCCAGATAAGCCGCTCTGCCTTGGGCATGGCTGCCGAAATCCCCAAAATATCGTCTTGAGCGCCTGCAGCCGTTTGCGCTCATGAAATGGGATTGGTTGTCCTCGTCCGTGTCATGAATATCTCAGGCGTCCTCCGGTGCAACGCCAATCTGTCAATCGACGATAACGCCTTCCCCGACATTCGCCGTGCGTCCGTGCTCGCTTCTTTGTACAAACACCTCCTTTGCTAAAACCGTCTGCTGAAATCTGTGCCTGCGCTCAACGAGCCCTCTTTCTGGGGGACCATTCAATCATCGTGTCTCAAAATTACAAAGGGATTCCTCAAGGTGCGTCCATGATATACCTTCCTGCAACGGTAAGGTCAAGAATCCGTCTTTGCCCGTGCGATTGCTCGACGGCGATGTCCTCCGGCGAGGTCCTTTTTTGGATAGCATCTGGCGTGGAGTGGGAGCGGGGGCATTGCCGCGAAAGGGGGGCGAGGTCATGAAGCTGCCACTGGACGGGAAGACGAGTCTCCGGTAAGCACAGCTCAGTAGTTGGCGAAGGGCCGTGTCTCTTGCGATCCGAGCGTTGGCAAACGGCATGGCGACGCCTTGGCACGACAGTCTCTTGAGCCTAATTCGGTATTGGCGGGGCGGTTTGACATTACCCCTGCGGGAAGCCATAGAATCGTCAATCAATAGGGGATCCAAGCAGCATAGTGCTGTAACAGAGCGATGGGCTTCTTGAAAAGGAGTGGATAACGTGAAAAAGGACCCGGGGTTTGTGCATCCCTATATGCCCAATAGCGTCCCTGCCATTAAGAAAGCCATGCTGGACGAGATTGGAGTCGAGAGCGTGGAGGCCATCTACAAGAGTTTGATCCCTGACGATCTTCTGTACAAGGAGCGCCTGGACCTGCCGGAACCTATCGGAAGCGAGTACGAGTTGAAGAGGCACGTCATGGGCATCCTGAACAAAAACGTTACGACGGACGAGTACATCAGTTTTCTTGGTGCAGGATGCTACAGGCACCAGGTCCCCGCCCTCTGCGACGAGATCAACTCAAGGGGCGAATTCTTGACGGCCTATTGCGGAGACACGTATTCGGATCACGGAAAAATGCAGGCGATCTTTGAATATTGCAGCATGATGGGGGAACTGCTCGATGCGGAAGTGGTTAGCTATACCACTTACGACGCATCGCAATCCGTCGCTTCGTCGCTGCGTATGGCGCTCCGCATCAAGGAAGCCGAAGGGCGTTCCAAGGATACGCTTTTGATCCCTTCTACGATGAACCCTGAGATCGTCTCTCAGGTCACCCAGTACGTCGGAAGGTCGATTAAAATTATTAAGGTGGAGTGTGACAAAAAGTCCGGCCTCATGGATTTAGCGGACCTCTCCGCGAAGCTGAAGGAGAACAAGACGGCGGCTGTCTTCTATGAAAACCCCTCCTATCTGGGCTTTTTTGAAACGCAGGCGGAGGGCATTGCGGACAGGGCTCATCAATACGATGCCTTGTGTGTCGCTCAGCCGGAAACCGCTTCGCTCGGCATCGTAGAGAGCCCCTTGAACCTGGGGGCGGACCTGGTTTGCGGGGATATCCAGCCGTTGGGGATGCACGTGCAGTTTGGAGGCGGTCAGGCAGGCTTCATCGCCTGTCAGCAGAAACAGGAATATGTCGAACAGTTCCCAACGTATATGTACGGTATTGCAAAGACGAAGCAGGAAGGACGATTTGGCTGGGGACGGGCGATGAACTATCGCTGTTCGCACGGCAGCCGCGAGAACGCCAATGAGTACTTTGGCACCGAAACAGGGCTTTGGGCGATCACTGCCGCCGTTTATCTGGCCAGCATGGGGCCGAAGGGCATGTATGAGCTTGGAGAATCCATCGTTCAAAAGACGAAGTACGCCATCTTGGAGTTGAGCGAAGTTCAGGGCCTTAAGGTCAACTTGTTCGGAGGCGCGAACTTTCAGGAGTTTGTCGTTAATTTTGATGAGACGGGAAAAAGCGTTGCCGAGATCAACGGGGCGCTGCTGGAGAAGGGGATATTCGGTGGCAAGGACCTCAGCGGCGACTTCCCACAACTCGGCCAGAGCGCGCTTTATTGCATCTCGGAGCTGACTTCGGAGGAAGACGTGCAGGCCTTAAAGTCGGCTCTTGCTGAGATCGCACGGAGGTAGGGAAGAATGGGCAAATTCAGGAGAAACAGGGACTTTCATGAAGCGCGGTGGGATGAACCCATTATCCTGGAGTTGGGCAATCGGGGAGAACGCGGTATCCTCATCCCGCAGGCCTCGGAACATGTCAGGGATAAAGCGGGGCGCGTCGAGGATCTGGTGCCGGAGCGCCTGAGGAGAAAGAGCGCTCCCGCCCTTCCGGAAATGTCGCAGATGCAGGTGCTCCGCCATTATATGCGGCTGTCGCAGGAGACGCTGGGCACGGACCTCAACATCGACATCGGCCTGGGGACCTGTACGATGAAGTACAGCCCCAAGATCAACGAACAATTCGTACGTTCCCCAAAGCTGATGGAACTCCATCCTTATCAGGACGAGAGCACGCTCCAGGGCATTCTGGAGATCATGTATAAAGTGTCGCAGTACCTCAAAGCGATATCCGGCATGAGCTGCGTGAGCCTTCAGCCCTCTGGAGGAAGTCAGGCCATTTTTGCCAACGTTGAAACGATTCGCGCCTACCATGAGGCCAATGGAGAGGGGAAGCTGAGGAATGAGATCATCACCACGATCCTGTCCCATCCCGCAAACCCTGGCGCTGCGGCGACGCTGGGATATAAGGTGATCACACTTTTCCCGGGACAGGACGGCCTCCCTGACGTTGAAGCGCTAAAAGCGGCTCTTTCGGAGCACACTGCAGCCCTGATGCTTACCAATCCTGAAGATACGGGTATCTATAACGATAAAATTCGAGGGTTTGTGGACGCCGTGCATGAGGTCGGAGGGCTGTGCGCTTATGATCAGGCGAACCTGAACGGCGTGTTCGGGATTACCCGCGCGCGGGATGCAGGCTTCGATATGTGCCATTACAACCTGCACAAGTCCTTCTCCTCCCCCCATGGCTGCCAGGGGCCTTGCGCAGGAGCGCAGTGCGTCAGTGAAAAGCTTGCGAAATTCGTGGCCGTGCCGACGGTGGAGTTTGACGGAAAAAAGTACTACCTTGATTACCGCCGTCCCGACAGCATAGGCAAGCTGCGAAAATTCTACGGGGTGCCGGCTGTTCTGGTCAGGGTCTATGCCTACATTCGTTCCCTCGGCCCTGACGGGATGAAGGAAATCGGAGAGTTGTCCATCCTGAACAACAACTACATGCTGAAGAAACTTCTGACGATCAAAGGGCTTTCAATGCCCTGGGCGGAGGGAAAATTCCGCATGGAGCAGGCACGGCTGAGCTGGGAGCAGTTGACGCAGGATACGGGAGTCACTACGGACGATATCTGCCGGAGGATCGTAGATTATGGTTTCCAGGACTATTTTTCAAGTCATCATCCGAGGGTGATCCCTGAGCCGTTTACCCCTGAGCCGGTGGAGACGTACTCCAAGGATGATATCGACGAGTTCGTCGAGGCGTTCCGCTCCATCGCCGAGGAGGCCTATACGGACCCTGAGGTGGTGAGGACGGCTCCACACAAAGCGGCGCTTGCGACGCAGATCGATGAGGCTTACATGACGGAATGGGATAAGTTCGCCACGACATGGCGAGCATATAATAAGTACCTCAGGGATAAGTGAAGCTTCAGGAGCGTATTTTCAAACATTCATAACCACTGGGAGGAAGACGAGAATAATGACCAGTTTTATCGGCGCGGACCAGACGTGGGTGTTGTTTGCTATCCTTACGGCGATTGCGGCGTTGAGCATCCAGTTGGAACATAACTATCGGTGGGCTTCCAGAGTGACAGGCTGTGTGCTCGCCTTGATCGGCGCGATGATCCTGTCCAACCTGAACGTCATCCCCCTGGACGCACCGGCCTACGATTTCGTCTGGAGCTATGTCGTCCCGCTGTCCATCCCCCTCCTGCTCTTTAACGCAAACATCAGAAGGATATGGAAGGACAGCGGTCGCCTGCTGGTCATCTACTTGATCAGCGGCATCGGGACGATCCTGGGCGCCTTTATCGGCTATTTCCTGCTGAAGGATCTCGTCAAGGACCTGGGGATTGCCGTGACCATGATGATCGGCACCTACACGGGCGGCAGCGTCAACCTGGTCGCCATGGCGGATGCCTATAAAGCCCCGGCCGATCTGGTCTCCTCCTCGGTGGTTGCGGACAACCTCTTGATGGCCTTGTACTTCTTTGCGCTGATCGCGGCTTCAGGCTCGAAGTTCTTCCTGAAGAACTACAAGCATCCCCTGATCGACGCGGTGGCGGCCAGGAGCGACGGCGATCGGGGCGCGGCGTCCTATTGGGTCGCGAAGCCGGTCGCCCTGAAGGACGTCGCAAGTTCGGTGGCGTTGTCCTTCGTGATCGTCGCTCTGTCGACGGTGATCGCGGACTGTTTTTCGGCAGCAATCGCGAAGGACAGCTTTGCCAAAGCCCTTATCAACGGACTATTGGGAAATAAATATCTGGTCATGACGACAGTAACTGTCCTGATCGCGACGGTGTTTCCAGGGTTTGTTGGCGGCATTGCCGGAGCGCAGGAGATCGGGACCTTTCTGATCCACATCTTCTTTACGGTGATCGGCGTTCCCGCTTCCATTCGTTTGATCGTGACTCAGGCGCCGCTCCTCCTGCTCTTCTGCACGATCATCGTCGCCACGAACATGATCGTTTCCTTTAGCGTCGGGAAACTGTTCGGCTTCACCCTTGAAGAGATCGTCATCGCATCGAACGCCAACGTCGGCGGCCCTACGACGTCGGCGGCCATGGCCATCTCCAAGGGGTGGACCGAACTCGTCGTCCCCGCTATCCTGGTGGGGACCCTGGGGTATGTCCTTGGCAACTACTACGGCGTCTTTGCCGGGACCTGCCTTGGGCTGTAGGCACGACGAAAACCTCATGTGCCGATCTCAGGGGCTCGATTGCGGAGCCCCTTTTATTTCACCTTAAGGTGTAAGAGGTGATGCCATGAAACGATTGGGACTGATCGTCAATCCCATAGCAGGAATTGGTGGCAAGGTTGGGTTAAAGGGCTCCGATGGGGTCGATACCCTGCAGCGTGCGCTTCTCCTCGGCGGCGAATTTGAGAGTGGGAAGAAGGCCTCGGTAGCGCTTACGCAGCTCGGTACACTGAATAAGGGGTTTGAACTGTATACCTGTTCCGGTGCGATGGGGGCGGAGGCCTGTCAGCGGGTTGGGCTTCCCTGTACGGTAGTGGGAGAGCCCTGCGTCACTCACACAGGGCCCGGGGACACGATGCGGGCGGCCAGGGCCCTCCAGAGGCTCGACCTTGATCTGCTTCTGTTTGCAGGGGGCGACGGCACCGCGCGGGACATCCTGAAGGCGGTGGGACAGGAGGTAACGGTGCTGGGTATCCCGACAGGATGCAAGATACACTCCGGCGTCTATGCGCTTACGCCACAGGCTGCAGGCCTGCTCGCCCGTCAATGCGTGCAGGGGCGAATCCATAGGGCCAAAGAGGCCGAGGTCATGGACATCGATGAGGACCTGTTCAGGCATGGCGTCGTCCAGGCGCGGCTCTATGGTTACCTCAAAATTCCGGACGACGAGGCCCTGGTGCAACGCACAAAGATCGGCGGCTCCGGAAGCTCTTCGGTTGAAGCGTTGGCACGATTCGTTGCAGGCCAATGGCAGAACGACACGCTTTATATCGTCGGGACAGGCTCGACGACGGCCGCTGTGATGCGAGAGCTCGGTCTGCCCAACACGTTGCTTGGAGTTGATCTGGTTTACGACAAAAGGGTCGTCGCCCTCGATTGTACGGAAAAGCGAATCCTTGAGGCAGTGCAGGAGTATGACAGGGTCAAAATTATCGTGACGATCATCGGAGGGCAAGGCTGTCTCTTTGGTCGCGGAAATCAGCAGATCAGTGCAGAAGTGCTCCGCAGGGTCGGAAGGGACAACGTTATCGTTGCGGCAGGCCGTGATAAAGTGCTCTCCTTGAAGGGCCGCCCATTGTACGTCGATACGGGCGACGAGGAAGTGGATCGCTCTCTGGCAGGATATATGAAAGTCGTTATCGGCTGCGAAGAGTTTACGGTGTTGAAGGTGGCCGGGGTTGCACTTTGACGATCAGGAACCGCATTTGTATCATCAATAGATGATTTTGCAAGGGACGGGCTCTGCAACTCAACGTGGACGGTGAAGATGATGACGGTCAACAAAGATAAGTACACCATTGGACAAATGGCGAAGCTTTGCAACGTCTCGACAAAACAGCTGCGCTTTTACGACGAGCGCGGTCTGGTCACGCCCGCTTACAGAGATGAGATAAATGGATATCGCTACTACGAACGCCGACAGATCGAGGAAATCCTTCTTCTGTCAGAGCTGAAGCAATACAATTTTTCCCTGGAGAAGATCGGAAGGCTGCTCCGTAACAGGGAGCTGAATCCATTGCAAAAGGAGCTGGAACAACAGCTTTATGAACTTCGCAGGGAGAGAAAGGACATTATGGCAAAGTACGATTCCATCATCGACCGTATCTTGAATATTCTGCACAGCTCCGTCTATCTTATAGCGAATCAAAAGACGTTCGCTCAGGATATCATCTCCGTTCAAACGTTTCCCGAGACGGTTGTGGCGTACACTCGCTACGTCTCCTACTGGCACGTGGACCAACTTTTCACGTCAAGGCGCGCGGAACTCTTCAAGTTTTTGAGCGAGCATCGTCTGGAAGAGATGGGGGCCAACATGGCGTTCTTTTACAATGGCTATAAAAAGCAATTTAGTGAGAACCCCGATGACAGAGAAGGGGATTTGGAGGTCTGCATAAGGATTAAAAACCCCGATCTCTCTCTGCCCTGCGTTCGCGTCGTCGAGGAGTTCCAGGCGGTTTCCTGCATTTACGTCGGCCCCTACCGGGACATGCTTCCTGCCTACCTGGACCTCGAAAGTTACGCGAGGCAACATCAAATCCTCTTGAGCGGAGAATCGCTGGAGGAGTACCTGATTGGCGCCAGTATGACTGCGAACCCCAACGACTACGTGACCAGACTCTACCTGCCTTTTGCGCGTGAGAAACGCGTCAGGCCGTAACGGAGATTCTTGTGTTTCTGCGCATCTTTCTTCAGGCCTCCGGATAAAACCGTAAGAACCGGCCGGGATGGGCAAAAGGCTCGTCCCGGCCGGTCGTTTTTAACGGTAGATCGCGCTTGCGGCGTTCTTTTCCATCTGGTAGCGGAGGAAGGTCAACTCGTCCTTGGTGCGCCATGGCCACATGCCCGACGGCCCGTAGGGGAGGAGTCCCCGGCTTTGGAGCTCGCGCTCCAGAGCGATGAGCGGTG
>ERZ772967.690-NODE-690-length-25713-cov-34.603866_pt1 | contig 25713 bp, 27 predicted proteins | sample MGYA00511677_ERZ772967 | MGnify/ENA primary metagenome ERZ772967 (study PRJEB29015, sample SAMEA2737931) | human oral metagenome | biome: human oral; feature: human-associated habitat; material: dental | place: China | collected 2146 ...
TTGGGGTCGCATTGTGGAGCACATCAGCGGGCTGAACTACTGCTGCGGCCTGCCGGCCTGGTCTGAATCGTTGGTTTGGCCTGCTTCTGTGCGAGGGGGAAGGCCAGTTCCGCTAAGTCCCCCGTCTTTCTCTTCACTGAGGAGAAGGTTCTTGGGGTCGTGGTTGAGCTAGTCGTTTCTCGTCGCTCGTCGTGCAGAACAGGGTGCCGCGGCGGGATCGCACCGTGCAGCACACCAGCGGACTGAACCACCACCGCAGCCCGCCGGCCCGGCCCGAATCGACGGTTCGGCCCGCTCCTGTGCGAGGGGGAAGGCCGTGACCGTCGCGGGCCGCGGCATCGAGCGCGCAGGCCTGCTTCTGTGCGAGGGGGAAGGCCAGTTCCGCTAAGTCCCCCGTCTTTCTCCTCGCTGAGGAGAAGGTTCTTGGGTTCGTGGCCGGGTTGGGTGTTTCTCGTCGTTCGTCGTGTAGTTCGGGGTGTTGTTGGGGTCGCATTGTGGAGCACATCAGCGGGCTGAACTACTGCTGCGGCCTGCCGTCCTGGTCTGAATCGTTGGTTTGGCCTGCTCCTGTGCGAGGGGGAAGGGTAGACGGTGGCATTGGTGGTGGGGAACGCCGGGTTTGGCCTGCTCCTGTGTGAGGGGGAAGGCCAGTTCCGCTGAGTCCTCGTCCTCCTCACTGAGGAGAAGGCCCTGTCAGGTCGTGGCCAGGCCGGGTGTTTCTCGTCGTCCGTCGCGCAGAACGAAGTTGAGTCGTTCTTCTCTGCGTGATCCGACCTCGCACAACAGCGGGCAGACCTGGTCGAGAGAGACCGCTGCCCACCCAGACCGGGTCTTGGGCCCGTCGGTGTGCGAACCGTCTAGCAAACATCGTCTACAAGCGCTATCATCGTCGTATGTCGATAGATACAGAAGGTTTGCCTTACCAGGGGGCGGCTGCCTTGTTCCGATCGCTGTCCGACTCGAACCGGCTGGCGATCGTGCAGCACCTAATGCTGTCGCCGCACCGGGTCGCCGACCTGGTCAGGCATCTGGGCCTGGCCCAGTCGACGGTCTCAGCGCACGTACGGGGGCTGCGCGACAGTGGCCTGCTGTCGGCTCGGGTTCGGGGCCGGGCCACCTTCTATTCCCTAGCCGAGCCGGAGCTAACGGCGGCATTGCTGCAGGCTGCTGAGGCACTGCTGGCAACCACCGCCGAGGTTTCGGTCGAATGCTCTCCCCAGGAGGTGGCGTCATGAGCGGGCACCATCACGATCATTCCCACGGGCACAGCCACAGCCACGGCTCGTCGAACCGGAAACGTCTGGTGATAGCGCTGTCGATCACCGGGCTGATCCTGGTCGCCGAGGTAGTCGGCGCCATCTGGACCGGGAGCCTGGCGCTGCTAGTCGATGCCGGGCATATGCTCACCGACTCGGTCGGGTTGGTGGTGGCGCTGATCGCAGCCACCCTGATGGCTCGACCCCCGTCGCAGCGCCGTACCTGGGGCTGGCAGCGGGCCGAGGTCCTGTCGGCAGCCCTCCAGTCGGCGATCCTGCTGATGGTGGGCGGGTACGCGATCTACGAGGGTGTCGTCCGGCTGATCTCACCACCCGAGGTCCGGGGACACAGCCTGGTGATCATTGGGGTCATCGGCCTGCTGGGCAACCTGCTGTCGTTGCTGGTCCTGGCCGGCGGGCGAGGCAGCAACCTGAATATGAAAGCCGCCTTCCTTGAGGTCTTGAACGACGCTTTCGGTTCGGTGGCCGTGATCGTTGCCGCAGTCGTGATCGAGTTCACCGGCTGGACCCGGGCCGATGCGCTCGCAGGCCTGATCGTCGCAGGCTTGATCCTGCCCCGGGCGGTAGTGCTGCTGCGCCAGTCCGGGTCGATCCTGCTGGAGACCACCCCGGCTGGCCTCGACCTAGCCGAGGTCCGCGAGCACATCACCGCGCTGCCGCACGTTAGGGGTGTCCACGATCTGCATGCCTCGGTGGTCAGCTCCGACCTGCCGATCCTCACCGCCCATGTGGTCTTGGAGGAGGAATGTTTCACCGACGGGCATTGCCAGAGCATCCTGCAGGGGATCCAGGACTGCCTGCAACAGCACCACCAGATCAGCATCGAGCACAGCACCCTGCAGCTCGAGTCCGAAAACATCGCCCGTACCCACGAGGAGCACCTGCACGCGTAGACGATGAGGTCGTATCCGGATCTCTAGGTTTGAGGCTAGAATGTCGCAGACAAGGCCAGAATGTCGACAGCCGTGTCCGGCGTCACCCAACCCAGGAAAATCTCTGATTGTCTGAAAATGACCCTAGATCATTATAGAGAACGTTATCGCGGGGCGGTGATCCCGGCGCAGGCGGTTCCGCATGGCAGAGTTATCCCATGCAAGTCCTCGTGGTGGATGATGACCAGGCGGTGCGGGATTCGCTCGCCCGGTCTTTGCGGTATTCCGGCTACGAGGTGCTCACCGCGGCCGACGGGGTGGAGGCCCTGGCCCAGTTGTCGGCTCACCGGCCGGACGCGGTGATCATGGACGTGATGATGCCGCGCCTGGACGGGTTGGAGACCACCCGAATGCTACGGGCCAACGGTAACGACGTCCCGATCCTGGTACTCACCGCCCGCGATGCGGTCAACGACCGGGTGGACGGGCTGGACGCCGGCGGTGATGACTACATGGCTAAGCCCTTCTCCCTGGAGGAATTACTGGCCCGGCTGCGGGCCCTGACCCGCCGTACCCGCAGCAACACCGAGGACGAGTCCGGAACCGAGACCGAACAACTGACCTTCGCCGATATGGTGCTGGACCCGCAGACCCGCGAAGTGACCCGCGGCTTACGGCGAATCTCTCTGACCCGTACCGAGTTCGCGCTGCTGCAGACGTTCATGGAACACCCACGCCGGGTGCTGGAGCGGGGCTGGCTGTTGAACGAGGTGTGGGGCTTCGACTTCCCAACCACCGCCAATTCACTTGAGGTGTACATCGGTTACCTACGGCGCAAGACCGAACATGACGGTGAGGCCCGACTGATCCATACCGTCCGCGGAGTCGGGTACGTGCTGCGCGAGACACCCCCGTGACCGAGCCGGAGTCGATCGCACCACCGGTCCCGATCGAGGTTCCCGAGGCTCCGCCGCGACCTCGACCGGGGGCTCGGCGTTCCCCATTCCCGATCGAGGTCTTCTGGCCAGGCTGGCTGGGATGGCCGCGGCGGGCCACGCTACAGCAGCGGTTGATCTGGCTGACCGCCCTAGCCGTCGCAACAGCCGTCGCCCTGACCGGGATCGCGTTGTACTTCGCGACCCGGCATTCGCTGTACGAGCAACTCGACAATGAACTGCTGCAGACGGCGAACCTGCTGTCGGACCAAGTCGCCAGCGAGAACGACCTGTCCACGGTCGGCGGCATCAACCCGGACTCCTTACAAGCTGCGAATGTGGTGCTGGCGTTGGTGCAGGCCAACCTGGGGGTGACAACCATCCCTGGAGAGACCATCACCTACGACACCGGCGCCCCCGAGGTCACCATCGCCCGTACCGGGCGAGGGCATTCAGCCCGTTCAGTGGTCGCCAGCGATGGCGAACTGTACCGAATCGTCGCAGTACCACTTAGCGGCCGCGACGGATACGCCCTGGTACTGGGCCGTTCCCTGCGCCCAACTCTGGCCACGCTACGCCAGATGTGGGGAATCTTGGCCGTAGTCGCGATTACCGGCGTCGTGGCCGCAGCCTTCTCCGGTATGGCCGTGGCTCGTTCCTCGTTGCTGCCGATCCGGCGGCTGACCGCAGCGGTAACCCGGATCACCGAAACCGACGAATTGGCTCCGATTACAGCCGAAGGCCCGGCCGAACTGGCTGAACTGGCGAGTTCGTTCAATTCGATGGTCCGAACGCTGGCCAACTCCCGTGAGCGACAACGCCGCCTGATCGCCGACGCCGGCCATGAACTACGCACCCCGCTCACTTCGCTACGGACCAATATCGAGCTCCTGATCGCCGACGAGCGCTCGGGAATGCTGCCCGAGGGCGCCCGCAGCGACATTCTGCGCGATGTGGCCGCCCAGGTAGGCGAGTTCTCAGCCCTGGTCCAGGACCTGGTCCAGCTGTCACGTGAGGGCAGCGTCGACCTGCTGCGCGAGGAGATGGATCTGGCCGATGTGATCGCTAATGCGGTCACCCGTGCCCGGCGCCGCGGCCCGACGATGTTCTTCGATGTCACCCTGGAACCGCACGTGATGATGGGCAATCCGGCAACCTTGGAGCGGGCATTCACTAACCTGCTCGACAATGCGGTGAAGTTCTCACCGAACGGTTCTGTGATCCGGGTGGCGATGACCGATGGCCTAGTCACCGTGGCCGATGAGGGTCAGGGCATCGCCGAGGAGGACCTGCCGCACATCTTTGAGCGTTTCTACCGCTCCGACCGGTCCCGCAATGCTCCTGGTACGGGGCTGGGCCTGTCGATTGTTGCCCACACCATCAACGCCCACGGCGGCTGGGTCAAAGCCGGCGCCGCACCCGGCGGCGGTGCCGAGTTCACGGTCTACCTGCCGCAGGAGCCGCAGGTGTGATTGTCCGAGCCTTCGCTCGGGCGGGCCGCGTCGCTAATGCCCTCGTCTTCCTCCTCACTGACGAGAAGGCCCTTTCAGGTGGTGGTTGGGTTGGGTGTTTCTCGTCGTTCGTCGTGCAGTTCGGGGTGTTGTTGGGGTCGCACCGTGCAGCACACCAGCGGGCTGAACTACTGCTGCGGCCTGCCGGCCTGGTCTGAATCGTTGGTTTGGCCTGCTCCTGTGCGGGGGCAAGGCCAGTTCTGCTGATGCCCCCGTCCTCCTCACTGACGAGAAGGCCCTTTCAGGTGGTGGCTGGGTTGGGTGTTTCTTGTCGTTCGTCGTGCAGTTCGGGGTGTTGTTGGGGTCGCACCGTGCAGCACACCAGCGGGCTGAACTACTGCTGCGGCCTGCCGGCCTGGTCTGAATCGTTGGTTTGGCCCGCTGCTGTGCGAGGGGAAACCCGGTGGGAAGCCCGGGCAGTCAGAACCGAACGGTTTGGCCTGCTCCTGTGCGAGGGGGAAGGCCCTCACCAAGCCGCGCAAGCGTCGCCTGAGCGGCGGCCTGCTCCTGTGTGAGGGGGAAGGCCCCCACGCTTCGGAGTGGAGGTAGCGGGACATTGGGCCCGCTGCTGTGCGAGGGGGAAGGCCAGTTCCGCTGAGTCCCCCGTCCTCCTCACTGACGAGAAAGCCCATCAGGTGGTGGCCGGGTTGGTCGTTTCTCGTCGTTCGTCGTCCAGGCCGGGTGCTCAGCGGCCGTGTTCGATCGCCCTCGCCTACGAGGCTGGCGGCGTCACTGACGCCCCGAACGGGGCCCTCTCGCCAAGAAAATGCTTGAACGACCAAACCGCGAAGCACTAGGGGATTCGTCATGGCTGAGAGATGATCTGCTGTTGTCACCGCTTGACCTACCCCAGATCGGATGCTTGTGTGGAGGTGCAGTACGAGAGGAGCAGCTCTTGACCGACACCACCTCCGACAGCCTGGATCTGGCCACCGCCCAGCGGCGGGCCGCCGCTTTCGCCTGGGCCATGGAACAGGCCGCCCCGACCGGTCCTCGAACCGGTCACGACCCGACCGGATCCGTGACCGTCACAGTCGACCCCGACGGGCGTACCAGCCATATCGATCTGGCCGACACCTGGGCCACACGGATCGCGCCAGAGCAGCTGGCCCAGGCGATCGTGGCGGCAGCTCGGGCCGCCGAGGCCCAGGGGATGACCGACTTCCTGACCGCAATCGCCACCCTGCCTGAATCACTCGACGAGATAGAACCACCACGGGACTACCTCGAACAGAAGATGGCGCAGCACGCGACCTCGATCCTCGAATTGGAGCGGACCAATCCCCGCCTCGACGAGGTCGTGGCCATGCTCGACCAGGCCACCGCGAACGCCACGACCACCATGGCCCAGATCGACCAGCCGGCGACGACCCCGGAACCCGAGCCCCCCGCCGTGTCGCTCGACGATCCGATCGGCTTCACCCTCACCGCTCGCGGCGGCATCACAGCCTGCGCAATCGACCCCACCTGGATTCGCCGCTTCCCCGGCTCCCGGGTGGGCGACGAACTCAACTCGGCCCTGGCCGAACACCTAGAAAGGAACTGACGATGGGACGACCACCCACCCAAGAGGAGATGACCCGCTCCCTCGAAGACCTGCGCCACGCCGCCGACGAGTGGACCGCATGCGGTGCCTGGCTGGCCTCGAACAGCAGCAAGTTTGATGGCCATATCGCTCGAGGCATGAGTTTTGGGCTGTATGTCCTCATAGGGATGACGTACGAGAAGGCCTGTCACCGCCTGGCGCAGGCGGCTCACGATGGAGGGGCGAAACTGCAACAGGTCGGCAGCACGCTGCGGAAAGTGCATGACGCCTACCGCGACGATGAGCAAAACAACGTTCACCTGGCCCAAGGAAGGTGGTAGAGCAATGAGCACCGAGATAGTCGAACGAATCGAATTCGATCAGGAACAGTTCTCTGCCCTGTGTGAGTCGATCAGAAAGGGCCTGGCTACTCTGTCTGATACGATATTCCCTGGCCTTCGCCCAGCCCTCGACCTCTACTTCGACGCCAACCTTGTGTTGCCCGTGATGCGTAAGGTCGGCTACAAGATCGTGAGATGGGCGCTCGACATGCTCGCCACGTTCCTCAACATAATGGTCGACTTCCTCGAGGGCTTACTGGTTCCTCTTTTCGCATTCGTGAGAGGGGCGCTATGGGCCGATAATTCTGAGTATCTTCACAGCATCGCTGGCAGACTCGATGAGTCAATGAAGGCCTTGGCCGTGACCTGGCAGGGTGAGGGACAGCAGGCCTTCGCCCTGCACGGAGCCCGGCATGCCGCCAAGACGACAGAGCTGGCTGAGCTGGCCAAGACCCTGAAAACCCAGCTGTATGGGTTGGCCGCAGGATCGGTGGGCTGCTACGTCGCTATCGGTGCGATCATCTCCGCTGCGGTAGCCGCCTGTTCTGCAGCAGCGGCGTCCACCGCTGCCGATGGCCCAGTCGGACCGTCGGCGGCTGGAGGGGTCATGGTGCTGGCATACGTCAAGGTGTCCGCCGTCCTCGCGCTGCTGGCCTCTCTGATTGCCTACCATGTCACGACCATGGAGACCATCGGTGATAAGAGTGATGCCGTGGCCAAGGCCTGGCCGGAGCCTGGAGTCGCCAGCTATGACGACGGCAGCCTGGCGGATGGCGATGACACCAGCTGGTCGACCGAGCGATGAGTGACGTACCACCCATGGTGGCCCGTCAGGCCCTCCTGTCGACACTGGGGCTGATCGCAGGTGGGGCCTGCATCCTAACCGGGCTGGTGCTCCAGATCACGATCGGTGAGGCTGCTGGAGCTGCTGTGGCGGAGCTGATGATGCATGGGGTCTGGATGACAGCGATCTGCCTCGCCGCGCGGGTGATGTGGGACTGGGTTGGCGTGACCCCTGGGCGCGTGCTCTGGATCCAGCTCACCAAGGTGTTCGGGCTGCTGGGCGCTGGCCTTGGAGTCGGTAACAGCGCTCTGCTCGTGGTGTTCTATCGCGACCAGATCGCTGCCTGGGTGATCGCTCTTGCTGTGGCGGTCACCGTCTTATCTGCCGGATTGACGCTGGCCGCGCTATGGCCTTGGGCGAAACGGCCTGATCGCGGGATATCAGATGCTCGACCGAGCGATGACGTGTCGCCTCTGGAGGCTCACCGGATGGCCCGCCAGGCCCTCCTGTCGACACTGGGGCTGATAGCGGGTGGGGTTTGCATCGTGATGGGGCTGGTTCTCCAGCTCGTGATCGGTAAGGCCAATCAGGTCTCGCCGGTGCTGCTCTTCACCGGAGGCTGTACGGCGGTGGTCTGCTCTGCTGCGCGAATGAGGTGGGGATGGGCTCGGATGACGCGTCGACGTAGGGTCTGGGTCTTCATTCTTGAGTTCCTCTCGATTCTGGGCTTCATCAAGTGCTTCACCGATGGCCTCCTGATGCTCGAGATCCTGGATGATGTCCGCGGGGTTGTGACCTGGGTGGTCATCCTTGCGGCCGTGATGGTGATGGTCTCGGCCGGATTGATGCTGCTCGCGCCGATTCCTTTGCCCTGGCGTACACCACCCAGCCTCCGACAGTCGCATCGGTCATGACTCTCGGGCGAATCTAGCCTCAGGTGGGCAGGTGGGTCGGCAACGTACGACGCGGACCGTGCCGCGGCGGACGGCGCCCGGCCAGCCCAAGCAGCCGCTCCACCCGGTAGCGGTGACCCGCGAATGGCTCCAGCAGCTGCTCGGCGGCATCATCATCGAGCACCTCACCCGTCAGCGCGTACGTGATCTGGCCACCGACGTGGTAGTCCCCGACACTCCAGGCGTCGCTATCGCCCAGCGCTCGTTGTCGGACCTGCGCCGAGGTCCACGGGCCGATCCCCGGCAGGGAACGCAACGCCTGGTCCGGGTCACCGGCGAAACCCGGCGCCGCCAGCCGCTGCAACGACCGGCTGGCTTGCGCCGCGGACCGTACCACCTGGGCCCGACGCTGCTCGACCCCGGCCCGCAACAGCTCCCAGCTCGGTACCGCCAGCCACTGCTCGGCCGACAACGGCAGCCGGATCCCCGCCGCCGGGTGCCCGTCCGGCAGCGGGACCGGGTCGGCGAATCGCAGCGCCACCAGCCGGTGCGCCCGGAAAGCCTCCCGGTTAGTCACCACCTGCTCCAGCGCCGCCGGCGCGAGAGCCTCCAGCAGCTGGCTGGTCCGCCCCAGCCGCAGCCAGGCGAACCGCCGATGCGCCTGGGCCACGATCGGATGGCGGGCCGGATCGAAACCGTCCAGCTGGTCATCGGCGCCAAACAGCCGCGGCGCCTGCTCGGCCAACCACTCCCGACCCGGACCCCAGCACTCCACGATCAGATCGTCACCGGCCGTCGTACAGCGCTGCAGCCCCGGTCCGTACGGGGTGCGGGTGGCCCGCCACCAAACCCCGGCCAGCCGCCGCAAACACGGATCACCGGTACCCCGCCAGTGCGGGCCCAAGGCCACATCAAGCAGCCGGGCCCGGCCCGGCAAGGCCCGGCTCAGCGACCGCTGCCACTGTCGCGAGTCCACGGGTCAGAACGCAGAAGACGACAGTCGGCCGATGCCGATGACGCGATCACAGCTCTGATACGGCCACTGGCCCCACCCGCGCTGGGTAGATTGGGCCGGTCCTGACGTCACACAGCAAAGGGTAGGCCATGCACCTACATATCTCGGACCAGGCGACCCAGCTGACCGACAGCCTGCGCTCCCAACGAGCGCTGCGGATCTTGGTGCTGATCCTGGTACCGATCGCGATCTGGACGATCGCCGCCCTGGTGTGGCTGTGGCCTGGGGATGTCTCCGCCAGCATCCGGCAAGACAGCACCGTCCGCGCCATCCCCGGCATGAGCATCCCCAAGGCCACCGTGACCCAGGTCAACGAGATGAGCTGCGACGGGGTGGCCGGTTCGGCGACCGGTGACCAGTCCCGCTGCGCCCGGGTGAAGGCCAAACTCGACGAGGGCCCCGAAGCTGGCCAGGAGGTGGAGGTGGCACTGACAGCCGCCGTCTACGCCTCCGGGGTCAAACCCGGCGACGGGATCACCCTGTACCGGACCCCGGTCAACGACGGCCCGGCCGCGTACCAGTTCGCCGACTTCCAACGCACCGTGCCGATGGTGGTCTTGACCTTGGCCTTCGCCGCCGCGGTGATCGCCGTGGCCCGGCTGCGCGGCGCGATCGCGCTGCTCGGGCTGCTGTTCGCCGGCTGGGTGATGGTGGCCTTCATGTTCCCGGCCCTGATCCAAGGCAAAGACCCGGTCCTGGTGGGATTGGTGGGCTCCAGCGCGATCATGTTCATCGTGCTGTACGCGGCCCACGGCATCTCCGCCCGTACCACCACCGCTCTCGTCGGAACCCTGTTCGGCTTATTCCTGTCCGCAGGCCTGGGCTGGGCGGCGACCTCCTGGGCGCATCTGAGCGGCGTCGCCAGCGAAGACGACTTCGTGCTGGCTGCCTCCGCACCGAGTCTTAAACTCACCTCGGTGGTGATCTGCGGGGTGATCATCGCCGGGCTAGGCGTACTGAACGACGTCACGATCACCCAGGCCTCGGCGGTCTGGGAGCTCGACCACCGCAACGAATCAGCCCGGGCAGTGTTCACCAAGGCGATGCGGATCGGCCGCGACCACATCGCGTCCAGCGTCTACACCACCGCCTTCGCCTCTGCCGGCGCGGTCATGGGGGTGCTGCTGCTGCTCAGCATCTACCAGCGGCCGGTCTTCACCACCCTGCTTACCGAGCAGTTCGCAGCCGAAGTGGTCCGTACCCTGGTCTCCTCGATCGGGCTGGTGCTGTCGGTTCCGATGACCACCGCGATCGCGGTGGCCGTGGTCAAGGGCAGCTCGAAAGGCGTCGAAGACGCGGACCGGCTCGGCGCCGCGCCCATCGACTACCCCGACGACGAACTGATCGACTACGACGACATCGACCGGTGAGCGCGAACGCTCGCCGGCACACGGTGATGTGATCAGTACATCGGATCGTGAAAGGGGCTCAATACCCACCTAGTCGGCACGGGACGGGTCAAGACGTGCGCCGGGCCCGGGGTGGACGATGACTTCTGACCGGACGTACGCCGGGCCAGAGCCTGTCAGCGGGCCAGCGCGAACAGCTGGTCGATGTCGAGATGCTGCTCGGCCGCGTCAGCTAGCGAGTTGATCATGGTCTCGCGGCGCTGCTGGTAGCCGGGGGCGTGATCGTCGGGCTGCCAGGTGAGCCCGGCCGCGGCAGCTGCCTGCGCCAGCCAGGCGCGGCGGAAGGCGTCATTCTCGAAGGCGCCGTGCCACATGGTGCCCCAGACGGACCCGGATCGACAGCCGTCGAGAAAGTCCTCCCCCGGGTCGGCGCCCGGGATCCTGCGGCAGATGCCGTGGTGGATCTCGTACCCGCCGGCGGGCAGGCCTCGCCACCGGCCCTCCGGCAGGGCCAGGGTCTTTTCGGCGTCGAAGTCAACCTCGACCGGGAGCAGCCCCAGGCCTGCGACCTCGGCGCGGGTGGATTCGGCCCGGTGCGGGTCGCGGATGGTGTGGGCGAGCATCTGGTATCCGCCGCAGATCCCGAGCACGGTACGGCCGGCGGCGGCCCGCTCGGTTACCGCCTGGGCGATCCCCCGCTCCCGCAGCCAGTCCAGGTCAGCCACCGTGGACCGGGATCCCGGCAGGACCAGGATGTCCGCCTGCCGGCAGAGCATCGGGTCGGTCGTCACCTGGACGTCGACGCCGGGCTCCTGGGCCAGCGCATCGACGTCGGTAGCGTTGGAAATCCGCGGGAAACGGACCACCGCCACCCGTAACGATCCTGGGGCTGGCGGTTCGTCCTGGTGGCGCCAGCGTCCGACCTCCAGGGTGTCCTCCCCGTCCAGCCAGACCCCGTCCAGCCAGGGCAGCACCCCGAAACACGGCATCCGGGTCCGGCGGCTGATCTGCGCCAGCCCTGGTTCCAGGATCGACGCGTCACCGCGGAACTTGTTGATCAGATACCCAGCCAGGTGCGAGCGGTCGGCGTCGTCAAGCAGCGCCCAGGTCCCGTACAGGCTGGCCAGGACACCGCCCCGGTCGATGTCCCCGACCAAGATCACAGGCAGGTCCTTGGCCGCGGCCAGGCCCATATTGGTGTAATCGCCGGTCCGCAGATTGATCTCAGCCGGGGAGCCGGCCCCTTCGCAGATCACCAAGTCGACGGTAGCGGCGAGCTCGTCGTACGCGGACCAGGCGGCCTCGGCGAGCTGGCGCCGTCCGGTGGCGTACTGACCGGCTTCCAGGGTCCCGGCCGGTTGGCCGCGCAGCACAATGAAGGAGCGCCGGTCGGTGCCGGGCTTGAGCAGCACCGGGTTCATCGCCGAGGTGGGGATGACCTGCGCGGCGAGCGCCTGCAGGTACTGGGCGCGGCCGATCTCGGCGCCATCGGGGCAAACCATCGAATTGTTTGACATGTTCTGCGCCTTGTACGGGGCGACGCGGATCCCACGCCGCCGAGCGACCCGGCACAGCGCGGTGACCAGTAATGACTTGCCCGCATCGGACGACGTTCCCGCGATCAGCAGCCCGGTCATCGATGCTCCTTCCCGGCCCGGCTCCGACGGCCCACGATACGTCTGAGGCGCGCAGTCAGCGACGCTTCGCGGGCGATCAGATGCCCGACACCGGCCAGGCCGATCGCTGCCGCCGCGGTGGCAGCGACGGTAACCGCGGTCACCAGGGACGCTGCGGTACGGACCGCGGCCGCGTCAGGGCGGGGGCCGTCGCCAAGCAGCGGCCGGTGCTCGACCCGGCCGCCGGGGTAGACATTACGTCCGCCCAACTGGACGCCGAGCGCACCAGCCCAGGCTGATTCGCACCAGCCGCCGTTGGGGCTGGGGTGCCGGGCGTGGTCGCGGCGCAGGATCCGCCAGGCCCGGCCCGGGTCGGCGCCGACCAGGGGCGCGGCGGCGACGGCGAGCAGGCCGGTCATCCGGGCCGGTAGCAGGTCGAGCAGGTCGTCGAGGCGGGCCGCGGCCGTACCGAAATGGGCATGACGGGCGGTACGGTGCCCGACCATGGCATCGAGGGTATTGGCGCCGCGGTGCACCAGCAGCCCCGGTACCCCTGCCAGCGCCCCCCACAGCAGCGAGGCGACGGCGGCGTCAGCGGTGTTCTCGGCCAGCGATTCGACGGTGGCGCGGGCCAATTCCGGCTGGTCCAGCCCGCTCGGGTCACGCCCGCACAGGTGCCCGAGCTGATCGCGGGCCAGGCCGAGATCATCCGATTCCAGCCGGTCGGCCATCAGCAGCCCCTCGTCGGCCAGCGACCTCGCCCCCAGCACCGCCCAGGTGGTGACCGCGGTGGTCAACGCCCGCAATACCAGGCGGCGTCGGCTAGCGGATTCCACCACCGCCCCGGCCAAGGCCAGGGGGGCCAAACAGGCCGCCGCGTAGGCCACGCCGCGGGCCCGGGAATCAGCCCACAGGCGCTCCTCCAGGCGGCTGGCGGCCGACCCGTACCAGGCCACCGGGTGATGCCGGTGAGGATCGCCCAGGACCTGGTCGGCGGCGACTCCCAGGGCGAGCCCGACACCACGCGCTAGCAGCGCCGATCCTGCTTGACGAGCTGGCGAGGCGGGCGTCGGTGAGGATGCGCTGTGCGGCATGGTCGACAACTTACTGGCCGCCGCTAGGGTGTATCGGCATGACCCGACTCGTCCTGGTCCGCCACGGCCAGTCGACCTGGAACCTGGAGCGCCGGGTGCAGGGTCAGACGATGGCGGTCCCGCTTACGGACCTGGGCCGGGAACAGGCCCGACACGCCGCGGACGAGGTCGCCCGGCTCGTCGCGGCGGGTACCGCGGTGCTCAGCTCGGACCAGCTGCGGGCCTGGCAGACCGCCGAGATCGTCGCCGCCCGGATCGGCAGCCCGGTCACCGCCGAGCCGCGGCTGCGTGAGCAGAGCATGGGTCGCCTGGAAGGATTGAGTGAGTCTGAACTGGTCGTCGAACAGACCCCCGTGGGGGTTGACATCGCCGATGTCCGGTGGGGTGGGGGTGAGTCCCTGGCCGACGTCGCCGTACGGCTGCGGAGCCTGCTGGCCTCACTCAGCGGGTATGACACGGTGGTCCTAGTCGGTCACGAGCTCAGCCTGCGGGTGTTGCTGGCGCTGCTGGACGGCCGTACCCACCGCGACTGTGACTTCGACCTCCCGCTGGGTAACGGCGCCGTCGTGGAACGCCGTACGGACCAGGCGACATAGCCGACGGTTCCAGACGCCCAGGTCAGCAGCCCGGTACACTGAGCTGTTCCCCGCCCACGCGGGGCTGATCCGCTGTGAGGTTGCTCTCGCGCAGTCTCCCCGCCTACGCGGGGCTTGATCCGGCGGGTACACGATGAGCAGGATCTAGAATCTGTGAGGTTGATCTCCTGCTGTGCTAGGATCTGGCTAGTCGCTTCGAAGGTCGAGGCTTTTCAAGCAGAAAGGTGGTCTTATGACTACTTCAAGCCCAGACGTCGTGCAGGTGGTCTACCAGGACTACCGCGGGAAGAAACTCACGCACGCTCAGGCCGTTCGTCTCACCGCCGACGATCGCCATTTGAGCATCACTGACGTTGAGAAGCGGCTCAACACGACGGGGGCCAGAGGACCGCAGGAGGAGCTTCGTCGGCTGCGGGACGAGAAACAGGCAGCGCAAGAGTGGGGCGACGGGTGGAGGTAGCTGGCCTAGCCAGCATCGCTGGAGAACTGTCAGACCTCCCGTGTTGAGGTCTGGGGTGGTCGGGGCTCTCGGGCCCCGGCCACCGAAGGATACGGGGCCGAGTTCACAGGATGTCAGATGTTGACGCTAGAGTCGTCGCGAACGACGACGTCGTCGCCGGACATGCTGGTGAGGGGGAAGCATGACCTGGTCGCAGAGAGCAGCGGTGCTCTGGGGGAAAACCTACCCTGACGAGCACCGGTCGATGAGCCTGGTGCGACACCTGGAGGACGCCCAGGCCACCGCGGAGGTGCTGTGGGATTCGTGGGCGCCGGGCAGCGTGAAGCGCGCGATCGCGGAGCCCCTGAGGATCAGCTTCGACCAGGCCCGCCGGCTCGTGGCCTTCCTGTGCGCGATCCATGACATCGGCAAGGCCACCCCGGCATTCGCGATCTTGGCTCAGGACGTCGGGATGGATGACCTGTGCTCCCAGATCAGACACGCGGGCCTGCCTGTTCCGTACACGATGGAGAATCACCTGCGGGTACGGCACTGGATCACCGGTCACCGGATCGTCACCGACTGGTTGCAGCAGTCCGGTTGCCAGAAGCGGATGGCTACTCGGCTGGCCAGTGTGGTGGGCAGCCACCACGGTCGCCCCCCGACCAACCGTCAGCTCGTCAGTCTGTCTCAAGACTCCTTAGGTGGACCGGAATGGGGGGCCGTACAACGGGAGATCCTGGATAGCTTCGCCGCCCGTACCGGGGTCGTCGACCTACTCCCGGTCATGCTTAACCGCCTTACCCCGGCGATCGAGGTGCTGCTCACCGGTCTGGTAGTGATGGCGGACTGGATCGCCAGCAACGCCGACCTGATGCCGTACATCGACCGCCGCAGCAGCCCAGAACGGGCGACGGACGCCGTACAGGAGTTGCGGCTGGGACGCCAGTGGCTGGACGACGAACTTGGTCTGTGTGCCGAGGAGTTGTTCGCTATCCGGTTCCCGACGATGACGCCTCGGCCCATGCAGCTGGCCGTCTGCCGGGCGGCCCTCGAGATGACGCAGCCGGGCCTGCTGGTGGTGGAGGACGCCATGGGTAGCGGGAAGACCGAGGCGGCCTATCTCGCGGCCGAGATCCTCTGCCGGCGTTTCGGCCTCAATGGCACGTTCATCGGGCTGCCCACCATGGCCACCAGCAACCCGATGTTCAGCCGGACCCAGGACTGGCTGCGGTCAGTCACCCAAGATCCCACCAGCATCAACCTGATGCACTCCAAAGCCTTCCTCAACGAGGACTTTCAGAACCTACGGAAGACCTCCTGGTGTGCTGAGAGCCGCGGTGAACAACTGGAGCTGTCCGGGGTGTACGTCGCCTCCTGGTTCGCGGGACGGCACCGGGGGCTGCTCGCGAACCACACGGTCGGCACCGTCGACCAGGCGTTGCTGGGGGCGCTCAAGGCAAAGCATGTCGAGCTTCGGCTGTTCGCGCTGGCGGCCAAAGTGGTGATCCTCGACGAGGTGCACGCGGCCGATGACGTGATGCGCACCTACGCAGCGCGGTTGCTGGAGTGGCTCGGGGCCTTCCGTGCCCCGGTCATCTTGATGTCGGCGACGCTACCTGACGAGCAGCGCCACGAACTGGTCGAGGCGTACGCCCGGGGCCGCGGCGTCCCGGCCGCCCTTGCCTCCACCACCGCATACCCTCGCCTGACCCAGGTCGCAGACCCGATCTCCACGATCCCGGTGGAGCCCAGCGGACGATCGCTCCAGGTCGAACTGGTCCGTACCGGCGACGATCTCGACACCCTTGGCGCCCTGCTGGAGGATCAGCTGCGCGAGGGCGGTTGCGCGGCGGTGATCCGGAACACGGTACGCCGCGCCCAGGAGACGTACGCCGTGCTGCGCGCCAGGTTCGGCTCGGATGTGGTACTGCACCACAGCCGGTTCCTGGCGCCACACCGGGCTATCCGGGAACGGGAGCTGGTGGCCGAGCTCGGCAAACCCGGTCCAGACCAACAACGCCCGGCGCGACGCATCATTGTCGGTACCCAGGTGCTGGAACAGTCCCTCGACATCGATCTCGACCTGATGGTCACCGATCTGGCCCCGCTGGACCTGGTGCTGCAGCGGATCGGTCGACTGCACCGTCACGCCGCATGGGACTCGCAGCGGCCGATACCGCTGCGCCGGCCGCGGTGCTATCTGACCGGGGCGCAGTGGTCTTCACCACCCGTGATCGACCGCGGCAGCCGTACGGTGTACGGGGCGGCCCGGCTGCTGCGCGCCGCAGCCGTCCTCCCGGACCAGCTCCAGCTGCCCGACCAGATCGCCAACCTGGTAGCTGAGGCATACCGACCGGACCTACCGGCCCCGGCCGGATGGGAGGACGCCTGGCAGGCCGCTTCCCAGCAGGCCGAACAGGAGAAGGCCCGCCTACGAAAGAAAGCCGGTGACTTCCTGCTCGACGGCCCCGACGATCTGACCTGCCTGGTCGGGCTAATCGATGTCACCGACGAGGCCTCGGTAAGACGGCAGTCGGTACGCGACGGGGAAGATTCCCTCGAGATCTTGGTCGCCTACCTGGACGAGGACGGCCTCACCCTGCCCGACGGCATTGGTCCGGCCTCGCGGACGCCGGTGCCCTGGGTGATCGGACCCCGAGACCAGGTGGGCCGCGACCTGGCCCGGTGCACGATCGCGTTGCCGCGCCAGATGGCCACCGAGGATGTGATCCGCGCCTTGGAATCGGCGCATGACTACACCGGATGGGCCAATTCCCCCTGGGTCAGCGGTGAACTACTGCTAGCGCTGAGCCCCGATGGCACCGCCGAGGTGGCGGGTTTTGCCGTGACCTATGACACCGAGATGGGCCTCATGGTGGAGGCCGTGAGAGAGGAGAGCTGATGACCTTCAACCTGCTCGACGAACCGTGGATCCAGGTTCGACGACGGTCGGGTGAGACCGGCCTGGTCTCGATCCGGGCCGCGTTCACCGACGCCGCCGAGATCCGGGCCATCGCGGGTGAACTACCGACCCAAGACGTGGCGATCCTGCGATTGTTGATCGCGATCATGTTGCGTGCCGCGCCCCATCTGAGAAAAGCACAGGCCGAAGACACGTGGGCCGGATGGTGGCAGAGGAAGATCCTGCCCGAGACCCTGCCCTACCTCGAGCAATGGCAGGACCGGTTCGATCTGCTGGACCCGGTTCAGCCGTTCTACCAGGTCCCTGACCTCGCCACTGCCTCCGGAAAGACCTCCGGTCTGAACAAACTGATCGCCGAGGTTCCCGACGGGCACCAGTTCTTCACCGTCCGTACCATGGCAACCTCATTGACGTTGGCCGAGGCCGCGCGCTGGCTGGTGCACTGCATGGCCTTCGACTGCAGCGGCATCAAATCCGGCGCGATCGGCGACGACAACGTCAAGGCAGGTAAGGGATTCCCGATCGGCCGGGGCTGGGCCGGCAGCTGTGCGGTCCTGACGGCCGAGGGTGATTCGCTGCTGGAGACCCTGCTGCTCAACTTGGTGCTGACCGCGACCGGCCCCGACGACGCGCCGCTGTGGGAACGCGAGCCTCTCACCGCAGCCCGGCTGCCCGGGCACACCCCCCGTGGTGCGGCTGACATCCTCACCTGGCCATCGCGGCGGATCCGACTCTTCGTCCGGGACGGCATGGTGACCGACGCCTTGGTCTGCAACGGCGATCCGCTGGATTCGAAGAACCAGTTCGCGGAACCGTTCACGATCTGGCGCTACAGCAAGCCGCAGAGCACGAAGTTGCGCACCACAGTGTTCATGCCCGCGATCCTCACCCCGGGACGCAGCGTCTGGCGTGGCTTGGAGGGTCTGCTCGCCGTTCAGCCGGACTCCGGCCGAGGCGCTGAGCAGCGGGCGAGCGCGCTGCTGGAGTGGCTGGCCGGGCACGTCGAGGCTGAAACCCTCTTGCCGCAGCAGCAGCTTCGGCTGCGGGTTAACGGGCTCGCGTACGGGTCGCAAGACGCAACCGTGGTGGGCAGTATCAACGACACGGTGACCGCTGAGGTCGTTGCTTTCACTAATCCCGACTTTGCCCAGCTGGCGGTGCGCGGAGCCAGTACCGCGGAAGAGGTAGCACGCGCCATCGGAGGTTTGGGGCGGAACCTAGCCTGGGCTGCCGGCGCTGACCCGGATGCCATCAGCGCCGCTGGGGAGCAGGCTCGAGAGGCTGCGTACGCGCGCTTCGACCGGCCCTTCCGCGAGTGGCTGCTCAGATTTAACCCGAGAGCGGACCGAACCAAACTGGCAACCGACTGGCAGAACGAGCTGAGGAATCTGGCTTTGGCCTACGGCAAGACCCTGACTGATCAGGCCGGGCCGGCAGCCCTCACCGGGCGTGAAGTCGACGGGAAGCAGATCAACGTCCCGATCGCCTGGCGCTGGTTCTACAAAGCTCTGAAGCAGGCAGTGCCACTGACCACATCCCACACCACGAAGGAGAGCCAATGACGACAACCACTACAGATCGCTCCCCACGGGAGTTGATCCGCGACACCGTCAGTCAGCGTGTCAGTGACCTACAGCGACGATATCGGGGCGATCGTTCCGGCAAGGTCCCGGATCGGATGATCCTCGGCCAACTGGCAGCCCTACGGTCGGCTCCGCTTGATCAGGTGGGCGCCGATCCGGACGTGTGGGGACTCACCTTGGCTGATCTGCCAGAACGGCTCGCTGGAAAAGGGACCGCGCCCGCGACCCGGGCTGAGCTCGCGGTGCATGGCGCGACCGTGCTGTTCGCCCACCTGCAGCAGGGCCGCGACGAGCGCACTCACCAGGAGAAGGAAGGGCTCGGGTGCGCCGTACGTGATCTCGCCTGGCGACGGGGAGACGGCACGTCGATGGACGCGTCGGTGGTGAAACGTCTCCATGCCGTGGCGCTGGCTCCGAATCACAGCCAGCGGATGCGGCACCTGTTCGGCCTAATCCGCCTGATGCACGCCGAGCGTGGCATCAGCATCGACTTCGGTCATCTCGCCGATGACCTCTATCAGCTGCAGTTCCCCGACCGCATTACCCAGGTGCGGCTGTGCTGGGGCCGTCAGCTGTACCAGATCCGCTCGACTACCAACCAAGACCAGTAGGAGGAAACCATGTCCCTGTTCGTCGACGTGCATGTTCTGCAGACCGTCCCGCCCAGCTGCCTCAACCGCGATGATGCGAATTCTCCCAAGACCTGCACCTACGGAGGGGTCCTCCGTTCGCGAGTCAGCAGCCAGTGCTGGAAGCGCGCCACCCGTAAGGACTTCGAGACCTACCTCAACCGGAGCCAACTGGGTATCCGGACCAGGCAAGTGTTCACGCTGCTGGCCGAGCGGATCGCCGAGCGCGGCCGATCGGATGACGAGGCCACCAAGCTCGCCGAATCCACCCTGAAGCTACTGGGTCTGAAGACGGCCACCAAGCGTTCCCGCAAGGCAGAGGACGAAGACCCCGGGGTCCGGTCCGAATACCTCGTCTTCCTTAGCAACCTGCAACTTGACAAGCTGGCCGGCCTGGCCGTCGAGCATGGCTCCAACCTCAAGGCAGCCGAGGCCAAGAAGGCGGCTGATTCCTCGCACAGCATCGACATCGCCCTCTTCGGCCGCATGGTGGCCGACAGCGCCGATCTCAATGTCGAGGCCGCGGTCCAGGTGGCACACGCTCTCAGCACCCACCAGATCAGCACCGAATTCGACTTCTACACCGCGGTGGATGACGACAACGCCGAGGACGAGACCGGCGCCGGGATGATGGGCACGATCGAGTTCACCTCTTCCACGCTCTACCGGTACGCGACGGTCGATCTGGCCCGACTCGAAACCAACTTGGGCGATCGAGAGGCCATGGTTCGCGCCACCGAGGCATTTGTCCGTTCCTTCGTCGAGAGCATGCCCTCCGGCAAGCGGAACTCGTTCGGCAACGGGACCCTCCCCAATGCGGTAGTGGTGCAGGTACGCCGTCGCCCGATTAACCTGTCCGGTGCCTTCGAAGAGCCGGTCATCAGCGGTGCGCAGGGGTACGTCCAGGGATCAGCTGAAAAGTTGAGCCGCTACGCCCAGGAGGTCGACGACAGCTTCGCTGGCCGCCCGCTGCAATCCTGGGTGACCCGGGTGGGCGAGGCGACGGCCAAACTGGATGTTCTCGGCGAGAGGGTGCTGTTCGACGCCCTGGTGACCAAGCTCGGACAGTGGCTGCGGGAGCGAGACGAACGATGAGCACGCTGTTGCTCCGGCTGGCCGGACCGCTCCAGGCTTGGGGCGACGGCAGCCGGTTCACCCGGCGTGACACGGCCACGACACCGACAAAGAGCGGGGTCCTGGGACTGTTGGCGGCGGCGCAGGGCCGGCGCCGGACAGACCCGTTGGAGGACCTGGTTGGGCTTCGGTTCGGGGTGCGTGTCGATCAGCCGGGCCGGCTGGTCACAGACTTTCAGACGGCCATCGACTGGGCCAAGAAGGTCTCTATGCCCTTGTCGTATCGGTACTACCTGGAGGACGCGGTCTTCGTGGCCGGTGTGGAGGGTGACAGTGATTTCCTGCGTACCTTGCGGGAGGCGCTGCTGGAGCCGGCCTATCCACTCTACTTGGGGCGGCGTTCCTGCCCGGTCACAGGACAACTGATCCTGGGCATGGTCGACAGGTCCCTGGAGCAGGCACTGAGGGAGGTGCCCTGGCAGGCCGCCCACTGGTACCGACGTTCGCGCCGCAAGGACCCACCCCAGCACTTGACCGTCGTGGTGGACGCCGACCCGCAGACCATCGGCCCGGTCGAGACCGTACGCGACGTACCGATCAGCTTCGACGTGGCGCGACGGCAGTACGGATGGCGTGACCTCGAGCGATTGCAGGTTCCCAATCCGGATCCGGCATCGCGCGAGGTGGCCGTGGACCGTCTCGCGCCCGGGGACGGCCTCACCGATGACCTGTTCGCAACCGTGGAGGAGGCCCAGTGATGTGGTTCTCGTCGATTGCCTTCGACCCAGACGACCGGCGTACCCGGGCTCTGCTGAGCAATCCGCAGCGGTTGCATGCGGCGGTGATGCGCAGCTGTGGCGACACGGGCAACAACCCGGGCCGGGTCTTGTGGCGTTTGGACCACAAACCGGAGACGTTGTTCGTGGTGAGTCCGGCAGCACCCGACCTGGACCAGCTGACAGCCCAGTGCGGCCCTGAGACGAAGGCTCGTACCACGTCGTACGACCGGTTCCTGGATAATCTGGCCCCAGGTTCGCGGTGGCGGTTCCGGGTGACCATCAACCCCGTTCGTAGCCTGAAATCTGTCGACTGTGACCGGAACAAGCGCGGCAAACGGGTGGCGCTGCTGGCGACCAGCTCGATCGAAGAGTGGTTGATCGAGCGGAGTGCCAAGGCCGGCTTTGCCATTTCCGAGCTGGAGGGGGAGCGGGTTGTCGCCGTGACCGGGAAGCAGTGGCTTGATTTCATCAAGGGGCCTGATCGGTTGCGGGTCCGGGTGGCGATGGCGCAGCTTGAGGGGCTGCTCGAGGTGGCCGACGCCGACGCTCTCCGGAAGACCCTGACATCCGGGATTGGTCGGGCCCGCGGCTACGGTTGCGGGTTGCTCACCCTCGCCAGGCTCCGATGAGGCCCATACCTGGGATGCGTCCGGCCAGCATTGGAGAGCTGGCTCGGGCGAATGACCGGATGTCGTTTCTGTACCTGGAACGTGCCGTCATCCACCGGCAGGACAACGCCATCACCGTGGCCGATGAGCGCGGAGTGGTCCATGTTCCAGCCGCCATGACCGGGGCACTGCTTCTCGGTCCCGGAACGACAATTTCGCACCAGGCGATGATGCTGCTGGGAGACTCCGGCTGCACCGTACTGTGGGTCGGCGAGCAGGGCGTGCGCTACTACGGGCACGCCCGGCCGCTGGCCCGCAGTTCGCGCCTGCTGATGGCTCAGGCCGAACTCGTCACCAATGAGCGGTCTCGGTTGCGGGTCGCGAGGCAGATGTACGAGATGCGGTTTGCCGAGGATGTCTCAACCTTCACCATGCAGCAGCTCCGCGGCCGTGAGGGTGCCCGTGTACGACGGGCCTACCGGGAGATGGCTAAAGAATATAAGGTCACCTGGTCATCACGGTCGTTCGTTGTGGGTGACTTTGAGGCCGGGGACCTGATCAACCAGGCACTCTCAGCCGCGACCGCATGCCTGTATGGTCTAGTGCATTCGGTCGTGGTCGCGCTGGGCTGCTCGCCAGGGCTTGGGTTTATCCACACTGGTCACGATCGATCATTCGTTTACGACATCGCAGATCTGTACAAGGTGGAGATCGCGGTTCCGGTTGCTTTTCGGACGGTAGCCTCCGGGGTAGAGGATGCGCCGGCAGTGACCCGTCGGGCCATGCGAGATGCGATGTACGAGGCGGGCCTGCTTGAGAGATGTACCCGCGATATCCATCGGCTTCTTGGCAGCGAAGGAGAGACAGACAGCGACTATGAATCCGTGGTTCTCGAACTCTGGGGCCCTCGCGGTGACCGCGCAGCTGCCGGTCACAATTTCAGTGACGACGATGTGCCATGGTAGTTCTTGTGCTCACGGCATGCCCAGCCGGCCTTCGCGGCCATCTCACACGATGGTTGCTGGAGATCTCCCCCGGGGTTTTCGTGGGTACGCCGACCGCCCGGGTACGAGAATTGATGTGGCTCCGGGTGAATGAGTATCTGAAGGGCGGGCGTGCTCTGATGGTTTACAGGGTACGAGGCGAGCAAAAGCTCGACTTCCGCGTCGCAGGCCATGACTGGGAACCCGTGGACTTCGATGGCATCCACCTTATCCGCCGCCCCCATCAGACCTCAGGGGCGCTCCCTACCCGCCCGACCGGCTGGAGCAAAGCCAGCCGGTACCGACGACGAAGATGATGCAGGATGGCCCGTCCAGGGTGTATCATCCCTAGTCAGCTAGTGTATTCCCCGCATGTGCGGGGCTGATCCGTTGGCCGTTGGTCTGGTCCGCCGCTTGACGGGGTATTCCCCGCATGTGCGGGGCTGATCCGCCCTCCCCGGCCGCCTAACATGGTCGCTGTACGTATTCCCCGCATGTGCGGGGCTGATCCCACCATCTGCGCTATACCACATTTCCCCTAGTAGTATTCCCCGCATGTGCGGGGCTGATCCACGCCTGGCGCAGGGGTCGCCCTGCGCCAGGCAGTATTCCCCGCATGTGCGGGGCTGATCCCAGATAGTAAAGTCTATGGTGTAGACTTTACGGGTATTCCCCGCATGTGCGGGGCTGATCCGGCCGTCGCGGGACCGTCCCGCGACGGGTAGTTGTATTCCCCGCATGTGCGGGGCTGATCCCTTCTAGTCGTAGCTCCCGGCGACTGGGCCGCGGTATTCCCCGCATGTGCGGGGCTGATCCCTGTTAGCGGTTCTAGTACAGAGAGAGGAGGGGGTATTCCCCGCATGTGCGGGGCTGATCCCCCGCGCCGGGCGCCCGTAGGGCACCCGAGTGGGTATTCCCCGCATGTGCGGGGCTGATCCTACGCCCGGCGCGGGCTGAACTAGCCCGCGCACGTATTCCCCGCATGTGCGGGGCTGATCCGGGCGACCACCACCAAGCGCCCGTCATCGATATGTATTCCCCGCATGTGCGGGGCTGATCCCGAATGATGGATGCCCTGGCTAAAACCGCAAGGGTATTCCCCGCATGTGCGGGGCTGATCCGGCGCGCCCTGTCGGACGGGCATCTGACAGTCCGTATTCCCCGCATGTGCGGGGCTGATCCCAATTCGGCGCGCCGCCAAACGTGGTTGACTTGGTATTCCCCGCATGTGCGGGGCTGATCCGCAGCCACAGGAAAACTGGCCCCTCCCAGGACTGTATTCCCCGCATGTGCGGGGCTGATCCCCACAGAAAGGAAAACCCGCAAATGACTCCCGAGTATTCCCCGCATGTGCGGGGCTGATCCCCGTTGACTTCGCAATCGCGAGAGCGACGCCGGGTATTCCCCGCATGTGCGGGGCTGATCCGCCCAATCGGGCGGGCTGTTGATAGCCCGATCGGTATTCCCCGCATGTGCGGGGCTGATCCCCGGATGGCCGCCGCGGTTTGCGCGGCCGATTCGTATTCCCCGCATGTGCGGGGCTGATCCCCGCAGTCGGGATCGGTCCGGCCGGAAACCCCAGTATTCCCCGCATGTGCGGGGCTGATCCCCCCGCCGGCTGGAGGCGCGGCACACCCGAACCGTATTCCCCGCATGTGCGGGGCTGATCCGCTGCCGGGCGTTTGCCATGACCCCCATCGATCGTATTCCCCGCATGTGCGGGGCTGATCCTCTTCACCTGCCCGGTGCAGGCTACCAGATCAGGTATTCCCCGCATGTGCGGGGCTGATCCGTCCGGGGGGGGGCTGAGGTTTCCGGCGGGGCCGTATTCCCCGCATGTGCGGGGCTGATCCCGCCCAGCATCACGCCGAAAGATTATGGGTGGGGTATTCCCCGCATGTGCGGGGCTGATCCCACGATCGCCGGCTGGGACTGGCTGGTCCACGAGTATTCCCCGCATGTGCGGGGCTGATCCTATAACCCCATGCGCGGCGAGCCATCATCCGCGGTATTCCCCGCATGTGCGGGGCTGATCCGTCCGGCCGCAATTCCGCGCCGGGACCGTCGCCGTATTCCCCGCATGTGCGGGGCTGATCCTCAACACCACATGCGAGGATAATTAACATGGCAGGTATTCCCCGCATGTGCGGGGCTGATCCGCTGGCCGTTGGTCTGGGCGGCGGCTTGACGGGGTATTCCCCGCATGTGCGGGGCTGATCCCATGTTCGCTGTACATGGAACAGGACATGTGCCGTATTCCCCGCATGTGCGGGGCTGATCCCACCGCCGAGTACGACGACCTGCCCGGAATGCTGTATTCCCCGCATGTGCGGGGCTGATCCCCAGCCCCGCCGGCCCCGGCCCGGCGGATGGCCGTATTCCCCGCATGTGCGGGGCTGATCCGCCGCCGACCAGACCAACGGCCAGCTTGAATCCGTATTCCCCGCATGTGCGGGGCTGATCCCGCCACTTTCACTGGTTAAACCAGCCAGTTTAAGTATTCCCCGCATGTGCGGGGCTGATCCTCGGTCCGGCCGGAAACCCCGGCTCGCCGCAGCGTATTCCCCGCATGTGCGGGGCTGATCCCACGCCATTTTCGGTAACGTTTTCATAACGATCGTATTCCCCGCATGTGCGGGGCTGATCCGTGTCATGCGGCGGGCCATCTACCAGCCCCCCCGTATTCCCCGCATGTGCGGGGCTGATCCCCGTTGCTGGCGTCTTCGGCGTGTCCGGTTCTGGTATTCCCCGCATGTGCGGGGCTGATCCACCCTCCCCGACCGAGCGTGGGCGACCGAGCGTGTATTCCCCGCATGTGCGGGGCTGATCCCCTCCGTGTAGGGGCTGGCGTAGAGCTATGCGTGTATTCCCCGCATGTGCGGGG
>ERZ772967.693-NODE-693-length-25596-cov-9.640695_pt1 | contig 25596 bp, 24 predicted proteins | sample MGYA00511677_ERZ772967 | MGnify/ENA primary metagenome ERZ772967 (study PRJEB29015, sample SAMEA2737931) | human oral metagenome | biome: human oral; feature: human-associated habitat; material: dental | place: China | collected 2146 ...
ACTTGATGATCAGCGTGATCAGGTTGATGACCACGGCGATGAACAGCTCGGCCGGATGGTGGAAATCTGCCCGGTCGATCTCACCCAGAAAGAAACCGAAGTTCAGGGTGCAGGCCAGGATCGTGAAGAACGCAAAGACGACCTTTTCCAGATTCATACCGGGGACAGGCGATGAAAGTCAGACAGGGGGGACGGACAGGTCCGTCAGGCGCTCCCGGGGCTTCCTCCGGGGAGCGCGTCTTCTTGCATGTTACGTCAGTGTGCTGCGAAGGTGAACCCGAAGGCTGGGCATTCATGCGTTCTGGTGATGCATGGGATGTGCTGTCCCCACGTGTGCGCCGTTCAATACCCCTGCTGCCGGTGTGTGCAGCGCACCGGCATTCATCGGGCGGCCTGTCTGCCTGTCCGGGAGAGGTGGCTTCGGCTTCCGGTGATGGACCCTTCAACCCCGGGCAGGCATCTCGCCATGCACGGCCGGGTCCGGCACCGGCGCAAACGCCCCCAGATCCAGCCGGCGTCCGAAGATCTGCTTGACCGGCTGCTGGTGGCTGATGCCCACCACCAGCGTGTCGGGCAGCTCGCGGCGCAGCATCTGCATCAGCCCCTCGGCCGAGATGTCGTCGAGCTGGTTGGTGGCCTCGTCGAGGAACAGCACCGCCGGCCGGCGCAGCAGCACCCGGCACAGGCTCAGGCGCTGCTGCTCGCCCCCCGACAGGATGCGGTTCCACTCCCGCTCCTCGTCTGGTGGTACACCCCCCAGCCGCTCCAGACCGGTCAGGTCCAGCAGCCGCTGCAGCGTGGCATCGTCGGGCAGCGTGCCGCCGGGATAGGCCATGGTCTCGCGCAGGCTGCCCAGCGGCAGGTAGGGGCGCTGCGGCAGGAAAAGGCTGCCCGGAGCCACCCGGAAATGTCCTGCATGCCAGGGCCACAGCCCAGCCAGCGTGCGCAGCAGCGTGGACTTGCCCACCCCGCTGCGGCCATCGACCAGCAGCCATTCCGATGGCTGCACACTGAAATGCACGCCCCGTGCCAGCAGCCTGCCTTCCGCGGTGTGCAGCGCCAGTCCCGCCACGTCGATCAGGGGCATCTGCGCTCCATCATCTGCCCCTGCCGGTTTCTGGCCATCGACCGCCGCCATCGCCTCCTGAAAGCGTCCCAGACGTTCCACCACGGCCGCCCATTCCATGATGCGCTTGTAGTAGTCCATGAACCAGCCAAAGCCGTCCTGCACACTGGAAAACGCCGTACCCGCCTGCATCATGCTGCCGAAGCTCATCGTCCTGGCCAGATACATCGGCAGCGTGGCCACCACCGGGATGAAGAAGCTCACCCGCAGATAGGCCGTCGAAAACACCTCCAGCTTGAACTCGCGCGTGATCAGCTCGCGCCAGTTGTCGCGGATGCGGCCGAAGCGCTCGTGCAGCCGCGTCTTCTCGGCCTGCTCGCCGCGGTACAGCGCAATCTGCTCGGCATGGTCGCGGATGCGCAGCAGCGTGGCACGATAATCGGCCTCGCGGTGCTGGCGCTCCACGTTCAGCGGCTGCAGCCAGCGCCCGATGATGTGCGTCACCAGCGTGCAGGCCAGCGACCAGATCAGCGCAATCCACACCAGATAGCCGTGAATGGTCCAGCTTCTGCCGTACAGCTCGAAGGTCTGCACCCCCGACAGTTGCCACAGCACCACGATGAACGCCCCCAGCTTGGTGGCGTTCTGGATGAAGGCCTTGAACAGGTCGATGCTCTTTTCCGAGAGCATCAGGATGTCCTCCGCAATCCGCTGGTCCGGGTTGTCCGGCTCGCCCGTGATCTGCAGGCGATAGTGGCGGCCGTCGTCCAGCCAGCGCTCCTCGAAGTCACCGGTCAGGTGGGCCCGCCACCGGAACAGCAGCGTCTTGCGCAGCCAGCTGCCCACCGTGGCCACGAAGGTGATCATCCCGATGTACAGGAGAAACTCGCCGATCAGCCCGGGCAGTGCCGGACTGTCGAAGGCCGCCAGTGCGTCATAGAAGGTCTTGTTCCAGGCGTTGATCAGCACGAACACGCGCACCAGCCCCAGCGTGCAGCCGATCATCGCGGCCAGCAGCACCCATTCGCGCCACTGCCCCGCACGGAACCAGAACGGGCCGGCCAGCGCCAGAAAACGTCGTATCGTCAGCATGGAAGGCCAAGCCTTTTGTTCAGCCCCAGAAGTGATGCAGCGGGCCACTGCCATGTCCCACCTGCAGGGCATCGGCATTGACCAGGGCGCCGGTCAGATAGGCCCTGGCCTGTCGTACGGCCATTTCCAGATGCAGGGCATCGGTATTCATCGTTGTGGTGCGGGCAGCCCCGTCGCCCGTGCTTGCCCCGCCACTGGCCGTTGCGTCATCCGCGGGGGTGGATTCTGCCGCCTGTGCAAGCCGCGCCCACAGCGCCGCAATGGCCGACGACAGCGTGCAGCCGGTGCCGTGCCCATGCCGGGTTTCGATGTGGGGCGAGGCCAGCCGCACCACACCGGCCGGTGTACCGAGCAGGTCCACGGCCTCGCGGCCGTCCAGATGGCCGCCCTTGAGCAGCACGTACTTCACGCCCAGCGCATGCAGCGCCGGCAGGCAGGCCCGCATCCCGGCCTCGTCCACGGGGGCGGGCTGGCCCAGCAGACGGCCAGCCTCGCGCAGGTTGGGGGTGAGCAGCGTCACTCGGGGCAGCAGCAGCTGGCGAATGTCGTCCAGCTGGCTTTCATTCATCAGCGCCCCTTTCGTGCTGGCGGCCATCACTGGGTCGAATACCACGAAGGGAGGCCGGTATCGTGCCAGCCGTTCGGCGATCACCGCCGCGATCTCTGCATCCGCCACCATGCCGATCTTCACTGCGTCCACGCGGACATCGTCGAACACCGCGTCCATCTGGGCCGCCACCAGCGCCGGCGGCTGGGCGGCCACCTGCGTCACCGCCCGGGTGTTCTGTGCCACGATGGCCGTGACCACCGCCATGCCGTAGGTGCCCAGCGCCCCGAAGGTCTTCAGGTCGGCCTGGATGCCGGCGCCCCCCGTGGGATCGGTACCGGCAATGCTCAGGATGTTCGGGATGCGGGCGGACATGGGAGGCAGGGCAGGGCGCCCGGAAGGAGAGGATGGACTGCGGATGCACGATGCGCACAATCCGCCATGATCGCAGAAGTCATTGCGCAGGCATAGCCAGGCATCACGGATTCCGTATGGCCATGGGGACACAATGCAACGCACGGTGTGTCACCAGATGATAGGATGATGCCTCGTGGCTTTCCGGCCAGAACGGCCGCTTCCGGAGTATCTGCCATGACGCTCATCGCACCGGGCCCCACCCCCTGGGCCGCCCCGGCCCGCTCCCCCGAACCACCTGCCCACATCATCCCCAACGTGCTCACCGTGGCGGGTGTGGACCCCAGCGGGGGCGCCGGCGTGCTGGCCGATGTCAAGACCTTCTCCGCTCTCGGCGCCTACGGCTGCGCCGTCATCTGCGCGCTTACTGCGCAGAACACCCGTCATGTCACCGGCATCGAGGGGGTATCGTCCGACTTCATCCGCCTTCAGATCGACACCCTGTTCGACGACGTGCGCATCGATGCCGCCAAGCTGGGCATGCTCGGCACCGCCACCATCGCCCGCACCGTGGCCGACGCGCTCGGTCTGCGGCTGACCGCGGGCACGCTGCCCACGCTGGTGGTCGATCCTGTCATGGTCTCCAAGGGCGGCGACGTGCTGCTCACCTCCGACGCCATCCACATGCTGCGCGACGCCGTGCTGCCGCTGGCCACCGTCATCACGCCCAACCTGCCCGAGGCCGCACTGCTGCTGGGCCAGAGCGCGCCCACCAGTGTGCCCGACATGTACCGGGCGGCCGAACGCCTGCGCCGGCTGATGTCCGACAGCGGCATGCGCTGGGTGCTGCTCAAGGGCGGCCACATGCCGGGCGACCCCGTGGACCTGCTGTTCGACGGCGAGCGGATGATCGAACTCAGCAGCCCGCGCATCGACACCCCCAACGTGCATGGCACCGGCTGCACCCTGTCGGCCGCACTGGCCGCCCTCATTCCGCAGCTGCACGACGTGCCGGCCGCCACCCGCGCCGCCCGCGACTATCTGGCGGGCGCGCTGTCGGCCTCCGGCCAGCTGCAGGTGGGGCGCCGGGTCGATGGTCGGGGCCATGGGCCGGTGCATCACTTCCACGCCCTGTGGGGGCAGCGGCACGGCGGGGCATGAACCACCTGCCCCAGCCTGTTGCAATCTGTAGAAGCTGCAACCGATGACATCGGCAGCGGGAGGATTTTGCGTTTTCTTTTCTTCAGCCGCGTTAATATCCAGCCCCATGGAATTTCTCTACACACTCCCGCTCATGGTCAAGGCCGTCATCCTCGGCATCGTCGAGGGCCTGACCGAATTTCTCCCCATCTCCAGCACCGGCCACCTCATCCTGGCCGGCTCCCTGCTGGGCTGGAACGACGACAAGGCGCAGGTCTTCGACATCGCCATCCAGACCGGGGCCATCCTCGCCGTCATCTGGTACTACCGCGTGCGCATCGGCAAGGTGCTGGCCGGCCTGTTCACCGACCGCGTCCAGCAGCGCTTCGCGCTCAACGTCATCATCGGCTTCCTGCCGGCAGCCGTCTTCGGCGTGCTGTTCAGCAAGGCCATCAAGGCGCACCTGTTCGGCCCCGTGCCGGTGGCCATCGCCCTGGTGGTTGGCGGCTTCATCATCTTCTGGGTCGAAAAGCGGCAGGAATCCATCAAGCCGCGCGTCACCGACATCGACAGCCTCACCGCGCTGGACGCTCTCAAGCTCGGCCTGGCCCAGTGCTGCGCCCTCATCCCCGGTACCAGCCGCTCCGGCTCCACCATCATCGGCGGCATGCTGTTCGGCCTGTCGCGGCAGGTGGCCACCGAGTTCTCGTTCTATCTGGCCATCCCCACACTCATCGGCGCCAGCGTGTACGACACCTGGAAGCACCGCGACCTGCTGGGTGCCGACGACATCTCGCTGTTCCTCGTCGGTTCCGTCGTCGCCTTCTTCTCGGCACTGGCCTGCGTGCACTGGCTGATCCGCTTCGTGGCCAGCAACAGCTTCCGCCTGTTCGCCTGGTACCGTGTGGTGTTTGGCCTGGTCATCCTGGCCACCGCCTACACCGGCGTCATCAACTGGCACAACGCGGGCTGATGATGGCACGCTGGGGATGCGGGCCGGAACAGGCATCCCCATCCCCCCGGGGTGTACGTACCGCGGGCCAGGTGGCGCGCGAGCGCATGAGCCAGGCATTCCATCCTCCGGGGAACACGCACCGTGACTGAACCCGTGACCGCCAGCCGGCGAGGCTGGCTGATTCTGGCCGCAGACCTCGTCCTGTTCTTCCTGCTGGTGCGCGGGCTGCCCTTTGCGCCGGTGGAAAACCGCGGTCTGGCCCTGCTGGCGTTCGTGGCCGTGCTGTGGCTGACCGAGGCGTTCAGCATCACCGTCACCTCGCTGATGATCCCGCTGTTTGCCATCGGCCTGGGCGTGCTCGATACCCGATCTGCCTTCCAGTCCTTTGCCGAACCCGCCATCTTCCTGTTCCTCGGTGGCTTTGCCATGGCGGCCGTGCTGCACATCCAGAAGCTCGATCTCTGGATGGCCGGTCATGCCATTCGCCTGGGCCGGGGCAGCCTGAAACTCACCGTCTGCTGCCTGTTTGCCATCACGGCCTTCATCTCGCTGTTTGCCAACAACACGGCCGTGGCCGCCATGATGCTGCCGCTTGCGCAGGGCATGCTCGGCCAGGCCGACGTAAAGACCCATCGCAAGCTCCATGCCTTCGTGCTGCTGGGCGTGGCCTTCAGCGCCAGCATCGGCGGTATCGGCACCCTGGTGGGCAGCACGCCCAATGCGCTGCTGGCCATCCTGACCGACCTGCGCTTTGCCGACTGGCTGACGTTCGGCATGCCCGTGGTCCTCCTGCTGATGCCGGCCATGGTGCTGTCGCTCTGGGTCGTGCTGCGCCCCGACTTCAACGTTCCCTTCCGGGTGGATATCGAACCCGTCCCGCTGACCGGACGGCGTGTCTTCACCCTCATCGTCTTCGTGCTTGCTGCCTTGCTGCTGGTGCTTGGCAGGCAGGTGGCGGTACCCCTGCAGCAGCTGCTGGGCCTGTCCGACCCCATCCGGAACCTCGATGCCGTCCTGGCCGTGCTGGCGGTGGTCGTGCTGTGCGTGGGTGGTGCCGCCAGCTGGAAACAGATACAGCAGCACACCGAGTGGGGCGTGCTGCTGCTCTTTGGCGGGGCGCTCGTGCTGGCCATCGTCGTGGAGCAGACCGGTGCCGGCAAAATCCTGGCCGATATCTTCGTGCAGGCCATGGGCCAGCAGCATCTGGTGAGCACCCTGCTCCTGCTGGCGGCAGGCGTGCTGCTGCTCACCGAATTCACCTCCAACACCGCCACGGCCGCGCTGCTGATGCCCATTTTCATACCGGTCGCGCATGCCCTGCAGCTGCCCGGGGTGGCACTGGCTGCCATCATCGCCTGTGGCGCCTCCTGCGCCTTCCTGCTGCCCATCGCCACCCCGCCCAACGCCATTGCCTATGCCTCCGGCCGCATCCGCCTGGGTGAAATGTTCCGCGCCGGGCTGCTGCTGAACATCGCCGCTACCTTCATCATTGGCCTGCTGGCGTACTTCTGGTGGATTCACGGGTAAGCCGGGATTCGCGGGCGAACCAGGATTCATGGGCAAGCCGTGGAGTCGTGGCAGACGGGACGGAGGGCATGGTACGTGCTGAGGGACGCGCCAGCTGCGGCGTCTGCTGCAATCACTGGTACGATTGCAGCCGAAGGGCACCCCCGGACATGGGATTCATTGCGCGGCACACCGGCCGTACGGGTCCTGGTGCAGTTGCACCCATGTCATGCAGCATGCATCCCTGATATGGGCACATCGGTGTCCGCCTTTCCTTCCTGCAGCCGGCGTGGTTCTTCGCCGGTTGGCAGCCCGCTCCTCCACATATCCTCATGAGGTTTCATACACATGCAGTTTCCCAATCACGAAGGCAAGAAGGTTCCTTCCGTCGTCTTCCACACCCGCCAGGGCGATGCCTGGGTGGACGTTTCCACCGATGAACTCTTTGCCGGCAAGAAGGTCGTCGTCTTCTCGCTGCCGGGCGCCTTCACGCCCACCTGTTCGTCCACCCACCTGCCGCGTTACAACGAACTGTATCCGGTGTTCAAAAGCCTGGGCATCGACAGCATTCTCTGCGTCTCCGTCAACGACACCTTCGTCATGAACGCCTGGAAGGACGACCAGGACGCCGAAAACATCCGTTTCATCCCCGACGGCAACGGCGAATTCACCGCCGGCATGGGCCTGCTGGTCGACAAGGACGACCTGGGCTTCGGCAAACGCTCGTGGCGCTACTCGATGTACGTCGAAGACGGCACCGTCAGGAAGATGTTCATCGAGCCCAACAAGCCGGGTGATCCGTTCGAGGTGTCCGACGCCGACACCATGCTCAAATACCTGAAGCCCGACTACCAGAATCCGCCTTCGGTGGCCATCTTCTCCAAGCCCGGCTGCCCGTTCTGCGCCAAGGCCAAGGCCCTGCTGAAAGAGAAGGGCCTGTCGTATGAAGAAATCGTGCTGGGCCGCGACGCCAGCACCGTGGCCGTGCGTGCCATCACCGGCCGTGCCACCGCACCGCAGGTCTTCATCGGCGGCAAGCACATCGGCGGCAGCGACGATCTGGAGGCGTACTTCAAGTCCCAGGGCTGACGGCCGGCACTGCAGGGGGCAGTTGTTCCGGCCCATGGGGGCATGACGCATCCTCGCGTTCTGCGCGGACGTTCCCCTGCCCGGATGCGTCGATCCATGGGGACGTGACCCCTGAGCATGCGGCTTCTGCGGACGGTTCCCGTTCTGCAGAAGCCGTTTCCGTTTGGAGCAGGGTGCTCTTCCCCGCTGCGCTCCCCGGCAGATCGGTGCCTCAGAAATCCAGTTTCAGATCTCCGGGCCGGATCCACCCCAGCCGGCGCAGCCAGTGCGCCCAGAAAAGCGTCAGCAGCGCCGGCAGCACGAAATGCAGCAGCGCGATCGCACCCAGCACGGAGGGGCTGCTGCCCATCGCGTTGACCGTACCGATCTGCCCCACCAGCCCGCTGGTGCCCATGCCAGCCCCCATTGGCAGGTTGGTCATGCCAAAGCCCAGTGTTGCGACCGGCCCCAGCATTGCACTGGCCAGAATGGGCGGAATCCACACCCGCGGATTGCGTGTGATGTTGGGCATCTGCAGCATGCTCGTGCCCAGCCCCTGACTCAGCAGCCCCTGCACACCGTTCTCGCGCCAGCTCATCACCGCAAAGCCCACCATCTGCGCACAGCAGCCCACCGTGGCGGCCCCCGCGGCCAGCCCCGAGAGCTGCAGGGAAATGGCAATGGCTGCGCTGGAAATCGGCAGCGTCAGGATGATGCCCATTGCCACCGACACCACCACACTCATCAGGAAGGGCTGCAGTGCCATGGCCCATTCGATGAAGGCGCCGATTTCCGTCATCAGCTGCGAAATCCCAGGCCCCGCCCACTGACCCACGGCCACCCCGACCATCAGCGTCATGGCAGGCGTCACCAGAATATCGACCGGCGTCGTGCGTGACACCAGTTTGCCCATTTCGGTGCCCACCAGCACCGCCACGAAGCAGCCGACCACACCGCCTGCCGTATGGGCGCTGTACCCGGCAATCACGGCCGGCAGCAGAACCAGGGGCGGCGCCTTCAGTGCAAAGGCCACCCCGGCTCCGATGGCGGCACCGGTCATCTGCTGCGCCTGCGTACCTACATCCACCAGCCAGGGCAGTCCGGCCCAGGCACCGATGTTCTTCAGGATCAGCCCGATGATCAGTGACGAGAACAGCCCCAGCGCCATGAAATTGAGCGCTTCGATGCCGTAGCGCTGGAAGCTGATCTCGATGTTGCGGGCGGCCAGGACGGCCCTGAACCCTGTGGAAGACGGAGCGGCGGAGGTGTCTGGCATGGCTGTCCCGGCGTAGCGGTTCGGATAGAGGTCAGGCTGTAGGGGTGAGAGGTCAGTACAGCGTCTTCGCGGTGCGGAGTCCGGTCTGAAACCGGCTCCGGCAGAGCACGGGCCTCTGCAGAGGTGCAGGACCGAAGGGGGGGGCGGCACGTCCCCACTGGGCATCAGGGGAAATGATAGTGAACAGGGATGGGCAGAGGGACGTGGGATATACCCGTAGCGGGACAGACCATTCATGCCGAGCATGAGGGGCGCGGCTACCGGTCAGTTGCCATGGAGCTTCTCGTGCAGCCAGGTCTTGATCAGCGACTGATACGGCACATCCCGTGCATTGGTTGCGACCTTGATGGCATCCAGAAGATGCTGGGGCAGCCGCAGGGAAATCGTCCGGCTGGTGGGTTTCAGGTCAGGGAAAACGGCCTGTCTGGCCTGGGACCAGTCCAGGTGTCCGGTGGAGTCGTGCGTTTCCCAGAATGCCCGTTCCTCGGTTTCGTCGTGGAAAACCGGGATATCCTCATGTTTCCTGTTCATGGTGAGGCAGACCATGTCGTACATAAGCGTTTTGTGCAGCAAGTCGCCATTGATTTTTGTCACGAAAGACAGATACTTCAGGTTTGTCTTTCATGGCGAACACGGCGGTTATTTCGTTTATACAAGAATGGATTACGGGAATGGATTTTTCTGCTCTCCAGATGGATTGGTCGCGTTCCCGGAGCTGGGAATGGGGTTTTTCAGTTCTGTGGCGAAGGGAGGTGGTGTTTTGTTCCTGTATTACAGACTTGGCAAAAAAGAAGGGGATGATTTTGCCGTAAAGTACATGTTGGACCGTGTTGCTGCGGGTGATGTTGATGATGTCTTTGTTGGAGGAAAAGTGAAATTTTCTGCCGGACGCGTGTACAGGTTGAAGGAGGGGTAGTATCTTTCAGGCTTGTCGATGTGTCGCCGATGTACAGAAAATGGTTTGATTGCCCGGGTGTTCTGGTCCATCTGAAGTCAGAAATAACTGATTCCCCAAGGGGCTGGATGCTTCTGTTGCTGGTTGGAAAGCGTTCGTACCGGCTCGTGTCCGGTTCAGCCCTGTTGCTGACTGGTTTCTCCCAGATATTCTTTTTGGAGCACGAGTCAGTCGGTGGCAGAGATTTTTCCTGGCTGATCAGCTGCCAGCTTGGCGAACAAAAGATAGCCAATGTCATCGACAGTATCACAAAACCGGGCTGGTACTTCAGGCACCCGGTCATTGCCCATGAGGATGTATGGATTCACCGGCTGATCGAGCTTGACCCTTACTGTCAGGTCTACGCCCGGTATGAAGGTCCAGACGTGCTCCGATTCAGCGCCCATTCCTGATTTTGAGGCATGGCTACCAGCCGGCACTCACTCTGACCGATACCTCCGGCATCACGATCCCTCGGGCATCAATCCTCACCCCTTCCGATACCGAACCAAATCCGTAATTCCATGCCCCAGCCGCTCCCCGCGCCGCTCGAAGCGGGTCGAGGGCCGTGGGCAGGGCAGGGAGGTGGTTTCAAACGGCCGTACCGGCTCGGCCACCAGTTCCGGAATCTCCGCCAGCACCTCTGCCATCTGGTCCGCATAATCCTGCCAGTCGGTGGCCAGATGGATGTAGCCTCCCGGCCGCAGTGCCGCCACCAGCTCGCGCACGAAGGGCGTCTGGATCAGCCGGCGCTTGTGGTGTCGCGCCTTCGGCCATGGGTCCGGGAAGAACACATGAATGCCGGTCAGCGACCCCGGCGCAATCATCTGCCGCAGCACCTGCTGCGCATCATGTTCGATCACCCGCAGGTTGGTCAGCCCCCGCTGCTCCACCAGCTTCAGCAGCGCGCCCACGCCCGGCGTGTGCACATCGATGGCGATGAAATCCACGTCAGGTGCTGCTGCGGCAATTTCGGCCGTCGTATCCCCCATGCCAAAGCCGATCTCCAGCACCACGGGCGCGCTGCGGCCGAACACCTGCGGATAGTCCAGCGTCCGCGCTGCAAAGGGCAGACCGAACACCGGCATCAGCCGCTCCCAGGCATCGCGCTGCGCGGCCGAGAAGTGCGAACGCCGCAGCACATAGGTGCGGATGCCGCGCCGGGGCGGCTCGCTGCCGGTGTCTTTGCTGCCGGGGCTGATGGAGGGAGCGCGCATGGTTGCCGCCTGCCGGGCCGCGTCTTCGACGGATCCGGTGGGTTCGGCAGCCCCTTGAGCATCCGCTCCGGCAGACTGTGGCACTGCATCCGTGGCAGCCAGCGGGGCAGCATCCGTTCTGGATGGATCGGCAGAAAAGGGCAGGGAAGAAGAATCGGCAGGCATTGAAGTCATGGGGCTTCAGTGTCGGGAAGGTGATCGGGCAGAACCGTCAGGCGGCCCGAAAGCGTAGCAGAACAGGGCTGAGACTGGCAGCGTGGGGCTGGTTTCAGCCAGACGCAGTACACACACCGGGCGCTCCGCCCTTCATGCCGGCCACTCAGTTTTTCACGCTCGGCAGCAGCCCTTCGGTGGGCGACGACGGCGTAGCCGCATAATACTTGCGTGGCATCCGCCCGGCCAGATACGCCATGCGGCCCGCCTCCACGCCCGCCTTCATGGCGCGGGCCATCAGCACCGGATCCTGCGCCTTGGCAATGGCGGTGTTCATCAGCACGGCCGAGCAGCCCAGTTCCATCGCCACCGTCGCGTCCGATGCCGTGCCCACGCCGGCATCCACGATCACCGGCACCTTCGCCTGTTCCAGAATCAGCTTCAGGTTCCACGGGTTCAGAATGCCCATGCCCGAGCCGATCAGCGAGGCCAGCGGCATGATCGCCACGCAGCCGATGTCTTCCAGCATCTGTGCCTGGATCGGATCGTCACTGCAGTACACCATCACCTCGAAACCTTCCTTCACCAGCGTGCGGGCAGCCGTCAGCGTTTCCGGCATGTTCGGGAAGAGGTTGTTCGCATTGCCCAGCACTTCCAGCTTCACCAGCGTGTGGCCGTCCAGCAGCTCGCGGGCCAGCCGCAGCGTGCGCACGGCATCTTCGGCCGTGTAGCAGCCCGCCGTGTTGGGCAGGATGGTGAAGCGGCTGGGGGGCACCGCGTCCAGCAGGTTCGGTTCGCCCGGATTCTGGCCGATATTCGTGCGCCGAATGGCCACCGTCACGATTTCGGTGCCGCTCGCATCGATGGCCCGGCGGGTCTCGTCGAAATCCGCATACTTGCCGGTCCCCACCAGCAGCCGCGAAGAAAAGGTGCGCGTACCAATGACCAGCGGATCAGGGGCAACCGTGTCGTTCATGCCAGATTCTCCAAAGCGTGTTTGAGGGAGGGATGGTGAACCGGACGCCCGTGGTGCATCATGGGTTTTCCGCGAGTCCGGGCTCTCCGTGGTCCAGGGGCTTCCGCGGGTCAGGGACTTCCATGGTCCAAGGGCCATGACGGCGTGCCGGCATCGGCCGATCCATCCAGATCATGAATGGTACCCGCCCCGGCGCCCACGCATGTCCCGGGCCATGCACGACATGCGCCCGGTGCATGCCCTCATGCCGGCGGATGCGGTTGCCCGGCGCTCCGTCAGCACACGGCAGGGGCCGACACAGGGACGCGTGATTCCATGACGCGCCCTGTACCGGCGAACGATGCCTCCGGCAGCCTCAGCCGCCCCCCACCGCCACCACGATCTCCAGCCGGTCGCCAGCCGCCAGCGCCGTGGCGCCGTGCTGTGACTTTGGCACGATCTCGCCGTTGCGTTCGATGGCAATGCGCTTGCCCGCATAGCCCAGTTCCGTCACCAGCTCGGCCAGCGTGGCTGCCGCCGTCCGGTGTGTCTCACCATTCAGGATGATGTCCATCTCGATCTTTCCTCATGCCAGCTACCGCTGGCCCGTCGTCAGACCCAGTATGCAACAAGCCCGGCCAGCACACCAACCAGGGCCACCCAGCCGGCCACCGTCCACAGCAGCCGCGTGCCCAGCACGTCACGCATCATCAGCAGCGACGGCAGACTCACCGACGGCAGCGTCAGCAGCAGCGCCCCGGCCGATCCGGTGCCCAGCCCCAGTGCCAGCATCCCCTGCACGATGGGAATCTCGGCCGCCGTCGGAATCACGAACAGCGTTCCCACCACCGCAAAGAAGACGATCCACAGCACACCATCGCCCAGCGCCCCGTCCACATGCGGGAACAGCCACACCCGGGCCAGACTCAGCGCCAGCACCGTGATCACATACACCGGCACCGTCGACAGGAACAGCTGCCACAGCGCCGGCAGCCAGCGTTGCAGGAAGGGTTTGCGCGCCTCGGCATCTGCTGCCGCCTGTGCCGCTGCCAGCGTCGTGTTCACCGACACGCCGCCCGTGTTTGCCGCCACCCGGGGCAGGGCGGTAGCGCCGGTCCGATCCAGCGCAGCGTTCGATTCAGTCACCGAACCTGCGGCCAGGCCAGCGGCTCCGTTTGCGCTGCCCCGAACCGTCGTATCGCCCGGCAGGGCCGTATCCCGGCCTCCGGAAATCTCGCTCCGGCCTCCGGAAACCTCACGACGCTCCGCCAGCCGTCCCACCAGCCAGGCCGCGCCGAACACCAGCACCACCCCGAACACCACCCGCAGCAGCGTGAACCCGCCACCCAGCACGAAGTACATGAACACCAGCGTGGCCGGATTCAGCACCGGGTTGGCCACCCAGTACGTCACGCTGGCGCTGGCCGACGCCCGTGCCCGGTACAGTCCCACGGCGACGGGGGCCGCACAACAGGTGCACATCATGCCCGGCAGCGCTGCCAGCGTGGCCACCAGATGGCTGCCCAGGCGCGAGCGCCCCAGAAACCGCACGATCCAGTCCGGCGGCAGCAGAATCTGCACCAGCGAACCCAGCACGATGCCCAGCACCGCCGCCTTCCAGATCGCCAGAAAATACACCTGCGCGTACTGCCACATCGCCTGCCACGGGCTGTCGTAGCTGTCGGCCAGAATCGACTTGCCAATGTCGTGCTTCTCGATGGCCACGAAGGCCTTGTGGTAGTACGGGTCCCACTTCACCCAGTACAGGCCCACGCACAGAATGGCCAGAAAGAGCAGGGGTTTCCAGGCAGGAAAACGTTTGGCCGCCGGTACGGCCGCTGATTCAACAGGGTTGGATGACATGATGAAAAATCCCCGAAGGGGAGAAGTGGATCCCTGGTGCGTGTCATGGACTCAGGCATCCCCGCGTGGGAACGATGAGTCCATGACATGCTCTGCTCCGTCCGGTCGCCCGGTTCGTGCTGGGTGTCCGTAAAACGGTCGGGACATGGAAAGGCCGCCCGGGGAGCCGCTGCCGTCCATCGGCAGCGGTGCCCCCTGGGCGGCCGGGAAGGAAAGAGACGGGACGCGAATGACCCCCGAAGGGAGATTCAGTGATGCCCGTCCTGCTTGTACGCCGACGACATCAGCTTGTCGGTATAGGCAATGGCCATGGCCGAGGCCAGGAAAGCCAGGTGGATAACCGTCTGTGCGATCAGCGTCCGGTCCGAATAGTTGTCGGCGTTGATGAACGTCTTCAGCAGGTGGATCGAGCTGATGCCGATGATCGACATTGCCAGCTTCACCTTCAGCACCGACGCATTCACATGGCTCAGCCACTCCGGCTGGTCGCGGTGCCCTTCCAGATCCATCCGGCTCACGAAGGTCTCGTAGCCGCCCACGATCACCATGATCAGCAGGTTCGAGATCATCACCACGTCGATCAGCGCCAGCACCACCAGCATGATCACCGTCTCGTTGATCTTCGTCACCGGCACATCCGACCGGTAGCCGATGCTGGTCACCAGCGCATCCAGCGCATGCTGGTCCCCGAAGGCGGCCATGACCAGATGCCACAGCTCCATCAGGAAGTGCTCCACATAGACGGCCTGCGCCACGATCAGCCCCAGATACAGCGGCAGCTGCAGCCAGCGGCTGGCAAAGATCAGCGCCGGCAGCGGGCGCAGCGGCCGGGCGGCAATCACCGTCGCCCGCGAAAGCGCCTCGTCGGGCGCAGGGGATGGGGACGCATCCTGTGCGCCCGGCGTGTGTTGGGAATGCTGGTTCATATGACGGACAGAGAGGGAAGGGGTGGGCCGCTTCGTGCCCTGCGGACCCCGGGGCAGAACCGCCGCAGGGCGCAGGCTGCCCCCGGAAGGCGCGTGACGCCACCGGAGGGCGGCCATCAGGCCGGTGCATCGATCAGGCTGATGCACCGGGGGACTGGCGCGCAATTATAGGGAAGCTCTTCCCGCCACGTTCTGCTTTTTGCGCCTGTCCCGGTTCCACCGCAGCACGGTCCCTGCTGCCGGGACCTTCATCTGGTGCTGGCCAATCCGGTCCGGCCGGAGGTACCGTACCACGTCAAGGCCGTTCCACCCAGGCCGGCAGCATGCCACGCCGGTGTGCTTCCGCAGCCCCGGTCCATGCTCAATCCAGCACCACATGCTCCGGCAGGAACCCGCCGCTCTGGTGGGCCCACAGCCGCGCATACAGCCCGTTGCGTGCCAGCAGCTCGGCGTGCGAGCCTTCTTCCACGATGCGCCCCTTGTCGAGCACCACCAGCCGGTCCATGGCCGCGATGGTGGAGAGCCGGTGCGCAATGGCAATCACCGTCTTGCCCTTCATCAGCTCGTTCAGGCTGTCCTGAATGGCCACCTCCACCTCGGAGTCCAGCGCGCTCGTCGCCTCGTCCAGCAGCAGGATCGGCGCATTCTTCAGCATCACCCGCGCAATGGCAATCCGCTGGCGCTGCCCGCCCGACAGCTTCACGCCACGCTCGCCCACCTGCACGTCGTAACCCGTGTTGCCCTCCGGATCCTTCAGGCCGGCGATGAAATCGTCCGCCTGCGCCCGCTGTGCTGCCTCGATCATGTCGGCCTCGGTGGCATCCGGCCGGCCGTACAGGATGTTGTCGCGCACCGTCCGGTGCAGCAGCGACGTATCCTGCGTCACCATCCCGATCTGCGCGCGCAGCGAATTCTGCGTGACATCCGCAATGTTTTGCCCGTCGATGGTGATGGCCCCGCGCTGCACATCATAGAAACGCAGCAGCAGGTTCACGATGGTCGACTTGCCCGCGCCCGAACGCCCCACCAGACCGATCTTCTCGCCCGGTTTGATGTTCAGGCAGAAATCCTCCAGCACCGGCCGGTGCGCACGTTCGCTGCCCTCGTCATACGAGAAGCTCACATGATCGAAGCAGATGTCGCCCTTCGTCACCTCCAGTGCCGGCGCCCCCGGCTTGTCCAGCACCGTGTGCGGCCGGGTCAGCGTGTTCATCCCGTCGCGGATCGTGCCGATGTTCTCGAACAGCTGCGCCGACTGCCACATGATCCACTGCGACAGTCCGTTGATGCGCAGCGCCATCGCCGTGGCCGCTGCCACCGCCCCCGCACTGGCCTGGCCCTGGTGCCACAGCCACAGCCCCACCGCCGCCGTGCCGCCGGTCAGCAGCATGTTCACCGTCTGCGACATCACCTCCAGCCGCGTCACCCAGCGCATCTGCGCATGTACCGTCACCATGAACTCCTCCATGGCCGACTTCGCATACCCCGACTCCCGTTCGCTGTGCGAAAACAGCTTCACCGTCGCAATGTTGCTGTAGGCATCCGTGATGCGCCCCGTCATCAGCGCCCGCGCATCTGCCTGCGCCGCCGCCAGCCGGCCCAGCTTCGGCACCGTGAACCACATCGTGGCCGAAAACAGCACGATCCACAGCAGGAACGGCGCCAGCAGCCAGGCATCGAACTGCCACAGCACCACCGAACTCGTCAGGAAATACACCGCAACATAGGTGGCCATGTCCGCAAAGGTCATCACCACCTCGCGCACCGCCAGCGCCGTCTGCATCACCTTGGCCGACACCCGGCCCGCAAACTCGTCCTGATAGAAACTCAGGCTCTGCGCCAGCATCAGCCGGTGAAAGCGCCAACGCAGCCGCATCGGCAGTACCCCCTGCAGCGTCTGGAAGCGCAGCGATGACGACAGCAGCGTCAGCAGCGGGCTCAGCACCAGCACCAGCACCATCAGGGCCAGCGCACTGCCCCGCTCGGCAAACAGTGTCTCGGGCGTATAGCGCCCGATCCAGTCCACCAGAAAGCCCATCCACTGAAAGAGCAGCGCCTCCACCACCCCGATGCCCGCCACCGTGAGGAACAGCAGCACCAGCCAGCGCCGCACACCCTGCAGCGAGGCCACCACGAAGCCCCACAGCCCCTTGTTCGGGATGCGGTGCGTCTCGTCCGGATACGGATCGATCCGGTTTTCAAACCAGTTGAACAGCGATTTCATGCGGAGGAGGAATGATTGGAAAGGGGGGGTAACGACCCCGGAGCCGGCCCGGCGTCTGCATGCGCAGGAGCGACCATGCCCATGGTACGCGCCGGATCCCCTGATGGCACCTTCCCGGGCAGGATCAGGACGAACGGCGCGGAATCGACGCAGACAACGGCGCCGAGATGGCTGCAGCCTGCCAGTTTACCGCGGCTCAACCCCTGCCGCGATGCACCCGCGCGATCCGGGGCTGGTGCATGCAGCCTCACGGCCGCTGCCCGGTCAGCGCACTGCCCATGGCAGCCACCACCGTCAGCACGATGGCTCCCCACTGTGCCCAGGTCAGCGACTCGCCCAGCGTCACGAACGCGATCATCGCCGTCAGGGCCGGCTCCAGACTGGTCATCACCCCGTAGGTACCGGCCTGCAGCCCCCGCAGCGCCTTCATCTCCAGAAACATCGGAATTGCGCTGGACAGCACCGCCGCCCCCAGCCCCACCAGCAGCACCTGCGGCGCAAACAGGGATGCCCCTGCATGCACCAGCCCCACCGGCGCCACCACCAGCGCGCCGGTCGCCACGCCCAGCGCCACGGTCCGACCCGCATGCAGATGCTGGGTCCGCTTGCCGAAGATGATGTAGCCCGCCCAGCAGGTGGCGGCTGCCAGGGCAAACAGCACCCCCGCCGGGTCCAGGGAGCCCGCTGCCCCCCGGATGGGCAACAGCAGCAGCAACCCCGCCACGGCGCAGGCAATCCACAGATAATCGATCCTGCGGCGGGACGAGAAGAGCGCCACCGCCAGCGGCCCGCAGAACTCGATGGCCACCGCCACCCCGAACGGAATTGTCCGGATGGCCATGTAGAACATCAGGTTCATCACCCCCAGCGTCACCCCGTAGCGCAGCACCACCCACCAGTCCTGCCGCGGCAGCCGGTGCCGCCAGGTGCGCGTGGCCAGCAGCAGCACCAGCGCCGAAAACCCCAGCCGCAGCGTCGTCGTACCCTGCGCGCCAATCAACGGGAACAGCTGCTTGGCCAGCGACGTGCCCAGTGCCAGTGCGACCATCGAGGTCAGCAGCGCCAGCACCGGCTTCAGGGGAAAGCCCTGCGTCCCGCCCCGGTCCTCCTGCTCATTCTGCATGTCTTCTCCCTGTTCCGGCGCTTTCACGGAACCCAAAACCATCGTACAATGCGCCCCGTGCGGGCGTAGCTCAGTTGGTAGAGCGCCGGCTTCCCAAGCCTGAGGTCGCGAGTTCGAGACTCGTCGCCCGCTCCAGTTTCAAACCCATTCACACAATGGTTCCGCCAGCGTCCGGTGCACGTCGCCCGTCTGGCGGTTTTTTTTGCCCTGACGGATTGGCAGGCCATCATGCAATCCGATCCATCCTTCGTAGCCCACCGCCCCATCCTGTCCGATACAGACCGCCAGCGGCTGTACCATCTGGCGGCACGTCTTCCGTTGGCGCAGTTTCGCGCCGATACGCGTAACTACGAAGAAATGGCGGTCGACTTCGTCTTCACCTCCGCCAGAATCGAAGGTAACACCTACGACCGCATCGACACCGACAATCTGTTGCGTCTGGGTGTCACTGCCGGTGGCAAGCGCTTCTCCGATGCCATCATGCTGGTCAACCTTCGGGATGGCTTTGCCAGGGTCATGGCCATCGAACCCGACTCCCGCCTGGACCTGGACTACCTCTGCGACCTCCACAAGATCCTCATGAAGGATCTGCTGCCCGTGCACGAACAGGGCATCGTTCGCACCACGCACGTCACCATTGGCGGTTCCTCTTACGACCCGCCTGCAGATCCCGCGCGCCTGCGTACCGAAATCCGTTTCATTCTGCCCGAAGCCAGCCGCTACACCGACCCCTTCGAGCGGGCCATCTACCTGCACTGTAACCTGGCCTACCTGCAATACTTCCGTGACGGAAACAAGCGGACCGCCCGTCTGATGCAGACCGCAGCCCTGGTGCAGGGCAACGTTCTGCCCCTCTTCTTCCACGACTCACTGATCGACCGCTACCAGCGCGCTACCGTCCACTACTACGAAACCGGCGACTACGCCCCCTACGTCAGCTTCTTCATCGACAACTACGCCCTGGCCATCTCCCGACTGCTTGGCGAAGCCGCTCATGGTTCTGGCGCCCTGACATCTGCCGAAGCGAGGCTTGCCGCTGACGAGTACGAGCGCCGTTTGGCCATGCTGCCCAGCCTCGAACGTGCCGGGGGACCAGCCCATATTCTCTGGGCGCTTGCGCAGGAAGCCCTGAACGCCCATGAATCCCCCGACCAGGTGAACTGGCCCGACATCGAGCGTCGAACCCTGGTCGAAAGCATCGCCCGTCATGGCCACGATCCCGAAGGCGTTGCTGCCGTTCTCTGCAAATACAGCCCGGGCGCCGTTACGCCTGAGCAGCAGCAGGCCATTCTGGAAGATGTCGGCCGGCTGGGAGAGGTGTTGCTGGCGGAGTATCAGCGGAGTCGGGTTTCCCGCGCATCCCCATAGATCCACGCCTGCGCCCCCGACCGGAACGTCGCCATCATCCGCGCGTACTCCTTCACCTCATACCGGTCGGCCTGTGCCAGCTCCTCGTCGGTGATCTCGAAAATCACGCCGGGCACCTCATCGGCCGGGTTCTCCGTCCTGATCAGCATCGGATGGTGCGTCTTGCCGCTCGTGGCCACCACGGCCGGATCACTGATCGCAATCTCGCCCAGCCGGTAGCCCACCAGCACATCCGGTGATCCTGTCAGCTTCCGGCCGAACGTGGCCAGCTGCACGTTTTCCTGTTGCAGCGTGCCGTAGGAGAACAGTTTTTGCATGGAGACTCCCTGGAGTGTGTCATGGACGCATTCGGCCCCGCGAAACCCCCTTTGGGCGTGCAGGGCAAGGCAGTGTACACCCCCTGCCTTATGTCCGTTTTTAGGTGGCTCTCCCTCCGGAAAACCCTGTTTCTGCTGGTTTTTGCTTCCTTTCCTGTCATAAATGCTGTGATCTGCCGCCAACTTCATACATTTCTGCAGCATGTTGATAATGTGTTTCCGCGCTGCTTCCCTTAAGGTTCCGGGGAAGCGCCGGCAGGCCCCCTCCCCGGGGCAGTGCCGGTTCACCCATGCATTCCGCAGACCAGAACAGGGAACCGTCTACATGAACCAGTCAAACCGTCCTTTCTCCGGGCTTCGTGCCCCCACTTCCGCCCGCGCGCTCATTCTGGCCCTGGCCGTTTCCGCACTGTTCCCGTCGGCGGCCTCGGCAGCCGGTAACGAATCGCCCGCGGCAGACAAGGCGGCAGCAGCTTCCAGCGAAGCACCACTGGCAGGTGCCGCCTCCAGCGATGCCTCGCAGGCTGCATCGGCATCGCAGGCCCAGGCAGGGGAGTCTGCGCCGCTCTCCCAGGCCGAGATTCAGGCCGCCATTCGTGCCCAGCTCCCGGGTGCAGCCAGCACGCCGTCCGCGGTCAGCGAACCGTCCGGCTCCCATGTCGCCCGGAAAGAGTTCAAGTTGCCCGGCACCCACTGGGTCAACCAGCACCTGGACTTCGTCCATCCGCGCAACAGCGCCATCGCTACGGGCTCGGCGCCGTCGACGCTGGAAACGGCCAGCGTGGACCTCTCCGGCGTCTCCGTCACGGACAGCAATGGCAACGCAGTCACGCTGGCCGACTACCAGAACCGCGGCGACGTCGACAGCCTGCTGGTGCTGCATCGCGGCCAGATCGTCTATGAACACTACGCCCACGGGATGATCGAAGAGCGGCGCCATGCCCTGTGGTCGATGACCAAATCCTTCACCGGCCTGATCGCCACCGACCTGATCCAGTCCGGCCAGCTCGACCCCAGTGCGCCCGTCACCCAGTACGTGCCGGAACTGCAGGGCAGTGCCTGGGATGGTGCCAGCGTGCAGCAGACGCTGGACATGACCACGGCAGTTGACTATGCCGAGCGTCCCGATGCCGACCCGGGCGTCGTGCAGTACATGTTTGCCGCCGACCTGCTCAACGTAGGGCCGCTGTATCAGGGGCCCAAGAAGATCATCGACTTCCTGAAGTCCCTGAAGAAAAACGGTGATCATGGTGCCAAATTCGAATACAAGACGGTGGATGCCGAGGTCATCGGCCTGATCATCGAGAAGATCACCGGCAAGTCTTTCCCCACCCTGGTGTCCGAACGCATCTGGGCGCCCATCGGTGCCCAGACGGCCGCCTACGCACTGCAGGACAGCGGCAACGCCTACCTGGCCGGCGCCGGCATGGGGGCCGTCACGCGTGACCTGGCCCGCTTTGGCGAAGCCGTCCGCCTGGAAGGTCGCTACAACGGCCAGGCCTTCCTGCAGCCGGGCACCGTGGCCGAGCTGCGCAAGGGTGGTGACCAGAGTGCCTTCAGGGCCGGTCGTCCCAACGCCCGCGAAGGCGCCTCCTATCACAACCAGTGGTGGATCGCCCCGGGCAATGGCCACAGCTTCGAAGCCCAGGGCTTCGGCGGCCAGCGCATCTACATCGATCCGCAGAACGAACTGGTCATCGTGAAAACCGCCTCCGAGGTGAACCTGAACATCGAGCCCAAAGCCACGGACCTCGACCGGCCCATCTTCGACGCCATCACCACGGCCGTCACCCAGGCCCACTGAGCACAGCCTCGCGCAGGTGCACGAAGCGCGCTGCCCGGCATGGCCGGGGGCGCGCTTCGCCGTTCCTGCTCCTGTCTCTGCATGGCCACGTCGGGCCGATCCGGCCCGCATCATGGAAAACCCCGCCCTGGCCGGAGACCGAACCATGGCCCCCGGCCATGGGCGCTACCATAACGCCTTCTTTCCCCCTCCTCATTCAGGAGCCTCCATGTCCAAACCCGTTCATCTCTTCGTCACCCTGCAGGCCAAACCGGGCCAGATGGAAGCCCTGCAGCAGGCCATTGCCGGCCTCGTCGCTGGCAGCCGTCAGGAAGCCGGCTGCGTCTCGTACAACGCCGCCTACGCCGACGACGGCATCACCGCCTACATCGTCGAACACTGGAAGGATCAGGCCGCCGTCGACTTCCACAACAAGACCCCGCACTTCATCGAGGGCGTCAAGAAGCTGCAGGAGCACAGCAGCAACCTGCAGATCCACAACGTGCACTGGCTGGACTGATTCCGCCTTTACACGCCCCGCCTGGAACAAATGGCCCATTCGCCACCCGCGCAACCTCTCCTGGGGGGCGGGACGAGGCGGCAGGGGCCTCTGGGGCAGAGAGTTTTCCTGCCGGCAGGAGACAAGCCAGCATGCCATCTTCCCGTCTGGACACTTCCCCCGCCACCTCGCCACGCAGGGCGCTGATCATTGCCCACGTGGCGGCCGTGCTGTTCGGCATGACCGGCATCCTCGGGGCGCTCATTCACTTCGCCCCCACCACCATCACCGCCGGTCGCGCGGGCTTTGCCGCCGTTTCCCTCCTGGTGCTGGCACTGCTGCAGAGGCGCCCGGTGGTGCGTGCCCTCAACGTCCGCCATATTCGTGTCCTGCTGGCCAGCGGCATCTTTCTGGCCGTTCACTGGGTCACCTTCTTTCTGGCCGTGAAGGTGGGCGGCGTGGCGGTTGCCACGCTCGGCTTTGCCAGCTTTCCGGCCTTCATCGCCCTGCTCGATGTGCTGGTCTTTCGCGAGCGCATCGGCGCCGGTGAAGGCACGCTGCTCACCCTGGTCACCCTCGGGCTGATCCTGGTCACCCCGTCCTTCGACTTTGGCAACAGCGGCACCATCGGCCTGCTCTGGGGGCTGCTGTCGGGCCTGTCCTTCGCGTGTCTGGCCGTGCTCAACCGCCGGGGCAGCCGCGGTGTCGACGCCATTCAGGTCGCCCTGTGGCAGAACACCATCGTGTTTCTGCTGGTGCTGCCGCTGGCCGGTGCGATGGGTGGCATGGAGGCCGGCGACGTGTCCACCATGCAGGAAGCTGCGGTCCATGTGGCCGGTTCCGCTCAGAAGGAGGCTGCTGACCATACGGCTGGTTCCACCCAGGTGGCCAGATCCACGCATGCCGTCGATGCTGCCGGTTCCGTTGTGGCAACGCCTTCCCATCTTGCCGACTGGTTCTGGCTGGCCGTGCTGGGCATCTTCTGCACCGGCCTGTCACATACCCTGTTCGTCAGAAGCCTCGATGGACTGGATGCCCGCAGCGCCGGCATGATCATCGCGCTGGAGCCCGTGTACGCCATTGCCTGCGCCTGGTGGCTCTTCGGTGACCAGCCCAGCCTGCGCATGCTGGCCGGGGCCGGGCTGATCATCCTCGCCACCGTACTGTCGGCGCGGGGGAATAAGGGCTGAGAGAGAAGGGGTCGGGCAGGGGATATCAGCCCGTCCACCAGCACCCTCTCCGTTATCCCATCGACCCCCAATCGGCATCCCATCAGCGCTCCCATCAGCGCGTCAATGTCCGCCATTATGGACAATATGGTATGTTTTTGTTCATAATGGCGGACATGCCCAGCAAACCTCCCATCGTCTTTCCGCAGGAACAGCGCGTTCTCACCGCCATGGGAGAGCGCATCCGCCTTGCCCGTCGCCGGCGCCGTCTCAGCACCACCACGGTCTCGGGCAGGGCGGGCATTTCCCGCAGCACCCTGCACAAGATCGAAGCCGGCGACCCCGGTGTCACGCTGGGTTCCTGCGTTCGGGTGCTGGCCTGCCTGAGTCTGGTCAATGACTTCGACCACATCGCAGCCGATGACCGGCTGGGCCGAAAACTGCAGGATCTGGGGCTCGAACCGCCGCCGCGGCCCAAACGCAAGATACGACCACGGTCGCGCAGCGCTCCCGCCGGTGGCAAAGTCTCACAGCAAGAAGTTTCTGTGATGGCAGGGGAGCCGGGCATGGAGGTCTCGGCGGCTGACTGTCAGGCGTCTGGGTGCCTGACCGACCAGGCGCGTTCGTCGTCGTTGCTCGAAGAGGAGGGCGGGGCATGATTCAGCACACCAGTTCGCTCGAGGTCTGGCTGGATGACGATCTTGGCCCTGCCTGCAGGGTCGGGATGTTGGCGCATGATCGTGGCCAGACCCGCTTCACCTACGACACGGCATGGCTGAAGAGCCCTCGCGCCTTTGCACTTGACCCTGCGCTGCAGCTGGACTCCCATCCGTTCTTTCCCCGGCCTGACCAGGGAAATTTCGGCATCTTTCTGGATTCGTCACCGGACCGCTGGGGGCAGACGCTGATGAAGCGCCGCGAGGCCCTGCAGGCCAGGGATGAACAGCGCTCTCCCCGCACCCTGTACGCGTGGGATTATCTGGTCGGTGTACAGGACCTGACCCGTCAGGGGGCGCTGCGCTTCTGCCTGCCTGGTTCCGATGTTTTTCTGGATAACGAGAAAATGGCTGCGCCTCCCGTCACCAGCCTGCGGGAACTGGAAGCCGTGGCATACCGCCTGACGCATCGTCGGCTGGATGATCTGGATGAACTGCGTCGCTGGCTGGCTGTGCTGGTCGCGCCCGGTGCGTCTTTGGGCGGGGCTCGTCCGAAAGCCAACTTCACTGAGTTGGACGGTTCTCTCTGGATTGGCAAATTCCCGGCACGGGATGATGACCGTGATATTGGCGCATGGGAGTATGCCACGCATCAAATGGCCGAACAGGCAGGTATCGTGGTTCCACCCGCCCGGCTGGCGCGGTTCAACAACGACTACCATACTTTCTGCGTTCAACGCTTTGACCGAAAGAGTGGCAGACGTCGCTTCTACGCCTCGGCCATGACGCTCCTGCAGAAAGAACGGAGTGAGGGCAGCAGTTATCTGGAGCTGGCCCAGTTCATTCGGTCTCATGGTGACCCTGAACATGTCGAATCAGATCTTGTCCAGCTGTTCCGGCGCGTTGCCTTCAATGTGGCGGTCGGGAACCGGGACGATCACCTGCGCAATCACGGCTTTTTGCTGGGTCAGGGGGGGTGGCGTCTGGCGCCGGCCTTCGATGTGAACCCGAACATCGACAAGGCCGAACATGTCCTGAATATCGATGACAGCGACAATAGGCCGGAGCTGGCAACGGTACTGGAAACTGCGCCTTTTTACGACCTGTCCGACACGGAGGCGACGCGCATTCTGCGTGAAGTCATTCGTGCCGTGTCGGACTGGCGGGCCGTGGCCCGTCGGCACCGCATTTCCGCTGCGGACATCGAACTGACAGCGGGGGCGTTTGGTGCGCTTTCGGATGTGATCGGTGGAAATGTTTGAGATGATCCGGGGCTACTCTAGTCGGTCCTGAACAACCCGTCTCACCCCCTGATACCCAGTGTCTGACCCCGGGAACCACCCTGCAGAAATTGCAGGATTTGCGATCATAGGGCTCGTTTTCTTGCAAATTCTCCGGGGTTCTC
>ERZ772967.695-NODE-695-length-25565-cov-4.030145_pt1 | contig 25565 bp, 16 predicted proteins | sample MGYA00511677_ERZ772967 | MGnify/ENA primary metagenome ERZ772967 (study PRJEB29015, sample SAMEA2737931) | human oral metagenome | biome: human oral; feature: human-associated habitat; material: dental | place: China | collected 2146 ...
CAGAAACAATGAACAAAACTATTTGCATCGGTTTAGGGTATATCGGTTTTCCGACGGCGGCGATGCTGGCCGGAAAGGGACTGACGGTGGTTGGTGTCGATATCAATGAACGGGTGGTCGAATCGGTGAATAAGGGTGAGACGCACATCGTAGAACCGGGATTGTCGGAAGTGGTTGAACAGGTCGTGCGAAGCGGACATTTGCGCGCAACGATGCGGCCGGAAGAGGGCGACGTATACCTGATTGTCGTTCCGACACCTTTCAGAGGCAATCATGAGCCGGATATTTCGTATGTTGAAACGGCGATACGTTCGGTTATTCCCCTGTTGAAGAAAGGCAGTCTACTGATTATCGAATCGACCTCACCGGTAGGGACGACCGATAAAATGAAACAGCTCGTTTACGCCGAACGCCCGGAATTGGAAGGAGCCATTTACATGGCTTATTGTCCGGAAAGAGTACTGCCCGGCAATCTCCTTTATGAGCTGGAATATAACGACCGGGTGATCGGGGGGATTGATGAGGCTTCGACGCAAAAGGCCATGGAGTTTTATACGCTCTTCGTGAAAGGTAATCTGCATAAGACGAATGCCAAGACGGCCGAGATGTGTAAGCTGACGGAAAACTCGTCGCGCGATGTACAGATCGCTTTTGCCAACGAACTGTCTCTGATTTGCGACAAGGCCGGAATCAATGTTTGGGAGCTGATCGAGCTGGCCAATAAGCATCCTCGGGTGAATATCCTGCAGCCGGGTTGCGGTGTCGGCGGACATTGTATAGCGGTCGATCCGTACTTTCTGACTTCGGAATTTCCGGTAGAGTCACAGTTAATTGCCAAATCGCGCGAACTCAATAACTATAAAGCTTTCTGGTGTGCGGAAAAAATCAAAAACACCATGTTGGAATATGAGATGAAACGTTCGCGTAAGCCTGTCGTGGCGATTATGGGATTGGCCTTTAAACCGAATATCGACGACCTGCGGGAAAGTCCGGCAAAGTATATTACCCAAAAAGTCATGCAATCCGAGCCGGAAAATCTGCTGATTGTAGAACCCAACATACACGAACACCCGATCTTTAAGTTGACGGACTACCAAGCGGCTTATGAGCGGGCGGACATTGTCGTTTTCCTTGTTGCGCACAAAGAATTCAAGACGTTGGCATGGAACGAACAGAAAGTGATACTTGATTTCTGCGGGATATTCAAAAAGTAAGATGATGAAAAGAGTAATGTTAGTCTTCGGGACACGTCCCGAGGCGATCAAGATGGCTCCGCTTGTGCAGGAATTCCGAAAACATCCCGATCAATATGAAACGTTGGTCTGTGTAACGGGCCAACATCGGGAGATGTTGGATCAGGTGCTAAACATTTTCGGGATTGTTCCGAACTACGACTTGAACATCATGAAGCCGGGGCAGGATTTGTATGATGTCACAGCCCGAATCCTTTCCGGTATGCGTGATATCTTAACCCGGACCCAACCGGATGTGCTGCTGGTACATGGCGATACAACCACTTCGATGGCTGTTGCTTTGGCAGCATTCTATCAACAAATACCGGTAGGGCATGTGGAAGCAGGACTGCGGACACATAACATTTACAGTCCGTGGCCCGAAGAGATGAACCGGCAGATTACAGGCCGGATTGCAACATACCACTTCTCTCCTACACCGTTAAGCCGGGAGAATCTGCTGCGCGAAGGCATCGACAAGAGCCGTATTCTCGTCACCGGTAATACCGTGATTGATGCGCTCTATGCCGTAGTCAATAAGATGAAAGACGATGTTCCTTTACAATTATCACTCGAGAAAGAGCTGAAGGCCGCAGGCTATGATACAGGCCGATTGGTGACGGAAGAAGGGCGTCGCCTTGTGCTTATCACCGGGCACCGGCGCGAAAACTTCGGTGATGGGTTTCTACATATCTGCCGGGCGATTAAAATGTTGAGCGAGAAATATCCGGATGTCGATTTCGTTTATCCGATGCATCTGAATCCGAATGTTCGGAAACCGATCAAAGAGATTTTCGGAGAGAATTGTCAATCCAACTTATTCTTTATCGAGCCGCTGGAATACTTGTCGTTCGTATATCTGATGGAGAAAAGCCATATTGTCCTGACCGACAGCGGAGGCATACAGGAGGAAGCCCCCGGGCTGGGTAAGCCGGTACTCGTTATGCGTGATACGACGGAGCGTCCTGAAGCGCTGGAAGCCGGAACAGTCAAGCTGGTCGGAACGGATTATGATAAGATTGTCTCGGAAGTTTCGTCTTTGCTGGACGATGCCCAATATTACGAAAAAATGAGCCGGGCGGTCAACCCATATGGCGACGGAAAGGCTTGCGAGCGGATTGTTAACTCTTTTCAGCTTTCTTAAAGGATGAAAGTCATCTATGTAAATGTAACCATTCCGTCTTACACACATCCTTTATTGGAGCGAATCGTGTCAAAAGGATGTGACCTGATAATGCTTTTACCTCAAAACGATGACAAGACAGTCGGAACGGGAGTAAAACGTGCTGAGGCAAAAAAAACGTCCTATCGAATTTGTTATAGTCGCTCAAAGATCAAATGGTACGGTAAACCTGCCTTGATTGATCTGAAACATATTTTATTGGAGGAGAAACCGGATATTCTGATGATCGGATGGCCTTATTTTTTGCATCTGTTTTTTGACCGGAGCATTCTCAAACTTATGAGGAAGAATAAGATTCGACTAATTCTACAGGAAATTCCTTTTCAAACCCCTCCTTTCGGAAAGCTGGGCTATTTCAAGGAGCATCCGGTATACAATGAAAACATGGAGCTACAAAGTCACGGATTGTGGTTTTATCTCCGTGCCATATTAACGATGTGGATACGGCGGTATATCTACAAAAAGGCAGATGCAACAGTCAACTATGCTTCTTGTGCATACGATGTTCTTCCTTCTTATGGAGTAAAGAGGGAAGATATCTTTGTTCGCTATAACACATCGGATACAGATGCATTATTTGAGCAGCGTGAAAAAGTGATATCAACACTTCCAATGCTCAAAGTATGTCCGCGTATTCTTCATATCGGACGATTGGTGAAATGGAAAAAGGTAGATTTGCTGGTTGAGGCTTTTCAGAAAATATCCGAAAAATATCCGGATACCGAACTGGTCATTATTGGAGATGGCCCTGAAAGACAAACACTGGAACAACAAGTCCTACAACTCGGATTAGAAGACAGAACTGTCTTTACGGGAGCAATTTATGATCCTCTGACATTGGGACAATATATGCACGAATCGAGTGTATATGTGTTGGCGGGTATGGGAGGCCTCTCGATTAACGACGCGATGTGTTTCTCTTTACCCGTAATTTGCTCCGTTTGTGACGGAACAGAAAAAGACCTGATAACAGATGGGGTAAATGGGTACATCTTTCAAGAAGGCAACGTTGATAGCCTCGCTTATAAAATCGACTTGGTTTTATCAGATAGAGCAAAAGCAAAAGTTATGGGAGAGGCTTCATATCGGGTAATAAAAGAAAAAATAAATTTAGAAACCGTTAGCCAGCGGTACATAGATGCGTTTAATTATGTAATAAGTAAACAACAATGAATAACAATCTGACCGATCGCTCTTTCTGGAAAACATACTGGAAAAACTATCAATACGGAAAAGTACCGCAGAAGATGTTTTTTGACCGTTTTCTTCCCAAAGATTTAAACCATAAGTCATTTATTGAGATCGGAGGTTTTCCGGGAACGATGTCCGCATATTTTCATCAAAAATACGGATGTTCGGTATCGCTGTTGGATTTCTATATCGATGAAGAGATGGTCCGTGAAACGGAGCGTGTCAATGACATAAAACCCGATACGATTGCCTGTATCGAACAGGATTTTTTTAACTTTTCTACGGACGGAAAATATGATATTGTTTTCTCTTTGGGATTTATCGAGCATTTCAACAATACGCGGGATGTAATTCTGCGGCATGTAGACTTACTCGCTTCCGGCGGACTTTTGCTTATTGTCTTGCCCAACTTGTTAGGGCTAAACGGATGGATACAGCGCCGGTTTGATAAAGAGAATTATGATGCACATAATTTAAAGTCGATGGAGATCGATCGATTAAAGAAAATCATGGCGACATTCTCTTTGAAAGATTTACGTGTCGAATACACAAGAAAACCGATTGTATGGTTAGAGCCTAAAGCTAAAACGTCTTTAATGATCCGGTGGATGGTAAAGATGATAAGTTATGCGATCAAGCTGTTTTCCGTCAAAGGGAAGTTTTTGTCACCCTATATTGTGATTGCAGCGAGAAAATAAGATGAAGATTCTCCTGCTTAGTACGTTTGAGTTACAAGGGGGCGCCGCCATCGCCTGCAAGCGTTTGCAGCAAGCGTTAGAGAAGCAGGGTATATCTGCTAAGATGCTGGTACGTGATAAGCAGACGGACGACGAACAGGTTTGCAGTATTTACGAGAAACAGCCTAAGTGGTTCGGTAGGTTCCGATTTTTATGGGAGCGTCTTGTTATCTGGTTAAATAACGGTTTTTCGCGTCATAACTTATTTGCCGTATCGATTGCCAATACGGGATATCGTATTGACCGGCATCCTCTCGTAAAATGGGCGGATGTTATTCACTTGCATTGGGTCAATCAGGGTTTTTTATCCTTGAAGAGCATTGCAAAATTATCCTCATTGGGTAAACCTGTTGTTTGGACGATGCATGACCAGTGGGCATATACCGGAATATGTCACTATACCGGGGGATGTTTGAAATATTACACACAATGTCAGGCGTGTGCCAAACTAAAGTATGCCTGTAAGAAGAATTTATCTCGACGTATTTTTAAGAAAAAGGCGGAAATCTATCGTTCCGGAAAAATCACGTTTCTCGGTTGTAGCCAATGGATCGCTGATGAGGCACGAAAAAGCGCACTGTGTCATGAATCGAGAATCTGTTCCATCCCTAATGCGATTAATTGTACGGTTTATGGGAAAAAAAACAAAGCAGAAGTTCGCCAATCGCTCCATCTGCCGACAGATAAGAAATTGCTTTTATTCGGGGCTTGCAAGGTGACGGATGATCGGAAAGGTTTTAACTATTTGAAGGAGGCTTGCGAATATTTATCCCGACGGGAAAAAATATCGAAAGATGAGCTTTTGATTGTCGTTTTCGGCGGAAATTCGGAAGAAATTGCAGCCTTATTGCCTTATCCGGTATATCATGTCGGTTATATTCGTGATGCGGAGAAGATGATTGATTTATATAATGCGGTCGACCTGTTCGTTATTCCTTCGATGGAAGATAATCTTCCGAACACCATTATGGAAGCTATGGCATGTGGTACTCCTTGCGTTGGATTCGATGTGGGAGGAATTCCCGAAATGATCGATCATCGGCAGAACGGATATGTGGCAGAATATAAGAATGCAGACGATTTAGCTAATGGTATCCGCTGGATTCTGGAAGAAGCTGATCTGGAAATACTTTCGACGAATGCACGTAAGAAGGTTGAGCAAAGCTATAGCGAAGAGATCGTAGCCAAACAGCACATAACATTATATCACAGTCTATTGTCATAATATATGTCTCCTTTGTTTTCCATTATCACCGTCACTTACAGCGCAGAGAAAGTGTTGGAGCGTACGTTGCGAAGCGTTGCGGAACAATCGTATGCAAGGATCGAATATATTGTGATCGACGGAGCATCGACGGACGGGACGATGGAGATGGTTACGAGTTACAAGTCACAAAGTCCGGGATTGGTTCGGTTTGAAGTGATATCCGAGCCGGACAAGGGACTTTATGATGCAATGAACAAAGGACTTCGGGTGGCGACAGGCGATTACGTGTGGTTTCTCAATGCGGGTGATACGTTGCAGTCGCCGGAGACGGTGGCTCGGTTGGCCGAGGTGGCCGAACGGAACGGAATGCCGGATATCCTTTACGGAGAGACGGACGTGGTGGATGAACAGGGGAAGTTCTTGGCGGCGCGTAGGCTGAAAGCGCCGGAGCATTTGACATGGAAGAGTTTTCGTACGGGTATGCTGGTCTGTCATCAGGCCTTCGTGATGAAGCGGGAGGCGGCACCGGAGTACGATTTGCAATACCGTTTCTCTGCCGATTTTGACTGGTGTGTCCGTTGCATGAAACAATCCGCTACGATTGTCCATTCGCATCTGCGTCTCATCCATTATCTCGCGGAGGGGATGACAACTCGCAACCGCAAGGCGTCGTTGAAAGAGCGCTACCGGATCATGTGTAACTATTACGGCACGTTCCCGACCCGGATACGACACCTTTGGTTTGCCCTTCGTTTCTATTGGGCGAAGCTTTTCGGGAACAATTATTAGCGAATCGATATTATAATGTAAGAATTGAAAAGATAGAACATCATGAGCGATACATTGAAAAAAAGTTTGCCGCATATCTTGGCGGTATTGTTGTTTTTAGGGTTGTCCGTCATTTACTTCGCGCCGGAAGTATTCGACAATAAAGGGCTGATGCAGGGCGATGTGACGAGCGCACAAGGTTGGGGAAAAGACCTAGTCGATCACTATAAAGAAACGGGAGAGCACGCTTTCTGGTCGAATCGTATGTTTTCGGGGATGCCGCACAATTACGCGTATGGCGCACCGATCTTTAACATCTTCAGTTATGTGAGCCGTGTGTTCTCGCTCTACTTCCTTTCCGGAAACGCCTTTGTGGTTTTCCTTTCTCTCATCGGTTTCTACATTTTTATGATCGCTTTGGGGTGCAGACACTGGTTAAGTATCATCGGGGCGATCGCTTATGCGTTCGCGTCGTTCAATCTGATCAGTATCTATGCCGGACATGTGAATAAATGCCTTGTGATGGCCACGATGGCGCCAGTTATCGGAGGAATTATTCTCTGCTATCGCAAGAAATATCTCTGGGGAAGCATCGTCACGCTTGTTTTTACGGGCCTGAACGTACTTTGGAGTCATCAACAGATCAGCTACTATCTGTTGATGATGATTCTTGTGCTGGCTGTAGTCTATTTGGTCTACGCCATCCGTGAACATACGTTGCCCGATTATTTCAAATCGTCGGCAGTCCTACTGATCGTTGGCTTGCTGGCTATTGCTCCGGCGTTAGGTTCATTGATGAACTCGGCCGATTACGTAAAAGAGACGATGCGCGGTGGCGCCGTGCTGAAAGCCGATCCCGACGGGAAGAAAGAAAGCTCCGGACTGGATATCGACTATGCGTTCAACTGGAGCTACGGCAAAGGAGAAACGATGACACTGCTGATACCTAACTTTTACGGAGCCAGCTCGCATTACGACATCGGCACGGATTCGGAGTGTTACCATTTCTTCAGCCGTAACGGACAGGCCGCACAAGGAAAACAATTCTGTCAGTACGCTCCGGCTTATTGGGGCGACCAGCCTTTTACGGCCGGACCGGTTTATGTGGGAGCCGTCGTCTGCTTCCTGTTTGTGCTGGGGCTGCTTATCGTGCAAGGGCCCGAACGATGGTGGCTGCTTGCCGTGACCCTGATTTCGTTCGTCCTGTCGTGGGGAAAAAACGCAGGGATCAATGAGTTTCTGTTCCATCACCTGCCGCTGTACAACAAGTTCCGTACCCCTTCGATGGCGCTCGTCATCGCGGAAGTATCGATGGTCGCATTGGCCGTGCTTGCCGTCAAAACGTTTCTTGAATACAAAGACGACCGGAAGAAGCTGCTTCGTCCATTATATATCTCCGCAGGTATTACGGGAGGACTGTGTCTGCTCTACGCTTTGTTCGGCGGCAGTGTGATGAGCTTTACGAGTCAGGCCGACACGCAGAATTTCGGTCAGTATCCCGATTTGCTGATGGCTTTGGTCTCCGATCGTCAGAGCCTGCTATCGGCCGACGCGTGGCGCTCGTTTGTGTTTATCGCATTGGCAGCCGCAGCATTATGGCTGTATATAAGAACATCGTATAAAACAGGGTATCTGCTGGCCATCTTCGGCATACTGATTTTTATCGATGCGTGGACCGTCGATAAGCGTTTCCTGAATCACGACAGCTTTGTGCCGAAGAAGAAATCGCGCGAGATCGTGGCGACGGAAGCCGACAAACTCATCTTGCAGGACAAAGACCCGAACTATCGGGTATTGAACTTGACGAAAAGCACGTTCAACGAGTCGGAGACGTCGTACTTCCATAAATCCATTGGCGGATACAGCCCGGCCAAGCTGCGCCGTTATCAGGACATTATTGATTATCATTTCTCGCAACAGGGCATCAACCCGAAGGTGCTGAACATGCTCAATACACGTTATATCATCGTTCCGACTCAGCAAGGGCCGCAGGTGCAGAAGAACGACCGGGCGCTGGGTAATGTATGGTTCGTGAACGAGATTCAGTGGGTAAACTCGCCCGACGAAGAAATCGTTGCCTTAAACGACTTCGACCCGTCGCAGAAAGCGGTGATCGACATGGTCTGGAAAGAAAAGCTGGCCGACTGGGAGCAGTTACAACATGCGACGGACAGCGCGGCTTCGATCCGTCTGACCAACTACGTCAATCCGGGTCATCTGCTCTACGAGAGCAACAGTACGCAACCTCGTCTGGCTGTCTTCTCCGAAGTGTTTTACAAAACATGGCGTGCGTATATCGACGGGCAGGAAGTGTCGCCGGTGCGGGTGAATTATATCTTGCGGGGATTGAGGGTACCTGCGGGTCAGCATAAGATCGAGTTCAAGTGCATCGACGAGGTTTATCTTCGCAGTGCGAAAATCTCCATGACCGGCTCAATCATTGTGGGGATCGTCCTGATAGGACTGCTCGGTTTCGCGCTTTGGGATGCTATCCGGAAGAAAAAGCCGGCCATCGCCGAAACTTGACGCGCAAAAATATAACGAAATCTTTTTTAAGCCAAAGTGAGGCTGTCTCAAAAGCAAAGACAGCCTTTTTCTTTTTGTTCGCCCGGCACAAACATCCTCTAATCCGTGCAAGTCCGTAACATGTCACCAAAAAGGTTCGATGTCGAACCAAAAAGGCTACAAATCGTTAGCTGTTTGTCCGGCGTAAGTTGGTTGAAAAGTATTAAATCCAAATTACGCGATACACTGTTCGGTATTTACCGTTAATAATGGACGTACGAATGTACGACAATGGTTACGTCAGGCTTACAGCCCTTCGCCGAGATGCGATGCCTTTTTCCCCAACGCTTCGCATTGGGCTGAATTAATGCGTCCTTTCAGGGCTTTTACAGTGGTCAGTAAACAGATCAACAACTAAACATTTCAACCCCTCAACCCCTCAACGCCCCGAAGGGGTTAGCCCGCACGGAGCACAAGGGCTGAAGGCCTGAATTAAATTCATTCTTATTTCTTCTATTGCGGAATCCGGGATAAAAAGACAGTTTGATTCGTAAAAAGATTAGAATGAACGGTTAAAATGATTTTTTGCTCGGACGATTTTGGGGAATCTTCCGATAAGCGAAGGCCGTTTTCTCTTTACGGGATGCGAAAAGCCGGAGAAGTACGCTCTTTGTTGGGGGGAGGATATTTAGAGGTAGCGGCCTTTTTGCACAACGGTCGATGCTTCGAGTTCCAGCAGTTTCTTTTTGATGTCGAGCCCCCCTCCGTAACCGGTAAGCGTTCCGTCTGCACCGATGACGCGATGGCACGGTGTAACAATCGAAATGGGGTTGCGGTTGTTGGCCATTCCTGTAGCGCGATATCCATGCGGTGATCCGGCAGCTTCGGCAATCTGTTTGTAAGAGCGTGTCTGTCCGTATGGAATTTCACGGAGCGTCGCCCAAACGCGCTTTTGAAAGTCTGTGCCCTGTTCGTCGAGCGGAAGGTCGAAATGTCTGCGTCGCCCTGCAAAATATTCTTTCAATTCCGTTACTGCCTGTTTCAGCAGAGGGGTTTCTTTTTTGCACGCACCGGCAGGCAGAACATGCTCGTTCCTGACGTATTTGATGGCCGTAATCCCTCGACCGTTTTCAACGATGCGTAACACGCCGACCGGCGATGCGTAATCTGTAAAATAATTCATAACGGGTAATTTTGACGTGTGCAAAGATACATCAAAAAAAGGGATGAAGTTTATGGAAACAGCAACACAAAGGTCGTTCGGTGATTGGAGGCGTTCGATTTCAGTGAGATGGAACCTCCCGAAAGACGCATGATCTGGCGTGCAACGGACAGCCCGATGCCGCTGCCTCCTTCTTTGGTCGTAAAGAATGGCGTGAAAATATGTTCGGCCTCTTCGGGCGGGATGGCAGGACCGTTATTGCTGATCTCGATCACGATGGACTCATTGCTGTTGCACGAAGCCCGCACCATGATCTGTCCGTCGGGATGGTCGGGGCCGATGGCCTGTATGGCATTTTTCAGCAGGTTGAGCACGACTTGTCCGATCAGGTCTTCGTCGGCATACAGAATCAGGTCGTCCGGGCGGATATCGGTCTGTATGGCGATATGGGAAGCATGGTGGTGGCTGGCGAGCTGTGTCATCCGTTCGATAAACCTGCCGACATAGAAGAGGGTCGGCTGCGGAGTCGGGATATGTGTAAACCGGCGGTACGATTCCACGAACGAGATCAGTCCTTTGCCGGTATCGCTGATCAGTTCGAGGCCGTTGCGGAGCTCTTCCTTCATTTCGTCGTGTCGCGAGAGGAGCGTGCTGCTGATCGAGGTGATGGGGGTGACGGAGTTCATGATCTCGTGTGTCAATACGCGCGTCAGACGAATCCATGTATCGACTTCCTTATCTTCCATTTCGCTGTTGATGTCGTTCATCGCGATAAGTTTCACGCATTCGCCTTTCAAAACGGTTTCAGACACGCGGATAGAGAGATTGACCGCTCCGCGTTCGTTACGGAACGAGAGGTGATATTTCTCACCGGGCTGAAGATCGGTAAAACGTTCGGCAAGTTTCTCATCGATCCGTTCGAGCTGTCTGATGTGCGTAAATACGGGCAGTCCGAGCAGTCGGAGCGACTCGCTGTTTTGTTGGAGTACGAATCCTTTCTCGTTGATGACGACGATCCCTGTGTTGACTGAGTTCATAATCATCTCATAATATTTCTCCCGTTCTTTCGCGTCGGCTTTTGCCTGCAGGAGAATCTGGAGGATACGGTTCAGCGACTCGTTAATGATGCGCTCTTCGGCAGCATGCCGTGCTGTAGCGTAATGAAAAGCGTAATCGTTGTTATCCACGGCGTCGAACATAAAGGAGACCTTGCGGAGGTTGCGACGATAGAGCTGTACGCTCCATCCGAAGGCAAAAGCGACGGACAGCAGGCTTGCGGTAGCGGCGATCCAGCGATGCTGCATCACGAATACCGTGCTTGCGGCAACGAGTGCTGCAAGAACAATCAGTCGAAACGTCAGGCTGTTGTACAATCGCTTGTCCATCGAGGTCAGAGTCCGTAACGTTTGATTTTATTGTAGAGCGTCTGTCGCGAGATGCCGAGTTCGGAAGCCACGAGCGAGAGATTGCCGCGGTGCTTATCCATCGTGCGGCGGATCATGCGGCACTCCATCTCTTCGAGTGTGGTCGCATCGTTCGGCGGAGATTCGGACGGAGGGGCGGCGGACGGGAAATCGAAATCGTCCGCATCGAGCATCTTTCCGTCGCTGATGATAACGGCTTTCTCGATGGCATGTTCAAGTTCGCGGATATTGCCGTACCAGGGTTGCGCCTTCAGTTTGTCACACGCGGCAGGCGTGAGGATCAGTTCCGGTTTGCCGTACAACTGTGCCTGTTTACGGAGAAAGATATGTGCCAGCGGCGCGATGTCGTCCGTCCGTTCGCGCAGCGGCGGGATATGCAGGTGAATGGTGTTGATGCGATAGAGCAGGTCTTCCCGGAAAAGTTCTTTTCTGACCATGGTGTCGAGGTCGCGGTTCGTGGCGCACAGGAGGCGAATATTGACCGGTATGGGCGTATTGCTTCCGACGCGCACGATGCTGCGCTGTTGCAGGGCTGTGAGCAGCTTGGCCTGCAAATGATAGGAGAGGTTGCCGATCTCGTCGAGAAAGAGCGTACCGTTATCGGCTGCTTCAAACTTGCCGGGACGGTCGGAGTGAGCGCCGGTGAATGCGCCTTTGACATGGCCGAAAAGCTCGCTTTCAAAGAGTGTTTCGGTAACGGCGCCCATATCGACGGCCACCATCGGATGACGATTACGTGCCGACAGCCGGTGAATCTCGCGTGCAATCATTTCTTTTCCCGTGCCGTTCTCGCCCGTGATCAGAATATTGGCATCGGTATACGCCACTTTTTCCGTGAGCATGCGCAGTTGCTGCATCGCTTCGCAGTCGCCCCAAAACATGCGGCTTGTCTCGGCGGTGGAGGTGGCCGCTATTCGTTTGTCTTGCAGCGTGCGGGCCCGGAGAGCCGTCTGCAAGGCTTCGGTCAGTTTGTCGTTGTCCCAGGGTTTGACAACGAAGTCCGAAGCGCCTTCTTTGATGCCTCGCACGGCCAGTTCGATATCGGCATAGGCCGTGAAGAGTACCACTTGTACCGAGGGGTCGATCTTCTTGATCCGGGAGAGCCAGAAAAGACCTTCATTCCCGCTGTTGATCCCTGCACTGAAGTTCATATCGAGCAATACCACATCCACCGGTTCGTCGTGCAGAATCGTTCGGATGCGGTCGGGCGCGGAGGTTGTGATTACCCGGGCAAACTGTGGTCGCAGCAGCAATTCCGCGGCCGCAAGGATGCCCTTGTTGTCGTCGACCACGAGAATGGTACCTTGTCGTTTCGTCTTGTTCATGCGTTTTCTTTGAAAGTCGATTTGCCGCTTAAAAGATTATTTAAATAGTAGATTTCTTTGATCGCTGAGATGGAAGAAACGGGAGTACCTAAGGTGGTAGACAGCTCACTGTGTATCTTTTCAACCTCTTGTGCCTGTTCTTTATTCAACACCTCCGTTTGGATAATTTTCCCAAAGGGGATTGTATAGAGAGGAGTACCCTTGAGGGATAAATCAGTATTGATTTTGATGTTTTTTTGTGAAAGAACACGAATGTATTCGTTTCCTTTGTAGGCGATCTTCACAAAAATCGAATCATCGGGTTTGGCAAAGGAGGTAAAAAATAAAGATGACTTATCGAACAGTGCGTTTGTATATTCGTAATTTTGTTTTTTTGACATTAAGGTAGATACTGCAATACGGTTGACAAAGCCGTTTTCATAGATATACAGCAAGTATCCGGATAGATATTCGTCGTATAACGGCAATGCGATTCGTGTGTTATGTTGGTAGGGGAATTCTTTGGAGAGCATGAATTTTCCTGATTCGAGGATGGAGAAAAATGCAATGGCCTCTTGTTCTTTATTCGTTTTTAAAACGGAAGTGTAAATGGGAGGAACCTCTGTTTGAGGTAAAGGATGCGCCGATTCGACAGGTAGTTTATAGGTCGGTATGTTTACCGGAAAGATATTATCTGCTTGATCGGCAGAAGTATTTTCCAATTCTTTGAAAGGTGTTTCTGTATTTTTTTTCGACAGGATAAGCGCACTTCGGCGTTCTTTCAACAGTCGGATTTCCGGCGTATCCAACGGCCGGGTGGAGTTACCTTGCCGTTGCCATACGATGCCTTTGTAGGAGACTGCCTGATGGTACGAAGGTACGGATACGGCACAAACCGTTTTTTCGTTGAATGAATGAAAGTCGATTAAAATCAGACTGTTTATATCTTTTCCTAAGTCTTTTACAATGTATTTTCGTATCAGCAGTTGATATTTGTCTTCATTACAACGTAAGTAGTTTAAATCTGTTTCGATGCCGCGCGGATAACCGATATCATTTACGCCGATATACAAGATACCGCCATCGGCATTCAGAAAGCCGCAAATCGTTGTAAGGATATGTTCCATCTGCTTATCGATATCCGCTTCGTGATTACTTTCGGGTGGGTAGACGATTGTCGATTTGAACTCTTTGGTATTCCCTTCTCGTCCGAAATTGATATTTTCTGTTTGGGGAGCAGGGGCTTTTCCCTCTTCGATAGCAAGCAGAGCCAAGATTTTTGCATTGACGGATTTAGCGATGTCCGGAAAAGCCGTGCGGGCAAAGTGTTGTATGAGAAGCAGGCGAGCCAAATCGGAGATTTGTTTTTCGTTGGAAAGGATTTGTGTTTGCAAGGTCGCAACACAATCGATGGAATCGTTCTTTGCCGAGAGCATGGAAAGAATACGCAAGGGCTTGGACAGTCGCGGATATTGTTGTACGGCTGCGTCATCGATGATAGCGTCGTCCATTGTTTTTTTATGCAGGAATTTGTGCAACTCTTTCAAATACAGAATACGATAGGTATAATAAGATTCAAGGGACGAGGAGTTTACGATTTTTGCCAAAAGCCGAGTCGTGTTGAACAGATTGAAACGTAGAATATGGTCTTGGGTCGATTCGGCATGAAGGTCGATGATGTAAATCAGTTGGCGTACATAGTCGCTCTCCAGATAAAAATTGTTTATGCTATTGTCCATCTTGCTTTCGTCGGCATCATAATCTTCTGTTCTCTCATCGATATAGTAACTTATTAGATCGGCTACGGCTTTCGAGGTGTCTATCGTAACATCTTCCGGTGCCGCTTCTTCAATTTCCGCCTTAACGTAACCGTTTTTGTATACACTCGTTAGCCTCAGCATATAAATATCGTCAATCTCAAGTTCCGAAGAAGTATCGGGAGACGGAAGCGTATAGAGCGGATATCCTTTTTCACTGACCCATATATCCAGATTTTCTTTTTGGGCAAGCAGCTTGGCATATGTGTAATCGTCTTTATGAAACCGGGCACTGATGGAAAAACCGATTTCTTCTAAGATGGAAAAAGAAAGCCGGTTATCCGACGTTTCGAGTACATGTGCAGTTACGAGATCACCGACTACGAAAATATCGGATAATGTATTGAGCTTGATACGTGAAACCTGACTGGCATGCAGGACGCCATACCCCTCATACCGATCATCTTCGATACTGGCGAAAGCAAGCAGCGGGTAAGCCGGATTCATTTTGGTGATTCTGACTTTTAGCGAGGTGCCTGCAGGGGGTGTTTCTTTCATATGATGCTGTTCGAAGACCGGTTTCGCTTTAAAATCATCGAACGCAGTATTCCAGGCTTTGTACAGCAGATGGATATCCGTACAGGAATTCAGATCGGTAGGGGAGGGGTGGAACGTATTTATTTTAATCGTATCCTCCCATAAAGAAAGTAATTTATGATTCCGTTTTCGGATAAGAGGATTCGGATGGGGAGACAGGGTAATCCGCTGGTCGGATAAGTTAATGACACCGTTTCCTTCGAAAGAAAATGAATTTTTGTTTTCAAGTATATCTTCAATGAAATATGAGATTTTATCGACGAACAGCGGAAATGAAAAAAGAATCAATTCCTCCCATGTATATTCCGGGGGACGACTGTTCCGTTTTAAAAAAGTACTTAGCATAAGATTTTTCAGGGCTGGTGTACGGCGTTCGTCTAATAGGTATAAATAGCGGTAAAACATCAACCGGTGTACGATATTGATCTCGCTGTCTGCTGCTCTGCTAATCAAAAATTCGGCACCGGCAATTTGGATCAAGCTCTCTGCTTTTTGCCGAATTTCTGCCGTGATTTCTCCTGTGAGTAATATCGTATCTATCCGGTCACATTCTTTTTTTATCAACGATTCGAGGTTGTTTATCCAAAAACTATAGGAAAAAAGAGAAGATGCGTATTCGATAAAAAATCTGAATAAACGAAGATAGGCGATCGTCCTGCCCGTAAGCGCTTGCGGATCGTACAGGAATAAATACATGAGTATGTTTATTTTTTTCTCCAGATTATAAATATGGATGTCCGGTATCTCCGTTTTAGCGGACAAGTCAGAAATAAACAAACTGACTTTGTTTTCTTGAATGATGGACAACGCTTCCTGATGTGCGTAAGCTTTGTGCAACATCTGTTCGGCACGGAAAAGGATGGAAGAATGTTTGTTTTCCGGATAAAGGTTTAAAAAGCGTCTGTTTTCCAGAAGATGTTCTTCGATACGAATATAAAGACTCAGTATGGTTTGCGTTCTATCGGTATCTTCCCGACATTTTTCGTAAAGACGGTCCAATGCTTTTAAGAAAGCGAATATCCAAAAAGGCGAACCCGTTTTCAACAAAGACATAAAATCGGAATCCGAGGATTTATAGACAGCCTTTTTCGACAGTTCTTCAAAGAGGGCTACTTGTTCTTCTGTCGCGTTGATCATTCGCATAAATGCCCTTCCATTCGTATAGTCCTCATATAGAATATCCATATTGTATAAAATAAAATTAATGATAATATAGAAATATAATACATATATAATAATAACGCATATACATAATGCTTCGCAAAGTTAGGAAAAAAAATGAACTGTCTGGGGCATGTCTTTTATTGTTGGCTCGTCTGTTTATGTCCAAAAATTGGACACAGACGTCCAATTTTTGGACACAGGCTGTTCTTGAATGATTTTATAAATTTTTTGATGTTAGTGATTTGAGTGTTTTGGCATGGTTTTGGCGTCTTATATATCGTGAACTAATTTTGAAATGATGAGGAAGATTTTTTGGAATATGTTTTTAAGTATCGCGATTACGTCGGGGGGGATAGCTCAGGAACGATACTGGACGATGGACGACTGCATGCGCTATGCGGTGGAAAATAGTCCGAAGGTGCGACAGAAGCAGCATTTGAACGACTCGTACAAGGTGGCGCACCGTTCGGCGGTGGCGAGCTTCTTTCCTTCGATCGGTGCGAGTGTAGGCGGGCAATTCAGCTTCGGACGGTCTATCGACCCGAAAACGAATACGTATAACAACATCTCGACGTTTAATAATTCCTACGGAATCAGCGCTTCTCTGCCTCTCTTTGACGGCGGACAGCTGATCAACAACCGGAAGATGACGCATATCCGCCGTTTGTACGGTCTTCAGGAAGAACAACGTGCCAAAGACGATGTGGCGCTGGCCGTGATGGAGGCGTTTATCAACATGATCTACTATCGGGGGACGGTGAAACTGGCTTCCGACAAGTTGAATGAAAGCCGGCATACCCTCTACAAAACACGCCGGATGGAAGAGTTGGGCATGAAGGGCAAAGCCGATGTGGCGCAGTTCGAGGCTCAGGTAGCGGCCGACGATTATAACCTGACCCGCCAACAAAACCTCTACGCGTCGGCCTTCTTGAAACTCCGGGAGAACATGAATTACGGCGGGGCCGACTCGTTACGCATCGATACGGCCGTCTACGTGCCCGAAACGCTCTCCTTCCCCGAGTCGGTCAGCGATATTTACGCGTACGCCGGCACGCATAACCCCGTCGCGCTCTCGGCCCAATACCAATCCAAGGCCGCCCGCTACGAATACCGCATGGCCAAAGGGGCCATGTTCCCTCGACTGTCGTTCGAAGCCGGCGTATCGACCAACTATTTCAAAAATCTGTCGAGCGGAGAAACCGTTTCGTTCGGAAAGCAGTTTTTCGACAATAACCGCGGCGAATACCTTGCCATGGTGCTCCGTATCCCCTTGTTCGACGGACTGAGACGATATAGCGAAGCGCGTCGTGCGCGTAACGCCATGCGGATTGCCAACGAACAGCGCGATGAAGTGATGCGACAGTTACAGACAGCTGTCGAACAGGCCGTTTTAGACCGAGACGGATTTGCAAAAGAAACCGTACAGATGGAAAAAAAAGTAGAAGCAGACGAAATCTCCTATCATCTTACCCTGCGCAAATACGAAGAAGGCCTGATGAGTCCGATCGATCTGCAAACGGCAGCCAATACACTGATCGAGGCGCGTGCCAACCTGTTGCAGAAACGATTGTCGTATATGCTTAAAAGCAGATTGGTGGCATATTATAAAGGAGAAGGAATTATCGGGAAATCCGAAGAATAATCACGGCATGCCAGAAGGGTAAAATGCAATGCCGGAAAGGTAAATGCAATGTCAGATCGAAAAAATATATCGTCAGAACGGAAAAATGCGACGTCAGAAGAGAAAAATATACTGTCAGGCTTATATTTATAACATGGAATAGAATATAAATACTTACTGCAATGGATATACAATTGGAAAAAAAGAAAGGGATACGAAAAAAACATCTTCCCTATATTGTCGGGGGGATTGCTTTTTTATTGCTTGTCGGATGGATGATTTTCGGCAATCATGCGTCGACGCTGCGTGTAGACGCGCGAGGCATCAGCATCGGCCATGTAACACATGAACAGTTCAATGATTTTGTGCGTGTAGACGGGCAGGTACAGCCGATCACGGTCGTGCAGCTCAGCCCCGAAGAGGGCGGCATCGTGCAGGAAAAAGTCGTAGAAGAAGGGGCGCAGGTACGCAGAGGAGATATCATCGTCCGGCTGAGCAACTCGAACCTCGACCTGCAAATCCTGAATGCCGAGGCCGAACTGGCCGAAAAGCAGAACCTGCTGCGCAATACACAGGTGATAATGGAACAAGACCGCCTCCGGAACAAGACGGAGAAACTGCAACTCGACCTCGACATCACACGGCGACAGCGGACGTACCGTCAGCAGGAAAAACTCTACGATGAGAAACTGATCGCCCGCGAGGATTTCCTGCAAGCGAAAGAAGACTACGAACTGGCGCAGCAAAAGCATGCACTCATCATCGAGCGGCTGCATCAGGACTCGATCTATCGATCCATTCAGATGGATCAGATGGAAGATAACCTCGCGAACATGCGGCGCAACGTGCTGCTCATCCGCGAACGTAAGGAGAACCTGAACGTGCGCTCCCAGATCGATGGCGAGCTCGGACTGTTAGATGTCGTGCTCGGACAGAATGTTTCACCCGGACAAAAAATCGGGCAGATCAACGATTTGTCGGACTACAAGATCGAAGCCTTGATCGACGAGCATTACATCGACCGTGTAAAAGCCGGGCTGGCCGCCACCTTCGAGCGGCAGGGCGGGAATTTCGAGCTGTCCGTCCGCAAAGTCTATCCCGAAGTGCGAGACGGTAAATTCCGCACAGACTTTGTCTTTACCGGTGAACGCCCCGACAATATCCGAAGCGGGCAAACATACTACATCAATCTTCAGCTCGGACAACCCACCGAAAGCATCATCATCCCGAAGGGTACGTTCTTTCAGAGTACGGGCGGAAACTGGATTTTTGTGCTTGATAAAGAAGGGAAAAAGGCTTACCGCCGCAAAATCAGGATCGGCCGGCAGAATCCGCAGTATTACGAAGTGCTTGAAGGCCTCGAAGCCGGCGAACGCGTCGTGATCTCAAGCTACGAAAGCTATAAAAACAGTGAAATACTGATCCTGTCAAAGTGAATCGTTTAATTGTTGAGTCGTTTGACTGTTGAGTTGTTGAGTCGTTTAAACAACTAAACATCTAAACAACTCAACATCCGAAGGACTGAAAACTAAAAAAAAAATGAAACGGGAAATGATCATTGCGCTTCGTTCGTTGACCAAACGCGGACGGAACAACGGAATTAAGATTATCTCGCTGGCCGCAGGGCTTGCGATGGGATTGGTGCTGATTGCCAAAATCTACTTTGAGCAGTCGTACGATGCGTTCTATCCCGATTCGGAACGTATTTTCCGGCTGAACCAGAAAATCATTCAGAATAATGAGCTGAAAGAATATCCTCAAGTGAGCGGCGGCGTGGCTGTCGGGATGAGGGAAGAGGTGCCGGGCGTGGAAATGGCTACGCGATGCACCGGAATTTACGACGGCGAAGCCTATACCGACGATGGAAAAGGATATACGGTATCCGTGATTGCCGCCGACGAATACTTCTTCGATGTGTTTCCTCGCAAGATATTGCAGGGAGATGCGAAAGCCGTCTTATCGAAAAAAGGCGCCGTTTTGATTTCGGAAGAGCTGGCTCGGAAGATCGGGGGCGACGTTATGGGGAAAACACTTTGCCTCGGAAGCAAGAATAAGAATAAAATCCCTATCGGCGGCGTCTTCGAAACCGTACCGGAGAATGCTCATCAGCGTTACGATGCAGTCATAACCCTTCAGGTGATGGTTTCACCCGATTACGACGGTACCATGAACTGGTTAGGGAATGACCGTTATCGCGGCTATGTGAAGCTCTATCCCGGTGTCGAGCCCGATAGTCTGGCCGAACCGATGCGGGCGATGCAGAAGAAATATCAGGATTTTGAGGTCTTGAAAAAGGCCGGTGTCGATCTGAGTTATACGCTTACCCGGCTGACCGATCTGCACCGAAAGACACCTGAGGTAAAATCGATGACCTCGTTGCTGATCATGCTCGCTTTCGTACTGATCTTCGCGGCGGTGATGAACTATGTGTTAGTCGTCATTTCGTCGTTTGTCAGCCGAACGAAAGAAGTAGCCGTACATAAATGTTACGGAGCGTCGGGCAGAAACATCGGCGGGATGATTGTTTCCGAAACGTTTCTTCATCTGTTGATTTCGATTGCGCTGGCGCTGTTGCTTATCTTTGCGTTTCGCGGCACGGTAGAGGAGTTGCTGGCCGCGTCGCTTCGGGCACTTTTCTCGTCACAGAGCATTACAATCCTTGTGGCCGTGTGTATGGTCGTGTTTCTCGTGACGGGGCTGCTCCCCGGTCATCTTTTCGCGCGTATCCCCGTCGGGGCGGCTTTCCGGAATTATCGCGAATCGCGCCGTTACTGGAAACTTGCGTTGCTGTTCGTACAATTTATCGGTGTAGGCTTCCTGTTCTCTTTCCTTGTGATCATTACTCTTCAGCATAGACGCATGACGAACGACAATCCCGGATATAACTATGAGCAGCTCGCCTACTTCAATATGGGGGGCACAGATTCTACGCTGCGCTCCAAAATCGTCGACGAGGTGGGACGTCTTCCCGAAGTGGCCGCCGTCACCACGTTTTCGGAGCTTCCTTTCGAAAAACAGTCCGGAAATAACGTCTACCTTCCGGGCAATGATCGTGAAATGTTTAATATTGCAGACCTGTACTGGGTGGGTAACCGTTATCTGGAAACGATGGAAATCCCGGTCGTGGGAGGACGTTCGTTTACGGAAAACGTCTCATCGTCGCACGAAGTAATGGTCAGCCGCCGGTTTGTGGAGAAAATGAAGAACTTTGCCGACTGGAGCGACGGGGCGATTGGCAAAGAAATTCTGATTACGGAACACAGTCAGAGTATGAAACAGCCTTTTACCATTTGCGGCGTATACGAAGATATCCGCATCAACAGCATCGAGAACGAAGATACGCGCCCTTCGGTGATGTTCTATGCTCCCGATGTGCAATGGACGCGTATGCTGCTGGTTAAGTTTCATACCTTGACGCCGGAAGGTATGACGCATGTGCAGGAAACGATACAGGCGCTGCTGCCCGATCAGAATGTGGCGATAAACGACTGGCGTGCGGAGATGACGAATTTATACCGTTCTTCGCGACTGTTTCGCGATTCGGTAATGATCGGATGTATCATCACGTTGATTATTGCGTTGACCGGATTGATCGGATATACGCGCGATGAGATCAACCGTCGCCGGAAAGAAATAGCGATCCGTAAAATCAACGGGGCAACCTTTAAAGAAGTCTTGTTGCTCTTCGAGCGTGACATCATTCGTATAGCCGTTCCCGCATTGATCGGCGGCTGTGCTCTGGCGGCGTATTCTGCCGCCGGATGGCTTTCGGGCTTCTCCGAAAAGGTGTCGCTGGCATGGTACCTGTTCGCGATATGCGGCCTGATGATGCTGGGAGTAATCATAACCGTGGTGGCATTCCATGTACGGAGTGCGGCGAACGATAACCCTGTGAAAAGTTTGAGGAGTGAATAGGTGAAAAGTGAAAAACGAAAAGTGAAAAGTGAAAAGTGAAGAACGAAAAGTGAAAAGTGAAGAGTGATGCCCTTCGGGCGTTGAGTTGTCGAATTGTTGAGTTGTTTGTTACTGATCGCTGAAAACTAAATAACCATTGACAATTTGAGAAAAAGCCCTGAAAGGGCATGTTAATTCAGCCCAATGCACAGCGTTGGGAGAAAAAGCAACCCCACGTCAGAGGGCTGTAAGCCTGAATTAATATTGGTATAACTGTTGAATTATTGAATTGTTTGCTGATTACTGAATGCTGAACGCTGACTGCTGAAAACTAAAAAATATGAACTTAAAATCTTTTTTGAAGTTTCTTTCCAGAAACAAATTGTATACGGTGATTAATGTCGTCGGTCTTTCCGTATCGCTGATGTTTGTGATACTGATCGGTATTTATGTCGTACAGGAGCTGTCGGTCGATCAGTTTCAGCAGGATGGCGACCGCATCTACATCTTGGGAGATGTGAATAAAGACGGTAGCAGGGATTATCTGAATGCTTTGCCCGTAGCATGGCGCGTGCAGGACCGTTATCCGGAGGTAGAAGCTGCCTGTCCCGTGGTGATAGAAACCATGCCTCAACATGTTAAATTGCAGAAGGGAGCGGACGAAAGTCTGAAGACCACTCTGCTCATGGTGGATTCTTCGTTCTTCTCCTTCTTTTCGTTCGGCTTGAAAAAAGGGCTGGAGCATCGTGTCTTGGAGTCGATGCAGTCGGCCGTTGTATCGGAATCGTTTGCGCAGCGTGCATTCGGCAATGAAAGCCCGATGGGCAGGAGTATTTGGTTGAACGATACAGTGTCGGTGATCGTCAGTGGCGTGATGGAAGATATGAAACCGTCCGTCATCCCTTCATCCGATATCGTCATCCGTGTCGAGCATCTACCGACATTCAACAGTTCGGTCGGTTTGACAAATTATAACAATGCAGGCAGTACGGTGGCTTTCCTGAAATTGAAAGCCGGTGCTGACCTGTCTGTCAAGCTCGACGATATGCGCGACTGGTTCAAAACGTTCTATTGGATGTATGCGAAAGGCTATTCCGAACAACCGACTTTGACAAAGCTGCCCGATGTGTATTTCTCTCAGGCCGGTTGGCCTTTGAAAGGCGGTGATAAACGGTTTGTCCTGATTCTGACATCGGTCGGATTAGTGATTCTTATTTTCTCCATCATCAATTACATCAACCTGACAATGGCGCAATCGGGTTTCCGTGCCAAGGAGATGGCGCTGCGGCGGCTGCTCGGTTCGGAACGTACAATGCTTTTCATGCGATTGTTGTTCGAATCATTCGTGATGGTGCTGGTGTCGTTTGGTGTGGGGATATTGCTTGCGGGCTGCTTCGTGTCTTTCGTGAATGACCTTCTGCAGACCAATATCTCTTTGCGCATCTTACTTACGCCGGCAGGTATCGGAGCTATGGCAGCTGTTATTGCCATGCTAAGCGTCTTATCGGGATTGCTTCCGGCCGTCATGATATCGAACACGAAACCGATCGAGGTGGTGCGCGGTACGTTCCGTCGCCGCACGAAGATGACCTTCAGCAAGGTCTTTATCACGCTGCAAAATGTCGTAACGATCGTGATGATCGCGTGTGCCCTGACAATGTACCTGCAAATACGCCATCTCATCGATGCACCGTTAGGATACCGGACGGAGAATATTATCGATATGTGGAATAATTTCGATAATCCGGAGCAGTCGGGCGTGTTTCGGAATGAGGTGCGGCAGTTGGCGTGCGTGCATCGTGTGGCGGTGTCGCAGGGTACGCCTTTTAACCGAGGTAATAATTACAGCGGAAGCTACGAGGGGAAGAATATCAGTTCGCAAAATATCAATGGCGATTCAACTTTTTTCAGTATGCTCGGTCTGGAGATCATCCGCAATAACCGCCTTGCACCGGGCGAAGGCGCTTTCGTGAACGAAGAATTTCTACGCCAGACCGGTCTTTCGGAAGAGGCTCCGTGTTTTCATTATTATGACCGCGAGATCAAAATAGCCGGTGTGATCAAGGACTTCCAGATGGCAAATATTACACATGTCAAAGAACCTGTTTTTATGAAGGTGCAAAAAGAAGCAGACATAAATGCGTGGAATATCCTGATCGAGGTGCAGGGTGATCCTTACGAGGCTTATCGTGAAATTGCGAGTGTTTATCAACGTATTACCGGCCGCGAGTTCGAAGGAAAATATATTGATCAGCAGGTGATGGACTCGTTCGATTCGCAGCGACGGACGGCGAAGATCGTTACGCTTTTTGCGGGGATTGCCGTGTTGATTTCGCTGCTTGGATTGTTGGCCATGTCGACGTATTTTATCCGTCAGCGGCTGAAAGAGGTGGCGGTGCGCAAAGTGTTCGGTTCGACAACGAATGAAGTGATGAGAAGGCTAGTGCGGACATTCCTCTCGTATGTGGGGATGGCATTCGTAGTTGCCGTACCGTTGATCTGGTATTTTATGAGCGGGTGGCTGTCGGATTATGCGTATCGCATATCGCTCTCGGTGTGGATTTATCTTACAGCCTTTGTATTTTGCCTGATCATCTCGTTTCTTACAGTCTTCTGGCAAGCGCTGCGTGCAGCACGTACGAACCCTGTGAAAAGTTTGAGGAGTGAATAGGTGAAAAGTGAAGAGTGAAGAACGAAAAGTGAAAAGTGAAGAGTGATGCCCTTCGGGCGTTGAGTTGTCGAATTGTTGAGTTGTTTGTTACTGATCGCTGAAAACTAAATAACCATTGACAATTTGAGAAAAAGCCCTGAAAGGGCGCGTTAATTCAGCCCAATGCGCAGCGTTGGGAAAAAAAAGCAACCCCACGTCAGAGGGCTGTAAGCCTGAATTAATGTTGGTGTAATTGTTGAGTTGTTTGCTGATTACTGAACGCTGAAAACTGAAAACTAAATAAAAAATAACAATCATGATTAAAGTAGAAAATTTGACGAAGTATTTTGAGACGGAAGAAGTGCAGACGATTGCGCTGAACAAGGTATCGATGGAAGTGAAAGATGGCGAATTTGTCGCGATTATGGGCCCTTCGGGCTGCGGCAAATCAACCCTGCTGAACATCCTCGGACTGTTGGATAACCCGACCGAAGGGAATTATTTCCTCGGCGAACATGAAGTCGGCCATCTCAAAGAGAAAGAGCGTACACAGGTGCGCAAAGGCAATATCGGGTTCGTGTTCCAGAGTTTCAACCTGATCGACGAACTGAACGTGTTCGAGAACGTAGAACTGCCGCTGACGTATCTCGGCATCAAATCCGCCGAGCGTAAGGAACGTGTAGCCGCCATCCTGAAGCGGATGAGCATTGGCCATCGGGCAAAGCATTTCCCGCAACAGCTCTCGGGCGGACAACAGCAGCGTGTGGCCATCGCACGTGCCGTGGTCGCTAACCCGAAGCTGATCCTCGCCGACGAGCCGACAGGTAATCTCGACTCGAAAAACGGTCTCGAAGTGATTCAACTGCTGACCGAGCTGCACAATGAGGGTACAACGATCGTCATGGTTACTCACTCGCAGCACGACGCAGGCTTTGCCGACCGCATCGTCAACCTCTTCGACGGACAAATCGTGCATACGACAAGACTGTAGGAGATAAACGAAAAGCGTATTTTCTTAAGTAGTCAAAGCAGTTAATGTAGACGGGCGACCCTCAGTGTTCGCCCGTCATAACGCCGATTATGAACATCCCCCCTTCAAAGGGGGAATGCAAAAGCGAAGCGCACGAAGCCTTGACCTTTTGGTTACTTTTGGGTCAAGCCAAAAGTGA
>ERZ772967.699-NODE-699-length-25468-cov-64.140086_pt1 | contig 25468 bp, 17 predicted proteins | sample MGYA00511677_ERZ772967 | MGnify/ENA primary metagenome ERZ772967 (study PRJEB29015, sample SAMEA2737931) | human oral metagenome | biome: human oral; feature: human-associated habitat; material: dental | place: China | collected 2146 ...
CCGAGTACGAGAAGCTCGAGGGCTGCGTGACCTGCCTGTCGGTGCGGCTGCGCGGTTGCCCGGCCTGAGCCGCGAGGGGGCGCCGGCGCCCTCCCCTCGCGACTGGCTCCCGCCGGCCGCCCCTGCTGGCGGCGACGGAGGCGCCGCGCCGCTCCCGGCCGCGCACCCGGAGGGCGCCGTTGGGCGTCAGCGCGGTTCGGGCACGCGGCGCACCCGTAGGCGCCATGCGCCGAGCAGCCAGGTCAGTGCCGTCAGCCCGAGGATGAAACCGGCCCCATGGGTCAGCCCCTGCCGCAGATGATCGCCGGTCCCCGTTCTCAGATTCTCGACGACGTAGCTGGACAGCTCGCGCGTCGACCACAGGGGCAATGCCCGCGTCCAGTCCTCGGCCGGGTCCACGAGGAGCTGGAGCGCCATGACGGCCAGGAGCAGGAGCGCGCCCTCCAGATCCCTTGGGAGGACGGCGGCGACCACCGACCCGAGGGGAGCCGCCACCGTCACGGTCGTGAGCAGCATGGGCGCCACGGCGCCGGGGCGGGCCAGGTCGTCACCGATGGTGAGGTGGACGAGGACGGCGTACAGCGCGGCGATCGTCCAGCCGAGGACGGTGACCGCGGCGAGTCTGCCCAGGACGAGCGCCGTCGGCGATGCCCCGCTCGCGGCGAGCCGGCGGTCCACCGAGTGCGAGGAGACCGTCGTGAACAGGCCGAGGGTCGCGGCCGCCCAGCCCAGGCCGATCGACAGCAGGCGCAGAGCCGCCCAGTGCGTGTCGATCTGCGCCAGGTAGAAGGTGAGCGGCAGAAGGAGGGCGAGGGCGATCGCTCCGCGCCGTCGGAAGAGCTCGCGCAGGGTGACCAGGGCGACCAGCCCCGCGGTGCGCAACGGGGGCCGGCGGTGGCGCGGGGCGGCGGGAGCGCCGCCGACCGGCGGCGTCGTGGTGACGGCGTTCATGCGGCGCCCTCCTCGATCGAGGACTCGGGGGCGGGCAGCTCGACGACGCGGTCGACGAAGTCGATGTCCCGCAGCAGGTGGGTGACGAGGAGGACTCCGGCCCCGGAGTCCCGCCAGGCCGCGATGAGCGTCCACAGGTCCTCGTAGGCCAGGGCGTCCAGGCCCTGATAGGGCTCGTCGAGGAGGAGCAGATCGGGGGAGGCGAGCTGGGCCAGGGCGAGGTTGAGCTTCTGCCGCGTTCCCCCGGACAGCGCCCCCGCCACCCGGTTTCCATCGGGGCTCCAGCCCAGGCGCTGGAGGATCCGATGGCCCGTGGGCACCGAGCGCTCCCGGCCCGCGCCCTCGAGCATCCCGAACAGGCGCAGGTGCTCATCGACGGTGAGCAGCGGGGCGAGGGCGTCGAGCTGGGGCGCGTAGCCGAACCGGGCCGTGCGCTCAACGGTGCCGGAACCGGCTCCCAGCAGTCCGGCGCAGACCTGGAGAAGAGTGGACTTGCCCGCCCCGTTGGCGCCGACGACGGCGACCACCTCGCCCCGTCGCACTGTGAGATCGAGGTCGGTGAGGACGGCGCGGCGGCCGCGGCGGGCGCTCACGCCGCGCAGGCGCAGGACGATCGGGCCGTACGCCGGTGTCGGGGTCCGACGGGCGGCGCCGTCCTCCTTCAGGGCCGAGGCGAGCTCGCGGGCGTACAGGACGGCGGGGCCGAACAGGTCCGCCGGGGCGGTGCCGTCGGAGGCGGCCTCGGCACGGGTGCCGGCGACGGTGCGATCGACCTCCTGGCGGTCCAAGCCCCGGGCGCTCAGCTCGGCGGCGAGGCTGCGGTACCAGGCGGTCTCGGTCAGGCCCGATCTGGTCGGTCCGGTATCGGACTGGCTGTATTCGGAGTGGCGCGGGGCGCGGGGCTCGGGGGCGATGGGACTCATGAGTGCGCCTCGGCTGTCGTCCGCGCTTCCGGCGCCGTCGCGCCCTCCAGGACGGTGGAGAAGGCGGTGCGGAAGGCGCGCCACTCCGCTCGACGGACTGAGAGCTCGGCGTGTCCCGCGTCGGTGAGCTCGTAGTACCTGCGGGCCGGGCCGGAGGCGGAGGGACGGGTGGAGGAGGTCACGAGGCCGCGGCGCTCCAGACGGGTCAGGGCGGGGTAGAGGCTGCCGCCGGGAACCTCTTCCAGGCCGGCTCCGCTCAGGCGGTGGGCCAGTGATAGACCGTAATCGGCGCCGTTCTCAAGTAGGGCGAGGAGGCAGGGTTCGAGGAGGCCGCGCAGGAGGCGGGCGGTGGTATCGGTCATGTTGGCAGATTACCTAGTTACTAGGCAATCTGCCAAGTGGAGGGCCGCTGCTCCTTGGCTCCGACGCGGGCGCGTTGGCTCCAGCGCCGGCACGAGAGGATCCCCGGCTGCGCACCGGATCGCAGGACGATGCGGCGGACGCGGTTCTCGTGCTGCGGGGAGACGATGCGGGAGCTCCGTGCGGTCGTACCCGGCGTCGTGCGGTCGTACCCGGCGTCGCGTGGTCGTACCTTAGGCCCTCCCTAAGGTACGACCTGGCGCAGGAGGGTACGACCGCACGGAGTTGCGTACGACCGCGGGCTGCGACGTACGACCGCGCGGAGTCGGGCGACGGCGAACACGGTTTCAGCCGAGAGACCTCTCGGTGCACGGCTCACGTGAGCCCCGGCCGCATCTCAGGGCTTGGAGAGCCGGCATGTCTCCGGGATCCTGCGGAGTGCCGAGTCAGGGCGCCGCTAGTCGCCGCGGGTCGTGAGGCTGCGGTCGTCGGGTGAGGGGGCGGCGCTCGGGCCGATCCACGATGATGCCCGCTGGTGACGGCGGGGCAGCCCGGGGCCGTCGTCGTAGGCCGTCGAACAGGATCTCGAGTGAGGCCGTGTCGGCCCACCCGTTGACGTCGACGCGTCCGTCGGGGGCTATGCGAATCTCGAGGCGGTCGGGCAGGGAGGTAAGTCGATCGACGAGGTCCGCATAGCGGGCGGTCAGGGCGTGGAAACGCTGATTGGTGGAGCCGACCCATGGCCTGGTCGTGTCGGGGCGGTCGACCTCGAAACGGCCATCGACGAGCAGGTCCGTGTGGTTCAGGAGCCCGATGACGGCGGGCGAGGCGGCGGAGCGGAGCTCGTCGAGTTCGTAGCCGGTGAAGGTCATGACCGTCTGCCTACGGCCTTGAACGAGCCGTGCCAGCTCGGCGAGGGGCTCGGCCTGCTCGAAGGGCTCGCCGCCGAGGAGGGTCAGGCCCTCGACGTCGAGGGGGATATCCGCCGCGATCCGCTCCGGCGCCACCATGCGGCCGCCACGAGTCCCCCACAGATGAGGGTTGAAGCAGCCGGGGCAGCGGATGGTGCAGCCCTGGACCCAGAGTGCCGAACGAGTACCGGGTCCTTCCGCCTCGGTCCGATCAATGAAGCGGGCGACTCGTGTGGGCCGTGAGGTCACAGGTCCAGGATGCGGCCGTGCGTGCGCGCCCGGTGAGCAGGGCTGCCGGGATGCTCGAACTCGCTGAAGGACACCCGGTCCTGAAGTGCGACGAGTTGATGCGGCTGGAGCGCCGCCGCCGACGTGAGGTCATTGATATCGCGGAAGCCACCGCGCTCGCTGCGCGCGGTGATGATCCTGGCGACGGTCGCAGGGTCGAGCGCGGGCAGGCTGAGGAGATCCTCGGATGACGCCGTATTCACGTCGACACGGGCGGTTGCCGGCATCATCGGCAGTGATGATGCGGATGATGCTGACGATATTGGTGGTGCTGATGGTGCTGAAAAGGGCTGCGGTTCGATGGGTGCGGCTTGGGACACCGGTGCAGCCAGCGGATTCGGTGGCACCGGCCGTTCGCGGGTCGGCTGCCCGTAGTACTGGCCCATGTCGACCCGTAGCTCCGGAGGCAGCGGTCCCTGAGGCGGAAGCCTCTGGGAACCCCGGGCCTGGAGCGGGGAGCCGCTGGCCGGCACGGACATCGTCGTGGAGGCGTTCGTCGTGACGTGGTTCGGAATCCGGGGCGGGTCGTAGTACTGCTCATAGGCTCTGAGGCGGGAGAGCTCGTCCTCGCGGGCGACGATTTCCCTCAGGACGGCCCCCCGCACGATGAATGCGTGAACAAGGGAGCCGATCCAGGAGATCATGAGGAGGACGCCTCCCAGAGCATTCCAGAAGGAGTTCTTGTTGTTCTCGCTCAGGGCGGTTGAAAGGAATGCCAGGGCGACGACGATCCCCCACGCGGCGACAATGCGCCAGATCTTCGAGGATCTCGCCAGGATCCCGGCCCACAGCCATCCGAAGATGGAGAATATTCCCAAGCCGATAATGATGACGACGATCCATAAGGAGTTGACGAGTCGCCATGCGACGGACTTCTGGGAGACGAGAACGTCGATTCTATCGAGCGCCACCGGTCGCACCTTCCTGAGTCGTGAGGCGAGCGTCGGACCTCGTCTCCGTTCGTGTGGTGACGTACTCGTCCGTGAACGCGCTGCGAACCGTGGTCGCCTCGAGGAGGTCCTCGAGCACGCCGATCTGGGACAGGCATGCGTCGCCGGTGAAGCCGATCGTCTCCGCGGTGACGGTGCCGTCCGGTGCGATCGATACCTTGAGTGCCCGTTTCGTGGATCCGTCGGGATGCACGGTGCTCATGTCTACTCGACCTCCATGACGAGGGTGACGACGCGATCGTCGTCGATGCTCTGCGAGGAGATGCGCATCCCCGCCGCGGGGGCGCGCTCCTCCAGACGCCGGATGACGGCCTGCTGGACCCGCAGGCCGTAGGCGCGGTCCAGGCTCTCGACGAGGGCGCGGGCGCCCTCCGGCCTCCACTCCCCGGTGAAGCAGGCGTTCCAGAGCCCGGCGGCATCCCGTCTCATGGTGAGACCGCCGCCGGCCGTGTCGACCAGGAGCGCGCCGTCATCCGCCCGGCGCACCGTGGCGCCGAGATCCTGGAGGGACACGACGAGCAGCGTCTCGTCGCGCATCCGGGACTCGACGCGCATCTCATGGCTCGAACCGACGTCGGCGCGGCGGGCCCGGCGACCCTGGGTGGCTGCGGCTGCGGCGATCGAGAGGGGGACCAGGACCAGTGTGAGGCTCATACGGCTTCCTCCTCATCGACTTCTCAGAACTCGACCCGTCGGCCGGCCGGCCGACGGCGTGCTGGTGTCGAATCTACCCCCGTGGGCGTCACCGTTGGCTGGGGAACGTATGGGGAGGACGCCGTATGATCGTCGCTGGCCGACACGGCCCGCTCTCCGGCCCAGGCGCGCAGGGCGGCCAGGGACTCCGCCTGGGTGACGCTCAGGGGCACTGACCGCTCCACCGCGAGACGCAGGTCGTCCCCGCGGATGTCACGACGCTCGGAGAAGGCGTCGAACAGGCTCGCGACGACGGCCTGCTCGATCTCCGCACCCGAGAATCCCTCCGTGGCGAGGACCAGTTCGTCGCGCAGGGCGTCGTCGAGCGTGAAGCCGGCGTGACGCGGAGCCGCATTGATGTGTCTGAGCACGTGCAGGTCCCAGATCTGCGCGCGTTCTCCGGGCGCGGGCAGGTCAACGAAGAAGATCTCATCGAAGCGCCCCTTGCGCAGCAGCTCGGGCGGGAGGGACTGAACGTTGTTCGACGTGGCGATGATGAAGACCGGGGCGGTCTTCTCCTGCATCCAGGTCAGGAAGCTTCCGAACACGCGCGAGGCGGTGCCGGAGTCCCCCGTGCTACCCACGCCGGAGAACCCCTTCTCGATCTCATCGACCCACAGGACGGCAGGGGCCGCGGCCTCGGCCGAGCGGATCGCCGTCCGCAGGTTGAGCTCGCTGGAGCCCACGACGCCGGAGAATACCTTGCCGATGTCCATCCGCAGTAGGGGCAGGTGCCATGAGGCCGCCACGGCCTTGGCGGTGAGGGACTTGCCGCAGCCGGGAACGCCTGTGATGAGCACGCCGCGCGGCGCCGGGATCCCGTAGTCCGTGGCCTCCGCCATCCAGGAGCTGTCCCGACGGCGCAACCAGCGCTTGAGGTTGTCGAGGCCGCCGACTCCCGCGAGGTCGATATCGGTATCGACGTACTCCAGCAGCCCGCTCTTGCGCACCGCCTGCTTCTTCTCCTGCAGGACCGTGCTCACGTCGCTGACGTCCAGGACGCCGTCCGAGGCCATGGCGAGCGCGAGCGCCCCCTCGGCCTCCGTCTCGGTCAGACCGAGAGAGGCGCGGACCAGACGGTCCTTGTCGGTCTCGGTCAGGTTGATCCGCAGGCGCCTGTTGCCGGCGTTGGTGGAGATCAGATCGTCGAGGATCCGGCGGATCGCGGTCTCATCGGGCAGCGGGAAGTCGAGGATGTGGATCTCCTTCTCCAGTTCCGGGGGGATCCTCAGGGCCGGAGCCACGATGACGAGCGTGCGCGGCCGGGGTCCGTTCTGGAAGTCCGTGGACAGCTCGCGCAATTTGCGGACGATCGCCGGATCGGCGGGGCGGGCCCCGTCCCCGAGGTGGGCGTGGAGGTCGAGGAAGACGAAGGTGGCGGCCCGGTCGGTGCGCTGCGCGGCGTCGAGCGCGCGCAGCGGATCCGTCGTCCCCGGAGTCTCCCTGCCCTCCGGGTCCACGAGGCCGGTGGTGATGCTCCAGGTGTGGACGGGACGGGGCGAGGAAAGCTGCTCGCCCTCGCCCAGGGCCGACTGGATCGCAGCCAGGGCCCGTCGCTCCTCGAAGGTCTCCACGTACAGGATGGGGAAGCGCGCCTTCGCCAGAATGGATAGGGAGTTCGTGAACGGGGAGGCCATTCGCGGGACCTTTCTGAAGACCTTTCGGATGAGGACGGGCGGTTGGTCTCCAGCCGCGTCCCCGGCCTTGATACCAGCCCCGATCGACGCGGGTGAAGGGGGAGGGCGCCCGGCGCGCCGACGAAGGCGGACGCCGTCTGGATGAACTCGGCGTGGGCGGCGGCGGGCGCCCCGCGTGCCGACGAAGGCGGAGACAACCCGTCATGAGGGCCTCGACGCGCCTGAGGGCGCCCCGCTCGCCGACGGAGGCGGAGGCCGATCGAGGGCGAGCCGCGACCGGGATGAGAGTCGTGAGAATAGTGAGATCGGTCGCAGACGGACGAGGCGGCCGAGGTGACTGGCGTGGCCGGGTCCGAAGCCCCGGTGCGGCGGCGTCGCCGCCTCGACCCGGGCCACGGACGACCGGACGGCGCCGGGGCCCCGGTGCGGCGGCGTGGCCCCGACGTGGTGCCGCGAGCGGGAGCGAGGTGACGGGTCGTCGTGCAAGACTCTCCCCTATGCCGGTGGTAGTCGCTACGCTCGTACCGGTCCGGTGGACGAATGACGTTCCCGGGCCGGTCGGATGCAGGCACGAGGGAGGTGAGCGATGGGAACCCACGGCGTTGTCGCGGACGCGCTCAGGCTCACGCGATTAGCGCGGGAGGATCCGGGACTGGCTCTCCTGCGCGCCGATCTGGGCCCGATGGCCGCTGCGATCCTCGCCGAGCATCTGGGAGGGCAGGTGCGCCGCCTGCCGGTCGCCGAGCTCCACGAGCTGGTCGATGAGGATCTGGTGGCCCTGCGTCAGGCGGGCATGGAGGCGTCGCGCACGGCTCGGGCGTACTGCGACCAGTGGAGGAGGGCCGGTGTGCTCGTGCGCTCCACGGCCTCCGACGGCGGGGCGGAGACCTATGAGCTGTCCGCCCCCGCCGAGGCCGCTATCCGCTTCCTGGTCCGCATCGAGCACCCCCGCGCCGTCGTCACCCGGTCGCGCCTGGCGACCATCTCCGCGCAGGCTGGCCGCCTCGCCCGCGACTCCGACCCCAGCGCCTCGGGGCGCCTGAGTGCTCTGCGCGCCGAGCGCGACGCCCTCGACGCGGAGATCGCGCGCGCCGAGGCCGGCGACTTCATCCCACTCGATGGTCCGGAGGCCGCCGAGCGCCTGGCCGAGATCATCGCCCTGGCCGAGCAGGTCCCCGGGGACTTCGCCCGGGTCCGCGACGAGATCGCGGTGCTCAACCGCTCCCTGCGCGAGCGCGTCGTCTCCTTGGACTCCTCGCGCGGCGAGGTTCTCGACGACGTCTTCCGCGGGGTGGACCGCATCGAGGGCTCGGAGGTCGGCCGCTCCTTCCTCGGCTTCCACGAGCTGCTCACGAGCCCCGAGTTCTCGGCCCGTCTCGACGAGGACCTGGAGACCGTCCTCGGCCGCGACTTCGCCACCCGGTTGACGGACACCGATCTGCGCTTCCTGCGTCGCTGGCGCTCCGCCCTCGCCCAGGAGTCGACCTCGGTGCGCAGCACCGTGGCCGACCTGTCCCGCTCCCTCAGCCGCTTCGTGAGATCGCGCGCCTTCGAGGGGCACCGCCGCCTGGGCGCCGAGCTCGCCGAGGCCCAGCGCCTCGCCGCCCGCCTGGCGGCTCACACGGCGCCGCAGACGCAGCTGGACCTCGACCTCGCCCTCACCGGCGTCCACATGGCCTCCATCGGCTCCTGGCGCATGCGCAACCCCGCCGACGCGGTCGTCACCGAGGAGATCCGCAGTCACAAGGCCGCCGAGCTCGACCTGGAGGAGGTGCGCCGCGTTGTGCGCGCCAGCGAGATCGATCTGACCGAGCTCATCGACGCCGTCGGGGATGTACTGGCCCGACGAGGGGCCGCCACCGTCGGTGAGGTCCTGGCCGAGCACCCCGCCACCCAGGGGCTGGCCAGTGTCGTGGGCCTGCTTCTCCTGGCCCGTCGCCACGGCCAGGAGGTCCCCGGGGACGAGACCGTCGCCTGGACGACCTCCAGCGGGACCGAGCGCTCGGCCCGTGTCCCCAGATTCCTGTTCACCGACCGCACCGAGAAGTCAGGAGATGCATGAGCTCCCATGCCGCACCGGTTCAGGACGGACCGGCTCGAACCGCGGGCGCGAACCCCGGCGCGCTGTGGGACGGCGATCCGGGCTCGCTGCCCCGGGACACCCGGCGCACCCTCGTGCGCCTCCTCCAGGGTCCCTACCTCACCGCCGAGCTCCACCCCGACCTGTGGAACGCCCTGCTGACGGACGAGGCCGCCATACGCCGCAGGCTGGGCGACCTCTTCCTCGAGCTCGTCGTGGATCGTGAGGCCGGCCTGGCCTTCACCCGCAACGCCCAGGACCCCACCGGCGCCTCCCCCTCCGTCATGCGCACCATGCCGCTGACCCTCGTCGACACGGTCCTCCTGCTCCATCTGCGCACCCTGCTGCTGCGCACGACGACGCCGGGCGAGCGGGTCTTCATCGACCGCGGCGAGCTCGATGACCACCTCGCCGTCTACCGCCCGCACGCCTCCACGGACCATGCCGGCTTCCTGCGCCGCGTGAACTCCTCGGTCGACAAGCTCAGACGGGCCTCCCTCCTGCGCGAGACCGAGGTGCCCGATCGCTACGAGGTCTCCCCGGTCCTCGCCCTGGTCTTCTCCGCCGACGAGGTTGCCGCCGTCTCGGCCGAGTACCGCCGTCTGCTCGGCGGGAGCGGTGAGGCCGACGCGGCCGGGCTCCTCGACGACGGCGCGGCGCGGACGGCCTCACCGGAGCCGGCCGGTGGCCCGGTGGATGACGACGCACTGAAGAAGCACTGAAGAAGAGGGACGAGTCATGACCAGCTCGGCGACCGCGCCGCAGACCGCCTCGCAGCACCGCCTGGCCCGTATCCAGGTCTACAACTGGGGCACCTTCTCCGGCCATCACGACCTTCCGGTCCCGCGCGGCGGGCTCCTGCTCACCGGCCCCTCGGGCTCGGGGAAGTCCTCGTTGCTGGACGCGCTGTCCGCCGTCCTCGTGCCGGCCGAGAACCTGCGCTTCAACGCGGCCGCTCAGGACTCCTCGACGGCCGATCGCTCCCGCTCCGTCCTGAGCTACGTCCGCGGCGCCTACCGGCGCAGCGCCGATGAGATCACCGGCGAGGTCGTCACCGACTACCTGCGCCCGCGCGCCACCCGCAGCGGCATCGCCCTGACGTTCACGCGACTGCGCCCCGAGGAGACGATCACTCTCGTCAAGCTCTACCACGCCAGGCAGGGCACGGTCTCGACCGACTCCGTCACCCAGACCCAGCTGCTCGTCGAGGGGGACATCGCCCTGACCGAGCTCATGGAGTACCTGTCCAACGGCATCGACAAGCGCGGCCTCAGCCGTGATTTGAAGGGGCGCGCCACCCGCTTCGAGCGCTACGAGGCCTTCGCGGCCCGCTTCCGCCGGCGCCTGGGCCTGTCCGGCGAGGTCGCGCAGCGCCTGCTCCACAGGACCCAGTCCGCCAAGAACCTCACCAGCCTCGACACCCTCCTGCGCGACTTCATGCTCGACGAGCCGGACACCTTCGCCATGGCGGCGGCCGCCGTCGAGCAGTTCGCCGAGCTGCGCGAGGCCCACGCCTCCGTCGTCGAGGCCCGCAACCAGGAGGCCCTGCTGTCCCCGCTGCGCCGTCTCGAGGAGCGCATCGCCGAGGCGCGCCGCGATCAGGAGCGCACCGAGCAGCTGCGCGCGGCCATCGACCCCTACCTGGAGCAGCTCAAGACGACCCTGCACGAGCAGACCGCGGACACGGCGCGCCGCGCGCTGGACCGCCTGGCCGATGAGCTCGCCGCCGCCCGCCGTGTCGAGGAGGACGCCCGCCGGGAGCGGGAGGCCGCCCGCCTCGCCCTGGCCGGTGGCCTCGGGGAGAACCTGCCCGCTCTCGACGCCCGCCTGGACGCGGCCCGTCAGGCCACCGAGCGCGTCGCGCGGGCCCGGGGCTTCCTCGACGCCCAGCTGAACGTCCTGGGCGCCGCCGCGCCGAGCGAGGGGGCCGCCTTCGCCGAGCTCCAGCGCACCGCGGCGCAGGAGATCGAGCGCGCCGAGCGCGCCGAGGGGGAGCAGGACGAGGCCCGCAGCGCCCTGCGCGCCGAGCAGCTCGCCCTGGTGGAGCAGCGTCGCGAGCTGCGCGAGCGCGCCGAGCAGATCACCGCCTCGCGCTCGGCCATGAGCGCGGACCTGCTGCGCGCCCGGGACACCATCGCCCACGCCGTCGGGCAGGCCCCCGCCGCCCTGCCCTTCGCCGGGGAGGTCCTCGAGCTCGTTCCCGGGCAGGAGGAGTGGCGCGTCGCCGTCGAGACCGTCGTCGCCCCCTTCGCCCGCACCATGCTCGTTCCGGAGCACCTCTACCGCAAGGTGGCGGCCGCCGTCGACGCCCGGCGCCTGCGCGCCCGCCTCGCCTACGAGCGCATGACGCCCGCGCGGCACTCCGCCCCTCCCGTGACCGCCGATGCCCTGGCTCGCCGGATCCGACCCCGGCCCGGCTCCGAGCACGCCGGGTGGCTCGATGCCGAGATCATGCGCCGATTCGACCACTCCTGCGTCGAGGACTCGCGCGACCTGGTCGGTCTGGACCGGGGGGTTACCCGCGCCGGGCAGGTCAAGTCCTCGCGCACCAGTCACCTTAAGGACGACCGCCGGGACCTGACCGACTCGCGCAACTGGACGGTCGGCGTCGATCCCGCCGAGCGCCTCGAGCAGGTGATCTCCGAGGGTCGGCAGGTGTCCGACCGGCTGGAGGCCATCGACGAGGAGCTCGGCTCGCTCAGTCGCGCGCGCACCACCGCCCGGGAGCGCCGCGACGCGTGCCTGCGCATCCTGGAGACCACCTGGGAGGAGGTCGACGTCGACGGCGCCAGGTCGCGCGAGGCCGAGCTGGTCGCGCAGCGCGGGCGCGCGGCGGAGGCGCTGCCGGGTCTGGCCGAGCTCGAGTCGCGCGCCGCGGCCGCCGGTCTGGCCGAGGACAAGGCCAGGGAGGCGGTGCTCCGGCTCGCCGGGGAGGAGCAGGTCCAGCGCTCGCGGCTCGACGACGCCGAGGCCGCGCTGGCCGGAATCGCCCGCCGGCGCCAGGAGCGGGACGAGGACCGGGCGCGCTCCGAGGGCGCGGGCGGCTCCGAGGAGGCCGCTTCCGGTGATGCCCGCGCGGCCGAGGCCGGCTCCCGTTGGCGCTCCCTGGACGAGGCCGAGAGGAAGACCCTCTTCGCCGAGCTGGAGCAGCGGTTCCGCGCGAGGCGCCGTCACGCGGGGCTGGCGGAGGTGGACATCGCCGCCCGCGAGGTCGAGCAGCAGATCGCCTACGACAATCAGCGCGCCTCTCAGGAGGAGAGCCGCGGTCTGGGCGAGGCCCGCGCCATCATGGTGCGCTTCTCCGAGCGCTGGCCCGTTCCGGGCAGCGAGGTGAGGCCGGAGGCGGCCTTCCTCGGCGACTACCTTGACCTGCTGGACCGCCTTCAGACCGATGGCCTGCCCCGTTTCGAGCGCCGCTTCGCCGAGCTCCTCCACAACCAGTCCCGTCAGAACGTCGGCCAGCTCGCCGGAGAGGTGCGGCGCGCCGTCAGCCAGGTCAGGAGCCGCATCGGCCCCGTCAACGACGCCCTGCGCGCCACCGAGTACTCGCCGGGCCATCACCTCCACATCGAGGTGGCGGAGCGGCGACTGCCGGTCGTTCACGACTTCCTGGCGGATCTGGCCACGATCGCCGCCGGCAGCCTCGATCTGGCCGACGAGACGACCGAGGAGGCCGAGGCCCGCTTCGCCGTTCTCAACTCCGTCATGACGCGCCTGGGCTCCACCGATCCCCACGACGAGTCGTGGAAGCGGCAGTGCCTGGACACCCGCCTGCACGTCTCCTTCACCGCCGTCGAGCGCGACGCCTCGGGCGTGGCCGTCGACTACTACGAGGGGGCCGCGGGCCTGTCGGGCGGGCAGCGCCAGAAGCTCGTCGTCTTCTGCCTGGCGGCCGCGCTGCGCTACCAGCTCACCGAGCCCGGGCAGGCGGTTCCCGGGTACGCGCTGGTGGTCCTCGACGAGGCCTTCGACAAGACCGACGCCGAGTTCACCCGGGCCGGCCTGGACGTCTTCCGCGGATTCGGCTTCCAGCTCCTCCTGGCCACGCCCATGAAGATGCTCCAGACCCTGGAGGAGCACGTCGGGGGCGCCGCGATGGTCACCAACTCCCCGGCGGGCGACGACTCCCGGCTGGCCACCGTTGTGTTCGACGGGACCATGCGAGAGGCCGATATGCGCCCGGCGGGACCGGTCACCCGGGCCACGCGGGTCGCCCGGGCCCGGCATGCTGCCGAGGGGACGCCCGACGGCGAGGGCGGTGCCCCCGCCTCCCGCGTCTCCCGTGCCTCTCGCGCGACTCGCGCTTCCCGTGCGGCACGCGCCTCCTCCGATGCCCCCGGTGGCGCTGGAGCCCCCGGTGGTACTGGAGCCCCTGGTGGTGCGGGCGCCCCACCCGGTCAGTGACCTCCGATCTCCTCGGATCTCATCGACGTCCCGCCGGGGGCGCTCGAAGGCGCTGCGGGACCCGCGCCCCCGACGCGATGCGGTGCGCGTCTCGCCCGCGTGCCGGCCTCGTCATGGACGGGGCGGGGCGGCCCTGCGGTGGCGTCCGATCGTCCTGCTACCGATCTCGATCGGTCTCGACTACTGATCGATGCCGGTTCCGGGCCGTCTCCTACGGTCACCATGAACGACGACCAAGTCGAGGCCCCGAAGACCTGCCAAACGATGAGCACCTCGGCCACTATAGGACCATGAGCGCCTCCAAGCCCGTCCCTACCGCACCTGACTCCACCTGGTCCACCGGCCGCGACACCGCTGCCGAGATCCCTGCGGAGGTCCGCGACGCCGTCGATGCCGTCCTGGACGCCTCCGACCTCACCCGCCCCGAGCGCGAGATCCTCACCACCCGGATCGAGCGCTGGTACCCCGACGTCGGCGACGGCCTGGCGACGCTCTACGGCGAGCCCATCGCCACGCGCACCGCCGCCGTCCTGCTCGCCGAGGCCGCCCGCGCCTACGTGGAGCGCGATCCGGAGCTGCGCCACCTCGATCTCGCCCGTACGCTCGACCCCACCTGGATCCAGGATCCCTCGCGCATCGGTTACGCCGGCTACACCGAGCGCTTCGCCGGCGACCTGCGCGGCGTCATAGGGCGCATCCCCTACCTGCGTGAGCTGGGCGTGTCCTACCTCCACCTCATGCCCCTGCTCACCCCGCGTCCCGGGGACTCCGACGGCGGCTACGCCGTGGCCGACTACCGCTCCGTGCGTCCCGACCTGGGCGACATGGACGACCTCGCCGACCTGACCGCGGAACTGCGCCGGGACGGCATCAGCCTGGTGATCGACCTCGTCCTCAACCACGTCGCCGCCGAGCACGAGTGGGCCGAGCGCGCCCGGGCGGGCGAGCAGCGCTACCGCGACTACTTCTTCGTCTACCCCGACCGCACCGAGCCCGACGAGTACGAGAAGACCCTCCCCGAGATCTTCCCCGACTTCGCCCCCGGCAACTTCACCTGGAACGACGAGATGGGCGGGTGGGTCTGGACGACCTTCAACTCCTTCCAGTGGGATCTCAACTGGCGCAACCCCCGCATCATGGAGGAGTTCGTCTCCATCATCATGAACCTGGCCAACCGGGGCGTGGAGGTGCTGCGCCTGGACGCCATCGCCTTCACTATCAAGCGCAAGGGCACCGACTGCCAGGGCCAGCCCGAGGTCCACGCCATCACCGAGGTGCTGCGCGCCATCACCCGCATCGCGACCCCGGCCGTCGACCTCAAGGCCGAGGCGATCGTCGCCCCCACCGAGCTCCTCCAGTACCTCGGCCAGGGCAGGTACACGGGCAAGGTCTCCGACCTCGCCTACCACAACTCCCTCATGGTCCAGATCTGGTCCATGCTCGCCACCCGCAACGTCACGCTCGCCGCCCACGCCCTGGACGCGCTGCCCGTCGAGCCGCCCACCGCCACCTGGATCACCTACATCCGCTGCCACGACGACATCGGCTGGGCCATCGGCGACGCCGACGCCGAGGAGGTCGGGCTCAACGGCTACTGGCACCGCGTCTTCCTGGCCGACTGGTACCGCGGGACCTACCCCATGAGCGACGCCCGCGGCCTGGTCTTCCAGTACAACCCGGTCACCAACGACCGTCGCATCGCCGGTACCGCCGCGAGCCTCATCGGCATCGAGAGCGCCGCCGAGGCGGTCGAGGGCATCGACGAGTCGACGCCGCAGTGGCGGGAGGAGGAGCTGCGCACGTGGCTCGAGGAGCGCTTCAACGCCCTGCGACTGGCCAACGCCATCATCTACGGATGGGGCGGCGTGCCGGTCATCTGGAGCGGTGACGAGCTCGGCCAGTTCAACGACCCGAACTGGGACACCGAACCGGGCCATGAGTCGGACTCGCGATGGGCGGGGCGCCCCGCTCTGGACGAGTCCCGCATGGAGAACAGGCGCGACCGCTCCACCGTCGAGGGACGCGTCTTCTCCGATCTGGCCCACCTGGGGAAGGTACGGGCGGGCCTGCCGCAGCTGAGCGCCGACGTGCGCACGGTGGTGGCCCCGGTCGACGATGAGGGCGTGCTGGTCACGTACCGCGACCATCCGCGCGGCTCCTTCGTGGGCGTGTACAACGTGACTCCCGACTGGAGGAGCGTTCCGGCCTGGCGACTCGCCGAGTACGGGGTGCTGGGCGCCGTCGACGTGCTCACCGGCACGGTTCCCTCCGACTCGACCACGCTCGAGGGCTCCGGCGACGGACAGGTGCCCGTGCCGCCCTACGCCGCCTGGTGGCTGGTGCGCTCGACCGACTGACGGCGGCCCCTCGCCGAGATCGGTTCGGTTCCGCGCCGAGATCGGTCGTGGTGGCGACGCGCTGGCGAGGCCATCCTCATGCGAGCATCGAGCCGGGCTCCGCGCAGGGCCCGCCATACGTCGCCCTCGCGGTCGTACCTGTTGCCTCGCGGTCGTACCCGGCGCCGCGCGGTCGTATGTTAGCGGGGCTCTAAGGTACGACCGCGCGGAAAAGGGTACGACCTCACGAGTCCCACGCGCCTCTGGACGGTGATCTTCACGCGCCGCCTGCGAGCCGTAGGGCACGACCGCGCGGTGGCGTCGCGGCGGCGGGAGGGCGCGGGACGTGATCGGGACTTGGGGCCCGGGCGCCGGGCGTGCATCATGGAGGACGTGACCAGCCGTGGCCTTCCTCCCTCGACGAGCGCCTCCGCGAACGCCTCGGCGGACCTCCTGACCGAGGGCCCCATCAGCTCCACCGACCCCGCCGCGCCCGGCCCGTCCGCCGTCGCCCCGGAGACCGCCCTCGTCTCCACGGCACTGGACTCGGCCACGCCGGCGTCCCTCCTCGCCGGGGCGATCGACGTCGAGCAGGCACCCCGCCCGCTGAGCGTCTTCGACCTCATGCGCATCGGGATCGGCCCCTCCTCCTCGCACACCGTGGGCCCCATGCGGGCCGCCCGGGCCTTCAGTCGCGCACTGGCCGCGGAGGTGGGCTCCTCCCAGCCGGGCGCCCTCGAGCGCGCCTGCGGCTCCGACGTGCCCGACGGCCCCTGGCCCACCCGCCTGACGGTCGAGCTCTACGGCTCGCTCGGCGCCACCGGTCGCGGGCACGCCACCGACCGCGCCGTCGTCATGGGACTGGCCGGGTACGAGCCCGAGACCGTCCCCGCCGTCGTGTGCGAGTCGCTCATGGAGGAGGTCGGGGCCGCCGGGGAGCTGGTCGTCGACGGCATCGGGCCCGTGCCCTTCAGCCCCGGTACCGACATCCACTTCCTGCCCGGCCGGGTCCTGCCCTACCACGTCAACGGGATGACCCTGACCGCCTACTGCGCCGCCGGCTCCGAGATCCTGCGCCGCACCTACTACTCGGTGGGCGGAGGCTTCGTCATGGAGGACGTCGGCGCCCCCGGCTCTCCGTCGATCCAGGCCCTGGCGACCGCCTCCGCCACCGAGGCCCACGCCACCCCCGCTCCCTTCCCCTTCACCACCTCGACCGCGATGCTTCAGATCTGCGAGCGCGAGGCGCTGAGCGTGTCCGGCGTCGTCCTGGCCAACGAGGTCTCCGCGCGACCCCGCGAGGAGGTGCTCGCCTACCTGGACCGCCTGCGCGACACCATGCGCGCCTGCATCGAGGTCGGCATGAGGGCCGAGGGCGTCCTGCCCGGCGGGCTCGGGGTGCGTCGTCGGGCCAGGGCGCTCCACGAGCGGCTGCGCGCCCAGGAGAAGGGCCCGGCGGCCGCCTTCGCCATGGCCGATCCGCTGCGCGGCATGGACTGGGTGAACCTGTTCGCGCTCGCGGTCAACGAGGAGAACGCCGCCGGACGGCGCGTCGTCACGGCCCCGACCAATGGCGCCGCGGGGATCGTGCCCGCCGTCCTGGCCTACTACGAGCGCTTCATCCCCGGGGCCGACGACGACGGGGCCCGCCGCTTCCTGCTCGCCGCGACCGCCGTGGGCGGGCTTATCAAGACCAACGCCTCCATCGCCGGAGCGGAGGTGGGCTGCCAGGGGGAGGTGGGGTCGGCGTCCTCCATGGCGGCCGCCGGCCTGGCGGAGGCGCTCGGCGGGACGCCCGAGCAGGTGGAGAACGCCGCGGAGATCGCCATGGAGCACAACCTGGGGCTGACCTGCGATCCGGTGGGCGGGCTCGTCCAGATCCCCTGCATCGAGCGCAACGCGGTGGCCGCGGTCAAGGCGATCAACGCCGCCCGCATGGCGCTGTGGGGCGAGGGGCGTCACGCCGTCAGCCTCGACACCGTGGTCGAGACCATGCGCCAGACCGGCGAGGACATGCTCGCCAAGTACAAGGAGACCTCCCGCGGGGGCCTTGCCGTCAACGTCGTGGAGTGCTGAGAGTGCTGAGAGTGCTGAGGGGCATGTGCCGGGACCCGGGTCCGGGGGAGGTGCGCGACTGCGGCTGATTATGATCGGGCATGATCGAGTCGGTCTATGCGGTTCTCCTTCATGGTGACCACGTCGGTGTTATCCGACGCCGGGATTCCTTCACCGCCTTCGTCTTCGACCGCGACTATTGGGATCGCTCCGACCGTGAAGTTCTCGGCAGGTGGTTCGAGAGCCATCCGCGCCGACGGCCGCATGCTGTGAATCGGGTGCCCGCCTGGTTCTCGAACCTTCTGCCCGAGGGGCGTCTGCGTGACCTGGTCATTGAGAAACCGGGTGGGAGGACTCGTCGCGAGATCGACTTGCTGGTCTGGGCCGGCCGGGACCTTCCCGGTGCCGTGGAGGTCGTGGCCGACGAGACGGCGAACCGCCCCGGTGGGCCTGTCGGCGGGCCATGCGCGGATGCTCGGTCGGCGGGGCGATCGGCTTCGTTCGAGCGGCGGGGGTTCGCCCTCGCGGGCATGACGATGAAGTTGTCCATGAGTCGTCAGGGCGACCGCCTCGTCGTCCCGGCCCATGGGCAGGACGGGGACTGGATCCTCAAGACTCCCGACCGAGAGTACCCGGGGCTGCCCACCAACGAGTTCGCCATCATGCGGCTCGCGAAGGCGATCGGGATCGACGTGCCCGAGGTGGAGCTCTGGCCCCGGGATGATATCGACGACCTCGGCCCCGGGGTCTGGACGTCGGGGGAGCCCCTCGCCTACGTCGTGCGCCGCTTCGACCGCTCGCCCGGCGGGCGCATCCATATCGAGGACTTCGCCCAGGTGCTCGGACGCTTCGGTGCCGGCGAGGGGAAGTACCGATCCACGGTCGAGACCGTCGCCGCCATCGCCTATCGCGGGCGGGATCGTGCCTCGCTGCGGGAGATGGTGCGTCGGTCGGTTTTCAATCTGCTCGTCGGCAACGGGGACGCCCACCTCAAGAACTGGTCGCTCATCTACCCGGATCGGAGGGTCGCGCGGCTCTCCCCCGCCTACGACCTCGTGTGCACGGCCGCCTACCCCAACCACGCCGATCTGGGGCTGCCCTTCTTCGGTGCGACGCGGCTGTCGGAGATCTCCCGCGGCCACTTCGCACGGCTCCAGGCGGCTCTGAAGGTCGAGGGCGATGATGTCCTTGACGTCGTTGATGAGACGATCGAACGGTTCTCCGAGACCTGGGCAGCTGGTGCCGCCGAACGAGTACCGTCACGGGTGGCCACCTGGATCGAGGAGCACCTTGAACGGATTCGTCGGCAGCTTGCGCAGGAGTAGACGAGTGCGCGATCGGCTCCGGAACCGTCCAGCTGCCGACCTGATGCGGTGACCAGTCGATGCGGTGGACGAGGCGGTGCTCCTCGGTGATGCGGCGGGATCAGTATCCGGCGAGTCGGCCCGTGCCCGGCGCCTTCGGCGGGCCCGGGGGGGCGACGCCCTCAAGATCCGTGTCCTCGGCGTCCTGACGCTCCCGATGCCCGGGGCGCGAGCATCGCCACCGCCTCCCGCGCGTTCCGCGTCCCGCCCGCTTCCTGGCAGGATGCGCCCGTGACCGTGAACCCGCAGCCCGTCCCGCCTCCGACCGGGACCGCGGCTCCTCCCGCCCGACAGTGGTGGAAGGACGCCGTCGTCTACCAGGTCTACCCGCGCTCCTTCGCCGACTCCGACGGCAACGGCGTCGGCGACCTCGCCGGCGTCACCAGCCGCGTCCCCTACCTGGCGGCCCTCGGCGTCGACGCCGTCTGGCTCTCCCCCTTCTACCCCTCCGCCCTGGCCGACGGCGGTTACGACGTCGACGACCACCGCGAAGTCGCCCCCGAGATCGGCACCCTGGAGGACTTCGACCGCATGGTCGCCGCCTTCCACGCCGTCGGCATCAGGGTGATGGTGGACATCGTCCCCAACCACACATCCGACCGCCATCGGTGGTTCCGCGCCGCCCTGGCCGGTGGCCCGGACGCCCCCGAGCGCGCTCTGTACCACATCCGCCCCGGCGCGGGCCCCGGGGGGAGCGAACCGCCCAACGACTGGCGCTCCATGTTCGGCGGCTCCGCCTGGGAGCGCATCGACGACGTCGGCCCGGACGGCGCGCCCCTGACCGGTCCCGGCACGCCCCGGCCCTGGCAGTGGTACCTCCACATCTTCGCCCCCGAGCAGCCCGACCTCAACTGGGACCACCCGGCCGTGCGCGAGGACTTCCTGGACATCCTGCGCTTCTGGTGCGACCGCGGTGTGGACGGGTTCCGCGTCGATGCCGCCCCCGGTATGGCCAAGGACCTGTCCGAGCCCTACCGCCCGGTGGCGGAGATCCCCTGGTGGCCGCTGCCCGACGACGGCTCCCATCCCCTGTTCGACCGCGACGAGGTCCACGACATCTACCGTCAGTGGCGCACCGTGCTCGACTCCTGCAGCCCGCCGCGCTTCGCCGTCGCGGAGGCCGGCGTCGTCGCCTCCCGCCGCCCCGCCTACGCCGCGAGCCTGGGGCAGGCCTTCAACTTCCAGATGCAGGATGCCGACTGGACCGCCCGCTCCGTCGGCTGGGCCATCGACGCCGGGGTCGCGGACGAGGCGGCCTGCGGCTCGACCACCTGGGTCCTCGGCTGCCACGACACCCCTCGCGTGACCAGCCGTTACGGCTTCGACCTCGCCGACGACGTCCCGCCGGGCGATCCCGACCCCGCCTACCCCGCGGGCATCGCTCAGCGGATGGCGCGCCGCTGGATCAGCGCCGACGGCGCCGCCCCCGTGAGCGACCCGATTCGCGGCGAGCGCCGGGCGCGCGCCGCCGCCATGATCGTCATGGCCCTGCCGGGGGCCATGTACCTGTATCAGGGCGATGAGCTCGGTCTGCCCGAGGTCCCCGACATCCCCGAGGACCGCCTCCAGGACCCGATCGCCCATCGCATGCGCGAGGAGGAGAAGGGGCGCGACGGCTGCCGCGTGCCGCTGCCGTGGACGGCGGCCGGCAGCTCCTTCGGCTTCGGGCCCGACGACGGCGCCGAGCCCCACCTGCCTCAGCCGGCGGGCTGGGGGGAGCACGCCGTCGAGGTCGAGGAGGCGGACCCGGACTCGATACTGCACGTGTACCGCGAGGGCCTGCGGCTGCGTCGCGAGGTCTGGGGCGCGGCGGGCTCGGCGGAGGCGGAGCGGCTGCAGTGGGTGCGCCGCGATGAGCGCGTCCTGGCCTTCTCCCGCGGCGGCGTGCAGTGCTGGACGGCCTTCGGCGCCGACGCCCGGCTGCCGGCCGGCGAGGTGCTGCTGGCCTCCGCCCCGCTCGCCGTCGTCGAGCCCGACGGCGACGAGGAGGGGCTCGACGGCGCCGCCGGTGCTGTGAACGTCCTGCCGGCCGACGCCACCGCCTGGATACGCGTCCCCGACTGACTGACGGTCCCATCCTTTCGTCGAGATCGGTCCGGTTCCGGCTCGAGATCGGTCGAGTTCCGCATCGAGATCGGTCCGGTTCCGGTTCGAAATCGGTTCAGTTCCGTGCCGAGATCGGTCCGACGGCGCCGCGCCCGGTCGCTAGAACCACGAATCGGGCATTTCTACACGAAACTGGCATTTCGGGATGAGTCGGACGCCGCCCAACTCGCACAGGAATGCCCGCCTCGACGAGCAGGCGGGCAACCCGGGTCCAGTACCCGGCAGGACTCCGAACCACCGGAGCCCCACGTGGTCGTACTCTTCCTCGCGCGGTCGTACGTGAGTCCGCATGGTCGTATTCTGAGTAGGCCCTAAGGTACGACACCGCGGTGAGAAAAGAGGCACGACCGTCCGCGGTATGGAGCATCGGATGCGCGCTCTGGCGCTGTCTCCGGGCCTGGTGCTCGTTGTGCGAGTTGCGGTGCATGAGTGGCAATGCGGTGTGGCCCGGGGCTGTTCCGGAGGTGTGTTTTGACGAGTCCGTGGACGCCGAACTGCTCCCGCAGGCGGAGTGTTGCCGTGGTTGCTCGCCACGAGTCGGAGCGCGGGCGACGCTGCGTCCCGTAAACGTGCAGTGCCGTCATGCTTCTGGGCCGCCCCTGTGCGGGCACCCACCGAGATGGTCCAGGAGATCCAGATGGTCCTCAAGAACGCCGACGTGGCAACGGCGGAGTCTCCGTCTACGACCGCCGCACTGGAATGGCTCGGACTGGAGCGCGGCGACCGATCTCGATGCGGAACTGAACCGATCTCGGCACGGAATACGACCGATCTCGGCGAAAGGGGCCCGGACCGCTCAGCCGTCGGCGCCACCGGGGCCTCCTCGGCCCGGGTCCCCCTGGCCGCCCGGACCCCCCTGTCCGCCCTGGCCCCCGGGACCGCCTTCCGGACCTCCGGGGCCACCGCCCATGCCGGCGCTCAGGGCCGAGGCCGTCGCGGTCGTCGAGCCGCCGGACGTTGTCGAGACCGTGTAGTCGGCGCCCTCGCTCAGCCCCAGCACCGTCACCGCGTCGGCGGAGAGCGTGCTGGTGAGCGTCCAGGTCGTGCCGTCCGCGCCCGTGACGGTGATCGTGTCGCCCTTGGCCACCGCCAGCGGGACGGACACGCCCACCAGCGTCGTCTCGCCGTTGGCGTCCACCGATCCGTCCATCGATCCCGCCGCGCCGCCCACGATGACCTCGCCGCCGGTGACATGGGCCGATCCGTTGGAGTCGATCCCGTCCGAGCTCGAGTAGTCGATCTGCACCCGGCCACCCGAGATCGTGATCGCCGAGCCGTCGTCGGACTCGGAGTCGGCGTTCTCGTAGCCCTCGATCGTGTGATCGCCGTTGGAGGCGTTGATGCCGTCGTCGCCCGATGAGACGTCGAGGCTTCCCCCGTTCACGTTGACGAAGGCGGCCTGCAGCCCCTCGTCGGCGGCGTCGATGGTGACGCCGCCCGAGTCCTGGGAGTAGGCCACGCCGGCGTTGATCCCCTTGGGGGAGGAGGCGATGTCCTCGGAGCGGGTCTCGGTCGATTGGGCCGATTGGCCCGACCTGCCCTGCTCCGGCGCCGCCCGGCCGGGGCCGGCCTGCGCGCCCTGGCCGCCCGGGCCCTGCTCCGAGACGGTGGCGTCGGCCTGCCCGCCGCCGGCGGTGACCGACAGCGTCGTGCCGTCCACCGTGACGTCGGTGGTCGCGGACACGCCGTCGTCCCCGGAGGTGAGGGTCACCGCGGCGGCCCCGAGCGCGACGAAGCTCTTGGTCTCGTCATCGTCCTCGGAGGACTTCAGCCCGTCTCCGCCCGCGGTCACCGTCAGTCTCCCCGAGGAGACGAGCAGGTAGTCCTTGCCGCGCACGCCGTCGTCGGCGGCGTTGACCGTGATCGTCGGGTTCCCCGTGATGACGAGGCCGTTCTTCGAAGAGATGCCGTCGTCGTACGAGCCGGTCACGTCCAGGGAGCCGGCGCCCGTGATGGTGAGCGTGTCCGAGGAGTACAGGGCGGCGGTGGCGGCGTCCTCGCCGGTGTCGGCGTAGGTCGGGCCGTCGGCCAGCGTGTTCGTCGTGCCCTCCGCCAGGACCAGCACGGCGCTCCCGGCGTCCTGGATGTCGATCGCGGGGCCGTCGGCATTGGTGATCGACGTGCCGGCCAGAACGAGGCGCACCTCGGCGTCGTCGGCCGCCACGACCACCTGGCCGTCGTCGAGGGCGCCGGTGACGACATAGGTACCGGCTCCCGTGATGGTGACGGTCGTGCCGTTGACGCTGACGTTGCCGGTGTCGGTCCCCGAGACCTCGACGGACCCGCTCGAGGCCGTGATGGTCGTGGCTGCGGAGGCGTCGTAGGCACCGGCGTTGTCGGTGCTGGTGGCGGCCGAGGCGGCGTCGGAGGTGTCCGCGTTCGCGGCCAGGATGTCGGCCGCGGACGCCCCGGTGGACGCTTTCCTGGTGCTCGCGCTGATCGTCGTCCCGGAACCGGAGGATGAGTCCGGTCCGGTCGTCGTCGAGATGGTCCCGCAGGCCGTGACGAGCGCGATCGCGGCCAGGGCGGCGAGCGCGCCGCCGGTGCGATGCGCCCGGCGGCCGCGCGGGAGCGCGTTCGCGCGACGCCCGGCGCGGCGGGCGGGGAGGTGCTTCAGTGGGTTCAGCATGCGTGTCTCCTGGTGCCGGTCATCCGGCGGCCGGCGCTCGGCCGTCCCGGAATCGGTCGTGATGGGTTGTGAGGTCGGTGGTGACCCGTGCGAGCGGGCCCGGTCCGCGCGAGTGGCGCTCGGCTCCGGCTCGGGCTCGACGTGCGCCTGCGGTCGCGGGGCGGCTCCTGCGGGGCGGTCTCAGGCCGCGCGGGCGGCGCCGGCCAGCTCGCGGGTGAGGAGCCGGTGCCACTTGTTGGCGGGCAGCTCCGGGTGGAGCGCCGCCATTCCGGTGGCGTACTTCGAGATCCGCGAGGGCCGGTGGCCGGCGGCCCACAGGTATCGGTCCGTGGGCGAGTGCCGGGCCGGATTCTTCGTCTCGACGACGGCGAACGGTCCGGCGGCCCGCGATGCGCCGCGCCCGACGACGGTCGGGCGGGTCCTGCCCGCGCCGGTCGTCGAGGAGGGGCCGCTCGATGCGCCCGAACGGGGTGCGAGCGCGGTCCACGCCAGGTCGGTGTCGATGGTGGCGCGGGCGTCGTCGTCGGGCAGGTGCAGTGTGGTGCGGCGGTAGGTCGTCGCCATGACCGGTCGGAGGCTCTGCGCGGTGCGGCGCGCCTCCTGCGCGGATCCGGTCAGCGGCGCAAGGCACTCGACGACGAAGTCGATGCCCTCCTCCGTCAGACGATCGGCGTCCGCGGCCCGGTAGTCCAGGCGCTGCTTGATCGTGGCGCCTCGCGGTCCCCGGGTCTTGACCTCCAGGAGGGTCAGCCCCGAATCGAGGTAGGAGCGGGTGCGGATCTTGAAACGGTGTCGGCGCTTCCGGGCGGCCTGGAGGTAGGAGTCGAGTCCGGGGGTGTCGAAATAGGTCGAGGCGTAGGAGAAGGAGCGGCGGCCGTCGATGTCGAGGACGAGCGCGCGTCCGGTCAGCGCATCGACGACGTTCTGCGCGGCACTGGACGCGACGAGGTACTTGCGGTCGACTCGCGTGAGCAGACTGGCTGCGCTGTTGAGATCCTCCAGGGTCGTGGAGAAGAGGTGGCCGGTGTCGAGAGGGCGAGTCGTCGATGCGGCGGTGAGCACGGGACGCTCCTGTTCTGTCGGTTCCTGTTGGTGGCGGGTGGGACGATGCGGTCCGCCCGCGGTGGAGGGGCCTTCCGACGTCGAGCCGGCGCGGGGCCGGACGGGACGCGGGCGGTCGAGGGCGTGCTGCGCGGCGTCGGGTCGGGCCGGCGCGGGGCCGGGCAGGACCGATGCAGGACCGACGCGTCAGCGGATCGCCATGGGTGCCGCCGCGGCGCTCCGGGGCTCGCGCTGCGGGCGGTGGGAGGGCGGCTCCTGCATGATCGGGTTCCAGGCGTCCGCGGGGGAGAGGGCGGCCGGCAGTTCCGCTGCGCCGTCAGGGCTCTCCGGGCTCCGCGCACTCGTGAGGGCGGGCGCGTCGGTCTCCTCCTGGGGCAGGGGACGGTGGAGCCGGTAGCGGACGTCGACGAGGGTGGTGTCGTTGACCAGGTCGAGGCGCTGGACGTCGATGGAGCTGATCCGGGCGCCGAGCAGACGGGCGAGGTGCTCGGTCAGGGCGGTCTCATCGGCGATCGCGTGGTCGACCATGACCACCTGGTGCCGGTTGCGGCGCAGCAGGGAGGGGTGGTCGCCGATCCACAGGGAGACGACGACGAGGGCCATGAGCAGCGCCGTCGTCGCGAGGGAGGCGCCGATCCCGCCGAGCAGGCCGAGGGCGAGGGCTGCGAAGAAGTAGGCGACCTCGTGCTGGGCGAGCTCGGTGGAGCGCAGGCGGATGA
>ERZ772967.706-NODE-706-length-25376-cov-3.841831_pt1 | contig 25376 bp, 21 predicted proteins | sample MGYA00511677_ERZ772967 | MGnify/ENA primary metagenome ERZ772967 (study PRJEB29015, sample SAMEA2737931) | human oral metagenome | biome: human oral; feature: human-associated habitat; material: dental | place: China | collected 2146 ...
TACCCATAAAAAATCTGCACCTCAATTGTTGGTGGTTGAGTCCAACTTTTGGGGGCAGATCATTTTTAATCGCACTTTTGTTCATGACTATTAATAATATAAGTGTTTAGGGTTTGCTTTTTTTCCCCGATAACTTATACTACTTTAACAGAGATTTTTCTACCCAACCATCATGCATTAAAATTAGCTTGTATTTGCCTTGTCTAGTTCTTTTAAAGTCTTCAATCTCATTTATCCAATCCGGCACATTAGTCACTTGATAAGTCGCAACAATATCCACGGACGTTTCACCATCAAATTGATCAACTAAGGGCTCCGATACCTGAAGAAGATCGCCTAACTCTCTTTTCCCCATACAGATTAGCTTATTATCCTTAGATATATCGAATTCCTTCTTAGCTTTATCGGTGTAATTATAGCCGTATGTAGAATATTCATCACCGGCTTTTGAATATTTAACTTCCAGAACGCCTCTTTTAACCCACGTGTTTAAAATTTCAAGTGATCTATTTCCTGGAACCCATGACGTATTAAGACTATAAACTATATCATAATCGTAGCTTGCACTACGACCAACATAAACATTGTTTATTATATTAATACAAGTGCCAACTTGGGTATCTAACATCTTTTGTAACGCTACTTTATAATTTTCTACTGTTGGGGCTTTAGGGTCATTAAAACAAGCCATCAGCATTAATGATACTAATGGTATTAGCCCCCATTTAATCAATTTCATCATTTCTATCCCTTGTTAAAATAAATTTGTAGATCTATCGGTTTGAGTACGATAAGGACGATATGAGCTTGATGCCTCATCTAATTTCTGTTCTTCAAGTTCAAGTGCGCGTAAGTTAATTTCTTGTTGATTTAGATACTTAACTAATTTAATTTTTAAACTTAAAAATTGATAACGTAATTCTTGGTTTTCTGATTTATCAATTTGTTTATCGAGTTGTTCTAACAATGTTATTTCATATTGAGTAAGTCGGGACATAACAGCACCTTTTTTAATAAAATTAACAGGAGGGTTTGTTTGGTATGTCAATACCAAACAAACAAAGTATACTTTGTTTAAAAAGGTTATTTTTTTATACTTTCTGTATATCCCATATTAGCTTAATACTTTATAAATCAATGCAATATGAAAATTCATATTACATTTTTATTTCTCGGAACTTAACGTGCGGTCAGTTATAATGAAATTTACAACACAAAACAAGGAAAAATAATGACTCCATGGATTTTACTTTCTATTTCAATTGGTTTGGAAATTATTGCGACAAACTTATTAAAAGTAAGCGATGGTTTCACAAGATTAATACCTACCGTTTTTGCGCTGGTGCTGTACGGCTTTTCTTTTTACTGCGTTTCCATCGTTTTTCGTACACTTTCCGTCGGTTTGGTTTATGCTATTTGGTCGGGTGTCGGCATCGTATTAACGGCAATTGTTGCTTATTTCCTATTTGATCAAAAAATTGATGGTCCAGGGCTTCTCGGCATTGTATTAATTATTGCCGGTGTGTTGGTTATTAATTTATTTTCCAAAACATCACATTGAAATATAACGAGTTGCGACACAAAAATAATTCATTCGTTATTCAATATCGATGCTGAACATCATATACTTAAAAAAACCGAATTCCATTGTAAAAAAGCATGATTTGCGGTGAATTTATCGGTAAACTACGGCAATCTGATTTGGGAAATTTCTTGTTTAACCGGGTGATGAAAAAAATTCTTCGAAAAACAACCGCACTTTTTTTGGGTTTCTATTGCTGTTTTGCTTTGGCTGCGCAAACGGTTGATATTGAAATTCAGGGGATTCGGGGGTATCGCGCGATTCAAAATACGCGTTTGAATGTCGAATTAATCGATAAAGAGGAAATGGACGGCTCCGAGCGCTATCAGGCGTTGGTGAGAAAAGCGGTGGATCGTGGCTTGCGTGTTTTCGGTTATTACGAATCGTCGGTCAGTTTTGAATTAAAACCGCGCGCCGGCGCGCTTCCGCTGCTTATCGCTCATGTTAAACCCGGCGAACCGACTAAAATCGCGGGGACAGAAATCGCTATTGAAGGCGCCGCCCGCGAGGATGACGCGTTTTCTTTCTTACGGAATCAATTGCCTAAACAAGGCGAACTGGTTGAGCATCAAAAGTATGATGACTATAAAAATGCGCTTGCCAAATTAGCCCTCAGTCGTGGCTATTTTGACGGTGAATTTCAAGTCGCACGATTGGAAATCAGCCCGCAAACACACGAGGCTTGGTGGCGTATCTTATTTGACAGTGGACAGCGTTATCACTATGGTCATATTTCTTTCAGTCATGCACAAATTCGTTCGGATTATTTGCATAATATGCTTAATATTCACGAAGGAGAACCTTATTCCATCGCGGATTTATCCGAATTGACCAATGATTTTTCTTCAACCAACTGGTTTAGTTCCGTTTTGTTGCAGCCTCAGGTCAATGCGGAGAACAAAACGGTCGATGTCGATCTGCTTCTTTATCCGCGCAAAAAAAATGCCATGGAATTGGGCGTCGGTTTTGCCACCGACACTGGGCCGCATCTACAAATCGGATGGCGAAAACCCTGGATAAACAGTCGCGGTCACAGTTTCAGAACGAATATGTATCTGTCCGGCCCGAAACAAACCATTGAAGCGACATATAAAATGCCATTATTGAAAAATCCGCTGAATTATTACTATGAATTTTCCGGCGGATGGGAAAGCGAGGACGATAACGACACGAAAACCAGCGCATTAACCTTTGCCGCATTACGTTATTGGAATAATCGTCAAGGCTGGCAATATTTCGGCGGTTTGCGCATTCGTTATGATCGTTTCACACAGGCGGATGTCACCGACCATACTTTATTGGTTTATCCTACCGTCGGTCTAACTCGTTCCCGTTTGCGTGGCGGCCTCTTTCCGATTTGGGGAGATACGCAGAAAATCACGGTTGATTTAGGTCGAAAATTCTGGGCGTCGGATGTCGACTTCTTTAAAATTCAGGCCTCTACCGCTTGGATTCGGACTTTTCGTGATAATCATCGAATTGTTACCCGCGCCGAACTTGGCTATTTAAACACAAAAGATATTAATAAAATTCCACCGGCATTACGCTTTTTTGCAGGCGGTGACCGAAGTGTGCGCGGTTATGGCTATAAAAAAATCTCACCGAAAAATCATGAAGGAAAATTAATCGGCGCTTCGCGTTTAGCGGCGGCTTCATTGGAATATCAGTATCAGGTTTATCCGAATTGGTGGGCGGCAACCTTTGTTGACGCCGGTTTAGCAGCAAATTCTTTTAGCCGACGGGAAATTCGCTACGGCAGCGGCGTCGGTGTTCGCTGGGCATCGCCGGTCGGCGCAATAAAATTTGATATTGCCACGCCGATTCATGATCCGGATAACAGCAAAAATATCCAGTTTTATATTGGGTTAGGCGCAGAAATTTAGGGGAATGTCATGAAATCACAGAACGAAAATCAAGCGAGCGAAACCCCGTCAATGCGCTCCCAAACCAGTGTGAAGAAACGTCTTTTTAGAAAGTTATGTTGCGTTGGAAGTGCGGTCGTTTTTTGCCTTATTTTAAGTTTAGCGGGCAGTTTATCTTTTCCGGCCGGTCAGCGCGGCTTAATTCGTCTTATTGATCAATTTTCATCCGGGCTTCAAATCGGACAAATTAACGGCGGTTTACAGGACGGGCTTGAGTTAAAAGATGTGGCATATCAAGCCGACGGTCTTGCCGTTAATGTGGCGAAAACGCGTTTACAGATAAATTTGGCATGTTTATGGAATGCCGAAATTTGCGTTAATGACCTCACGCTCGAACAACCCGATATTACCTTAATTACTGCTTCATTAATGCCGTCGAGCGCAGATAAACGTCCAAATAATGCCCCGATGCAACGCATCGCCTTGCCTTTCGGGTTGGATGTGCAAAATATTACGCTACGCGATTTCGCTTTGAAAATTGACGAAACCCAATTTACGTTGAAAACCCTTCAAAGTGCGGTCAGTTTAAACAATGAATCGGGATTAACATTGGCGCCAACGCTGCTGGAAGAAGGCGTTGTGACGGTTCAACAAATAACGGAGATTGAACCGACGAAAGCGCCGGCGCCTGTAGATTGGGATGAACTTGAGCGACAATTAACGCCGCCGTTATTGAATCTTGAGGGTGTTCAATTGCCTTTTGCGCTTCATCTTCAATCAATTGAAGGGAAAAACTGGCAATATCGACAAATTGATCGTGCAGGTGCCGAAGTACAACAAATTAGCATGCCGACCGCGCTGGTAAGCGCCGATATGGATGACCGCCGGATTCAATTGCAGCAATTGGCGTTGAACAGCTCCGTTTTGAATTTAAAGGCGCAGGGCGTCGTACATCTAAACGACGACTTTCCATTAGATATTCAACTTAATGCGAATATTAATGAAATAAAATCTGCCGATAAAACCTTATTTCCTTCCACGCAAATTCATTTTAAGGCGAGTGGGGCGCTAAAAAATACCACATTGTTGACGCTGAATACTCAGGGCGGATTGGCCGCTCAGCTTGTCGGAAAAGTGGAATTAAACCGTGAGAAAACGCCTTTTAATTTACAATTGGCTGTCTCGCAAGGTGAATTTTCCTTTGCCGAAGGAACGACACCGTTAAAAATAGCCGGTCTTAATGCTCAATTGACGGGAACTTTGCCGGATTATCAGTTGAATTTAAACGGCAATGTGGAGGGGCTTAATCATATTCCTAAAACCAAAATCAACGTTGTCGGACGAGGAAAGCTGTACGAAATTTCGGCAGAACAGGCTAAATTGAGCGCCCTAAATGGATTCATCGAATTAACCGGTTTTATCCGTTGGAAAGACGGTTTGCAATGGCAAAGTGAAGCGACGCTAAACAACATGAATATTCGGCCTTATCTCCCCGAAATGCCCGCTATCCTGTCCGGAACGCTGCATTCGCAAGGTTTGATTAATGAAACGGCAGAAGAGATTAATATTCCGCAGTTGGCGTTAAACGGTACATTGTCTCAACGACCGTTTAGTCTGAACGGTAGCTTCTTTTTAAATCATGGGCAGCTAAATATTCCGGCGTTAACACTAACTTACGGCGAAAATAAAGCAAGCGCGCAAGGTCGGCTAGGCGATCACTCAAATTTTAAATTCGACATTAATGCGCCGCACTTAACCGGATTATGGGACGATTTATCGGGCGCACTCAGTGGCGCGGGTAACATTTCCGGCCCAATGACAACGCCACTTATTCGGTTAGAACTGTTTTCGCCTAAATTGCATTTTCACACTTTAAATCTCAATAATGCTTCGGCGAAGGGAGATATTGACGCGCAAAATTTGCTCGCCGGCGATATTTCCTTTAGCGTCGAACGACTTCAATACGGCGAAGATGTCGCCCTTTCCGATTTGAAAATAAAGGCATTCGGGAACGAAACAAATCACCAACTCACCTTACAATCGCGGGGAACACCGGTTGCACCTAATTTTAAAATCTCCGGCAAATTTGACCGCACTTTGATGCAATGGCAAGGCAGTATTAACGACGTTCACATTGCGTCCTTACTCGGTGAATTTAAAACGAACCAACCTCTTATGGCGAATTATGACGACACGCAAACGCTTGCGACAATTAATGCTCATTGTTGGCAAAATAACGATATTGACGTTTGTTTTCCGCAACGCTTTAAAGTCGGTTTAAACGGCGAAATCCCGTTTGAAATTAAGAAAATTGATTTAGCGCTTGTTAATAAACTGATTGAACGGGAAACTTTGCAGGGGCGGTTGCAAAGCGTGGGGAAAGTCGCTTGGTTTACGGATAAGCCATTGCAGCTTAGTATGGATGTGCAAGGGGCAAATCTTGGCGTCACACACAAGTTGGATTACCGTACGTTTGCCCTAACGATTCCCACGTTATCTTTAAATGCGGAAGTGCAAAATAATAATTTAGCGCTAAAATCGGATTTACATATTCAAAATCAAGGGCGGATTAATGCCGATATTAATGTCAAAGATTTGGCCAAAACGCGCTTATTAAACGGAAATCTGTCTATCGCCGGCTTGAATTTATCGTTAATAAATCAATTATTGGCTTATGACGAAGCCGTCAACGGCAATATCGAATCGGCGCTGACATTCGGCGGGAGTCTGGAGAAGCCGACGTTAAGCGGTCGTTTTGAAATCAATCATCTTCGTTCTAAATTGAGAAGTGCGCCGGCTGAAATTACGAATGGCAACATTGATGTTCGATTTTCCGGTACCACTTCCACATTACACGGAAATATTGAAACGACGGATAGTCAGTTACATTTGGAAGGGCGTGCGAATTGGACTAATTTAGCCGATTGGACGACGGAAGTGCGGGCGGAAGCGAATCAGTTTCATCTTGACATTCCGAACGTAGCGAAACTAAAAATCAGTCCGAATGTGACCGTGAAAGCAACACCGAAACAGATGGAATTGTTCGGTAACGTGGAGATTCCTTGGGCGCGTATTGCGATTGAATCCTTACCAGATAGCGCGGAGCCGGTCAGTGAAGACGAAGTGATTTTAAACGGACCAAATAAAAGTAAAGAAGAATTAATTAATCGTCGATTTGCCGCCGCAACAAAATCGGGCGTGCCGATTAATGCGGATTTAAAAATCAATATCGGGGAAGATGTGTCCTTAGATGCTTATGGTTTGAAAACCTACTTAAACGGTTTATTGGCGATTAAACAAGATAAGGGAAGCCTCGGCTTATTCGGCCAAATTAATTTGGAAAAAGGCCGTTATGCTTCTTTCGGCCAGGATTTACTTATCCGAAAAGGGCAAATCAGTTTTTCCGGCTTGCCTTCTCAGCCAATGTTAAATATTACCGCCGTTCGCAATCCACAAGCGATGGAAGATAGTAAAGTTACCGCCGGCATAAAAGTGCTCGGTATTGCCGATAGCCCGGATGTCAAAGTATTTACTGAGCCGGCGATGCCGCAAGATCAGGCACTTTCTTATTTGTTAACCGGACGCTCGTTAGAAAACAGTGGCGAAGCGGGTTCCAGCGGATCGATTGGCGCCGCCTTATTAGGCCTCGGGTTATCCAAAAGCGGTAAATTAGTCGGCGGTATCGGCGAAGCGTTCGGTATTCAGGATTTAAATTTAGGTACTGCGGGGGTGGGGGAAAGCTCCAAAGTTGTGGTCAGCGGCAATATTACCAACCGCCTACAAGTCAAATACGGTGTCGGCCTATTCGATGGATTAGCGGAAATCACCCTGCGTTATCGTTTAATGCCACGACTTTACTTTCAATCCATTTCGGGAACGAATCAGGTTTTCGATCTTCTATACAGATTTGAATTTTAGGAATAAACATAATGACGGAACATCTCCCGACTACGACTTCTCACCAATCTTATCGGCCGCCGCGAGAAATTGCGGCCATTGATCTCGGCTCCAACAGTTTTCATATGATTATCGCCCGAATTGTCAACGACTCGATTCAAATCTTATCTCGTCTAAAACAAAAGGTTCAACTGGCAGAGGGGCTAGACGAACAGGGCGTGTTAAATCAGGCGGCAATTCAACGCGGTGTCAATTGTCTGGCGTTATTTGCCAAACGATTGCGGGGCTTTGCGCCGGAAAATGTCAATGTGGTCGGCACTTATACGTTACGCCGTGCGATCAATCACGACGAATTTTTACGTCAAGCGAAAAGCGTTTTCCCTTATCCGATTCATATCATTAGCGGGCAAACGGAAGCCAAAACGATTTATGCCGGCGTCAGTCATACCCAGCCGGAAAAAGGAAGAAAACTGGTTGTTGATATTGGCGGCGGCTCGACCGAAATGATTATCGGTGATGATTTTACGCCGATTATTGCAGAAAGTCGCCACATGGGATGTGTAAGTTTTGCCAAAAAATTCTTTCCGAAGGGCGAAATTTCGCCTGAACATTTCCAATCCGCTTATCAAAGTGCGGTCGAAAAAATCGAAGATTTAAGCGCCGAATATCGACATCTCGGCTGGCAATCCGTCTTAGGCTCTTCCGGCACAATCAAAACGGTTCATCAAGTCATTGCCTCAACGCTTGATCCGACCGGCATTATCACTGCCGAAAGACTTCATACGCTTATTGAGCAAACGTTACAAGTTCGCCATTTCAGCGAATTGAACATTATCGGATTAAATCCGCAACGCACGGATGTTTTTGTGCCGGGTCTGGCTATTTTAAATGCGATTTTTGCCGTGTTTAATATTGACCGAATGCGTTATTCGGACGGCGCGTTAAGAGAAGGAATGATTTACGGGCTTGAAAAAGATTTCCAAGTTGCGGATATTCGTGCCCGTACGGCTGCGGGACTGGCCAAACAATTTAACCTCGATGAGGCACAGGCCGAACGTGTTGCTCAGACCGCCGAGCGTTTAGCCCGACAATACCTCGCCCAATGCAATTCGGCAACCGCGGCCGAAATAGGTGAAATTTTGCTTTGGGCGGCACGTTGGTATGAAGTCGGGATTGTCATTAATCACAAAAATTTACAAAAACACTCGGCCTATATTTTACAAAATATTGAATTACCCGGTTTTGATCGCGAACAACAATGTCTGTTGGCTTTATTGGTGCGTTACCATCAAGGCGGTTTTAAACAAAGCGAATTACCTAAATTTGCCCGTTATCCGAAACAGGAGGTGATTGCTTTTATTCGCCTCTTGCGTTTAGCGGTCATTGTGAATAGTGCCCGTCAAGCTACGCAACCCGCTGCACAAATGACGTTGCAGATTGGCGGTAACGAGATGAGTGATTGGACGATTAAGTTTACGCCGAATGATCTTAATCAAAACCCGTTGATTCAAAATGAATTGTTCGAAGAAAGCCAGTTATTAAGCTCGCTTAACTTAGGTCTAAATTTTAATTCGTCAAATGAGTCGATAGGAATTTATCATGTTAAATAATACGATGATTGAACAATATGCCGCCTTGATTTTCGATATGGACGGTACGCTTATTGATACCATGCCTGCGCATGCCGAAGCGTGGGAATTGGTGGGAAAACATTTCGGTTATTCGTTTGATAGTCAAATTATGTACCGACTGGGCGGTGCACCGCTTAAAACTGTTGCAAGCGCGATTATGGAGGCGGCCGATATGCCGCTAACTCGATTGCCCGAAGTTATGCGAATCAAACGGGAAATCTCCTATACGCTGATTCCGCAAAAAGCGACGTTATTGCCGACTTTTGACATTGTAAAACATTATTATCAAAAAAAATCGATGGCGATTGGTTCAGGCTCCCATCGAAATATGATCGATTTACTGGTAAAGCATCTTCAAATCGGCGATTATTTTAACGGTATTATTAGCGCAGACGATGTGGAACACCATAAACCGCATCCCGAAACCTTTTTGCGTTGCGCCGCGCTTTGTTGCGCCAAGCCGGCACAAAGTCTTGTTTTCGAAGATGCCGATCTCGGCGTTGAAGCGGGATTAAATGCGGGTATGGATGTCTTTGACGTCCGAACCGGACAAATAATAAAAGCCGGCACCATCAAAGCGTAAAATATGTGGGATTGGTTAAATTGGGATTGGTGGCAGCAAAATGCGCTCATTGTGATGTTTTTTAGCGCTTTTTTAAGCGCTACCGTTCTGCCGGGAAATTCCGAGATTATTTTTCTTTCGCTGGCGACGCCGAGATTATTGCTACAGAGTGATTTAAGTGCGGACATTTTTGCGCTTGTTTTAACGGCGACAATCGGCAATAGTCTGGGCAGCTTAACCACTTATTGCTTAGGTCGATGGCTACCGGCAATCTCTTCTAAAAACGACCGCACTTTATGGGTTTTGCGGCAATGCCGCCGTTATGGCGCACTGACATTATTATTCGGTTGGTTACCTGTCATAGGCGATCTTATTTGCGCTGCAGCAGGTTGGCTACGTTTAAGTTGGTGGAAAAGCGTCTTATTTATCACCCTAGGTAAACTGATCCGCTATCTTTTATTACTCTTTCTTAATACAGCCGTCCTATTGTAAAATATTCATAAAAAAAGCCCCTTAAAGAGTAAGGGGCAAATAACCTAAGGAACCAATTTTATTAAAACAACTGCATGTTGCTTGTACACTAAGACCGGCAGCAACTCAAAAAGTTCAACATAACTTGAAAAATTTTTAAAAATTTCATTTTAAGGGAAATATTATGCCACTATTAGACAGTTTTAAAGTTGATCACACCAAAATGAAAGCGCCGGCAGTTCGTGTGGCAAAAACCATGCAAACACCGAAAGGCGATATTATCACGGTCTTTGATCTTCGTTTTTGCCTTCCGAATAAAGAAATTCTCCCGTCGAAGGGAATTCATACATTGGAACATCTTTTTGCCGGCTTTATGCGTGAGCATCTAAACAGCGATCATATTGAAATTATTGATATTTCCCCAATGGGTTGTCGCACCGGCTTTTATATGTCGCTTATCGGCACGCCGGATGAAAAACAGGTTGCCGACGCTTGGCTGGCGTCCATGCGGGATATTTTAACGGTAAAAACGCAGGCGGAAATCCCTGAATTAAATATTTATCAATGCGGCACCTACACCGAACATTCCCTTGCCGAAGCGCACGAAATCGCTCATCATGTGATTACGCGCGGCGTAGGGGTTAACGATAATGCGGATTTGGCACTTGACGAATCATTATTAAAGAAGGACTGATTATGACAATTTTAGGTACGGCACTACGACCGAACGCCACCAAAGTAATGATGCTCGGCGCGGGCGAATTAGGTAAAGAAGTGATTATTGAATTACAGCGTTTAGGCGTTGAAGTTATTGCCGTGGATCGCTATGAAAATGCACCGGGTCAGCAAGTCGCGCACCGCGCTTACACCATCTCAATGTTGGACGGCGCCGCATTGCGTAAAATTATAGAAGCGGAACGGCCCGATTACATCGTACCTGAAGTAGAAGCCATCGCCACCGATACGCTGATAGAATTGGAGCAAGAAGGTTTTACCGTTATACCGACAGCCAAAGCGACTAAACTGACAATGAACCGTGAGGGCATCCGTCGTCTTGCGTCGGAACAACTTGGATTGCCGACATCGCCTTATCAATTTGTCGACAATGTTGATGATTTTCAAAGTGCGGTCGAAAAAATCGGCATTCCTTGCGTCGTGAAGCCGATTATGTCGTCATCCGGTCACGGCCAAAGTATTTTAAAATCAAAAGACGAAATTCAACGCGCGTGGGATTATGCTCAAGAAGGCGGTCGCGCAGGCGGCGGACGCGTAATCGTTGAAGGATTTATCAAATTCGATTATGAAATCACGCTGCTTACCGTACGCCATATTAATGGCACCACCTTTTTATCCCCTATCGGCCACAGACAAGAACAGGGCGATTATCGGGAATCCTGGCAGCCACAAACCATGTCGGAAGCCGCATTAAAAAAAGCACAAAATATCGCGGCTAAAATTACCGACGCACTGGGCGGACGTGGCATTTTCGGCGTGGAAATGTTCGTCGCAGGGGATGAAGTCATTTTCAATGAAGTTTCACCACGCCCGCATGATACCGGCATGGTGACGCTCATTTCACAGGAGCTTTCAGAATTTGCATTACACGCCCGCGCCATTTTGGGATTACCGGTACCGGAAATCACTCTTATTAGTCCGGCCGCCTCAAAAGCCATCGTTGCGGAAGGGCAGTCCGATAATGTTCGATTCGGCAATTTAGAGAACGTTCTGGCCGAATCAAATACCGACCTTCGTTTGTTCGGCAAAGGGGAAGTCAGCGGACATCGACGCTTGGGCGTCTTGTTAGCGCGCGACATTTCAGTGGAAAAGGCATTGGAAAAAGTCAAAAAGGCTTACGACCAATTGGAGATTATTCTCTAAACTTCGGTAAAAATGACCGCACTTGAAGTAAAGTGCGGTCATCATTCAATTGATTTCAACCAATAAATATGAACAATTATCATACGCACAATTTTGTCATCAGTATTCCCACGGCAGAAAAACGTAGAAATCATCTTAGCCGACAATTCCAATCGCATCACATTCCTTTCCGGTTTTTTGACGCCTTCACGCCTTCCGAACGGCTAACGCATTATTTACAACAACATTTACCCCATGTTCTGAATAGTCCCGCACTGACCATGGGCGAAAAAGGCTGTCTCGCCGGCCACTTTGCATTATGGAAGAAATGTATTGATGAAAATTTGTCTTACATCACGTTATTTGAAGATGATATTTTGTTAGGTCAACAGGCGGCTCACTTTCTCTCTCAAGATGCTTGGTTAAAAGAGCGGTTTGATTTTAATGAGAAATTTATTCTACGCTTAGAAACGTTTCTTATGCCCGTTGAGGTAGAAAATAAAAATGAAATTTCCCCTTTTTCTCAACACCATTTTACGCTTCTTAAATCCACTCATTTTGGTACGGCGGGCTATATTATTTCAAAGGCGGCAGCAAGTTATTTAATCGATTTCTTTTCTCACCTTCCTGCAGAAGAATTAAAACCGATTGATGAAATCATTTTTAATCGTCTTCTCAATATGCAAGATTACTATGTTTATCAATTAACTCCGGCGATTTGTGTACAAGAATTACAATTAAATCAAGGCGATAGTTTGTTAAACAGTGATTTGGAAGCGGAGCGTAAACGCCATAAATACAAGCCGAAAAAATCGTTAAAACAAAGATTAACTCGTCTAAAAGAAAATGTCATAAGGGCGCTAAATAAGAAAAAATGGGAAGAAGAAAAACGGCGGAAAGCATTAAAGGGAAAAGAAATTATCCCTTTTACTTAAATGACGGCCACAATTGAACCAGATTAGTTTTCTAATTCAATTGTGAGGATTTCAGACTCTGTTTTTAATAATTGATAAATATCTTGCAAGACAATATTTTCAAGGTTAAAGCTGCGAATTTGGAGGCGAATTTCGCCATTTTGTTGATCTTTAATTGAAATATTATCTATGCGACAATTGTGCCGGGTTAAAAGATCAACAATTTTTCCTACCGCCGTTATTGAACTAATTTGCAGATTAAGTTTGGTTTTCTTTTTACGATTTTTACGATGAATAAAGCGTTGTACAATCGGACTAAGACGAATAGCGACCAGAATCATTAATGTCGCAATAATCGCATCGAAGAAAAATCCGGCGCCGGTAGCAATCCCAATCCCTGCCGCCGCCCAAATAATCGCAGCGGTGGTTAAGCCGGAAATGGCATCATTATGCTTTCTTAGAATAACGCCCGCACCTAAAAAACCGATACCGCTGATAACCTGGGCGGCTAAACGCATCGGATCTGTTCTGATATTTTCGGAGACTTGTGCATAATGTTCCGCCGCCTGAATGGAAACAATAGTGAGTACGCAAGTCGTGACCGCAATGATCATACAGGTTTTAACGCCTATCGGTTTATGCTTTAATTCGCGTTCAAGCCCAATAATCCCACCTAAAATCATGGTAAGAAAAATTTTACCGAAGATGGCGAGCTGATTGGATTGTAAAAGTGCGGTCAAAAAACCAGAAAGATTTAACATAGCAATATTATTAAGTGGATTGAGAAGGCTTGATTGTAGCCGATTTAAAAAATTAAGTCTTAGATTTAAACAATTTTTACTTATATTTACGTTTAATCTATCGCTTTTACGGTTAAAGTCTTATAAAATTTCAAAAATTTGTGGAAATAAAATCCGGTTGGGATAGTTTATGTCGGTTAACGCTCCGAGTATTGGTTTTATAAGTTTAGGTTGCCCCAAAAATTTAGTCGATTCAGAACGAATTCTTACAGAACTTCGCACCGATGGCTATCGCATTGTGCCGAACTATGAAAACGTAGACTTAGTTATCGTCAATACATGCGGTTTTATTGACAGCGCGGTACAAGAATCATTAGAAGCGATTGGTGAAGCGCTTGAAGAAAATGGCCGTGTTATCGTCACCGGTTGTTTGGGCGCAAAAGAAAACCGTATTCGCGAAGTGCATCCAAAAGTATTGGAAGTGTCCGGCCCTCATAGTTATGAAGCGGTTATGGCTCAGGTTCATAAATACGTTCCAAAACCGGCACATAATCCTTATACGAGTCTTGTGCCGAAGCAGGGAATAAAGCTAACGCCAAAACACTATGCTTATCTCAAGATCTCGGAAGGATGTGATCATCGTTGTACTTTTTGCATTATTCCTTCGTTACGCGGCGATTTAGAAAGCCGTCCGATTACACAAGTGTTGGATGAAGCGAGCCGCTTAGTTGAGTCCGGCGTAAAAGAATTGCTGGTGGTATCACAAGATACTTCCGCATATGCGATGGATATCAAACGTGAAAACGGTAATGTAAAAACCGCTTTTTGGAATGGTATGCCGATCAAAAACGATTTGATGACATTATGTGAACAATTAGGGGCGTTAGGTATTTGGGTGCGTTTACATTACGTATATCCTTACCCGCATGTAGACGACTTAATTCCATTAATGGCCGAAGGAAAACTGTTACCTTATCTGGATATTCCGCTGCAGCATGCCAGCCCTAAAATTCTCAAGGCAATGAAAAGACCCGGCTCAATCGACCGCACTTTAGAGCGAATTAAAAAATGGCGTGAGATTTGCCCGGATTTAACGTTGCGTTCAACTTTTATCGTAGGTTTCCCCGGCGAGTCAGAAGACGATTTTGAATTGCTTCTGGATTTTCTGAGAGAGGCGAAACTCGATCGGGTCGGTTGCTTTAAATTTAGTGCCGTTGATGGCGCTGCGGCGAGCGATTTGCCGGATCAGGTGCCGGAAGAAATAAAAGAAGAACGTTTTCATCGTTTTATGCAATTACAACAAGAAATTTCTGCTGAGCGTTTACGACAAAAAGTAGGCAAAATGTTGGATGTTATTGTTGATGAAATTAATGAGCATGAAATGATCGGTAGAACGAAAGCCGATGCACCGGAAGTGGATGGTTTGGTTTATATACAAAATCCAAATAACCTGTCGGTTCGCACGGGGGATGTAATCAAAGTCACTATTACCCATTCGGATGAATATGATCTGTGGGGAAGATGTTAGTTAACAATTAATCAATTAAAGAGGAATAGTAAAATGTCTGAGACAGTCAAAATACCAAGTGTAGAAAACTTCGAACAGGCTGTAGCTGCTAAAAATTATGAAGCGGCATGTGTAGAATTGCTTGATATTCTAGGCAGATTAGATGAAAACTTCGGGGGAATCCAAAATATTGGATTTAATTTCCCATCCCAGCTTGCCGAACCGACTTTAGAGCAGGAAAGAGTTGTTTATTTCTGTTCTCGTATGGCTACAGCCATTACGGAATTGTTCAGCGATCCAAGATTTGAAGTCTCTGATTCGGGCGCATTGCGTTTTCTAACATTACAGCGTTGGATATCAATGATTTTTGCGTCTTCGCCATTTATTAATGCGGATCATGTCCTGAAAACGTACGATCGTAGCGCCGCGCCAAGTAATAGTTTAGATATTCATATCGATGCCTCTAGAGCGGCATTAATTAAATTCTGTATTCTTTACCTCCCGGAATCTAATGTCAATTTAAATCTGGATTCATTATGGAATTTAGATCCGATTATTACCGCCTCTTTATGTTTCGCGTTAGAATCACCACGTTTTATCGGAACGCAACAGGCTTTCTCAAAACGCGCGGCTATTTTGCAATGGTTCCCTGACAAATTAGCTCAAATTCAAAATTTAAATAGTTTACCTAGCGGAATCTCTCATGATGTCTATATGCATTGTAGTTATGATGTCGCCCCAAATAAACATAATGTGAAAAAAGCGCTTAACCAAGTTGTGCGCCGTCATTTACTTGAATCCGGTTGGGCCGATAGAGACGTAACAAAACTAGGGGAACGAGATGGAAAACCGGTAATGGTCGTGTTATTAGAACATTTCCATTCTGCGCATTCGATTTATCGTACACACTCGACATCAATGGTTGCTGCTCGTGAACGCTTCTATTTAATCGGCTTGGGCGGAGATGCGGTTGATGAACCTGGAAAAGCCGTGTTTGATGAATTCCATTTATTACAAGGTAGCAATATTTTTGAGAAATTAGAACAAATTAAGAAAATTTGTGAAGAAAACGGCGCTTCAATTTTGTATATGCCAAGTATCGGTATGGATTTGACGACAATTTTTGTCAGTAATACCCGTCTTGCTCCGATTCAAGCTGTTGCATTGGGTCACCCGGCGACAACGCACTCAGACTTTATTGAATACGTTATTGTAGAAGATGATTACGTCGGTTCTGAAAGTTGCTTTAGTGAAACCTTGTTACGTTTACCGAAAGATGCTCTACCGTATGTACCTTCTGCGCTAGCTCCGGAAAAAGTGGATTACCTATTGCGTGAAAATCCGGAGGTTGTGAATATCGGTATTGCTTCAACAACCATGAAATTAAATCCTTACTTTTTAGAGGCTTTAAGAGCAATCCGTGATCGCGCCAAAGTAAAAGTGCAATTCCATTTTGCGCTTGGTCAATCCAGCGGTGTGACACACCCTTATGTTGAACGCTTTATTAAATCACATTTAGGCGCTAGCGCCACGGTTCATGCCCATAATCCGTATCATCAATATCTAGAAATTTTGCGTAATTGTGACATGATGGTTAATCCGTTCCCATTCGGAAACACAAACGGCATCATTGACATGGTGACATTAGGCTTAGTCGGTATTTGTAAAACAGGCCCGGAAGTTCATGAACATATTGACGAAGGATTATTTAAACGTTTAGGCTTGCCTGAATGGTTAATTGCAAATACCGTAGACGAATATGTAGAACGTGCTATTCGTCTAGCTGAAAACCATGAAGAACGTTTGGCATTACGTCGTCATATCATTGAAAATAATGGATTAAAAACATTATTCACCGGTGATCCTAGCCCAATGGGTAAAGTGCTGTTAGAAAAGCTTGAAGCTTGGAAAGATGAAAATCTAGAACAAAAGCCTAAAAAGAAATCTACAGCAAAAAAATCGACAACAAAAGCAGCGACAACAAAAACTGAGGTCGCAAAAAAATCACCGACTAAAAAAACAAAGAAAAGTTAATCAGTTAGTTCAATATAATCAGTTAGTTCAATAATTTAAAATCCTCCTTTTTAGGAGGATTTTTTATAGGAAAAGTAGCTATGACCAAAATCCATATTCTTTTTGTTTGTCTTGGTAATATTTGTCGTTCCCCTATGGCGGAATACCTAATGAGAGATAAAGTAAAAAAAGCAGGGTTACAACAAAAGATAGAAACGGCTAGCGCCGGAACATCGGGCTGGAATGATGGACAAGATATGCATTGCGGAACCGCAGACATATTAGATTTATACAAAATTTCCAGCGAAGGCTTTATCAGCAGAAAAGTGCGGTCAAAAGATTGGGTGTTTTTTGATTATATTATTGCGATGGATGATAAAAATTTGCAGGACTTACAAAGTATTTTTATGCAGAATAACGAAAAATTATTTAAAATTACAACGCTTTGTCCTGAGCTAGGGGTTGATAATATTCCCGATCCTTGGTACACGCATAATTTTCAACAGACTTATACCCTTTTAGATCAATGTTGCGATGCATTATTAACCAAAATTCGTAAAAAATACTCAATCTAGTTCCACCAGTATACCTCTTAATCAAGTTTTATAAAAAACTTGATTTTATATTGTTGATCGAGTATCAATGTAAACCTGTTTACTAATTCAAACTTAAGGAAAATGCAATGAAAAATGTGGGTTTTATAGGATGGCGCGGCATGGTCGGTTCGGTTTTAATGGATCGCATGATACAGGAAAATGATTTCACTCATATCAACCCGATCTTCTTTACCACTTCTCAAGCCGGCCAGGCGGCACCGAAATTTTCAGGAAAAGAGGCCGGTGAACTAAAAAATGCATTCGACATTGAAGTGCTGAAAAAATTAGATATTATCGTGACCTGCCAAGGCGGCGATTATACCAATGAAATTTATCCTAAATTAAAATCAACCGGTTGGAATGGTTATTGGGTTGATGCTGCCTCCGCATTACGTATGAATGATGATGCGATTATTGTGTTGGATCCGGTAAATCAACATGTTATCACCGAAGGGCTAAAAAAAGGCATTAAAACGTTCGTCGGTGGAAATTGCACTGTTAGTCTAATGCTAATGGCAATTGGCGGATTATTTGAAAAAAATTTAGTCGAATGGGTTTCCGTTGCGACTTATCAAGCGGCCTCCGGCGCGGGTGCGAAAAATATGCGCGAACTCTTATCGCAAATGGGTTTATTAGAACAGTCCGTCGATTCTATGCTAGCTAATCCGGCTTCTTCAATCTTAGAAATAGAACGTAAAGTCACTGCTGAAATGCGCTCAAACAATTTTCCGACAGAAAACTTCGGTGCCCCTCTGGCCGGCAGCTTAATTCCTTGGATTGATAAATTATTACCGTCCGGACAAACTAAAGAAGAATGGAAAGGCTATGCGGAAACCAATAAAATTCTTGGATTAAGCCATATGCCTATCCCTGTAGATGGTTTATGTGTGCGCATAGGCGCCTTACGTTGCCATAGCCAAGCCTTTACAATTAAATTGAAGAAAGACCTGCCATTGAATGAAATTGAGCAAATTATCGCTTCTCATAATCAATGGGTTAAGGTGATTCCAAATGATAAAGAAACCACATTGCGTGAATTAACTCCGACAAAAGTCACTGGAACGTTAAACGTACCAGTCGGGCGTTTGCGTAAATTGGCAATGGGGCCGGAATATCTGTCCGCATTTACTGTAGGTGATCAATTATTGTGGGGAGCGGCCGAGCCGGTACGCCGAATTCTAAAACAGCTTGTCGATCCGTCATAACAGTGACAATCTTCTCTCTTATCAAAGTCCAGCTTTTGCAAAAGCTGGACTTTTCTTTTATCACTATACAAAGTGCGGTTAGTTTTCCAGTCAAATCTCCCACTACAGTATTTCCAAAGAAATATTAAGTTTAAACAAAAACCACCTTGTATTTGCAAGGTGGTTTTAATTGATATTAATACAAAGTTATAAAACTGCACCTGCCATTAAGAAGCCGAAGGTAACCGCTAAGGCAATAGCAATTACGCCAGGAATTAAAAACGGATGGTTAAATACATATTTACCAATGCGGGTTGAACCTGTGTCATCCATTTCTACCGCCGCGATTAAAGTCGGATAGGTAGGTAAAATGAACAACGCGGAAACCGCTGCAAAGGCTGCAATCGCCGCTTCAGGAGAAACTCCTAACAATAATGCGGTTGGATATAATGCTTTTGCAGTAGCTGCTTGAGAATAGAGTAATGTACTCGCGAAGAATAGAATAACAGCTAAACTCCACGGATATTGTTGTAAGAATTCGGCAGAAACTGCTTTGATTTGATCAATGTGACCTTCCACAAACGTATTTCCCAACCATGCTACACCAAGTACACAAATAACCGCTGACATACCTGATTTAAAAGTTGCCGCATTAGTAATATTAGAAGTGTCGACTTTACAAGCGAGTGTAATGATTGCCGCAGTGGCTAACATAAATGAAATAATCGCATTATCACGAGAAAGAATCGGATTTTCAATTAAGCCGACTGTTTTACTAATAGCCGTTGCGTAAAGCATTACGATCAAAATGGCAACAATAAAGATACCCACAGAACGTTTTGCGTAAGGTTTAATATCAACTTGTAACTCACCACGCATCGTGATTAGGCCTTTAGCCAAACGCTCTTGGTAAATTGGATCATCTTTCAAATCTTTGCCTAAGAAGTTACAAATTACAGCCGTTACCATACAGGCCGCATAAGTTGTTGGGATCCAAATACCTAATAATTGTAAGTAACTTAAACCGAAATGTTGTTCCAAAGAAGCGGAAAGGAACACAACAGCGGCCGAAATCGGTGACGCAGTAATAGCAATCTGTGAAGCAATAACCGCAATAGAAAGCGGACGAGAAGGTCTAATTCCTTGTTCTTTTGCCACTTCAGCAATTACAGGCAATGTTGAAAACGCCGTATGGCCGGTCCCTGCAAGGACAGTCATAAAATAAGTAACTGTTGGTGCGAGGAAAGTGATGTACTTAGGGTTTTTACGCAAGATTCTTTCCGCAACTTTAACCAAGTAATCCATTCCCCCTGCAACTTGCATTGCTGCAATTGCCATAATAACGGCCATGATTACAGAAATTACATCAAATGGTATCGCTCCGGGTTTTAAACCTAATAGGGACAGAGCTACAACCCCCATACCGCCCATAAAACCAATACCGATACCACCTAATCTTGCTCCTAAATAAATGAATAGAAGCACAACTAGAAGTTGAATCCAAATCATAATATCCTCCAAAATAATTGTAATTAATATTGACTAGATTATAAAACTGGGAATCATCATATCAACAAACATTTAGATTATTTATAATCTAGATCAATAAAATTTAAGGTTATTGAATGAAAAAGTGCGGTCAAAAATAGCCAGATTTTTTGGCATTAGTGACACACAAAAAATCCGGTTAAATTAACCGGATTTTAAAATATCTAAGATTAATCATGCTAATTAGATAAAATCTGTTTATTTTGAAACGACTATTTTCTTCTTGATTTAATTAATCTTTCTGTAATTTCGTAAGCGCGAAGTTTTGCTAATTCTTTAGAAAGTTTAGACATTAGCAATTCGTAATCGGCATCATCGTGATGCTGCAGAATATTTTCTTCGGCACGTTTTTTCGCCGCAAGAATCCGTTCACTGTCAAGTTCTTGACCGCGAATAGCGACATCCGCAAGCACAGTAACCACAGTCGGCTGCACTTCTAAGAATCCACCGGAAACATAGATAACTTCTTCGTTATCATTTTCCAAAGTAAATTTAACAATACCCGGCTTAATCGCAGTTAATAAAGGGGTGTGCCCCGGTAAAACACCGAGTTCACCCTCAATACCTGTTGCTTGAACACTTTTCACATTACCGGAAAAGATTTTTTGTTCTGCACTTACGACTGTTAAATTAAATGTTGCCATGTTTTTCTCCTTCAAGTTTGATATGCATCAGCTTGAAGTGATTACATATTTTTGGCTTTTTCTAGCGCTTCGTCGATTGAACCAACCATGTAGAACGCTTGTTCCGGAACATGATCGTATTCGCCGTTTAAAATACCTTTAAAGCCACGAATGGTTTCTTTTAACGGAACGTATTTACCTGGTGTGCCGTTAAATACTTCAGCAACGAAGAACGGTTGTGATAAGAAACGTTCGATCTTACGCGCACGCGCTACAACCAATTTATCTTCTTCAGATAATTCGTCCATACCAAGAATTGCAATGATATCTTTCAATTCTTTATAACGTTGTAAGATACCTTGCACGCCACGAGCAACATCATAATGCTCTTGGCCAACAACTAATGGGTCTAATTGACGAGATGTAGAATCTAACGGGTCAACCGCAGGGTAAATACCTAAAGACGCAATTTGACGGCTCAATACAACGGTTGAGTCTAAGTGCGCAAAGGTGGTTGCCGGAGATGGGTCAGTCAAGTCATCCGCAGGCACATAAACCGCTTGTACAGACGTGATAGAACCTGTTTTAGTTGAAGTAATACGCTCTTGTAATACACCCATTTCTTCAGCAAGGGTTGGTTGGTAACCTACCGCTGATGGCATACGGCCTAAAAGTGCGGACACTTCCGTACCGGCAAGGGTATAACGATAAATATTATCCACGAAGAATAATACATCACGACCTTCATCACGGAATTTTTCCGCCATGGTTAAACCGGTTAACGCAACACGTAAACGGTTACCCGGCGGCTCATTCATTTGACCGTAAACCAAAGATACTTTATCCAATACGTTGGAATCTTTCATTTCGTGGTAGAAGTCATTACCTTCACGAGTACGTTCACCTACACCGGCAAATACAGAATAACCTGAGTGCTCAATCGCAATATTACGGATCAATTCCATCATATTTACGGTTTTACCTACACCCGCACCACCAAACAAACCAACTTTACCCCCTTTTGCAAATGGGCAAATTAAGTCGATCACTTTAATACCGGTTTCTAATAATTCGGTACTGTTTGATTGTTCTTCGTAGCTTGGTGCAGAACGGTGAATAGACCAACGTTCTTCTTCACCAATTGGACCTTTTTCGTCAATTGGCTCACCTAACACGTTCATAATTCGACCAAGAGTTTTTGTTCCTACTGGTACTTGAATTGGAGCATTTGTGTTTTCTACTTTCAAACCACGTTTTAAACCATCGGAGGCACCTAATGCGATACAACGTACCACACCGCCACCTAATTGTTGTTGAACTTCAAGGGTTAAACCTGTTTCAACATTTAATGCATCATAAACTTTTGGTACTGCATCTTGTGGAAATTCGACGTCAATCACCGCACCGATGATTTGTACAATTTTACCTGTCGCCATTACCGTTCCTCTTCTATTAAATCGCAGCCGCACCGGCAACGATTTCATTTAATTCATTTGTGATACTTGCTTGACGAGCTTTGTTATACACCAACCGTAGGTCATTAATTAAATTACCTGCATTATCTGTTGCTGCTTTCATCGCTACCATTCGAGCCGCTTGTTCTGAAGCTAAATTATCTACAACCGCTTGATAAACTTGAGATTCTAAATAACGAACTAAAAGGCTATCTAATAACACTTTTGGATCAGGTTCGTAAATATAATCCCATGCCTGTTGTCTTTCGCTTAAGTGATCGTTTTCCATTTCCGGTAAAGGAACTAATTGTTGTACAACCGGTTTTTGCGACATCGTATTAATGAATTTATTGTATGCAATATAAATTGCATCAATTTCTCCATTACGATAAGCATCAAACATAGTATTTGCTACACCAATTAATTCTTCTAAAGAAGGGTTATCGCCCAAACCGGAAAGTTGGCTTTTTACCTTAAAACCAAGGGAACGGAAAAAACTAATTCCTTTAGAACCAATCAAGCCAAGCTCGGTCGTTGCATTTTGAGATTTCCAGTCTTTAATTTGGTTAAGTGTGGTTTTAAACAAATTCACGTTTAAGCCACCGCACATTCCGCGATCGGTAGAAATCACTAAAATACCCACTTTTTTTACATCCCGTTCAACTAAGAACGGGTGTTTATAACCGATACTTGCTTTAGACACATGGCTGATAACACTACGGATAGTTTCAGAATACGGACGAGATGCCGCCATACGGTCCTGCGTTTTACGCATTTTCGAGGTTGCAACCATTTCCATTGCCTTAGTAATTTTCTGCGTACTTTGTACGCTGGCAATTTTGGTTTTTATCTCTTTTGCACCTGCCATCTTATTTCTCCGTTACTACCAAGCACTATTTGCTTTGAAACTATCTAAAATACCTTTTAATGTATCTTTGATTTCATCATTATAGTTACCGGTTTTAGTAAGCTCTTGCATAAACTCGGCATAATTACGATTTGCATAATCTAAAAGTGCGGTCTCAAAACTTGCAATTTTAGATAACTCAACATCGTCTAAATAACCAAATTCAACCGCAAATAACACCACGGCTTGCTCAGCAACAGAAAGTGGAGAAAATTGTTTTTGTTTCAACAATTCAGTTACTTTTTCACCGTGAGAAAGTTGTTTACGAGTTGCATCATCAAGATCAGAAGCAAACTGAGCAAATGCCGCTAATTCACGGTATTGCGCAAGTGCGGTACGAATACCACCGGCAAGTTTCTTAATGACTTTAGTTTGTGCAGAACCACCCACACGAGAAACCGAAATACCCGGGTTCACCGCTGGACGGATACCTGAGTTAAACAAGTTAGATTCTAAGAAAATCTGACCGTCGGTAATAGAAATCACGTTGGTTGGAACGAATGCAGAAACGTCACCCGCTTGAGTTTCAATAATCGGAAGTGCGGTTAAAGAACCGGTTTTTCCTTTTACTTCACCTTTGGTGAATTTTTCTACGTATTCTTCATTTACACGAGAAGCACGTTCAAGTAAACGTGAGTGTAAGTAGAATACGTCACCAGGATAAGCTTCACGACCCGGTGGACGACGTAATAATAGGGAAATTTGACGATAAGCTACCGCTTGTTTAGAAAGATCATCGTAAACGATTAATGCATCTTCACCACGATCACGGAAATATTCACCCATTGCACAACCGGCATAAGGTGCTAAATATTGTAATGCAGCAGATTCAGACGCAGATGCCGCAACCACGATAGTGTTAGCTAATGCACCATGTTCTTCTAATTTACGTACTACGTTAGCAATTGTTGACGCTTTTTGACCAATTGCCACATAGATACATTTAATGCCTGAATTACGTTGGTTAATGATGGCATCAATCGCTAATGCTGTTTTACCAGTTTGACGGTCACCGATGATTAACTCACGTTGACCACGACCGATTGGAACCATAGAGTCAACCGCTTTATAACCGGTTTGCACAGGCTGATCAACAGATTTACGATCGATAACACCTGGTGCAATGACTTCAACAGGAGAGAAACCATCATTTTCAATTTCACCTTTACCATCGATTGGCTGGCCAAGTGTATTAACCACACGACCTAATAAACCACGACCAACTGGTACTTCAAGGATACGGCCAGTACATTGTACTTCCATACCTTCCGCTAAATCTGCGTAAGGGCCCATTACTACCGCACCAACAGAATCACGTTCAAGGTTAAGTGCCATTGCGTAACGGTTGCCTGGTAAGGCGATCATTTCGCCTTGCATCACATCGCTTAAGCCATGAATACGAATAATCCCGTCACTTACAGAAACAATTGTCCCTGTATTACGGGCTTCGCTCACCACGTCAAATTGAGCGATGCGTTTTTTAATCAATTCACTAATTTCAGTTGAATTTAGTTGCATCTTGTATTCCTCTTATAATTGCAACTCATTTGCGAGACGAGTAAGTTGTCCACGACTACTTCCGTCAATCACAAAATCTTCTGTACGAATCACTACACCAGCAATCAGTGAGCTATCTACATTGCAATTTAATTTCACTTTGCGAGCTAATCTTTTTTCCATTGCAGCTGCAATTTTTTCGATTTTTGTTGCATTCAATGGTTGTGCAGAAGTTACTTCAACTTCTGCAATAGCTTGATGTTCTTCCACATAATGTTTAAATTCTTCAAACACGGTAGGAATCGCACTCAAACGCTTATTTTCAGCCATTAACCGAATAAGATTTTGCCCATATTGATCCAATTGTTCGCCACAAATAGAAATTACTGTATCAGCTAATTTCTGTGCAGAAAGAGAACTACTTAAGTAAGCTTTTACCGTTTCATCTTCAGCTACGGCTGCAGCAAAGCCTAACATTTCAGTCCATTTTTCGACCGCACTTTGTTCAATGGCAAAGTCGAATGCAGCTTT
>ERZ772967.709-NODE-709-length-25281-cov-3.979148_pt1 | contig 25281 bp, 24 predicted proteins | sample MGYA00511677_ERZ772967 | MGnify/ENA primary metagenome ERZ772967 (study PRJEB29015, sample SAMEA2737931) | human oral metagenome | biome: human oral; feature: human-associated habitat; material: dental | place: China | collected 2146 ...
TTGCATGTGTTAAGCCTATCGCTAGCGTTCATCCTGAGCCAGGATCAAACTCTCCGTTGTTCAAATTGTTTTTTTATCCTATCGCGCTCAGAATCCAAATATATCCTTTTCCTTTATTTTCGTATATTGACGGTACTTTTTTCTTGTACTACATCTTGTTTTACATGTAAATCTTACAAAGATCGCTTTTTATTTTTGTGTACCCCTCGAACACTTTCAAAGAATAACACTCTTTCTTTTTTTTTATCCGATTACCGAACCGGTAACGGGCTGCAAAGATAAAAACAAATTTTTATTCGAACCAAATCTTTTCGAATCTTTTTTTTGGAAAGAAGTCTTTTTTCTTATCAAACCCATTTGTTTGAAACAAATAAAAAAAAGAACACCCCCCCAGAAAAATCTTTCCTCTATCTTCTTGCAGCAGGCTCTCCTCTCGAAAGCGGGTGCAAAAGTACGGAATATCTCCTTTCCCTACAAATATTTTATGACCTTTTTTTGAAGAAAAAGCGTAAACATCAAATAATCAAGTAAATTAAAAAGCAAAAAAACATGCATTAAATAATGGAGAAAGGAAAAAATGAGTAAGATCATCTAATGATTCGATTAAAAATCGACTGTCAGACGAAAATTAAGCTGACGACCGGTTAAATAATTTGGCACCGCATACTGATGACTATACACATCCGTGATCCAATAATAAGAGCTCGTATTGTAAATATCGAATATATTAAATACATCAAGTCCTAACCAGATACTTTTGAAATTTCGAAAAAATCCCCGCTCCATCCAAGCATCTTCTCCCCCGGCCAGTTGGTAAGTAAAGCCGAGGTCTATACGACGATAAGGCGGTGTTTTGTAATTGCTTCCGTCATATCCCCGACGGGGCACGGTGACCGGTAGTCCCCCGGTCAGCACACCGCGCAGATTAAGCATGGCCCGACGGTAACCGGGAAAATAGTCCTGAAAATAAAGTGAAATATTATAGGCAGGGCTATTGGGCATTGACGCACTGACTGTTTCACGGCCATTCCGCTCAATCGTCTGGCGTGATTTCATCAACGACAAACTAATCCAGGAATCGGTTCCGGGCACAAATTCGCCGAAAAGTTTCATATCCAATCCGGCAATGTAGCCTTTCGCACAATTCTCCCCATAATATCGTATCTTCACATTATCTAATGTATAGGGGTTAATATTGCTCAGATTCTTATAATACAGTTCCGTCGTCAACTTAAAGTTCCGGCTGCCGACCTTAAATCCGTAATCGCCTCCCAAAATAAAATGAATCGACCGTTGCGATTTCAATTGATCATTCAGCCGGATCACCGTATTTCCATCTTTATCCTTCACCTCGGTGCGTAATTCTTTATAGAAAGGAGACTGGTAATACAGTCCGGTCGCAAAACGAAGGGTCAAGTCCTGATTGGCATTCGGAATAAAGCCCAGCGAAACGCGCGGACTGAAAAGAAACTCCTTGCTATATGTCCAGTAGCTGCCACGCAGACCGCCAACAAGCGTGAACAGTCCCTGCTCGGTACGAAACTTGAACACATCCTGAAAATAAGCTGAAAAACGGCTACTGTTCAATTTGTTATCTGAAAAAAGATTCGCAATCACATTCACCTCCTTACCGGTCTGTGGTAACGAATAACCGGACGAATCACGGCTTTCCCATTCACTGATTTTATCGATGATACGTTCCATCTGCGCATTGACACCCCATTTCAATGTTTGATGAGCTGTAAGCTGTGTCATCCCATACAGTCCGACATGACCAACGGTCGCTTGCAACCTGTTTCGTGCATGTTCATGATAGGATGCCAGAGCAATGGATTGTTCCCCCTCAGCAGTCTTTTCATCTCCCTCCTCACCGGCTTTATCCAGACGATAATTTCCGGTCAAATCGTAACTTTCCTCTTCGTTGCTCCGAAAAGCAAAAGCTTGCAACCCCAGTTCCGATTTTACACTTAACTGATGTTTCAACGTCAAAGCCCCATAGATCGTTTCAAACTTGTCACGTTCCCGACCCTCGAAAAACACATGAAACTTTTGCCTATTCTTCACCGTTCCAAATGTGGTTTCCAGCTCGATCGGAATATATTTGTAATGGTTAGACGAGAGGTTTCCCAGGAAATTAAGCTCCCATTTCGGCGCAGGTTTATAAGTCATAAACGTTTGCATATCTACGAAACGCGGCACATATTCGGCACGGCCGACTAAATTGTTCAAAAGCGAGCTTGACATCTTGTAACGTATGCCCGTAACCTGTGTAAACTTATCATTTCCTGTTCCCACATAAGCACTGGCAGTGCTTATGTTCATATTCGAAGCGCCAAGCACACCGACCGAAGCCGATCCTTCCAGTTTTACAGGTTTCTTATATGAAATATCCAAGACAGAACTCATCTTATCTCCATAACGAGCATCGAAACCGCCAGCCGAGAACTGCACCTTTTCTGTCAGGTTCGGATTGACAAAGCTCAATCCTTCCTGCTGGCCCGAGCGTATCAACAAGGGACGAAAGACCTCCATCCCGTTCACATAAACCAGATTTTCATCAAAGCTTCCGCCCCGCACCGAATATTGAGTGCTCAGTTCATTGTTCGACGACACTCCTGCATACGTTACAATCAGACTTTCGATACTTCCCCCCGAAGGATCGGGAAGAATCTTCAAACGACCGGCATCGAGCGTCTCCATCGTAGTCGTCTGCCTGCGAATTGCCGTAACCGACACTTCATTCAGCTGAAGAGAAGTATAGTTCATTTGTACGTTCACACGCATATCTTGTGCCAAACGCGGAATGACTCGCTCTGCTTTATTGTATCCGAGACACGAGAAAAGCAGCACAACGGAATCGCCCGGCGAAACCGACAACGAATAGAAGCCTTTTTCATCGGTCATCGCCCCAATCAGCGTATGCTTCACCTGTACGGCAACCAATTCTAACGGATTTCCGTCAGCATCCCGCACATTTCCAGAAACTTTCACCTTGCCCTGAGCATTTAATCCCAGGACCATCCACAAAAACAGGAGCGATGCCAACGTACGATTTCTCATTTTTCCTTTATTTTACGTGAGTATTAACGTAAAAAAAGCCCAATGCGTATATTCCGAACGCAATTTTCACCAACCGAAAGCTTTATCCGTCATCCATAGTTGCTGTGCTTTCATCGTTTGTTCAATCACTTCGCGGGCAATACCGTCGCCACCGCTCAAGGGTGAGATATATTTTGCGATGTGTTTGATCTCCGGTGCTGCCGTAGCCGGCGCAACAGGCAAGCCGACACGGCGCATCACTTCATAGTCCGGGATATCGTCGCCGGCAAATACGATCGATTCTTCTTCCAGCCCGGTCTTCTGAAGAAAATCTTCGTAATCTTTTATTTTGACGGTGCTACACATATAAATATGCTGCACCCCGAGACGTTCAAAACGGAGACGTACATTTTCCGTGTAGGCACCGGTGATGATGCCCACCTGATAACCATGCTTAACAGCCAATTGCAACGCATAACCGTCTTTGATGTTGACGGTTCGGGCCGGATCGCCATGGTCGGTCAGCGGAATTTTGTCGGACGACAGTACACCGTCCACATCGAACAGAAAAGCTTTTATTTTTGTCAAATCATAAGGTATCATAATGTTCAAGACTGAGATAACAGGTGAATATTCTTACTGATTAATTCGTACAGTTCACGCACAACCGGATCGGTCAGCATGGCCGATTGTTGTTCGATCACATTGCAATCGTATCGTACCGCCGGCCCCGTCTGTGCATCAGCAGGAGAAAGGGTATGTATTTTTGTGGCCGTTTCATCGATTAGCGGCAACAGCACGGCGGGATCTATCCCCTGCTCACTCAAAATCCGATCAGCAAGGACATACATGTGGTTTGTAAAGTTACAGGCAAAAACTGCGGCCAGATGCAAATAACGCCGTTTTTCGGAAGAGAGCAGCCGTACATCGGAAGAAATCTTTTCGGCAAGTGTTCGCAGACGCTGTTCGCTTTGTGCTGAGTCAGCTTCGATAAAACAAGGAACATTCCGAAAATCGACCGGTCGTTTTTTTGAGAACGTCTGTAACGGATAAAGCACGCCATAGCGGCGGGCATATCCGCGAAAAATATCCATCGGCACACTACCTGCCGTATGCAACCAAAGCCCTTCGTTCGGGGAAACCTGTGTGACGATTTTATGCAAAACCGCGTCTTTCAGAGCAAAGACATATAGATCGGCATCCGAACGTAGCGCGCCGGTATCCGTTGTCCACGCACACGCGTGCTCTGCAGCCAGCCTTTGTGCATTTTCTTCGGTACGGCTATAAATCTGACAGATACATAGTCCGGCCTGCCGCATCGCTGCGGACAGATGAGTCGCTACATTTCCGGCTCCGATAAAGACGACCTTCATGCCTGAGTCGCTTCCTCCGATGTACCGGGCAACGCGAATTTACCGATATGTACCTTCTCCCACAGCAGGTGCGATTCATCGAACGGTTTACGTTCCTGGTCCTTGTGCCCGAAACCAATGATGCACAGGACCCCCATCTGATACGGTATATCCAACAAATCGCGGACATATTGCTCCGAGTCGCGTTCATCGGCCGTCAGACGGTTTCGGACATGACACCAACAGCTTCCAATTCCTAAATCCTCAGCCTGCAACTGCATATATATCGCGGCAATGGAAGCGTCTTCGACCCACACATCGCTTATCGTCATATCCCCCAACACCACAACGGCCAACGCACATCCTTCAAGAAACCCGCCCCCGGCACTTTTACACCTCGCCAACTGCGTCAACATATCCTTATCTTCGACCGTGATAAACTGCCACGAATGCGAGTTCTTCGATGTGGGAGCCATCAAGGCGGCTTTCAAGAGTTGCTGCACTTCTTCCGGTGCGATCAGTTCGTCCGTAAACTTCCGCGTGCTGCGTCGACGGGTAATCAGAGCATTGAAATCTTCCATACCATAATATTATAATAATGCGAGGACAAAATTAGAGAAATTTTCCGAAATGGAGCTCTTCGGAAAGATTAACACAACGAAAAAAAGAACACCTCGCCACCAAAAAACTTCGAGGGTGTGTCAAAACGCAATGTTTGGACACACCCTCTTTAGGTATGTAAGAATGGGTGAAATTGGGAGGCGCTAAGGATGAGAGCGAGGGAGCATACTATCGTATGTGGCCGAGCTCGCATTCCGCAAACAACGAAGCAGTTCGCTCGTTATGACATACTGCCGAGTCTGTATAATGTTCTGCGGCTGACTACAGCCATTCTTTCATAAACGCATTCATCTCCTCGGCATGCGCCTCAAGACTTTGCAACAATTTAAACTGAGCGCGTGTACGAATCAAGTTATGCTTCGGCTTGTGCGTTTTATAATACGTGTCACCATTGAGGTAATCGGTCAGGAAACGTACCGTCTGCATATACGTCAACAGACGTCCTCCGTAAGGAAGCAAACCGATTTCGAGCGGCGTAAGGAAAGATTTCGCCTTTTCCATGTATCCGCGCGTATATGCTTTGAAGATCTCCATGTTTACCTCCACACGATCAAGCTGCTCATCATCTTCGGCTCCCGTATTGGCTCCGGTACGGATAAAATCGCCGATGTCGGACAAGACAAACCCCGGCATTACGGTATCCAAATCAATCACACATAACACCTTCCCATCTTCGTCGAACAAGATATTGTTGACTTTCGTATCGCAATGATTCGTACGTTTTTTCAGTTTGCCTTCACGATACAGTTCTTCCTGAACGCACATTTCCTCGGCACGCTTCTCAATTTCATCAATGAGGTCTTTCACCTCATCCGCACGTCCGGCTGCATTCGCCTGAACCGCTTCGTGAAATTGCTGCAACCGGAATTCCATATTATGAAAGTTCGGGATTGTTTCGCCCAATGCTCCTTCGGGCAAATCGGACAACATCGATTGAAAATCGCCAAAAGCGCGTCCGGCTTCATAAGAAGAAGAAGGATTCACTTCTTCCAAACTTCGACTTCGAGGAATCATCAGGCAAACGCGCCAATAACTTTCGCCATCGAAATAATACCGTTTCCCGTCATCGGCCGGAAGGAAAGTCAGCACCTTACGATCGATGTCCTCCTCTCCGCGTTCCTGCAATTTCGCGCGGATATGCGATGTAACCGTATGAATATTATTTTGGAGCATCTCCACATTGGTGAAGATGTGATGATTAATACGTTGTAAAACATAACCGGGCATACCGGATGCGACAGTTACTTTCAACGTATCGTTGATATGTCCGTTACCGAGAGGTTCGACAGACAGAATCTTTTCTTTAATACCAAATCGACTGAGGATTTGTAGATATTTTTCGTTTGTCATGGCTCTGAATCATGCTTATGCAGACCCAAAAAAGGACGCTCCTTCGGCGTCCTCTTCTCGATCGTACATGTTTTACATTTACTTTTTGTTCCGGTTGCCGTAACGGCTCATAAACTTGTCCACACGACCGGCCGTATCCACCAATTTCGCCTTACCCGTATAGAACGGATGCGAACTGCTGGAGATTTCCAGTTTAACCAGCGGGTAAGTAACCCCGTCAATCTCTATCGTCTCTCTCGTATTGATCGTAGAACGTGTGATAAACACTTCTTCGTTCGACATGTCTTTGAAAGCAACCTGACGGTAATTTTCCGGATGAAGTTCCTTTTTCATTATTCTTCTATTTTTTATTGTTATGATTTTACTTCCAAAATATGGGGTGCAAAAGTATTCATAATTGTTTAAACAAGCAAGAAAAAACGGTAAAATTCTAATTCATAGCATTGCCCCGTATGATTTATACACACAGCCATAAAAAAAATGACGTGCATGAATTCATTCCTAATTTTTTTCGTACCTTTGAACCTGATTTTTTCACCTATAACACAAGAAACAATGATAAATTACAAAGACTTAGGCTTGGTGAACACGCGTGAAATGTTCAAAAAAGCAATCCATGGGGGCTATGCTATTCCGGCCTTCAATTTTAACAACATGGAACAGATGCAAGCCATTATTCAGGCTGCAGTAGAAACAAAATCGCCGGTGATTTTACAAGTTTCGAGCGGGGCGCGAAAGTACGCTAACCAAACGATTCTGCGTTACATGGCCGAAGGAGCCGTTGCTTATGCCAAAGAACTCGGATGCCCGAATCCGCAAATTGTTCTCCATCTCGATCATGGTGATACTTTCGAACTATGTAAAAGTTGCATTGACATGGGATTCTCTTCCGTCATGATCGACGGTTCGCATCTTCCGTATGACGAGAATGTTGCACTGACTAAGCAAGTCGTTGAATATGCTCATCAGCACGATGTGACAGTAGAGGGCGAATTAGGTGTTTTAGCAGGTGTTGAAGATGATGTCGCAGCAGAACATCATACCTACACGAGGCCGGAAGAAGTCGTTGACTTCGTAACGAAAACCGGCTGTGATTCACTGGCAATCTCGATTGGTACCTCGCACGGCGCCAATAAGTTCAAGCCCGAACAATGCAAACGTGATGCAAACGGACGCCTTGTACCTCCACCTTTGGCTTTCGATATCTTAGAAGCAGTAGAAAAAGAATTACCGGGCTTCCCGATTGTACTCCACGGCTCGTCGTCCGTACCGCAGGAAGATGTAGACACCATCAACAAATACGGCGGTGCCTTGAAAGATGCGATCGGCATTCCGGAAGAACAGTTGCGTAAAGCTGCCAAATCGGCCGTTTGCAAGATCAACATCGACTCCGACAGCCGCTTAGCCATGACAGCAGCCATTCGCAAAGTGTTTGCCGAGAAACCGGCCGAATTTGATCCGCGTAAGTATTTAGGTCCGGCACGCGATGCAGCCAAGGCTCTTTACATCCACAAGATTAAAAATGTATTAGGGTCGGACAACAAGCTTTAATCGATACGATAGCATAAGCGCAAAAAGGGGCTGCCTGAAGAAAAACGGACCGTCCTTTTTTGTGCTGTCATTTTAGTCCCCCTCTCCTACCTCCTTTCAATTCACCACCCTGATCCTTGTATATTCCACTCCACGAAAAGGGAACAACATATCCGATATTTTTCTTACCTTTACCTCTTCAAAAAAATAATGTATGGCTAAAGTTAAATCGGTATATATCTGTTCCGACTGCGGTGCCGAATCGCCCAAGTGGGTCGGCAAATGTCCGTCGTGCGGCGCGTGGAACACCTATGTAGAAGAACTTGTAAAGAAAGAACCTGCTGCATGGCGGTCTGTTCCGGGAATCGTACATGAAGGCATGAAGCCCCGGCTGCTGCGCGACGTCACGGCAAAAGAAGAAACACGTATCGATATGCACGATGCGGAGTTGAACCGTGTGTTAGGCGGCGGGTTAGTCAAAGGTTCGCTGGTACTTGTCGGGGGAGAGCCGGGCATCGGAAAATCTACGCTGGTATTGCAAACCGTTTTGCAGATGAAAGATTTGCATACGCTCTACGTTTCGGGCGAAGAGAGCGCTCAACAGTTAAAGATGCGTGCCGACCGTCTGGCCGGAAAAGACACCAATATGGGCAATTGCCATGTGTATTGCGAAACGAATCTCGAACAGGTTTTCGTACAGGCGCAGAACCTCCAACCCGATCTCTTGATCATCGATTCCATCCAGACGATGTTTACCGACCGGGCCGAATCGTCGCCGGGCAGCATCACTCAGGTGCGCGAGTGCAGCGCAGCCGTGCTGAAGTTTGCCAAAGAGACGGGAACGCCCGTGCTGATGATCGGACATATCAATAAGGAAGGCAGCATAGCCGGGCCGAAGGTACTCGAACACATTGTCGATACGGTATTGCAGTTCGAGGGCGACCAGCACTACATGTATCGCATCCTGCGGAGCATCAAGAACCGTTTCGGAAGCACTTCCGAGTTAGGCATCTATGAGATGCGACAGAGCGGATTGCGGCAGGTCGAGAATCCCTCCGAACTGCTTCTGACCGAAGGTCACGAGGGACTTAGCGGCGTAGCCATCGCGGCAGCAATGGAGGGCGCCCGTCCTTTTCTGATCGAGACGCAGTCGCTCGTCAGCAGCGCTGTATACGGGACACCTCAGCGCAGTGCGACGGGGTTCGACCTCCGGCGGATGAATATGTTGCTGGCCGTGCTGGAAAAACGCGCCGGCTTTAAACTCGTACAGAAAGATGTTTTCCTGAACATCGCAGGAGGGCTGCGTGTAAGCGATCCGGCCATCGACCTGCCGGTGATCAGCGCCGTATTGTCGTCGAGTTTGGATATCCCGATTGATCGCAGCACGTGCATGGCGGGCGAAGTGGGGCTTTCGGGCGAGATACGTCCGGTCAACCGTATCGAACAACGCATTCAGGAGGCAGGGAAGCTCGGATTCACACGCATGATCGTTCCGCAGATGAAAGGATTGGAAGCGTTGAAAAGCAAGATGAAAATCTTTCAGGTCAGAAAAGTAGAAGAAGCCTTCCGGGAGTTATTCGGATAAGGATGATTTTAACAGGCGAATTAAACACATTATCTTTGTATCCGCATAACAATGACAGAAAAGATATGGACAAATTGATGATTGATAAATTATCCGATTTTTTCCGGACACAACCGGTAGATAAAGCATGGATTTTTGGATCTTATTCGCGCAACGAAGAAGAAGAAGGAAGTGATATCGATGTACTTGTTCGTTTTTTAAAAGGAATAAGAATTACCTTATTTTCCTATGCCTCTATGCAATATAAGATAGAACGGTTATTGAATAAAAAGATAGACTTGGTCGAAGAAGGACAACTGAAAGACTTCGCCGAAGATAGTGCCAATGCCGATAAAATACTGATATATGAGAGAAAAAAATAAAGATAAAGCACGTTTGTTGCACATCATTGAAGCGATTGATAATATTTTCGAGTTTACGAATAACAAAACATTTGAAACATACAGGCAAAATAAAATGTTGCGTTTTGCTATCATTAAGAATCTGGAAATTATAGGCGAGGCAGCCTACTTGCTGACGAATGAGTTTAAAAAAGAATATTCGGAGATAGAATGGCATGCTCTCATAGGGATGCGACATGTATTAGTTCACGGCTATTATCAAATCCGGGATGAGATCGTATGGGCTACCATAGAAACCGATTTACCCCCTTTGAGAGAAAAAGTTCAACTGATTCTAAAAACATTATAAAGAATGCTGTGTTGTCGTCAAGCTATGCCCTGTCAACCGTATCGAACAACGCATTCAGGAGGCAGGGAAGCTCGGATTCACACGCATGATCGTTCCGCAGATGAAAGGGCTGGAAGCGTTGGAAAGCAAGATGAAAATCTTTCAGGTCAGAAAAGTAGAAGAAGCCTTCCGGCAGCTATTCGGATATGGATGATTTTAACAGGCAATACAGATAGCGGAAGTTTTTTGATCTACTGCTGCAAGATTGCGAATAATCGATATATTTTCGCCTGTAATTGCATACAAAACGAAGCATATGACCAATCGTATTTTGTTTTACCTCTGTGGATGGTTCCTTGGTTGGGGAGGCTTCTGTTCGTGTCAGCATCCTGACGGAGTTGATCCTGATGGTCGTGTGGGGCAACTTGTTGCAGACGCAGGCATAACAGACCGACAACTGATAAAAGCAAATGAGTTTAATGCAGCGCTGACGGCCGGAGGAAAAAAACAAGCCAGCGTATATGTCTATCATCGGCATACGATCGTACGTTATCCCGGAGAAAAAGGTGCTCGAAAATTAGCGGCGCGGATCGTATTGATGGGGTACACCGATGTATTATTGTCCGTTCATCCTCAAAATGGGAAATCTTTTGCAGAGTTGGCTAACAAGGCATGGATACGAATTTTCAACAGTTATTTAAACAGCCATAATGTACGTGTACATGCTCTAATGTTTAGCGAAGCGTCTCAGTTCGATAGAGCGAAGAACAAAGAAATCTATATCCATGCATCCGTTATTCAGCAATACAATCGCACAGTGCATGCGAATGAACGCTTCGCAGGAGCTTCGGCCGATTGGGAGCCTCATTCGCTTAAACCGAACAGTACATTGTCTTCGGAGGCAAATCTGCTTATGCTCGACCGATGGAATAATGATCGGTATGGTAAACATGCGGCAAATGATCGTTTATTAAAACGAACGCTTGAAATGTTAGCTTTGGCGAAATTTTATTTAGACGAAATTAGCCGTGTGTATCATTTACCGGAGCTTTCTCTGAATGAAGCAATCAACTATTCTTTTCAGGAACGACAAAACAAGGGCCAGTTGAGCTTTGGCGATATAAGCCGGTTTATAACGGACGGCCACTGCAAGGATGTAAATGTGATGGCATATAATCATAATAAGGAAGAAGTTTGGCGTCGAGCACAAAGCAACCTTGCCGCCGCGGATAAAGGAGGTCATACGAATAGTGTTTATATCTGTATTAAAACACGGTTGGGAGACGATGAATCCGATGCTACGTCGCTTAAGCCGCAAGGATGGGATTATCTGATTGAAACATTCAATTACTTGCACAAACAAGCTGCCGGATATGCCTCTATGAAAGGAATCGCGGTCTACGATTACAGTGATACGGAGCAAATGTGGCTGCAACAATCATCTGTCGCTTTTTAATACAGTCATGAGGCGTTGTTTTGCAGAAACCTCATAAAAGCATATAGCGCCTCTCATCTATTTCAATAAATAATTCGTTTTAATTATGATCAAAGAACTGTCATTACGTATATTACCCGAAGAAGCGGCGAACGAAGCATCGTTGCGCAGAGTCGTTTGCCGCGAAACGGGCGAGAAACCCGAAACCGTATGTGCCGTGCGCGTACTGAAACGCTCGATCGATGCGCGACAGCATACGGTCTGGGTCAATGTAACGGTGCGCGCCTTCATCGATGAAGAACCGGCAGAGGCCGAATTTATGCCCGTCGAATACCGCGACGTATCGACGGCCAAACCCGTCGTTGTCGTCGGAGCCGGGCCGGGCGGACTGTTCGCGGCCTTGCGATTGATCGAACTGGGGTTGCGCCCCATCGTCATCGAACGCGGAAAAGACGTGCGGCGGCGCAAGATAGACATCGCCCGGATCAGTCGTGAACACACGGTCAACCCCGAATCGAACTACTGCTTCGGCGAAGGCGGCGCCGGCGCCTACTCCGACGGCAAACTCTATACCCGAAGCAAGAAACGCGGCTCAGTCGATCGCATCCTCCGCATTTTCTGCCAGCATGGCGCCAGCACAGCCATCCTATCGGATGCTCATCCCCATATCGGGACGGATAAACTCCCGCGCGTCATCGAAAATATGCGCGAGCAGATTTTGCGTTGCGGCGGAGAGGTGCATTTCGAGACTTGCATGGAGGCTCTCCTCTTACAAGCGGACGAAGTGAAAGGCATACGAACGCGTGACGGACGCGAGTTTCACGGCCCCGTAATCCTTGCCACCGGACACTCGGCACGCGACGTTTATCGTTACCTCGCAGCACGGAACATCCCCATCGAAGCCAAAGGAATTGCCGTCGGCGTGCGGCTCGAACATCCGCAGCAACTGATCGACCGCATCCGTTACCATCGCAAAGACGGACGCGGAAAATACTTGCCCGCCGCCGAATACAGCTTCGTGACGCAAGCCGCCGGACGAGGCGTATACTCCTTCTGCATGTGCCCTGGAGGATTCGTCGTGCCGTCGGCCACCTCGCCCGACGAGGTCGTCGTCAACGGCATGTCGCCCTCCAACCGCGGATCGCGATGGGCCAACGCCGGATGGGTCGTCGAAATCAGACCCGAAGACCTGCCCGACTACCTTTGCCAAGGCATGCCCGAAGGAGACGCCTCCCTCCCACCCGTTTTATCCGTCATGGACTTTCAGGAACGCCTCGAACGCCTCTGCCGCCTGAACGGTGGGATGACCCAAACGGCTCCCGCCCAGCGCATGGCCGACTTTGTACAGAAAAAGAACTCGTCGCACCTGCCCGTTTCGTCCTATACACCGGGATTGCTTGCCTCGCCGCTTCATTTCTGGATGCCGGAGTTCATCACGACGCGTCTACGCGAGGGATTCCGCCATTCCGACCGCGTGTCGCACGGTTTTCTCACCAACGAAGCCGTACTGATCGGGGTCGAAACGCGCACCTCCTCGCCTGTGCGTATCCTGCGAAACAGAGACACCTTGCAGCACGTCACGCTTCAAGGCCTCTTCCCTTGCGGCGAAGGAGCCGGTTATGCCGGAGGAATCGTATCGGCAGCCATCGACGGCGAACGCTGCGCCGAACAAGTGGCCGAGGCTTATGGCTGAGGCCCTTCTTCTTTCTTCTTCCGCGTACCCAGATCAACGATAATGCGCGCGTTCCGATAGTCCGTCTCGAATCGTGTACCCGAAAACAGACTCATTAAACTGTCTAATTTGTAAACGCAGCGACGCAAATCGCGCAAAAGCTCCGAAAGACTTTGGTTATGTCCCTTCCGCTCCACAATTAAATCGCGCGGACGCGTTATATACGCATCGTAAGCATCGATCAAACGCTTGCATTCGTCCAAAACCTCCTCCGTAATGCCATAATCGGCCAAATCACTCTTGATCGCCTCCATACGCGTATACATATCCTTCGCCTTGGCCAGCGAAACCGTGTCCGGCATGTTCGATAACGCACCTTTACTCGTTCGCAAATGGTCATGCAACTCCTGATTATCATGATCCAATGCATAAACAGACGCCCGTTTACCCAAATCCGTCACCATCGAAAAAAGTCTCGAAGCGGCCTCTGCCTTGTCAGCCGTTGCTCCCGTCGTAACAATCAGGCTTTCCCCGCCCGCTTGCTGAACTTTGCCTAAAAGATCACCAAAAAGAATACGTTCCTTTACAAAACGTGTATTACTCTACCATACGGTTTCGTGTGCAACCAATACACCCTCTACACTCCTACACATCGATACGTAATTTTCATTTTTCGTTGTCATAACTCCCTTCATTTAAACTTTATATACAACGATCCGGGAATAAAAAAATTTAACAAAACTCACTCTTTTTATCTTTCTTACACAACAAGATTTGATTCTACCCCTGTCAGAAGAGAAAAACGCCACGTCAGAACGAAAAAATGTCACGTCAGAGACAAAAAACGGAACGGCAGAACGAGAAAACGTCCTGTCGGAAGAGAAAAATGCCATGACAGAACGAAAAAATGCCACGCCGGAAGAGAAATATGCCACGGCAGAACGAAAAAATACCCCGTCAGAGACAAAAAACGGAACGACAGAACGAAAAAATGCCCCGCCGGAAGAGAAAAATGCCGTGTCAGAGCGAAAAAACGTCATGTCGGAGACAAAAAACGGAACGTCAGAACGAAAAAATAAATGAGATGGATGACAGGGTGGAACTAAGTCGAAGAATATTTCTTTTTTCCGTCTTTACGGGCTTGTCAGATCCCCTATACAGAATGTGAATTGGTAATGTTTGGAGTAAATTCTGACATTACAGAGATTATACTTCCTTTTTTATCTGTGCTCAATAGTCTTAAGACTAATTTGGCATAATTATCTTCTTCCGTATCAGTTAATCCAAGATTCTTTGAAATCCTCTTGTGAATATTTTTTCGATTAAAAATGCAAAGTAGACTATCATAGTCTTTCTTACTAATTATTTCATCAAGTCTATTCTTTGTCTCAAAGTATAATTTAGCAACATTTATGTCTCTAACAAGATTGGCTAATTGCTCCTTTAAGCCCTGTAATGTATTCGATTTGGTCTTCTTGTAATTCTTGAGTTTGTGCTGTATTTCTCTTTCACATATAGAACAAAGTTGATTTTCATATTCTCGTTGAAATGCTTCAAATACGAAGTCTTTTACTACTCTTATTTTATCCTCAACATCATGATATGCTAGATGTTCTGCAATAATCCTAACAACTCCTTCTATACAAAATAAATTTTCTATTTCTGCAATTTCTAAAACATAGATACCATCATCCAAATAACTTCTAACCTCACAATCTGTTCTATAATCATGATCTATTATGCCGCATATATTTAGCTGATGTAAATCTTTCATTCTCCGAAATGCTTTTGTATTTTGAATTACGGCACTACAACTTCCACAAGGGACAACATAAAAATCCGGATAAATATACTTATATAACTCAAAATCATAACTTCCTTTCTCTCCCTCAACAAAGAGAACATTTTTGCGATTACCTAATATTTCTATCACCAAAGATTCCGGGACATTTCCTATCTCAGGTAAAAGATGAATATCCCAATTTATCCCATCAAATCCTTTCACCCAGATTTTCTCGGCTGATTTTCTCGAAGATGCAAAGTCTAAATCGTGCGTGATATAAACGAAAGTTTTGTTAGGACAATACTCTTCTATCTTATCCCACAATTTTATCATAACAGATTTGTGTAGATGTATTTCAGGTTCATCTATGATAATGACATATCCATCAGGAACACACAATGATTGTGCTAATAGATATAGAGCGACTCTTTCTCCATCAGATAGATCTTTACCATGATATTCTACTCCATTATACTTTGCTCTTACTTTAGCATCTTCAAGTACAATTTCTCTATGAGGCATTATGCTTGTCCAAATCTCGATTATACGATCTATAATAGTGATCGGAGCATTCGGATATGGTATGCCTAAACGTTCATTTTCCTTACAAGCTTGAACAAACTTATCATTCTCTTTGTTTTTTAATGCAAATACAGAAGAAAGTAAATTATCAAAATCATTAATCAATATGTTTTGATACCCCTCAAAACCCCATTTGTGACCCTTTTCTTTTTGTTCTATAAGATTTTTGCTCGTTGTGCCATATAGAAGAAGGCCAGAAGCTTCCTCAAAACTCCTCAAAGAGACAAAATTCGGAATAGTCAATGCTCTTTGTGCTGATATTCTATATGAATTTCCTTCAGGGGTATTATCTTCTATATGTTTTCCCAAGCGACTTTTTCCACTACCATTTGCTCCAATAATCACAAACGATTGATTACTCAAAATCTCTTTTTCGACTCCATTAATTGGTATTTTAATTTTATGTTCCATAATTAAAATAGCTTAGCTGTAAGTTTATAAGTAAAGAAAGTATACTCGAGGATTGGATAAATCTCACTGTTGCACTTCCTGTCGTATCAATTCTGCGTGCTTCTTGCTTATATCCCTTAAAGCGTTTCCAACCTATAAAATTTTCACCGAAGTCGTATAGTGGAGCCAGCCTATTGCACATCTTCATATACTTCTCGTTATCTACTGATAGAAAAGCAGGGTTAAGATACCGTAGAATTCCTTTCTCTTGCGATAAATATGCGAGATTGAGTCCCTCTCGCATAGCGAATACCTCAGTTCTCTTTCTTTTCATTCTATTATATTAAATTTATTGGAATTGTTTTTTTACTTGATTCTAAACGTTTTGACACCCATTTGATTTCTATAAATTTGATAACGCAAATATACTTGATTTATCCCGAAAAATACCGAGTAATCCGAAAAAAGAGACCAAGCGATTGCGAGGTTGTTCGGTATCCTTTGGGCGACCATTGGCAGGTTCTTTTTATGTGGTTGTCAAACGGCAAGAAAACGCCTCTTGAGAATGCTTTATCTCCGATAGTTTTCTTGCAGTAGTCGGTTGATATCGGAGAGACGATAGAGGATTTTTCCTGCAATTTGGGCGTAGAGAATAATGACCTTGTCCCGATAATCCTGCAAGGTGCGAGGCCTGATGAGACAAAAATAAGCTGCCGGAAGAGAAAAACGCTCCGTCAGAGACAAAAAAAGCCTTCCACCTTCTCTTTTTACGTCAGTCGACGGATAACGCGGCAGGGATTGCCGACGGCCAACGAGTCGTCAGGGATATCTTGCGTTACGACGCTGCCGGCGCCGATCACGCAGCGGTCGCCAATCGTAACGCCGGGACAGATCACGGTGCTGCCGCCGATCCAGCAGTCAGCTCCGACGGTAACGGGATAAGCATACTCCCTCCCCTCGCGCCGCAGGCGATAATCGAGCGGATGATGCGGCGTATAAATCTGCACGTTGGGAGCAATCAGCGTATGTGCGCCGATGCGGATATAGGCGCCGTCGAGAAACGTACAGTTGGCATTGATAAAAACGTGCTCGCCGAGGATGATGCCGTGTCCGTGATCGCAATGAAACGGTGGGCAGATGACGGTCGAGGCAGGGATACCGGGGATCAACGCTTCGAGCACGGCTCGGTACCCGTCGTCGTAAGTCGACATCATACGCAGCTTTGCCAGCAGCTGCTTGGCATGCTTGAAACCGGCCTGCATGCCCGCATCCGAAAAATCCGGCCATTCGCCGTTGCGCATCTTCCGGATCTCGGCATTCGTCAGCGCCTGCTCTTTACTCCACATGCAGCACCAATCCTTTCAGATACTCCCCTTCGGGATGATAGATATTGACCGGATGATCGGCCGGCTGAGTCAACTGATGCAGAATCCGCACATGGCGCCCCGATTGCGCCGCCGCACTGAACACGGCCAGCCGGAAATCGTTGCGGCTGACCACCTGCGAGCAGGAGAAAGTAAACAAAAGGCCGTTGGGACGAATCTTCTCAAACGCAAGCGCGTTGAGTTTGCGATACCCCTGCAAGGCATTGCGAAGCACGTCGCGATGCTTGGCAAATGCGGGCGGATCGAGGATGATCAGATCATACGAGTCGCCCGCCCGGTCGAGATAATCGAACGCGTCTTCGGCAAACGCTTCGTGACGCGGATCGTCCGGGAAGTTCAACGTCACGTTCTCTTTCGTCAGCGATATGGCCTTGGCCGAGCTGTCGACCGAATGCACAACCCGTGCGCCTCCCTGCATGGCGTATGCTGAAAATCCGCCCGTATAACAAAACATATTCAGCACCGAGCGTTCCCGCGCATACTGTTCAACCAGCCGGCGGTTCTCGCGCTGATCGATAAAAAAGCCTGTTTTCTGCCCCTTCTCCCAGTCCACACGAAACTTCAGCCCGTTCTCGACGGCGATATGCGCTTCCGTCCGATGCCCACCGTACAGATACCCGTCCATCGAATCGAGACCGGCTTTATAAGGCAACGTCCCTTCCGACTTGTAATAAATATGATGAATCACCTCGCCGAGCACTTCACGCAGCGCCTCGGCGATCTCCTTTCGCAGATGATGCATCCCCACGGAATGTGCCTGCATCACCGCCGTGTCGCCATATATATCGATCACGAGGCCGGGCAGACGGTCGCCCTCTCCGTAAACGAGACGATACGTGTTGTTGTCGCCGCGGCCTGCCAGCCCGAGCATCCGACGCACCCGACAGGCCGTCCGTATCCGTTCCGTCCAAAACGCATGATCGATCGACACCGGCTCGAGCGAGAGCAAACGTACGGCAATACTTCCGATCTGATAGTGTCCGATACCGAGGAAAGACCGCCCGGCACTGTACACTTCGACCAAGTCGCCTTCACTCGGTTTCCCTTCGATATGAGCAATGGCTCCGGAGAAAATCCACGGATGAAAACGCAGCACCGATTCCTCCTTCTTCGGCTTAAGGTAGATTTTACAGTATGTCATGATTCTTCGGATTTCAACAGTTGATAGATGCGCAGACAAGCCCACGCGTCAAGCGCGGCGTAATTCTGCTGGGCGTCCGTCAGAATATCGGCATCCCAATTCGTAAGACGTGTACGTTTCGAGATTTTTTTCCCGAACAGAATCGCGTAGATTTTTTGCAGGCTCGCCTCTTCGATGCCATACGAAGGCATGATTTTCTGCAAGTCGATAAAGCCCGCCGGTCTGAGGTCTTTGACGCGCTCGCGCATCATGTGGAAGTCGTCCGGTAACGACAACCCGATTTTCGTAATCCGTTCGTCTTTCAAAAACGCAATCAATGGTTCAGGGATGCCTCCCAGATGATTAAGCCTGAAAAGATAGCAGACATTTTCGGTCGAGAGTTGCATAAGTGCGACTTTGTGATGCTGATTTTTTTTGAAGCTCGGGCGTGTTTCCGTATCAAATCCCACACAACGGCTTGCCGACAGGATACGAACAGCCTGCCCGACCTCCTCAGGGCGATCTACCACGACGATATGCCCCGGAAACGACTCCACAGGCAACGTCACAATTTCTTCTTTCGTAATTTTCGAAAGGTTCGGAGTATACGTCATACCGTCTGTTCTGTCAGGTACATATCTTCGTTATACCGCACGGCATGGAGCGCCTTCAAGGCGTTGAGGAGCGATTGTCCCCAGTACATCCGGAAATTCTCCGTGCAGAGTGCCAGCGACAGACGCATCGTTTCTTCATAGCCCTGCCGGAAGAGCGAAACGAAGTTACCGAGGTCCTGATACATGTCGGACAGGTTCTCAGAAATAAACGCTGCAACAGGCGTATCGCTGTATTGCATGTCGGGCGCAAAAGTCTCCAGATACGTATCGTATTCGCCCAGCAGCGCAGCGAGGCGATCGCGGAGGGCATGATACGTCTCTTCTGTGACGAAGTGCAAGACTTCGGCATCGTCATCCGCCTCCGTATCGGGCAGCAGCGTTGCTTTCAAATAAAGTAGAGGAAGCAACTTGGTCGCCTTGTCGACAAAGGCCGGCAAGTCATGCCCGACGGATTCCATCCACGAGCAAAACTCGAACGCCACGGTAACAAATTCCAGCGTATTCTTGTCGTAAACCGGGTTGCTTCCCTTCTCCATCGGATTATTGTTTTCCTTCGGTTGCAACGTTGCCGCTTATTTTCTTGATCAGTCCCTGCAACACGTTACCTGGCCCCAGTTCGACGAAACGCGTAGCGCCGTCGGCCACCATGTTTTGCACGGTCTGTGTCCAGCGCACGGGCGAGGTAAGTTGAGCGACAAGGTTTTTGCGGATCACGTCCGGATCGGTTTGCGGACGGGCGTCCACATTCTGATAGACCGGGCAAACAGGCTTGCTGAATGCGGTTGATTCAATCGCCTCGGCCAGCTCGGCACGTGCCGGCTCCATCAGCGGCGAGTGGAATGCTCCGCCTACCTTCAGCTTGAGCACACGTTTCGCGCCGGCAGCCGTTAACTTCTCGCATGCCGCATCAATACCGGCCATGCTCCCGGAAATCACGATCTGCCCCGGGCAGTTATAATTGGCGCAGACCACGACTTCACCCGTAATCTCAGCGCATATTTTTTCGACGATCTCATCCGGCAGTCCAATCACGGCAGCCATCGTCGACGGCGTCAGCTCACACGCCTTCTGCATGGCTTGCGCCCGTTCTGAAACCAGTTTCAGACCATCTTCAAACGACAATGCCTGCGCTGCTACGAGTGCAGAGAACTCACCTAAGGAATGTCCGGCCGTCATATCGGGTTGAAAGTCGGCTCCCAACGTGCGGGCCAAAATAACCGAATGCAGAAAAACAGCCGGTTGAGTAACTTTCGTCTGTTTCAAATCCTCATCCGTTCCGGCAAACATCAGATCCGTAATACGGAACCCGAGAATGGCATTCGCCTGTTCAAAAAGTTCTTTAGCAAGAGGGTTCTGATCATACAGATCTTTTCCCATTCCAACGAATTGTGCCCCTTGTCCGGGGAATACGTACGCATTCATAACAAATTCTTCTCTTTTATTTTTAGATGCTGCAAAAGTAATAAATTTAGTAAAAAGGATCGTCGAATCATTTTCAAATTGTATCTTTGCCTTCCGGACAAAACGAATTATTAATTTTATTTATTTACATATGAACCTGTTATTGTTTTTGGGAAATTTAGGTACCGGTGAAATCATCATTATTGCCATCATCGTTTTATTACTCTTCGGTGGGAAAAAGATTCCCGAACTGATGAAAGGGTTGGGCAAAGGCATTCGGAACTTCAAAGACGGAGTCAAAGGTATTGAAGACGATATCAATTTGAACGACACGGACACGACAAAATAAAAGCACGCAATAAACATGTCACAGCTAAATGACGAAATGTCTTTCTGGGATCACCTGGAAGCACTTCGGTGGACTCTGTTTCGCTGCATTTTGGCTCTTTTTGTTTTTACGATTGCTTCTTTCTCCGTGATGCGTTATCTATTCGATCATGTTATCATGGCTCCTTGTTACGGCGATTTTGCCACCTACCGGCTGATGTGTAAGGTGACGTCGAGCGTATCGTTCCTGCCGGACTTTTGTGATTCGGCTTTTAAGGTAAACATCGTCAACATCAAACTGGCTACGCAGTTTTTCACGCACATGTCTTCTTCTTTCTGGCTGGCATTGCTTCTGACGTTTCCTTATTTAGTGTATGAGGTCTGGAAGTTTATTCGTCCTGCGCTCTACGAGAATGAGATGAAAAGTGTTCGGTGGGTTTTTTCGTTCGGGACTCTGATGTTTTTTATCGGATGCAGCGTAGGGTATTTTATCGTGTTCCCGATGACGCTGCGCTTTTTGGCAACTTATGAGTTGAGTACGGCTATCACGGAGCAGGTTTCGCTCGAATCGTATATGGACAATTTTCTGATGATGATCTTCATCATGGGCCTTGTTTTTGAGATGCCGTTGCTGTCGTGGCTGCTTTCGCAAATAGGCATTTTGAACCGCTCGTTCTTCCGTACCTATCGGCGTTATGCCATCGTGGGTTTATTGGTGGCGGCAGCGTTTATTACTCCCAGTGGTGATCCGTTCACCCTGTCGCTTGTCTTCTTTCCCTTGTACAGCTTGTATGAGTTGAGCGCTTTCTTTGTCAAAAAAGCTCCGGAAGAAGCGGGAGATGATTCGGATGAGCTGCTGTCGGCAATACCTGCCGAAAAAGATTTGTAATGCAATGACAAAAGAGAAAATCAAAACGATCCTGCCCAAAGCGATTGCCGGCTATCGCAAAACATCGGCATGGATAAGTCGCAAACTGCATTTGACGCCGAAGCGACGCAACTATCTGATCACCACACTCTGGTCGCTGACAGGGGTGTTTATTTTTGTAAGTGTCCTTGTCTTTATAACCATCGGAAAAGGAATGATCGGTTATGTTCCTCCTATCGAACAGTTGGAAAACCCGATCGACCGTTATGCGACACAGGTCATCTCGTCCGACGGTAAGATGCTGGGCAGCTACTCGTACGGCAAGGATAATCGCATCTATGTCAGCTATAACGATTTGTCTCCCGAACTCGTCAAGGCATTGATTGCGACGGAAGATGTTCGTTTTACGAAGCATTGTGGCATTGATGTACGCGGTCTGTTTCGCGCTGTTGTCAAACGTGGCTTGCTGATGCAAAAAAGCGGCGGCGGCGGCAGTACGATCACTCAGCAGTTAGCCAAACAACTGTTTTCTCCTCGTGTGGAAAATCTAAGCGAACGTTTGTTGCAAAAACCGATCGAATGGGTGATTGCCGTACGTTTGGAGCGTTACTATACAAAGGAAGAAATCATCAATATGTATCTGAACAAGTTCGATTTTCTTCACAATGCCGTAGGCATTCAGTCCGCTGCCCGTGTTTATTTCGGACAGACACCGAAAACCTTGAAAGTGGAAGAAGCAGCTACCCTTGTGGGGATGTGCAAAAACCCCTCGTACTACAATCCGGTTCGTCATAAGGAGCGTACGCGCAATCGCCGCAATACGGTGCTCCGTCAGATGAAAAAGGCCGGATACCTTGATGCGGCTGCATACGATTCGTTATGCGCTATCCCCCTCGAACTGCATTTCACACGGATGGATCATAGCGAAGGGCCAGCACGCTATTTTCGTGAATATCTCCGTCTGATGCTTACGGCAAAAAAACCGATACGAAGCGATTATGCGGCATGGCAATCACAAAAATTTTCGGACGATTCGCTGGCATGGGAAACCAACCCGTTGTATGGCTGGTGCAATAAAAACAGAAAAGCCAACGGTGAACCGTATAATATCTATACCGACGGATTGAAAGTCTATACGACGATCGATTCGCACATGCAGCAATATGCCGAGGAAGTCGTGGTCGAACATTTGAGCCAGACCTTGCAGCCGGCCTTTTTCAAAGAAAAGAAAGGACGTGATTATGCACCTTTTTCTCAACGTGTTTCCAAAGAACAGCGGGAAGAAATGCTGACGCGCGCCATGGTGCAAAGCGATCGCTACCGTACAATGAAAAACGCCGGAAAGTCGGACCATGAGATTAAGAAGAGTTTTGAAACACCGGTCGATATGCAAGTCTTCAGTTGGTCGGGAACGATCGACACCACCCTGACTCCGATGGATTCGATACGTTATTACAAAAGTTTTCTGCGTACAGCCTTTATGGCTATGGACCCGCGAACCGGATATGTAAAAGCTTACGTAGGCGGGATCGACTACAATTACTTTAAATACGACATGATTTCGACCGGCAGACGTCAGATCGGGTCGACCATGAAGCCTTTCCTGTATTCACTGGCCGTCATCGAAGGAGTTGATCCTTGCGATAAAATGCGACATGTTCAACAGATACTCGTCGATGAAAACGGTAAGGAATGGGCTCCTAAAAATACGGGAGCCAAACATATCGGTGAAGAAGTGACCATTCAATGGGGGTTACAAAACTCATCGAACTGGGTAACAGCATATCTGATGAAACAACTGTCTCCTTACATGCTGGTACGACTGTTGCGTTCGTACGGCATGAAAGGACATATCGACCCGGTCGTTTCGATGTGTTTGGGTACACCCGATATTTCCGTCAGCGAAATGGTAAGCGGATACAGCGTTTTTCCGAACAAGGGGATTCGCGTCGAACCGCTTTACGTGACCCGTATCGAAGATTCGTACGGCAATACGATCGCTTCGTTCTCGGCACAAGTCAACGAAGTACTGTCCGAAGAAGCCTCGTACAAGATGATTGGTATGTTGCGTAGCGTAGTAGATGGCGGTACGGGAAGCCGGTTGCGCTTCCGATATGGTATACGTGCCCCCATGGGTGGCAAAACCGGCACGACACAAAACAACTCCGACGGCTGGTTTATGGGATTTACCCCCAGCCTCGTAGCCGGATGCTGGGTGGGCGGTGAAGACCGTTCGATCCACTTCGACAGGATGAGTGAGGGACAAGGCGCTTCGATGGCCTTACCTGTTTTTGCTTTGTTCATGCAGAAGGTGTATGCCGATAAAACATTGGGATATTCGGAAACGGAAAACTTTGATGTACCGTCGCAATATGCCGTATCGTGCGGTTCTTCAAAAGATAACAAGAGTCAGGAAAACGAGGCAACCGGATTCGACGACTTTTTTAACTGATCGATGTTAATAACCTTGTTATAAATTCTCTTTTTTCAGGGCCTCCGTCTGCCTGAAAACTTGTATTTTTGAGGCCCGAATTATCAAAAACAAGACATGGCAGAAGGACAAAAGAAAAATGCGACACGGAAGAAACCCGCCGTCGTACAAGTCTCCGATGTGGGAAGATTACAGCCGCAGGCTCGCGATCTTGAAGCGGCTATCCTTGGAGCGTTGATGCTTGAAAAGGAGGCATTCTTCAAAGTAAACGAGACACTTAAACCCGAGAGTTTTTATGAAAAAGCCCACGAGCTGATTTATCAGGCGATTTTAGATTTAGCCGCCCGTCAGCAACCCATCGATATGCTAACCGTTGTGGAACAGTTGAAAAAAAACGGCGATCTGGAAACGGTCGGAGGACCGCTCTACATCTCGCGCTTAACCGAAAACATAGCCAGTACGGTGCATCTGGAATACCATGCGCAGATCGTCGCACAGAAATATTTAGCACGTGAACTGATCCGCTATACCGGTATGATTCAAGGGAAAGCATTCGATGAGACGGTCGAGATCAAAGAATTGATGCAGGAGGCGGAAGGTGAACTTTTCAGAATCTCCCAACAAAATATCAAGAATGAAGCGACGCAAATCGATCCGGTGATCAAACAAGCCCGCGAGTTATTAGAAAAAGCAGCCAACCGGGAAGAAAATCTGAGCGGTTTGGCAAGTGGTTTTACATACTTGGATAAAATCACATCGGGCTGGCAAAACTCCGACCTAGTGATTATTGCCGCTCGTCCGGCGATGGGTAAAACGGCTTTTGTGCTTTCAATGGCCAAAAACATGGCGCTCAATTTCAACATTCCCGTTGCAATGTTTTCGCTCGAAATGAGCAATGTGCAACTTGTGAACCGTCTGATCGTAAACGTATGTGAATTATCCGGCGAGAAAATCAAAAGCGGGCGATTGGAAAAGTACGAATGGGAACAGCTCGAATATAAAATCAAAGATTTATACGGTGCCCCGATTTATGTGGATGACACCCCCAGCCTTTCCATTTTCGAACTACGTACCAAAGCGCGACGTTTAGTACGTGAACATGGGATTCAATGTATCTTCATCGATTA
>ERZ772967.712-NODE-712-length-25115-cov-3.535634_pt1 | contig 25115 bp, 30 predicted proteins | sample MGYA00511677_ERZ772967 | MGnify/ENA primary metagenome ERZ772967 (study PRJEB29015, sample SAMEA2737931) | human oral metagenome | biome: human oral; feature: human-associated habitat; material: dental | place: China | collected 2146 ...
CTTTGGTTACGGGTTCTGCGGTCGGGGCTCCCGCTTCGAAGGAGGCCCAGGCTCTTCCGAAGGATTACGTCCGGGCCATGGAGCTGCTGTCGGAGAACGGCTGTCCGCAGCTTAGCGGATTCATCCCAAACGAATGCGGCGGAAGCTCCATAACGAACGGTTGGATCTCCGCGGCGCTGATGGGGCTTCCCGTTGTGGATGCTCCGTGTAACGGCAGAGCTCATCCTACGGGGGTTATGGGCTCGATGGGGCTGCATCGGGATCCCCATTACGTGTCCCGTCAGGCCGCCGTGGGAGGAGATTCGGAGAAGGGCCTGTATCTCGAGGTCTTCGTCTCGGGGGGAATCGAGCTTGCCGCCTCCGTGGTACGCCATGCGGCTGACCGGGCCGGCGGGCTCGTGGCTGTAGCCCGTAACCCCGTCAAGGCCTCTTACGCCGGAAAATTCGGAGCACCGGGGGCCCTGAGGCAGGCTATTGCATTGGGCATGCACATGCTGGATTCGCAGTCGGGGGGAGGAGAGGTTGTTGTCCGCTCGATAGTCGACTTTCTCGGTGGCTCGGTGGTCCTTCGTTCCGAGGTCTCCGAGATCGTTCTGGAGACCCGCGGAGGGTTCGACGTCGGCCGGGTACTCCTTGGGCCTTGTGAGATGACATTCTGGAACGAGTACATGACCCTGGAGCTTTGCAGAAAACGCCTTGGAACCTTTCCGGACCTGATCATGACGCTGCGAGAGGACTCCGGCCTGCCTGTAACGACTGCGGAACTGCGTGAGGGGGACCGCGTGTTCGTCATTCATGTCCCCGCGGAGCGGCTGATTCTGGGCGAGGGCATGCGGTGCGGGGAACTGCTTCGTGCCGTCGAGCCCATTGTGGGAAAGCCCATTTTATAACTTATTTCCTGACGGAGGCGGACGATGTCCATAAAATATGTGATGGAGTCTTATGAGCTGCTGGACAGCCCTTCGGCGTCCGGGGAGGCCGTTCGGAATGCCCTGATCGAAGTGGGGTGTGAGGCCCGGACGATCGAGGTCAGGACGGTCGAGGGGCCCAAGGGACATACGGATTTCGTCAAGGTATGGTTTCATGGTAGGAAGGGGAAGCACGGCGGCGGTACGGCTCCGACCCTGGGGATCGTCGGACGCCTGGGTGGGGTCGGAGCCCGTCCGGAGAAGGTGGGCCTGGTATCCGACGCGGATGGGGCCGTGGCCGCCGTTGCGGTGGCCCTGAAGCTGGGGAGGATGGCGAAGCTGGGGGATGTTCTGGATGGGGATGTCTTCGTCTCCACCCATATCTGTCCCGATGCGCCCACGAGTCCGCACGACCCCGTCCCCTTCATGGATTCCCCCATCAACATGCAGATTGCCAACGCGGAGGAGATGCATCCGGACCTCGACGCGGTGCTCTCGATCGATACGACACGGGGCAACAGGGTTGTCAACCACCGCGGTTTCGCCATCTCTCCCACGGTCAAGGAGGGCTACATCCTGCGGGTCAGCGAGGATCTGCTCGATATCATGAGTTATGTCACGGGCAGGATGCCGCAGGTCTTCCCGATTACGACCCAGGACATCACCCCCTACGGCAACGAGCTCTATCATCTGAACAGCATCCTGCAGCCCTGCACGGCAACCCGCGCTCCGGTCGTGGGCGTGGCCCTGACGGCGGAGACCGCGGTCCCGGGGTGTGCCACGGGCGCCTCTCAGGTCTCGGACATCGAGTCGACGGTGCGATTCGTCATCGAGGTCGGCAAAGCCTTTGGGGAGGGGAAGCTGCGTTTCTACGACCCTGAGGAGTTCGAACGGATCCTCGGCCTGTACGGACCTATGAACCACCTGCAGACCCCGGGAAAAAAGATCTGACCTTCCCGGGGGACGTGCCGGGAGAGGAGAATGGTGGTAATTCGCACGGCGGATAATAAACGGTTTCGCACGAAACGAGAAGACAAGTTGTGGATAACTCAATCCGGCAGGCGTTCGAGTGTTACTCGGGTAGTCCAGCCGGATTTTGATATCGATTGCTGGACGTTCGTCCCCAGGTAGGCTCCATCCAGTTCCTCCGGCTTGAATCCCTCTAACGTGATCTCTGCTCCCGCAACGATGGAAGCGTCCCCCGGCACAGTAAGCGCCCCCTGCACCAGTCCCCGCCGGAGCAGTTCCGCCTTGTTTTCCGCCGCAGTTTTCGCCTCGGAGGCATTCCTGAAACGTTTCTTGATGGTATAGACCGCCTTCCCCTCTCCACGCTCGATCTCAATGCTCTTCTCCTCCGCCTCCGTGGCGTCCCACCACTTTGCCTCGACTACGCCATACTTCCCTCGATCCGCCAACGTGAAGGAACCCGTGCAGCTTTCGGTGTAGACCAGAGTCGTCTTCGGCCGGCTGTTCAGGTTTGGGGGGAAGATCAGAACCGTGTTGTCCCGGATGGCGAAGCTGCCGTTCGCCTCCTCCGCCAGGCGCTGCAGGAAGTGCAGATCGGACTCCTGCGTCTGAGCAACGGCATCGTAACGGATATCCATCGACACCTTGGCCTTATAGCCGTGCCTGGCCGCGATCTTCTCGGCCAGCTCGGCCAGGGTGATGCCCTCCCACTCAATGTCCTCCTTCTGCTTGTCCTTCCCCTTCGAGAAGGAAGCCGAGCGCGCCCGTATCCGCATGACGGCGGGCTTCAGCTCCACCGAGGTTTCGTCCACCTCGAATGTCCCCATAAGCTTTTGGCTCTCCTCCTTATACCCCATCCAGAGACGCACCTTCGCTCCCTTGGGGGGCATGACAAAGGGCGGGTCGTTTGCGACGGAGATCTCCAGTGAGTCCGCCTCGCCCTGCTCCGCGTCGGAATAGGTGAGAGATTCCAGGTGTTCCCAGATTGGGCGGGTTCTGTCCTCGCCGTCTATTTCAATTCGAGCTGTTGGGGTATAACGTTCTACCATAGCGATTGCTCCCTCGGCTTAGGGACAATGGTGGGAAGCCGAATTTCCCGTCCGGCGCTCAGAAGCTGGTGCATGGCCAAACCGGGATTGGCGTCGAGAACAGTTTCCACGATACGCCCGTCCAACGAGCCGTAGTGTTTCCAGCAGATCAGGTCGAGGCGATCCCCGTCAACCGCCGTTCGAGTTTTCAAGTCTTTCCAGCCTCCTCCTCGCTATCTCGCAATACTCGAGTTCCTTTTCGATCCCCAGCCAGCGCCGGTTCTGTCTCTCCGCGGCAACCGCTGTGGTGCCGCTTCCCAGACAGTTGTCCAGGATGAGATCCCCATCGTTTGTGTAGGTTCGGATTAGCCATTCAAAGAGCTCCAGGGGCTTTTCCGTAGGGTGTCCGTGGTTCCGGGCGTTAACGTTTGCGAAGCGCAGGACGCTGCGCGGGTAGCGCTGCCCGGTATTGCGGTGTTCCTGGATGCGGTATTTCCGACCGTAGACGCTGCCGTCTCCCCCGCCCTTCTTATAATAAGATGTCCCCGGCGTCATCTGGGGATGATAGACGGGGAGCTTCTTATAGAAGATCAGGATGTTCTCGTGCGCCCGAAGGGGCATCCGATTCGCGTTGAGGAAGCCGCAGGCCAGGGTCTTCTCCCAAATCAGCTCGTACCGAAACAGTTTGCGTCCCGTCACGATGAGATCGGTGGCAAACGGCTGCTGCGCCGTGAGGGCGATGGCCCCATGCTCCCGGATCAGCCTCGAATACTCTGTCCACAACCGACCGAAGGGCAGTTTCTTGTCCCATTTGAAGTTCGTCGTCCCATAGGGCAGGTCGCACAGGACCATGTCGACGCTGCCGTCCGGGATCTCGGGGAGGACATCGAGACAGTCCCCCATGTAGAGCGTTCCGTTCTTTGTCTTAAAAAATGGCGCTTGTTGCAAAGTGCGTATCCTCCTGTAGAATGAGGAGGCTGCGCGATTGCTTCGAAATCGTGTAGCGGGCGTCTGTTCAGGGTGCGATCCTGACAGGCGCAAGGGCTCCGCTTCGGCGGGGCCTTTGCGTTACTCCTCTAAAAGTCGAACCTCTCTATTTCCATCGTAAATTCCTGTTTTGCCGCGACGCCGTCCTCGAAGAAGGTGGTGTCGGTCTGCGAGATGCTCTTCACGACCCAGCGACCGAGGTAGCGTCCGTTCCCGGCCATGAGGGGCTGGGGCTTCATCTCCGCTGCGGCCTCCCGCAGGGTCTCGATCTGCGACAGGCCTGTCCCACGGTACGAGGGATAGACCGTGCCCCGCAGGCTGGCACTCCGAACCTCCAGCCCCATCGCCTGGTGCTGCGGGGTGTTTTGGAGGCGATCGACCTTTGCCCAAGGGTACTCCGCTTTCAGGGACAGTTCGGCGTAGGCTGCGGTGTCAACGCCGAATTGAAAGTCACCCAAGGAAAGCATCATCATGGTATGAGCTCCTTCGTTTTGCTGCCTGCCCCCGCTGCCAGTCCTCGAGCTTGCGAATGATCAAATCTGCCACTCCCTGTTCATCCATGCCCGGTGTTGGGTTGATGGTGAAATTGTTGGTTATTCCCCCCGCTCCCGCCAGAGCGGGCTGGGGAGCTGTCATCACAGATGCGGAGAAGTCCCGGATGCGATCTATCCAACTCGGGGAGGCGCCAGCGGAGGGCTCGGTCGCTCCCTTTTCGGAGAGCGACATGCCCAAGGCCGACGCAGCCTTGCCGAGCCAGAAGAGCCCCTGCTGGCGGTGTTTCGAGCCGATGGGTACGACAACCTCCGGGCCGTCCTCTCCGACCCACGACACGACGGGGCGGCTGATGAGCCCCCCGGAGGCGTGCCCCGAGATTCCGGCCATCGCAACGTATTCGTCGCCTGGGTTGTAGTTTCCGGACGCCAGGCGTTCTTGGGCAGCTCCGACGGCATTATCCAATGCCGTCGAGTCCCCGGTCATGCCGAAGAGGTTGCTCAGGCCCTGCGTGACGTCTCGAATCAGAACCATGATGCTGGTCAGGGGGGTAGCCAGGCCGCTCATGATCGCGTCGCCAATCCTGCCCTCTTCCCAGGCTTTGCCCATCTCAGAGCAGCCCTCTTTCCAGGCTCCGGAGAAATCCTCCCAGTTGCGCCAGACCAGATAAATGACACCAGCCAGGGCCATGACACTCATGGTCAAGGGAGTGAACATTGCCCCCATACCTGTCTGAAACGCCTTGAAGTCCGCTCCGAACCCCGAGAGGAAACTTCCTACTCCGCCCCTGAGTCCCGAGAACATCCCATTGAGGGCGGAGCCCTCGCCGCGCATTCTCGCCATTGCCAAGCTGTTGGCAATGACCGACGGGCGCAGACGCTGGAAGATGTCGATCACGATGCTGCCGCCGTCCCGGATGTGCGACCAGCCGATGCGCGTGGCCAGAGTCGCTGCCTTGAGCCCTACGAATCCAGCGCCAATCCCGACAATCCATTTGGTCAGTCCAGGATATTTCTGCAATAACCCGGACACGCTGCCCACGATGGACGCCAGGCCCTTTGCCGTCTCCGCAAGAGGCGGGAGCAGCACGTTCCCCAAGTCGATCCCCACCGACTCCAGGGCTGAACCCAACTGCGTCAGAGAACCCTTGGCCGTTGCGTTCATCTTGTCGGCCATACGTCGGACGGCCCCGTCCTGCTCGTTGATGTACTTCTGAGTCAGCTCCTCGAGCGACCCCGACAGGACGGCGTCCCAGATGGCGTTAGCGCCGGTTCCCGCTCTAGCTCCGAAGATGTCCTTGATGAAGCTGGCGCGCTTTGCGCTACCCCATCCCTTCGCGGACATCCTCTTGTCCATTTCCTTGATAATTGTGCCGAGATCCCGGAGATTGCCCTTTTTGTCTACGACGTCGACCTTCAGGGCCTTCAACTTCTTGACATTGCCCTTGTCCGTCAGGCTGTCGATCATCCCGCGCAGGGTGGTTCCCGCCATCTGCCCCTGGATGCCGGCGTCGCTCAGCTTCGACACGATGGCCGCCGTCTGCTCGATGGAGAAGCCCAGGGCTTTCGCCTGGGGGGCCGCGTACTTCATGGCGTAACCGAGCTGTTCGACGTCCGTATTGGAGCTGGAGAAGGCCAGGGCCATGACGTTGGCGACTCGCGTCATGTCCGAGGCCTCCATGCCGAAGCCCGTCAGGATGTTGCTGGCGATGTCCGCCGTTCGGCCCAGATCCATTCCGGAAGCGGCCGCGAGGTCCAGCATCCCCGGCATGGAATGGATGATCTGGTTCGTCTTGAAACCGGCCATCGCGAGGAATTTTTGTCCTTGCGCAGCCTGAGTGGCGGAGAATTTCGTCGTCCGCCCCATCTCGCGGGCGTTCTCGGTGAGACGCGCCATATCCGCATCGTCAGCGCGGGTGATGGCCCCAACCTCGGCCATGCCCTGCTCGAAATCCATCGCGGCTTTCAGCGGATAAGCAAACATCGCGGTACCGACGGCCACCGTTCCCGCGAGCCGGCCGCGCAGTTCACCACGTTCCTGCTTGCGCGCATCCCGCGCTTCAGCGCGGCGCAGGAAGCCGTTCTGGACGGCGGAGAAACGCTGCATCGTCCCGAGCTGTTTGTTCAACCCGCCCAGGGTGAAGCCGTACTTCTTCGCCTCCGCCTCGGCCTCCTTCGTCGCGGCCTTGAGCTGGTTAAAGCGGGTGATTCCTGCGGCGTCGAGCTTCCCGGCCTGAAGCGCAGAGGACAACTTCAGGGCCTCGCCGCGGAGGTCCTTCCACTTCTCCCCCGCGGCAATCCCCAGCTTGACGTCCTTGGCTTTTGTCTGGAGCTGTCCTATACTCTTGTCGAGGCTCTTGAACGTGCCCCCAACCGAGGAAGCGAGGGATGCCCCGATGACGAGACCGATGCCGAGATTCTTCATGCTCCGCTCCTGTTCCTGTATTGATGCGCTTGCGGCGTTTGTCGCCGTTCTTGCCGTGGCCCTGTTTGTCGCCGCCGCGTGGTGGTTCGTTGCCCTGGGCTTTGGTCTTCTGGCCGCCGTGCTGCTGGGGGCTCTGGCCTTCTGCGCGTTCGGTGTCCTGGTCGCCCTGACTGCGCCCCTGTGGGGCCTGGCGCTGGGGCTCCTCTATATCCTGGTCCTGTTCCTCCTGATGCCCTTCTACCACCTGGCGACGCAGTGCTTCAGGACCCATAAGGCCTCCTGAAGCCAGTCGTAAAACTCCTCGAAATCCAACTCCAGAATTTCAGACAACGAGAAATGCAGGGCGTGGGCGATGAGAGCGCACGCCCTGCGCAGTTCTGCTAGGCCCGTCCCTCCTCCTCGAAAAAATTGCGGTAACCGTCCTGCAGCTTCTTGTAGTCGGCTATATCCAGGTCTTCCACGACATCGGGGGCGACTTCGCAGAGATTGGCCAAGACGCGGATTTCCTTCTCCTCGTCCGTCCCGCCGATCTTCGCGGCGAGGAGGACGTCCCGTACCTTGGGACGGCGCAGGTTCAGAACCCGCAGTTCCGTCCCGTCCGACACGACCGGATGCGACAATTTAATCTGCATATCAAATTCTCCTAACTCACGCGCCGATGGCGGCGCGAGTCTCAGCCAGCATGTCGACGCCGTTGATGATGCGGACCATGTTCTCGACGTCGATCTCGTGGATCATGTCGCCGCTCTCGCTGTAGCTGTAGTACTTGAGGGCGACGGTCACCTTCTGCTGGAGTTTCTCGCCGGGCTTCCACGTGCCGTGGTCGAGCTCACGGATCATGCCCTGGGCCTTGATGGCGATGGGCACGGTGCGTCCGTCGCCCAGGCCGAAGCTGCCCCGGAAGGTGAGCGACACCGGCTGGTTGTGCCCGATGCCGAACAGCCGCATGACGTCCGCCTGTAGGTCTGCCAGAGTGAAGGAGCACTCCAGCTTCTCCATACCCATGTCCAGCTCGACGGGGACGTCCATGCCGCCGGCGCGGAACTCCTCCGTCTTGATGCTGAGCTTGGGAAGCTCCAGCTCCTCGACCTTGCCCGCATAGCCGCGGCCATCGACAAACACGTCGAAGCCTCTGAGAACCCGTGGCGTTTTGATATCCATTCCATTCACCTCCTACGCCGCGAGCGGGAACAGGTCGACCAGATAGCGATCGACGATGTGGGACCGGAACACCAGGTGCTCAGCGGGATAGACGGGCGTGAAGTCGTAGTCCCAGTAGACGATGCCCTGCGCAATCTGGTCGGGCGAGTTGATCTCCGGGTCCACCCAGCAGTCGCCGCCGATGAGCGCCCCGACCTTCTTGAGGTGCCGGATATAGGCGCGTACCCCGTCGCGGACGTCCTCCAGATACGTCTTCGTGATGCCCCGGTCCACGGCCCAGAGGTGGGCGTAGAGGATGGATTCGGCGATCATGTCGGCGCTTCGCCGGACGCAGAGGAACGCCGTCTTGGGGTCCTTCGAGCAGGAGCGGTTGCCCCAGAGGCGATATCCCCCCTCGTGAACGATGGTCGCGACCTCATGCTCGTTCAGGTGGTTGGCGCGGCAGTTCACGTCGGAGAGCTCGAAGTCGATGCCCCGTGCGGTGCCCACGATGCCGTCGATGACCTGATTGGATGGCGACCACCACCAGCCCCTGGCATTGTCCATCTTTGAAATGAGTCCGGCGACGCGGGCCGAGGCGGGCTGAACGACCTCCTTCTTCTGGGCCACGTCCCAGACCTTCACCCAGGGATCGACCACATAGACGCGATCGCTCCCGTAGTTCTCGCGTGCCGAGATGGCCGCGGCGTCCGTGGTGTTGGGGCCGTCTACGATGGCCACGGCCTTGAGGCGCTGGGCCAGGCTGTTCATCTCCGTGCCCACGGCCAGCTCGTGGCTGAATCCGGGTGCGGCGAGGATGCGCGGCGTGACCTTGATGGCATTCCGGGCGTCCAGGAACGCCTGCAGGCCGGTGCGCTTTCCCGTGTCGTTGTCCACCCCGCCGATAACTGCGCTCTTCGTTTCCTCGGCACTTCCCTCGGCCACGCGCACCATGGCGACCATGGCCCCGCACTGGTCGAAGATGCCGTCGATGGCGGCCGGGAGCGTTCCTGTCTTCCCCAGCCCCGCCGCCTCGGTGCGGCGTCCTGCGATGAGGATAGGTGTATCCAGCGGAAACTTCTTCGCGTCCGCCTCCGGGGCCGTGCCGATGAGCCCGATGACGGAACTCTTCACCGTCCGAATGGGGCGGGGGCCGTCGTCGAGCTCCACTACTTCAATTCCGTGCAAAAACTGCTCTGGCAACTCAATTCACCTCCGTGTTCCACGTAATCGCGGTTACAGCCTCAGGACTGGCAGCAGCTGCAACCTTAGCGACTAGGGCTGCCTCCCGATCGAATCGCACCTGGTTCCAATCCGCGAGGGATTTTCCGATGTGGATCGCCACGTCGCCGGGCAGGTCCATCACCCCCCCGGCGGTCTTCCATTTCCGGACGACGTTCTGCGGCTGCTGCCCCGAGGCCATGGCCAGGGTTATTTCCTGGACGTAGAACCCCAGGTCCGCCGCGGCGTCCCGAGCCGTCCAGAAGAGCACTTTCCCGATGCGGGTTTCTATCTCCGCCCGGCCGGTCTCTATCTCCCGAATGCGGGCTTCTCGGAGCTCGTCCAGCTTCAGTGCCTTCATCGTATCGAGGTCGACCCCGACCATCGTTTTCGGGGCCGGGCACCTGCACAATCCCATATCCGCTCCTCCTCTCTACTCCGCGAACACGGCCACGAACTGTCGGACCTTCGGCGTCTCGGAGAGCCAGTCGTAGTCCGCCGTCAGCGCCGCGCCGGAACTCGCGGACACACGGAGCGTCGTCCCGTCCGACGACAGGCTCCACGCCGTATCGGGAAGACGAACGCTGTCCGCGTACACCACGGGGCTGCCCTGCTTCGCGACGTGCGCCAGGGGATAGGATTTCAGCGCCCCCGTGCCCTGTCCCAGGACCTCGCCGCGTGCATCCCCGCCCGTCGTCTCCAGGGCGATCTTCACCGCGCAGATGGATTTCGGCGTGTTGCCGGGCGGCAGCGCGTAGACGAACTCCGTCGCATCGAAATCCAGGCCGGGCACGGTGCCGTCGTTACGCATGGACTGCCAGTCCTCCATGCCCCAGCCGTACTCGTAATCCACGGTCACGGCCGCGCCCACGGGGGCGACGCAAGTCACGCGCCCGACTTCGGCGTTGAACTCGTATCCGGCATACTGCCGGACGCCGCCGAAGTACACGCGCAGCGGGTCGTGGTGCAGGCCTCCGACGTGCGCCAGCTGATAGGTCACCGTCTCGCCGGTTCCGACGCCGACGTTCTCGCCGACGACGGTCTTGGGAACGTCCCGGAACGCGACGTGGCAGGAAAGAACGGAGTCCTTCAGCCTGGCGTGCCGGACCCGCATCCGGAGCGATCGCAGCGGAATGTGCCAGTTGCGCGTCACGGAGATGATCTCGACGACGCCCTTCCCGGAGATGACGCCGATGCCGCGGGCGTACTCCGTCAGCACCTCGTTCAGGACGGCGACGGAGGACCCTATCGTCTCCGCCTGGAGGGTCGCTCGGTACTGCACCTTTCGCGCCGCCCGGCCCTCGATCTCCGGAACCGTCAGCCAGTCGGTGACCGTCCCGTCCTGCAGGGTCAGCCGCGCCTTCACGGACACGGAGCCGCCGTTCGAGGACGATCGGTCGACCCTGACGGAGGATATCTCGGAGGCGGTGCCGAAGTCCAGCTCCTGGGAGGTGAGCTCCTTCACGAAGGTGTCGTTCACGTTCCTGCATTTCAGCGTCAGGGACAGGCTCGGCATCTCGGATGCGTCGAACCGGGCGCACAGGGCGGCGGCCATGCCGACCTTCTTTCCCACGAAGTCGGGGATGGACGAGAACGCCTGGAGCTCGCCCGCCGTATTCCCCTCGTCGATCACGGAGTTTGCCGAGATGCCCTGTTCCAGGAAGGGAACGAACAAAGCTGTTCCGGGGGTGCCGGACGGCTCCAGGGCGCCCCAGAGTTCGCCGACGCGGAACGCGACGCGACGCTTCGTCCCGTACGGTTCGGAGCCGCCGACCTCGATGCCCTCGACCGAGGTTGCGCCCGAGCAGTCCAGCTCCGCGCCCTCCCGCGTGCGGATCATGCCCAGCCGGTCCAATACGGCTTCGTCGAGGCCGTACCGCAGAATGTTCGTCATCGCCATCATGCATCACCTCCCACGTGGAAATACATCAGCTGGCCGGAACCGCCGCCTGGGAACCCGGGATAGAATGGGGCCGCTCCCGGATCAGGCGATTCCGATCCACGCACAACCCCATATCCCATGCCCCCTCCATGCCCTCCACTGCTCATTACACCTTGTAACTCTGATGGGGATGTCTCTGTTACAACCAAGATACATGCCCCGGACACGCCACTGGAATCATTGTCCCCTCCTTCCATAGTCGAATACCCGGCATATCCAGGTGCTGCTTGCCGTTGACTATTGTCTGCGAGCGAGCTTCGTGCACCCCAGCTCTGAGTTGCGTCGTTACCCTTGGGGGCTGGGATCGTATTCGTGACACGAAAAACTCCATTGGAACCGTCGTTTGCCCCTTGCCCACCACCGAAACCGGAACCTCCCGATTTTCCAGTCGACTTTACAGGAGGGATGAAACTCATAATCCCACCAGGTCCGTAAGACCCGCCAGGCGCTCTTTTGCACTCCGATAGCAAAAATGACTCTCCCCCCTTACCGCCCAGCAGAAGCGGGCTCTGTTCGCCCCCAACCCGACTCGATCCGTCGGCCGCTATTTGCTTCGCCAGCAGTAGGACCGCGCCGTTCATCTCACCCAACATCATTCGCGTCGCTCCGACGGCATTTGTCTGGTTGATAAAACGTTTCTGATTTTTCTCGCTCCATCTCCTGCCGCCGGGGAATTTCCCCGGCTCCGTCAAGACCTTCGCATTCGCCAAGCTCAGCAAGTTGCTGCATGCCAAGGGAAGAATTGCCCCGCATTTCACCGAATCGTTCCACGCAGGGACGTTCAAGGTGAAGTCCCGGAGCGTCAGGCTCTCGAACTGTGGAATGCCCACAAGCTGGCACCAGTAGTTGTCCGTGATGTTCTGCGGCACGGGCAGTGGTTCGTCCAGTACGAAGACGGCGTTGCTTCCGCTCGCCGTGCGGTGCGTGATCCGGCGGATCGCATACCGGCCGTAATCCTGAATGTGCGCCGACTTCGTGGCCGAGACGTGAAACAGGACCAGGGCGCCCTCCTCCAGCGGAGCGTAGAACGCGTTCTGAAGGTACTGCGTCTCGACGGTCTTCAGGTCCGCACCGATGCGGCTAATGGGAGCGTAGCCGCACAGAACCTCCGTCGGGTTCGTCACGCTCTTGTGCCGTCCGTCCCCGAAGCTCCGGAACCCCAGCCTGCGCAGCGCGTCCGGGTCGTGGATCAGGTCGTGCCCGTAGAGGAGCTCGTGCGACGGAACCTGCAGCGCAGGCTCCGACCGGGTGGCGATGCGGCAGCGCCCCCGACCGCCCCCCCCACTGACGCCACCCGTGGAGATGGCCTTCGCCCTGAAGTTCACGAGTTCGTCCGAGACGAGCAAAATGGAGGCCCCGCCTTCCCCGGCGCCTTTGTCTGGGTCTCCCAACTCCGACGCGCCGATCACGGTCGCGGAGTCAAACGTGATGCGCCTAGCGCAGGCCATGACCACACCATTGCCCCTATTCATAACGGGCAGGGTGGAGTGGATGAAAAGCCTGCCTTCCTCGGTTGCCTCCTCCGGAATGGCGGGTCGCAGCGCCGCTGAACCCGTGGGGATGCCCTTATTCGAGACGTCCAAGCGCCCGCCGTCAAAAATCAGGTTCTTAGAACACTTCAGCGCCAGAACGCCGCCACAGTGCGTGCCCGCGTTATAGGCAGCAGCTTGGAGCGCCCCCTTCAGCGTCAGGGTTTCAAAGTTCGGGACCGTCACCGCCTGAATCCAATAGTTCGGCAGATCGGAATCCGAGACGGACCAGCCCAGCATCCTGTCCAGCGTCAGGACCGAACCCTCAACACTCCGAATCCTGGCGAAGGCATACTCTCCCAGCTTCACCGTCTCGGAGCCCTTCGTCGCGGAAACGTGCAACAGGACCTCGACGTCGGGCGCAAAGTCGTCGAGCGTCCCCACGTTCTTTGCCCCGATCGTCACGGTTCTGCCGGTCAAGGCCGAGACCGGGGCATAGCTGTTTATCTGTCCGGAGGAGAGAGTTACGTCCCCGCGCGCACCCGTTCCATAGCCTCCAAATTTCTTCACCCGAATGCTCATGCGCTCACCTCCAGGGTTACGGTTGAACCCGACCAGGAGATATCTCCCTCTATCTCGAACGAGTCGGCCGACGCCAGGTTAGTCGGCGCGACGACGTCGAACACCGTGTTGCCGGATACACCCTTCCAAGTCTCCATCGGCCGCCATGCGGCGATCATTGGCGACGAGACGCCCTCCGCGCCGTCCGGCGTTATTATTGCCGAGGTACGGTACAAGAGGGTCTTTCCGCCCCGGTAGGTATTCTTTATCGGCTCGGTCGTCACGATGCGGTTCAGGTCGTTCTCGACGTTCACGCTGCGGACCTGCACCAACTCCCGGCTCGTGCCGTCCGTGAGCGTGTAGACACAACCGGGGACGAGCCCCTGTATACGCTCGCAGTCGATGGCGCTCGACCCCGCAACGACGTGGACCACCTTGCAGGAGAACATGTCCGCCTGGTCCGGATTGCGGAAGTCCTCGATGATGAAGTGCGTGTAGTTGGGGTAGATGTTAGAAACCTCCAGCTCAAGGAGCGTTTGGGCGACGACGTCCTCGAGGACCCGTATGCGGCCGTCCAGGTTCTCGATGTCGTGCGTGCCGAGAATGGACAGCTTCACCTCGTCCAGCGACGCCGGACGCAGCTTCTTGTCGTCACCCTGCGTGCGTGTCCAGAACTCGAAGATGGGCGCGGAGGCGGCGAACAGATCGTTGATGCGTGCGCTCAGCTCCGGATGCGTCACGAAGACCAGCCCGCTCGATATCTCGGCCTTGACGTTCTGCGCCTGGTCGATGACGGTCACGAGCGAGAACAGGTACTGAACCGCGTCCGGCCCGTTCTGCCCCGGCATGTAGTCCGCCTCGTCGCCGGCGTTGCAGTACCCGTACAGCGTCTCGGCCCCGGAGTCCGGATCGGTTGCGAAAAGTCCTATCTCCCGCACGAAGAACCCCATGGTGAGCCCCTGGTTCGTCATCACGGCCTGGATGGTGGCTGTGCCCACACCCGTGACCGTGCAGGACGCGATGGGGAGGTCCTGGACCGGATGCACCATCGCCGTCATATCGTAGATGCTGTGTCCGCCCGGCAGGCGCCCATCTCCGGCCGCCACGCGGACGAATTTCAGGTCCTTACCCGTCAATGCCTTGGCGAGCAGGTTCCGTCCTTCCTTGGTTAGGGTCATGCCCCCGAATTTCGCCATTGTCTATTCCTCCTGTCAGGCCCCGGCGGGGCCGATGGTGACGTAATGCGTCTGGACCACAGCGATGCCGGAGAAAGCCGCCGTCCGAGTGCCCGACGGCCTGGAGAGCCCCACGTGCGCGTAGCCGCCGCGCGCCGTCGCGATGCCGACCGTGAGGCGTGTTTCGTTCAGTTCCGGATACTCCGGACGTATTTCATGCAGTCCGCTCCGAAACGTCGCCGTTCCGTGGTAGAGGTCCAGCCTGAGGTTGCGATGAATCTCTATACCGTCCAGCCAGTCGCGCAGGGCCTGAGCGAACCAGATGGCCTTGCGCAACGCCTCCCAGTCCTCTATCGTTCCCATACGTCCCTCGGTGGTGACCCTGAAGCCGTAAGGTTCGCCGCCATATTCATACCAGGGCAGGACCCGCGTTTCGCCGAACACGGCCGTGCAGATGCGGCGGATGGCCCCAAAGGTCCCCTCCAGGCGATGCCATTCAAACGAACCAGCGATGAGATTGCGCTTCGCCTGGCTGTCCAACTCGTCCCGCCAGAAATCCACGTGCAGCCCCCAGGCCAGGAAGGGAAGGAAGGCAGCTGGGGCCTCTTGTGGCCGCCATAGCTTTTTGATGTCCTCCGGCAGGATGTCGTCGCCGAACCGTGCCGCGAGGGACAGAGCACGCTCTGAGGAGAGAGCATTCGAAGGGAGGAGGTCCAGGTTACGGCTCATCGGCAACCCGGCTCCCGACCTCGATCTTGGTACAATGGGCGGCCTGATGGCGCTCAATAGGGATATCCGCCTCGGGCTTGATCAGCTCGACCTTCTTGATCCCGGAGACGTGTGCTGCGGCGATCAGGGCACTTCGCGGGACGTCACAGCCGAGTCGGTGTAGTTCTTCAGCTTTGCGTCCCAGTCTTTTCTTTGCCTCATCAAGCGGCGGCGACCCTGCCACGCCGGGGTAGAGCTCCAGGACGGCCTGTATCTCATAGGGGATGATCTCCGCGCTGATAACCGTTACCAGATCCGTTCCGGGACGAACATCTTCGCCGGAGAGCCGCTCCTCCACGCGCCGGAGCATGATCGAGTCCGCGGAGCCGTCTCCCTCGGACGAGAGCACAGCGACGTTTACGTGCCCCCGTTCGGGGCTCCAGGCCTCCGTGTCACGAATGCGAACGTCGGCCGATTGGGCGTGGTAGCGATACGCTCCGTAGGCCCCGGCGGTACTGTGCTGGTGCAGCGACTCGCGGGCGCGGTTCCGAAACGCCTCGTCGCTCTCCGGGGCGCTGCCACCGCTGGAGACCTCCGTCTGTTCGACCATCACGACGAACGGAAGCGGGTTGATCGCCTCCCAGCTCCGGGCGTAATTCAGGCCGTTCGCGTCCAACCCGTCGGGGCGCACAATCTCGAAGCGGGCCGCACCGATCGTCTCCCCTCCGGGGATTGTGACAGCTTCCATCAACCAAGCCTCTACAGCCCCGTTTTTTGCGACGATTCGGTAATCCGCTGGGATTGTCACATCCATGCCGAGGGGCGCCGCAAGGGTCAGCTTCCCCGCAAAGGTAGCCAACGCCCCCTCCAGGCGCTTTTCGGGGTAGAATGCCGCCAGATGGTCCAGGTCGCTGCCTTGGGCGAAGGCGATCAGGACGCCGCGCGCGGCCTCGTTCACGCGCTGGCGCAGCAGCATCTCCCGATACGCCGCGACCTCCAAAACCTTGTTGGCTGGGTCGCTCTCCAGCTCGTACCCGGTCCACTCCGGCAGGAGCTCGCACAGTTTTCTTCTCATCTCGTTCAAAATCGCTTCATAATCCAGCTCATCAATGAGCTGCGGGGCCGGGAGTTTGGAAAGGTCGATGAGGTGTCTCATTCTGGGCGTCCCACCTTTACGTTCGCTTCGTCCGTCGTGCCGTCTTGGAGCCTGTAGAGAATGGCCAGTTCGACCACGCCGGGGCCGACGGCATCCACGCGCACGCGGTCCACCCGAACGCGCGGCTCCCAGCGGTGCAGCGCCTCCGCAACCGCCGTGTAGACCGAAAGCTTCCAGCCCTTCGTCACGGGCTGGTCCACCAATCTCGGCACTCTGGAGCCGTACTCGGGACGCATCACGCGCGTGCCGACAGGAGTAGAGACAATGTCCAAAATGGACTGTCGGATGTGGTCCAGCGGCTCCAGGACGGCGAAGCGCCCGTCCGAGGGGGCGCGAGACATTCCCGTCTGCATCACCATTCGATGCCGCGCTCCTCGCAAATTTGACGCAGCCTAGCATCCACTTCCTCAGAACTCATTTCAGAGACCGGCCTTGGGTCTGGGGCCTCCTCTTTTTCGTTCTCTTTCGGCTTCGCTGCGGGCGGCACGGCCACCTTCCGGGAGGTCGGTCTGGGCCTGGACGACTTCGCTGCCTTCGGCTCCTCGATCTCCGCCGCGACCTTCTCCTTCGCCGGCTTCACGACCTGGCCGCCCCAGTGAATCTCGCTACTGTCCCAGGCTTTCTTCCCAAACAGCCCCAGGACGATGGTTCCTGCGAGCTGCGAGTACCACGCCGGGAGGTCCAGCGTCGGGATCTGCACCCAGTGTGCCAAAAGCGGCGCGAGGATGTGGTTGAAGAAGATCACGAGGCTCACCATCCAGAGCACCGTCGGGATGGCTCCGGCCACAAAGACGGACTGGTTCGAGAGCCATGCCCTTTGAACGCCCAGGCGGGCCTCGACCTCGCGCACGTCGATCTCCCGCAGCCGAAGTTGTGCCTCTCGTTTTTCCTCGGGGGTGGAAATCAGGTCGTCCAGGATTTTCCCGATCTCCGGGATGGCGTCCAGGAGGTTCATACTCTCACCCTGCGGCCGTCGTTAACGTATACGTTTGGGCTGCCCGTAGTGACGGGGCCGCCATGATCTCCCTGGTCTCCGATACGCCCCAGGGGCAACCCGTTGAGGCGCACGTTCGGGCTCCCCTCTGCCTGTGCCGCTCCGCAGCTCCACGAGTCCGAAATCCTGTGTGCCGGTATCCCGTTGATCTTGACGTTGGGACTGCCGGTTGCCAAAGGGTTTGCCCCATGCCAGGCACAGGCCCCAATATCCCCGATTCTTGCCGCTCTGGGCATAGTCGCCTCCTAAGTCGCATCGTTCAAAAGGAGCTCTCGTGTCGCCTGGATGAGGATGTCGCCGTCCGCCATGCGGATATAGCTCCCGTAGCTGTCCTTTATCTCCACGACGTGCTCCTTCCGGTCCACCTCGATCCGCGTACCGTCCTCGTACTCCACGATGTGCAGCCCCTCGCGGGCGCCATTGGGCAGCGGCACCTTGTTCGAGAAGATGCCCGGCAGCACGAACCCCTCGGACCCGTCGCCGTAGGGCGAGAAGTAGACCGCCTGTTCCCCGACGTCCGGGTGCCAGAACTCCCGGTCCTTCCCGGCCCGTGGGGCGAACCAGGGCGACAGAGGGGACACGCGCTCGCCGAAACTCACCCGGCAAAGCCCCTTCTCCGGCTGCACCTCCGAGACCACCCCGACCCGCAGCGTCTCGGATATCCGCCGCTCCAGCTCACTACCGCCGCCCAAAACGCCCGCCTCCCTCCGGCTCGTTCGTCGTGTCCGGCAGGGCTCTAGGGTAGATGTCCTGCACGCCCGCCGACACGCGTCCTATCTTTGGGGACAGCCAGGCGTGGCCGGGCTCGACCTCGAACACCGGATACTCCGCCCGGAACAGCCAGGCGTCGTTGGAGAGGTACGGACCCTCCACAGCCTCGCTCCTCTCGATCCGCACCTTTGCCCAGGCTCCGCCCAGGTCGATCCAGGGATGACGGCAGAAATCCGCCAGCAGGGGAGAATAGTCGCAGCGGGTTTTCTGGCTGTAGAAGATCACGGAGATCTCGGCCGTCACCACGCAGAAGACCATCAGGTCGTTCTCCTCCTGCACGTTCGGGACCACCGTCCGCCCCTCGATCGTCGTCACAAACGTCTCCGGCGTGTTGGCGTCTCCAGGAGCCGTTTCCGGCATGGCAGCCGCGATGCGGCGCTCCAGCTCGGCAATAAGGGCATCCTCGACGCGGGGGATCATCGCTTCAACAGCCCCTCGATCGCCATCTTGATGAGCAGGGTAAGGACGCTGATCGCCAAGCCCACCAGGATCTTCTGCGTGTTGTTCAGCGTCTTCTCCAGGTGCTCCAGCCGCGTCTCCAGACGGGCCAGGCGGTCGACGAGGGAGACCCCGTCCCCCAGCCCCAGCCCGTGGGCGTTCAGCGCCCCGACGATTCCGCGCATCGTCTCGATGAGGCGTTCCATTTCCGTGTGCGATTGCGTTCTCGCCGTCATCCCTGCTCCATACCCCCGTTAGAATGCGTTAGAAAAACGTTTGAGAAAGACTTTTTTGTTTTTCAGGTAGACTTTCACTTGCCATCATCCCGGACGCCCCTCAGGGGCCTCTATTCGCCGTCTGTGCGGTCTTCCGTTTCGGCCTCATCGGAGGGGGGCGTCTCCTCCGCCGCGGGGGGCCTTTTCTTCCTGCGCTCAACCTTTGCGACAGGCTGGTTCACGGAAGTTTCAAAAGCCTTGTTGCCCTCGAACTCCTCGACCGTCGCCTTGTAGCGCCCCGCCGACTCCATCACCTTGTCGACGTAGCTCTGGTTGACGAACTTCCCGTCGGGCCTGCGCCTCGGCGCGCCGCTGTTGTAGGCCGCGACCACACCCTCGATGCCGTCTCGGTCCAGGTATTGCGACATCTTCCGGCCCAGAAACTCGATTCCCAGTCGGATGTTCGTCTCCGGGAAGACCAGCTCGGATAGCCAGTCCTCGAACCCCAGCTCCCGTGCCGTCGCACCCATCACCTGCATCAGGCCCCAGGCGGTTTTCTGGAATATCCGCTCCACGTCCACGGAGCACATCGCCGGACGCTTCGCCTGCATCATCGTGTAGGGGTAGGTCGAATTTATCCTTGCCGCGCGAGGATCCCCGCCGCTCTCTGCCTCAATGATTCCCAGCACCAGCTCGGGTGGCACCTGCGCGCCCCGAGCCGTCGAAACAATCAGGCCCATAAGGGCCGCGTTCTTCAAAAGCCAGTCCATTTTTGCCTCCTCGTTCAGATCACGGACACGCCGACCGTCCCGCCGGTACGCCCGACCTCGCGCAACGCCTCGTATCCCCGGTTCTTCCAGTACGCCGCCAGCTTCAGCAGCTCGCCCGCGTCGTGAAAGACGTAATCCGTCAGGGCCACCTGGCGCGGCACCTTCTCCGCCTGGGAGAGGTAGAACGTGTTCAGGACGGGCAGGGCGTTCGCCATCGCAAAGCACCCCATCGCCAGCCGGACACGTCCCTCCTCCGCCTCGTTCTGCGGAACCCGAGCCCCCAGAATCGCCAAGACCTCGGACACCGCGCTCTCGACGTGGGGCGCCAGCACCGAATCCCCCAGCTGGGCCGGGCCGGGCAGGTTCCCCAAGCGGCGCAGGTACGCGATGTCGATCTCTATCCCCGGCATGGCCCTACCGGATCCACGACGCCCGCACGCGCCTGGCGCTGCGCTCGACGAAATCCAGCCCCGACGCGGTGATGCGTGCCTCGCCGAATACCCCGTCCACGCCCTGCTTCACGTCGATGAGGTTGATAAACGTCTTCTCCTCCAGGTACGCCACAGCCCGGCGGAAGTCCGCCTCGTGGAGGGCCGTGTCCTTCCGTAGCTCCTCGAGAGACACGGAGGCGGGGTATTCGGCGCTCAGGCGGTTCAGGACGGTCAGCCGCTGCTTCTCCGCGCTCATATTCGTTCACCACTCCAATCTCAAAAACTCTGCCCGATCCCCGGCCCCAACGGGGCCGGGGACAATGTCACACGGCGAAGCCTTACGGGTGCAGGGGCTATGCCCCTGCTGCCCCTGCTACGGTTTGTCCCAGGCGATGACGGCCGCGTCGTCCACCGCAACCTGGAAGTCGAAGGAGCTGTCGAACGTGTACTTGATGCAACGCTCCTCGCCGCTGTACTCGCGGTACCGCTCCATGCTCGTGTTCACGCCGTAGACCAGGTTCGGCAGTGGCGTGAAGATGACGTGCCCCCGCGGCATCTCGTTCAGGGGCACGATCTCGTAGCCCAGGTAGGTCAGGTTCTGCTTGGAGAGCAAGTGCCCCAGCCCGCCGACCATCTGCCCGATCTGGCGCTGGTACAGTTCCGCGTCGCCGCGGCTCATCAGGAAGACGGTCTTGTCGCCCTTGTAGACGTCCGGCAACTGCTCGACCATCGCGCTGAAGAGCCCCTCCCAGTTCACCACAGCAGGGGTGCCGCCCGTGTGGTCCGACACGTCCACCTTGTGGCTGTCGGAGGCGTCCTTCAGGAGCTGCGGCCAGCCCTTGTTGAGCTTGTCGAATGCCTTACCGGAAAAATCGTCCGCCGTGCCCGTGAAGGCCAGCAACGTCACGTCGTTGCCGTAGGTCTCCGCCAGGCGGCTCCCGACCATGCTCTCGAGCCCCGGCCGGTGCTGGTTGTCGCGGAGATAGTCCATCGGGATATGGGAGAAGAGCTGCGCGTCCTTCATCTCCAGCTTTTTGCCGACGTTCTTGAAGCTGGTGAACTTATCCGGCTTCTCGCCCTGCGGCACGCGCTGCAGCACGCCGCGCAGCAGCTCCCAGACGTTCACGTCCTTGGTGAGCTTTCGGGCGCGGTCCACCGTCACCCGCGAGAGGATGGGGTTGCCCTTGACCACCAGGTCGATGAACCTGTCGGTCTCTTCCGGGCGTACCGCGCCGCCGATGTTCACCATCTCCGGCGTGAACTCCCCGGCCTTCCGGAACTCCTCCATCATCGTCTTGAAACTTTTGTCGGGCATCGTCTCACCCCCTACAGAAACCCGTAGCTGCCGCCGTCGCCCGTGCCGTCGTCCACGCCCTTGGACACCCGGCCCGGCGTGGCCGTCTCCAGGGCCTTGAGGCGTCCGTCCAGCTTGGCGACAGCCTCGGTCAGTGCGGGAATGCCCTCGAGCGCCTTTGCGATCTTCTCCACGGCCTCGGCCTCAATCGCCTCTTCGCCAGCCGGCGCTCCCGCGCCAGGCTTTGTCTCAGCAGGCTGTCCAGGCTGGGCATTTTTTGCCTCCGCTCCCTCGACCGCCTTCAACAGGCGGGTAAAGAACTGCTCCATCTTTGCCAATACCCCGTCCTCCCCCTTCCGCACTTTCGCGGCGTACCCGGCCATCGACAGGCCCGCCAGCTCGCCCTTCTTCACGCTTGCCCAGAGCGCCTCGTCCTCCACACGGATCCCCACCGCCCAGCTGCCCTCCGGCTCGTCCGGAAAGAGCGGGTCCGCTCCCTTCGTGATCCAGCTCTCGGCCACGAACGCCGCCTTGGGGTCGAAGTCATGCTGCGCGTCGACGTTCAACAGGCGCAGGCCCTTCATGAATCCATACGCCGCCTTCTCGATCTCGCCCTTCTCCGCGTACTCGCCCTGACTGTCCACCTGGCCCGGCCCGTACACGATCCCGTAGACCATGCGCTTCTCGTCGCTCTTCACGAGCTTGCGGAGCGGCGTCTCGAAGGCGTCGGCCCCCTCGGGTTTGTTTCCACCTGTTTTCCCATCCGGTGCAGGGCTTTGCCCTGCCTTCCAGATGATCCGCTTGCCGTTCGCCCCCTTCGACACGAGCGACAGAAAATCCACCTTCATGTCCCTCAGTTCCACAGGCATCCCGCTTCATCGCCTCCTGTCGCGTTGCTCTTGCCTTGTGTGATATTATTAAAATTTTATTTTCAAGACAATATAAATCTATATATTTATATTGTTCTGTGACATTAGGCCCCTTAAACTGACAGCGAAACGGAGAGGAGGCATGAACGTGTCCGAGCCTATTTTTCAAACTATCCCAGGCGAGCGGATGGAGCCCATCCTGAAGGCGCGCGTATCCCGCCCCGCGGAGGGTTTTGGGGCAGGGTTCGCGGACGGCCTCGTCTACCCGCCGCTGCCCCTCTCGCAGATCCTCTCCCTGACCTATTCCAATGCTTTCCATACCCAGTGCATCGCGCTCAAGGCCGACATGGCCGTGGGGCTAGAGTATGAGGCCCCGAAGCAGGTGAAAACCTTCCTGGAGTCCATCTCCGGGGCCGATCCCTTCCTGGAGCTCCTGCACCGCGTCGCCTTCGACTGGGAGTGCACCGGGAACGCCTATCTGGAGGTGGCGCGCTCCCGCAAGGGACAGATTGGCGAGCTCTACCACGTCCACGCCCAGACCGTTTTCCCCAGGGTCCGCGAGAACCGCCTGGCCGGGTACGTCCAGGAGACGGACGGGACCGTGGAGTTCTCGGCCTTCGGCACGCGGGACGGGCGTAACGAGCTCTTTGCCTTCCGGCGCTATACGCCCCTCTCCACCTGGTACGGCCTGCCCGAATGGGTAGCCGCCCTGGAGGCCCTGCGGCTCGACCAAGAGAAAAAGAGCTTTTACGCCGCCTTCTTCCGCAACTACGCCGTGCCGTCCCTGGCCGTGGTGCTCACGGGGGCGGAGTTCGACGAGGAGACGGAAAAGACCATCCGAGAGGGATTCAAGCAGGTGAAGGGCGTGGACAACGCGCACAAGACCATGCTGCTCTCCGTGCCCTTCGAGAACAGCAAGATAGAGTTCCAGCGCCTGACTGCGGAGCTGAAGGACATGCCATTCGACAAGCTCAGCGCGGCGACGCGCGAGGAGATCCTGGCGGCGCACGGCGTGCCCCCGCGGCTCGTCGGCATCGTCACCGCCGGGCAGCTGGGCGGCGGCTCCGAGATGGAGGGGCAGATGCTCAGCTTCATCGAGATGAAGGTCCGGCCCCGCATGAAGTACCTGGAGAACCGCGTCAACCTGTTGCTGCGGGACGCGGGCCTGCCGGAGGAGTTCCGGCTGAAGGGCATCACCCCGTCCATCCCCAAGGAACAGGCCGACGCCAAAACAGGCAACGCCGATAAGGCCGCGGTGGAGGCGGAGATCTTGAAGGGGCTCGATATTTTGGGTGAGTTGGGCGGGGTGTGATGGCCGGCGAGATTGACCTCCAGAAGGTCGCCCTCCGCATAGCCCATCGGATTAGGGCCATAGCCATCCGGGAGAAGCTCGTGCCGGTGGGGAAGCCCGACCCGGATAGCGGGAAGCGCACGGGCGGCGAACTGCGCAAGTCCATCCACGTTTCCTCCGTCCCCGGCGGCGCGATGGTCGGGACGAACAAGGTCTACGCCCGTGCCGTCCACGAGGGACGCCAGGCCCTGATTATCCGCCCTAGGCGAAGGAAGGCTCTGCGCTGGAAGGGCGGCGAAGGAAAGTACTTTTTTGCGAAGAAGGTCTTTCAGCCGGCACGGAAGGGAAAGCCCTTTTTCCGCAGCGCCGCCGACCTCTTCGAGCAGAACCTTGACAAGGAAATAGCCGGTATTGCCCTGGACGACGAGCTGGCCCGGTACCTGGCGGCCAACCTCCGAAAGCAGGGAGTGGACGTAAAGGTGTAGTAAGTTCCTGCGTTTTTATCGCCTTGTGCGAACGGGAGGGCCATTTCGTTGACGTCAACGCAATGATCCGGTGCAGGTTATAGCTGGATTGGAGGGATTTTTATGGGAGACCTGACGGAACATTTTTCGAGGAGCGAGCTGGAGTGCCGCTGCGGGTGCGGGCTGTTCAACGCCAAGGGGCGGCTCCTGTCTACGCTGGAGTCCATCCGCAAGGCCGTGGGGAAAGCGGTGCACATCGAAAGCGGCTGCCGCTGCGCGGAGAAGAACGCCGACGTGGGCGGCAAACCCAACTCCGGACACCTGACCGGCGAGGCCGCCGACATCTGGGTTGATGGGTTGTCCAACCGGGACCTGGGAGTGGTCATCAAAGACCTGCATCGCCGCAAGCTGCTGCCCCACCTGCGGTATTGCTACCTCATCAAGGGAACCAGTAGGACCCGCGTTCACGTAGGCGTGGACGAGAAGCCCAGGCGGGGCGTGTTCGGGTTTTAAGATATCTAAGCTATCGTTTCTTCGCTTTTGTTTTGCCTTGAGAATCCCTTTCATTGTTATAGCGAATTATTAACAAGGTAAAAAGAGAATTCGTTACATCAATGAGTGCATCTAGTGCCAGTGCTAGGCTCAAAAAAGCCAAAGCTGGCACAAATTTTTCTTTGCTAAGACATTCCAGTGGATAGTTCACGCCGGGAATATCAGAGTCAATCCATAAATTCAAAAATAAAACAAAAATAAGTATTACTACCTCACAATACACATCTTTTTTCACGGATTTTAAATATTTTATGTAGAGCCCACTCTTGCCAAGAGAATCTTCTTTGAGGATTAGACTTTGTAGCGTTTTAGAATCTACAATTCCAAAGGCAATGGCCATAACAGTCAATGCTCCAGCAAGAAAAATACCAACAAGAGAAGGCATGACTCTTAGGAAATTCAGCATCGCCCTCTCTTCAAACACTCCACAACAAAAAATGCTTAATAAAACATACAGCCAAAATTTTTTGTTAGAAATAAATGTTGCGCACAAGCTAAAAAAAGAAGTGATGGTTTTGCTCATTTTAGCTCAACCCTTCTTTAATTTAATACTCAAATTAATCATCGAAATAATTGTTTAAAATCTCATTTGCATCTTCAATAACTTGAACCTCTTTTACTTCAGTCGAGATAACCTTAAAATGATCTGTGGAACGATGGCTTTTTCCATGAGTATCTCTTAATCGCCACTGTCCCCCTGTTCTGCTCGCAGTTCTATCTAATGCTCGTATGGTAGTCATCGTTGTGTTATTCAGATCGGGATAAATATTTAAGCCCCTTTTTTTATCCCCCTGAAATGTGATCGCTGTTTCTTGCATAGCGATGTTTTCTTTACTATTGTTTAGAAAT
>ERZ772967.721-NODE-721-length-24857-cov-6.032618_pt1 | contig 24857 bp, 21 predicted proteins | sample MGYA00511677_ERZ772967 | MGnify/ENA primary metagenome ERZ772967 (study PRJEB29015, sample SAMEA2737931) | human oral metagenome | biome: human oral; feature: human-associated habitat; material: dental | place: China | collected 2146 ...
TGAAAGGCCGCTGCAATTTTTAAAGATTTCCATAGCTTCCAAAACCTAGATTCCCGCCTGCGCGGGAATGACGAAGCCGGTATTTTCCATTTGCATCTGCTAAAGAGGCCGTCTGAAAAGCCAAAACAGGTTTTTCAGACGACCTTTTCTTCTCCTACTCATTCCAACCCGACTTCTAAATACTCGCGCTATGCCCTACCCGCACATGGCTATGGTGGTCGCGGCCTTCGTGGTCGTAGTCGGATTTGAAGCCTTTGAGTACGACGTCTATGTCGTTTTCCTTGGCAAAGACGTTGGCGAAGTCTTCAATCTGTTCCAATACGTCGCCGGCGATATAGGACGAGCGTTCGGCGTTGATGGTTACTTTGGAACCCGGACGGATGTTTTTCAGGGTTTTCTTGATGGCAGCTTTGTTCAGGAACGAGACTTCTTCCGCCAGTTCCAAGCTGATTTCGTCGGCTTCGGCGAGTTCTTCGCGGCTGAGGTAGTAGGCGCGTTTCATGTTGCTCTGAAGGATGAAGATGATGCTGATGGCGAGCCCGATGCCTACGCCTTTGAGCAAGTCGAGCGCGACGACGGCGACTAGGGTGGCGGCTAATGGGATGAACTGATACAGTCCTTTATGCCAGAAATGCAGGAGGGTGGCGGGTTTCGCCAGTTTGTAGCCCACCAGCAGCAAGACGGCGGCGAGGGTGGACAAGGGGATGATATTGAGGATAAAGGGAATCGCCAAAACGCACACCAGCAACAAAACGCCGTGAATAACGGCAGAGAGTTTGTGCGTCGCGCCTGCATTGGCGTTGGCGGACGAGCGCACGACGACGGAGGTGATGGGCAGACCGCCGATGAGCGAGCTGACGATGTTGCCTGCGCCCTGCGCACACAATTCGCGGTTGGTGTCGGTTATGCGGTGGCGGGTGTCGAGGCGGTCGGCGGCTTCGATGCAGAGCAGGGTTTCAATCGAGGCGACGATTGCGATGGTGATACCGGTCATCCAGACGTAGCTGTTGCCGAAACCTGAGAAATTGAGCAGCGTGAGCATACCTGCGGCTTCGCGCCATGTGTCGGGGATAGGCAGTTGGACGAGTTGTCCGGCGGGAATGGCAAGGCTGCTACCGTTGGCGACAAACCATTGGTTCATCAGTATCCCCGCGCCACGGCAACCAGCGCGGCGGGCAGGGCTTTGATGTTTTTCAACGCGGGGATTTTGTCCCATACGATTAGGATAGCCATCGACACGCCTGCTACCAAAAGGGAGCCTGTGTGGATGTCGGCGAACAGGGCGGCGAGGCTGCCGTTGCTGCCCAAGGCAAACGGAATCTGTTTCATGATGATAATCACGCGATGCCCGCCAACATACCTTCGATAACGGACGCGGGGATGTATTCGGCAAGGCTGCCGGCGCGGATAAAGCCGAGTAAAAGCTGGATGGCACCGGCGATTAAGCCCGCACACAGAAACAACTCGAACGAACCGAGTTCGGTAATCGCGGCAAGGATAATCGCCGCCAAGCCTGCGGCAGGGCCAGAAACGCTGATATGCGAGGTGCTGAGTGAACCGATGACGATGCCGCCGACGATGCCCGCCAACACGCCGGACAAAGGCGGCGCGCCGGAAGCAAGCGCGATGCCGAGGCACAACGGCAGGGCGACGAGGAAGACGACCAGTCCGGAAGCGAAATTGGACTTGAACAGGCTGCCCAAAGGCTGTTTTTTCTGATGGGGTTTCATGGTGAGGGGTACTCCTGATGTGTGTGTGTTTTTGTATTTGATAGGTTTGGGGCAAATTAAGGTCGTCTGAAAAATCAGGATGCTTGTCCAAACTGCATTTTCAGACGACCTCCGAGCCATCAACCCCTTTCTTACGCGCGTTGACCACCCATTCGGAATCGGTGAGGTCGTAGATTTTCTGAATGTCGGCGAGGATGTTTTTGAAGTCGATGTTCAAATTGATAAGGCGGCCGGTACGCAGGTCGAAGACCCAGCCGTGAACAATCGGGTAGCCGTCGAGCAGGTATCGTTCCTGCACGCACGCCATTTTGATGACGTTGAGGCACTGTTCCTGAACGTTCAATTCGACCAGGCGGTCGTAGCGCAGGTGCTCGTCTTCGATTGCGTACAGTTCTTCCTGATGCAGGCGGTACACGTCGCGGATGTTGCGCAGCCACGGATTCATCGCGCCCAAATCTTCGGGCAGCATCGCCGCTTTGATGACGCCGCAGTTGTAGTGGCCGCAGATGATGATGTGTTTGACTTTCAGATGCGAGACGGCGTATTCGATGGCGGAAGCGACATTCATGTCTAAACCGTGAACAAGGTTGGCAACGTTGCGGTGTACAAACACGTCACCCGGTTCAAACCCCATCAACTCTTCCGCCGCGACGCGGCTGTCGGAGCAGCCGATGTAGAGATATTCGGGATTTTGTCCGTCGGCGAGTTCTTTGAAGTAATCGGGGCATTGTTGCCTCTTCGTTTCCTGCCATTTGCGGTTGTTTTCAAAAATGACTTCGTATGATTGGCTCATGCGGGCTTCCTTTCTGCTTGATGTGTCGTCTGTTTTTTTGTTATCGCACCCTGTTTCGGATGCGGCCTCTGTAAGGGTTGCGCATTCTAGGAAGGCAAAATTAGAGAAAAATTAGCCATAAAATGCCGTATAAATATGTAAATTCGGCATTTTCAATCAAAAGGTCGTCTGAAAACCCTTTTTAAACCCAATCAGACAAAAAAAGGAGAAAACGCAGTTTCTCCTTATCTTTCAAAAATTAAATCGTTCTCATCCACGCGTCGCCGCCCCGCCCGAAAAGTTCCCTACTGTCTGCCATTCTCCGTAATTTTCAGACGACCTCCTTACCAATCCTTACACTTTACGGCATAATGGCGGACTGTTTTTCCGAGGAGAATTCCATGTCTGTCAAAACCCCGTCGCTTTTCGGTGGCGCCATGATTATCGCCGGTACGGTTATCGGTGCAGGTATGCTTGCCAACCCGACCGCCACCTCCGGCGTCTGGTTTACAGGCTCGCTGATTGTGTTGCTTTACACTTGGTTTTCCATGCTCTCCAGCGGTCTGATGATCCTTGAAGTCAACACCCACTATCCGCACGGCGCCAGCTTCGACACCATGGTCAAAGACCTGCTCGGACCGATTTGGAACGCCATCAACGGCATTGCCGTCGCCTTCGTTTTATACCTGCTCACCTACGCCTACATCTTCGTCGGCGGCGACCTGACCGCCAAAGGCATCGGCAGCGCGGTAGGCAACGAAATCTCGCTCACCGTCGGGCAACTCGTCTTCTTCGGCATTCTCGCCTTTTGCGTTTGGGCATCAGCACGCTTGGTTGACCGCTTCACCAGCATCCTCATCGGCGGCATGGTATTGACCTTTATTTGGGCAACCGGCGGCCTGATTGCCGATGCCAAAATGCCTGTCTTGTTCGACACCCAAGCCCCTGCCGGCACCAGCTACTGGATTTATGTCGCCACCGCCCTGCCCGTCTGCCTTGCCTCATTCGGCTTCCACGGCAACGTCTCCAGCCTGCTCAAATACTTTAAAGGCGACGCACCCAAAGTGGCCAAATCCCTGTGGTCGGGGACGCTGATTGCCTTGGTGATTTACGTCCTCTGGCAAATCGCTATCCAAGGCAACCTGCCGCGCAACGAGTTCGCACCGGTTATCGCCGCAGAAGGCCAAGTTTCCGTCCTGATCGAAACGCTGTCCAAGTTCGCCCAGACCGGCAATATGGACAAAGTGTTGACCCTGTTCTCCTACATGGCGATTGCAACGTCCTTCCTCGGCGTAACGCTCGGCCTGTTCGACTACATCGCCGACATCTTCAAATGGAACGACAGCATCTCCGGCCGTACCAAAACCGCCGCGCTGACCTTCCTGCCGCCTTTGATTTCCTGCCTGCTCTTCCCTACCGGCTTCGTTACCGCCATCGGCTACGTCGGCTTGGCCGCAACCATTTGGACAGGCATCATCCCCGCCATGCTACTCTACCGCTCGCGCCATAAATTCGGCGTCGGTAAAAACTACAAAGTTTACGGCGGATTCTGGCTGATGGTTTGGGTCTTCCTCTTCGGCATCATCAACATTGCCGCCCAAATACTGAGCCAAATGGAGCTCGTTCCCGTATTTAAAGGTTAAATTCCCTTAAGGCCGTCTGAAACACCCTCTTTCAGACGGCCTAATTCATTATTTTCCGCTACAATACCCCTTTCCCCCAACGAACACCGTCTATGTACGACAATATCCGCTTCCATCTCGACGAAGACTACCCCGACCAGCTCCCGCCCGAAAACGCCGCCACCCATATCGGCATGTACTGGCAGTGGGCGGCGCAGGCAGGCCTCGTCAACCCCGTCTGGCAAACCGCTCCCGAAACCGCAGCCGACTTCGCCGCCATGACCTCGGGCAAAATCAGCGGACGGCACTTCCTGCTCAAACACATGGACGGCGCATTAACGGCGGACGACTTTACCGAACTCGGCCAACGGTTTACCGAGTTCTACTACACCGACGAAGAAGACGGCTACGGCGCATTTATGGAAGACTACGTCCTCGCCCTCGACACACCCTCGCTCGGCGGCTTCTACCACGTCAAAAGCACCCCGGAAACCTTCGCCAAACTGACCCCCGTTTTTCAGACGGCATTTGAAAAATGGAAAAGCAGTTTGAAAGTAGAAAAATATTCGAAAGAATCCACACAATGAAGCCGAACTATTCTATCGACATTGCTATTAACTGCTTCCGTCCAGGTGGCGGCATGGAAAGCTACACTTTCGACCTGGTCCGTGGTTTAAGCGCACACGGCATCAAACCTACAGTCTTTGCTGCACAAATTGATACAACGGTTCCGGAATACCGCCAAGTTGATACGCATCACGTCAATCAAAAAAAGATTCCGAAAAAGTTGCGTCCTTTTTTCTTCAGTATGCAATTGGCCAAACTCCGGCAAAACAGAAATATTCCCCTTATTGCCTGCAATCCCAGTGATTATGCTGATATCTTTGTCTGCGGCGGTACACACTTAGGTTACCTGCACAACATGGGTAAAACCCCAAACCTACTTGATAGACTCATCATTCGGCGTAACCGCACCAACTACTCAACGGCAAAATTGATCATGGCGCATTCACACTTAATGCAACACGAGTTGATCAACCTCTATGGGGTACCTTCTGAAAAAATCCATGTTATCCATCCACCTGCCGATACTGCACGCTTCTACGCTAAACCGGAAGAAATTCCTGCAACTCGTGCGAGATACGGATTTAAAGACGACGAAACTATTTTCCTATTTCCATCAACCGGACACACCCGAAAAGGCTTGGATTTATTAGCAGAATTTTTTGAGCATACCGATTTGCCCATCAAACTGGCTGTTGCCGGATCGGCTTTACCCCACCCGATGAACAACGTTATTGAGCTTGGTTTCTGCAAAAATATGCCTGAACTTTACCGAGCTGCTGACTTCACCATTATGGCATCACTGTACGAACCATTCGGACTGGTTGGCATAGAATCTATTTTGTGTGGAACCCGAGTTGTTTTCTCCGACAATATGGCATGTACCGAAGTCATGAACGAAAATGCAGGCTTCTTTTTCTCACGTCAAAACCCAGAAACATTGGCACAAGCCATCACTCAAGCAGTTTCTCTCAAACGGCAGGGAAAACACAAAATTACCTCTCCTATGCAGGCATTAACCTATAATCCCACCTTAACGCATCATATCGACCAAACTCTCAATATGTTGAAGGCCGTCTGAAAACAATATTTAGGAACACCATGAAACTCATCATCCTCGACCGCGACGGCGTCATCAACCAAGACCGCGACGATTTCGTCAAATCCGTTGACGAATGGATTCCCATCGAAGGAAGCATGGATGCCATCGCCTTTTTAACGCAGGCAGGCTACACCATCGCCGTGGCCACCAACCAATCCGGTATCGGCCGCAAATACTTTACCGTGCAAGACCTGACCGAAATGCACGCGAAAATGCACCGCCTTGCCGTTCAAGCAGGCGGTACCATCGACGGCATTTGGTTTTGCCCGCACACCGCCGCCGACAACTGCGAATGCCGCAAACCTAAGCCCGGCATGATTATCGACATTATCGAACGCTTCAAGGCCAATGCCGCCGAAACCTGGCTGGTCGGCGACAGCCTGCGCGACCTGCAGGCCATTGATGCCGCAGGCGGCAAATCCGCGCTCGTCCTGACCGGCAAAGGCAAAAAAACGCTGGCCAAACACGAACAAGAACTGCCCGAACATACCCAAGTCTTCGACAACCTGCTGGCTTTCTCGCAATACATCATGCGTGAAAACACACAAATCGAAGAAGCCACGCAAGCCATCCTATAAACGACAAGGCCGTCTGAAAACTGCCGACAACGGTGTTTAGACGGCCTTCAAACGACAGACTTTTCCCCGATATGCTGATTATCCGCAACCTGATTTACTGGTTCATCCTTTCCTTTAGCATTATTTTGCTGTTCCCCTTTATGCTGCTTGCCCTGCCCTTCCAAGGCGGCGCACACAAAATGGCGCAAGTTTGGGTGCGCATCCTCAACTGGTCGCTCAAGCACATCATCGGTTTGAACTACACCTTAAGCGGCGCGGAAAACATTCCCGACCACCCTGCCATCATTTGCGCCAAACACCAAAGCGGCTGGGAAACCCTCGCCCTGCAAGAAATTTTTCCGCCACAAGTCTATGTTGCCAAACGCGAACTCTTCAAAATCCCTTTCTTCGGCTGGGGCTTGAAGCTGGTCAAAACCATCGGCATCGACCGCAACAACCGCAGCGAAGCCAACAAACAACTTTTAGAACAAGGTCTTGCGCGTAAAAACGAAGGCTATTGGATTACCATTTTCCCCGAAGGCACACGCCTGCCGCCCGGCGAAAAAGGCCGCTACAAGCTCGGCGGCGCGCGCATGGCAAAAATGTTCGAGATGGACATCGTCCCCGTCGCGCTCAACAGCGGCGAGTTTTGGCCGCGCAACTCCTTCCTCAAATATCCGGGCACGGTCAGCGTCATCATCGGCAAACCCATTGCCCACAACAACGGCAATGAAGCCGAACTCATGGCCCAATGCGAGCAATGGATTGAAAGCCAACAGCCCCTGATTACCGGACAAGGTCCGTTCGCGCCCAAAACCAAATAAATCATTCCATCGGGTAGGCCGCTATGCCCGCCTTTCCATGCCGTCCAATATTTCCATTAATATCATGCCCCGCCTCCATACCCACACCCTTTCAGACGGCCTCACCATTCATATCCAGCTCAAACGCAGCGCCAAGAAAAACCTCATCTTGCGCCCCGTTTCCGCCGATACCGTCAGCATCAATATCCCTCCGTTTGTTACCCAGCACACCTTTACCCAATGGCTGAACGACAACGAAGCCATCCTGCGCCGTACCCTAAACAAAACACCGGCCCGACCAACACCCACCGACTCGCTTCCCGAATGGATTTGGTATCAAGGCGTTCAGACGGCCTTGTCCGTCCACGCAGCAAACCACATCCAAATCAGGCCGTCTGAAATCCTGTTGCCCGAAAAAGAAAACGCCGCCCAACTCACCCATTTGCGCCGTTTCCTACACGAGCGTGCGCACGAATATCTGCTGCCGCGCCTCGAAGGCCATATCCGAACCACCCGCCTGACCCCGAGTGCTATTTCCCTTTCCAACGCCAAAACCTTCTGGGGCGTTTGCCGCCACACCACCGGCATCCGCCTCAACTGGCGGCTCATCGGCGCGCCCGAATATGTCGCCGACTACGTCTGCCTGCACGAACTCACCCACCTGCGCCATCCCAACCACAGCCCTGCGTTTTGGGCTCTGACCCACTCGCTCACGCCGCATGTCGACCAAGCCGAACAATGGCTGAAGGTGCACGGCAGCGAATTGTTCCCCCTCGGCTAAGTCTTATCCGGCAGCATTTTTCTGCAAGCAAACACCAGCCCAAAGCAAAGAATCAACGCCCTCCAAACAAATCATGTAGCCGCACGTAAAATCAAGTTTATCCGCTTGCCGCCCCTCATACCTTGCCCATAAGATGATGTCGTTCTCAAAACCCTTTTCAGAAAGGAAAACCGATGACCAAAGCAAAATCGTTACTGGCCACCGGCATTTTGGCTCTTTTCTCCGTCACGGCATTCGCCTCCCCACTGCCTTCCGAAATCTACCGTCCGGATGGCGCGCATACCATCAAAGCCGATCATCAAGGCAACGGCGAATTTGAATACGAAGCCGAACTTTCCAGCCAACGCAATTCCATTCCTTCCTTGGCCAAAAAAGTGATCGCCCACGCGCGCAGCAAAGGTTTTCATGTGGTTGAGTCTGAAATCAAACACGACGATGCCGATCTGAAATTCAAACGCGGCAAACAAGAGCTGGACGTTTCCATCGAAGACAAAGGCCAAGGCCGTATCGAATACAAAGCCGATTTGGACTTGGACCAAAACTAAATCCGACTCGCAAATAAAGGCCGTCTGAAATCCCATCGGGTTTCAGATGGCCTTTTGTCGTCTTTATCAGATATAATGGCACTCGGTTTGTAAAATTTCCGACTCAAAACATTGTACAATCTGCCCACTTATACCGATAACATCCCAAACATTGCCATGAAAAAACGTCTGCTCCTCCTTGCTATCCTTCCCCTCTCCCTTTACGCCGCCGATGTGCCGCCTGATGTGAAACCCGAGCTTCAAGTCAACACAGCCGAACCCCAACAACCCGAAACGCACAACATCCCTGCCGAGCAGACAAACAGGCCGTCTGAAAAAATCATCAACGTCGATGCCGACACCCTGCTTGCCAACACCGAATTACTGGCACGCGCCATGTATTCTGCCGTCGTCGCCCACAATATCCCCGGCATCAAAGCCGTTTTGCCCATTTACGAACAATGGCCAGAACACGACCGCGCCATGGCACGCTATGCCAAAGGTTTGCTTGCCCAATCCGAAGGACGCGCCGCCGAAGCCATCGGCCATTACCGCCGCTTTATCGCCGAGCAGCCCGATGCTTCCGCCGTCCGCTGGCAGCTTGCGACCGCCTTGTTTGAAGACAAACAAAACGAAGCCGCGGCCGACCAGTTCGACAAACTGCAAACCGAGCCCCTCCCGCCTGCCTTGCAAGAGCGCATCGAAACCTACCGCAAAGCCCTGCGTGAACGCGACTCATGGCAATTCAACGCCGGCTTGAACATCACGCGCGAACAAAACATCAACCAAGCCCCCGGCCAACGCCGTCTGGGCAACTACCTGAGCGATGAACAATGCCGCGCCGTGCGCCTTGCCTATCCCGACGACGACTGCTTCCGAGGCTGGACATTTCCCGAACCCATCGATGCTACCGCCGTCCATTACCAAATCGGTGCAGAAAAAAAATGGTCGCTGCCACGCGGCTTCTATGCCACGACAGGCGCAGACCATTACGGCAAAATCTACCCCAAACATACCAACTACAATGACCTCACCACACGCTTCTCGGCAGGCATCGGCTATGCCGACCAGCGCAACGATATCGGCATGACCCCGTTCCACGAGCGCCGCTTCTACGGCAACGACCCCTACACCTACACCAACGGCGCACGCCTCCACTACAACCATTGGTGGCAACCCAAGCTGCAAACCCTCAGCGCATTTGAAGCAGGCCGTCTGAAAAACAACCGCCGCGAGCGTTCCAACAACACCAGCCAACTGCTCAGCAACTCCATCGTGTACTACCGCAACGCGCGCCAATACTGGGTAGCCGGTATCGACCTCTACCGCGAACGCAACCGCGACGACAAAAGCGACAGCTTCAACCGCTACGCCCTGCGCACCACATGGGGACAAGAATGGCCCAAAGGCCTCTCCACCGTCCTACGCCTCAGCGCCGCCCAACGCCGTTACCAAGCCCCCAGCTTCTTCAGCAACGAACAAAACCGCCGCGACAAAGAAGCCTCCGCCTCCCTGAGCGTATGGCACCGCGCCCTCCATTTCAAAGGCATCACCCCGCGCCTGACCATCGCCCACAACAAAACATGGAGCAACGACAAGTTCTACGAATACGGCAAAACCAAAATGTTTGTCGAATTGAGCAAAACGTTCTGACAAATGGAACCAATCTGTGAATAAAGCAAAAATGCCTGTCCTGCATACTGATTTACAAGACAGATTCAAACTTTTACAGATACCGAATCAATAGATTTTTTAAGGCACAACGCCTTATTAAATTCATATTTATCAAATAGATAAAATCTAAGCCAATATTACTTTACAACGTAACGTACAACACCGCATAACGTTACAAAAAAATCAGGCCGTCTGAAACCCGACTTAGCGTTTCAGACGGCCTTAGTATTTGTTATCATATCCGTTCACACCTCTTCAGAAAGTATGATGATGAATGCTCTGAACAAAACCCTCTTATCCGTTTCTGTCGCGCTGGGATTGAGCGCCTGCGCTTCCGTCAAAACCGCAGACACCTACGACCTAGACTTCTCCAAACAAAAATACACCGAACAAAGCATCGAAGTGAACGGTCAAGCCGTCAAATTCCGCGCTTACGAAGGCGTGGTGTACGTCCGCAATCCTGTCGATACCCGTTACGAAATCATCAATATTTATGTACCCGAAGCCTATTACAACGGCAGCGAGATAGACGGTTTCAACGCCGAAACCGCACCGATTTTCCTGCCCAACCAAATCGGCGGCTATATGCCGGCCGAACCCGGTAAACCCGCTTTAGAAGGCAAACGCGGCGAGCCTGAAGACGGCCAAAAATCGCCCAACGCCACCCTGGTTGCCCTCTCCAAAGGCTACGTCGTCGCCTCCCCTGGCGCACGCGGCCGGACAGAACCTACCGGCAAAGCACCTGCCGCAATTGTCGATTTGAAAGCCGCCGTCCGCTATCTGAAAGCCAACGACAAAGCCATGCCCGGCGATGCCAAAAAAATCATTTCCAACGGCACAAGCGCGGGCGGCGCGATGTCCGCCCTCTTAGGCGCAACAGCCGACCAAAAAGATTACGAAAAATATCTGAAAGCCTTAGGCGCGGCAGACGGCAGCGACAAAGTTTTCGCCGTATCCGCCTACTGCCCAATTACCGACTTGGATCATGCCGACATGGCTTACGAATGGCAGTTCAACGGCGTTAACGACTACAAAAAAATGAACATTTCCATGCTCGACTACCGCGTCAAACGCGAGCTGGTCGCCGGTACGCTGACCGATGACGAGAAAAAACTGTCCGACCTCCTCAAACCCCTATACCCCGCATACCTCAACAGCCTGAACCTGAAATCTCCCGAAGGCAAACCCCTGACGTTGGACGCACAAGGCAACGGCAGCTTTAAAAACCATATTGCCGGTTTACTTGCCCAATCCGCACAAGCCCAGCTTGATGCAGGCAAAGACCTGAGCGACCGCACATGGCTGACCGTCCGCAACGGCAAAGTCGTCTCCGTCGATTTCGATGCCTACGCCAAAGCCGCCGGCCGCCAAAAAACACCGCCCGCCTTTGACGGCGTAGATTTAAGCGCAGGCGAAAACCAACTCTTCGGCACCAATACCGTCGATAAACGCCACTTCACCGCGTTCTCCATGCAACACAATACCGCCGCCAACGCCGAAATCGCAGATGAAGAAACCATCAAAATCATGAACCCGCTCAACTACATCGGCAAACCGGGCGTAAGCCTGCCGCAAAACTGGCGCATCCGTGTCGGCACCAACGACCGCGACACCTCACTGGCAGTCTCCGCCGTCTTAGCCGCCAAACTGCAAAACAACGGCCAAACCGTCGACTACGCCCTGCCTTGGGATGTCGGCCACGGCGGCGATTATGACTTAGACGAACTGTTTGCCTGGATGAATCAGGTCAGCCGTTCTGCAAAATAAGCATTCGCAACATAGATTGAGATGAGATTTAATATCCGTTTTAATTAAAGAAAGGCCGTCTGAACATTTTCAGACGGCCTGTATTTTGATAAAAACTCCAAGCCCCTTATTATGTAAATGAAATTTTTTAATAGCATTAAATATTAATTTTTATAAATAAACTGATTTTGAATTCTATAAAATAATTAAAATAAAGAAATTTTAGAATAAAATTGCCAAAACAAAAAATCAAGCCTTGTTTAATTCTGATAAAACCTGTAACCTGTATCAAAAATAAACAAGAGAGTCCATCATGTCCCAACACCACCCTACCGACGATATTAAGATCAAGGAAGTCAAAGAGTTACTCCCTCCAATCGCACATTTGTATGAGCTGCCTGTGACGCCTCAGGTTGCCAATTTGGTTTATAAAACACGTCATGAGATTTCGGATTTGGTTCACGGCCGCGACAACCGTTTGCTGGTCATCATCGGCCCATGCTCGATTCACGATACTAAGGCAGCGGTAGAATATGCGCAAAAATTGCTGCCCTTGCGCAAAAAATATGAGAAAGAGCTGCTGATTGTAATGCGCGTGTATTTTGAAAAACCGCGTACAACCGTTGGCTGGAAAGGCTTGATTAACGATCCGCACTTGGACGGTACGTTTGACATCAACTACGGCCTGCGCCAAGCGCGTCAGTTGTTGCTGACTTTAAACGAAATGGGCATGCCTGCTTCGACTGAATTCTTGGACATGATTACGCCGCAATACTACGCCGACCTGATTTCTTGGGGCGCGATTGGTGCGCGCACGACTGAAAGCCAGGTACACCGCGAATTGGCCAGCGGCCTCTCCTGCCCTGTCGGTTTTAAAAACGGTACGGACGGCAATCTGAAAATCGCCATCGACGCCATCGGTGCCGCCAATCATCCGCACCACTTCCTGTCTGTAACCAAAGCCGGTCATTCCGCGATTGTCCACACCAGCGGCAACCCTGACTGCCATGCAATTTTGCGTGGCGGAAAAGAGCCTAATTACAGCGCGGAACACGTTAAAGACGCTGTTGCGCAGCTTCAAAAAGCCGGTGTGAGCAGCAAACTGATGGTGGACTGCAGCCATGCCAACAGCCGTAAAGATTTCCGCAAACAAATGGATGTAGCACGCGATGTTGCGGCGCAACTGAAAGCCGGTGAAGAAAACATCATGGGCGTGATGGTGGAAAGCCACTTGGTTGAAGGCCGTCAAGACAAGCCTGAAGTTTACGGTCAAAGTATTACGGATGCCTGCATCGGTTGGGATACGACTGAAGAATTGCTGGCTCTGCTTGCCGAAGCGAAAGGTTACCAAGCGTAAGTGCGAAACCATTAAAAAGGCCGGATATGTTCCGGTCTTTTTTGTGTCTGTCATTTGATTTCTTTGCTCAAGATACCGAGCAAGTTTTAGTCAGGTTTGACATCAAAACAATATGAGAAAAAATTCAGGCCGTCTGAAAACCCGATAATTTAGGTTTTCAGACGGCCTGCACTACTTTTCTTTTCAATTAAAACGTGTGTTTAACCGTTGCAGTCACACTACGCGGCGTGCCGTAAACGTGAATATCCGGCATGGGGCGGTAGCGTTTGTTGAACACGTTTTCAAAGTCCAAGCCGATGCGGGTGGATTTGCCGATTTTGTAATGCGCGGTCAAGTCCAGCGTGGCGTATGGGCGTTGGGTTAAGGCTTCTTTACCGGCAACGGTGAAAGGCTGGTATTCATCATAGGCGTTTGTGCCGCTTTGCCAGTTGACGTTTGCACCCAAGTTTAGGCGGTCGGTAACGTCATACGCAGTAAAGAGTTTGAAAAGGTGGGTAGGATAAGAAGGGTTGACCAAATTGCCCGAATCGTTTTTGAGTTTGGAGTACGCATAAGAAGCATTGATCAGCCATTTGTCGCTTAGGCGTCCGCCGACGGACAATTCCACGCCTTTGGTCGTCGTACGGTCAACAGATTCGTAGTAAACCTGTTGATTTTTACGATCATACAGTTCTTTAGCCAAATGGTCGCGTTTATTGATAAACGTCGCCGCAGAAGCGTTCAAACGGCCTTCAAACCATGAGGCTTTTAAGCCGAGTTCATATGTTTTGCCGCGTTGCGGTTCGAGCGGTTTGCCGTTTCGATCCAAATTGCGCACTTGCGGGCGGAATATGGTGGTATAGGAGGTGTAGGCTGTCAGATTGTCGTTTAAATCATAACTTGCGCCCAAATAGGGGATAAATACCTTGTTTTTATGCCTGCTGTCGGCAAAAAGGTTGCGATCGGAACTGTAGCGGTATTGCCAATCGACAAACCGTCCGCCGCCTATCAATGCCAGCCTGTCGGTCAGTTTGAAACGGGTCGAACCGTAAACAGAGAGGTTTTTCATATGGGCAAAGCCGTCGCGAAGATAGGGTATGGCCGGTTTTGTGAAATTTCCGTCAAAAAGGCGCAAATCAGGGATAATCTCATCTTTATTTCTCTTGTAATATGAAGGAGTTTCCTTATTGTACTGATAGCTGATGCCGGCATTGAATTCATGTTTGCGTCCCAAAAGCGGGTAATCGCCGTCCAAATTCAGAGAAAAATCTTGGTCGGTGTACTTGGCTTGGTCGCGCTCGGCAACGAATTGAGCGGAATAGTCCGGATTAATGACAAAAGGACCGGCCATACCGGCAACCGTATCACTTTTTCCATAAGTATGGCTGTAGTTGCCGTTCAGAGTCCAACCGTTTTCAAATTCATGATTGATAGAGGTGAAGATTTCCGCACTGTTTTCTTTACCGTAAGCCCATTTTGCCGAGGAATTGCTGCGCGGTGAGGCTGCAAACGGTTCGAAAGGTTGATTGTTTTCAGGGTCTCCCGCTACGGTCAAATAGCTGAAAGGAGAGCTGCCGGTATTACGGAAACGGTGTATTTCCGTACCGAGGCGCCAGTGGGTTTGCGGCGTGAGTTCGTAAGACAGAATGCCGTAGAACGTGTGATTGTGGCGCGAAGTGTTCGGCAGGTAATCGCCGCCGTGGTCGCTGACCAAAATGGTGCGACCGCGCAAGGTATTGTCGGCATTCAGAGGATGATTAGCATCAAGAACAAAGCGGTAGTGTTTCCAAGAACCGACTCCGGCTTCTACGCTGACGGCAGGTTTGGCAGTTGGTTTTTTACGTTCCAAAGCAACCGTACCGCCCGGTTCGCCCATACCGCCGTTGGACAAACCGCTTGCGCCGCGCACGACGACGACTTGTTCGTACAATGCGCTGTCCAGATTGTTGGTGCCGCGGCGGATGGCTTTACCGTCGTAAAGGAATTTAGGCGCACCATCCACGGAAATGCTGTCAACGGCCTGACTGCGTGAAATAAACTCGCTGTGGCCGGATACGTTGTTACCCATTTTGCTGTGGAACACGCCCGGTGTTTGTTTCAATACGTCCTGCAGGCTGTCCAAGCCTTGGTCTTCGATTTGTTTTGCCGTTACGACAGACAGGGACTGCGGCGTTTCGCGCTGGGTCAGGCGGATACCTGTCGCGGCGGAGGAAGCGGGAATGGTGTAGTTGGAAGTAGTCTGTTTACCGACACCTTGGACGGTAACTGTCGGTAAATCGACACGCTCTTGCGGCTGGGTATTTTCTACTTCGGTCGCGAAAGAATACGCCGAACACAGCGCCAGACTGACGGCAAAGCTTAATTTGCCATAGGGAAATACAGGTAGTGACATAGCCTCTCCAATTAGCTTATCTTTACAATTTGGTCGCAGATTCTATCAAAAAGATGTAGCCCGATGAAACTATGTTTTAATCATTATTTTCTAAGTATTTTGTTTAATTCAAAATATTTATTTTCAATCTAGTCCCAATTAACTAAAAAGGCCGTCTGAAACCCATATCATCAGGTTTTCAGACGGCCTTAATCTTTTTATGATAAGGCAATCAGTCTGCCAATTTTCGTGCCAACTCTGCCAAACGCTTACCTTGCGCAAAGGCAATATTGTTTTCTTCGGCAGTCAATGCCGGCTTGCTGTCGTGGCCGGAAACATGGCTTGCGCCATAAGGCGTGCCGCCGCTTTGGGTATTGCTGAGCGCGGACTCGGTATATGGAATACCGCTGATGACCATGCCGTGGTGCAGCAGGGGCAGCATCATGGTCAGCAGGGTGCTTTCTTGGCCGCCGTGCAGCGAAGATGTGCTGGTAAATACGGTGGCAGGTTTGCCGACGAGTTCTGCACCGAGCCAAAGGGGAATGGTGCCGTCGATAAAGTATTTCATCGCGGCGGCCATATTGCCGAAACGTGTCGGGCTACCAAGCGCGAGGCCGGCGCAATTTTTGAGGTCGTCGGCAGTCGCGTATGGCGCGCCTTCGTCGGGAATGGCTTTTTCAACGGCTTCGCAAACGGTGGAAACTTTGGGAACGGTACGCAACACGGCTTCGCATCCCTCCACGCTTTCGATACCGCGTGCGATTTGGCGGGCAAGGTTGCGCGTACTGCCGTTTTGGGAATAAAAGAGGACGAGGATTTTCAGGGGATTTGGGTTCATTTGGGGTTTCCGTTACAATGTTGTCAGGTTTCAGACGGCCTTTTAAATACTCAGGCCGTCTGAAAAGAAAAAATTTCAATTTGGAAGTGGGAAAAGGTTATGCCGTTTTCGCAATGGTGGCAAGGTTTTTTAAAGAGTAAAGGCGTGGCGTTCGCTTGGTTTGTCGTGCGCCGTTTTGATGAGGAGCGCGTGCCGCAGGTGGCGGCAAGCATGACGTTTACAACACTTTTGGCTTTGGTGCCCGTGTTGACGGTGATGGTCGTCATCGCGTCGGCCTTCCCTGTTTTCGATCAATGGTCGGGGGAGTTTATCTCTTTTATCAACCGCACCATCGTACCGCAGGGCGCGGACATGGTGTTCGACTACATCAATGCGTTCCGCGATAAGGCCACCAATCTGACGGCGATCGGTAGTGTGATGTTGGTCGTCACCTCGCTGATGTTGATTCGGACGATAGACAATGCGTTCAACCGGATTTGGCGCGTCAATTCGCAACGGCCTTGGATGATGCAGTTTTTGGTGTATTGGGCGTTGCTGACATTTGGGCCTTTGTCTTTGGGCGTGGGCTTGTCGGTCGTGATCGGCCAGGTGCAAGTGGTGAGCGGCTCGGAATGGTTGAGGGGCATAACCACGGTTTCATTTATTACGCTGCTGCTGTGGGGCTTATACCGCTTTGTGCCCAACCGTTTCGTGCCTGCCAGCCATGCTTTGGTCGGCGCGGCCGTAACGGCGTTTTGTTTGGAAACGGCACGCTTTTTGTTCGCTTGGTACATGGGCAACTTTGACGGCTACAAATCAATTTACGGCGCATTTGCCGCGGTACCGTTTTTCCTGTTGTGGCTCAACCTGTTGTGGACGCTGGTATTGGGCGGCGCGGTTTTGACCTCGTCCCTGTCCTATTGGCGCGGCGAAGCGTTCCGCCGCAGTCTAGATGCGCGCGGACGCTTTGACGATGTATTGAAAATCCTGCTGCTGCTCGATTCTGCCCAACAAAGCGGCAAGGCATTGCCGGTACAGGAGTTCAGACGGCATATCAATATGGGCTTTGATGAATTGGGCGAGCTTTTAGAAATACTGGCGCGACACGGCTATGTCTATTCCGGCCGTCAGGGCTGGGTCTTGAAAATGGGGGCGGAGTCCATCGACTTGGCGGAGCTGTTCAAACTCTTTGTCTACCGTCCGCAAACGCTTAATAAGGACAAGGTCAATCAAACGGTTGACCACATCATGCAGCCCTGCTTGGAAACCTTAAACATGACGCTGGCCGAGTTCGGCGTCCATACAAAAAAACAATCCTCTTAAACCTGATGCCGTCTGAAACCAAAAATATCAAGTTTCAGACGGCCTTTGCTATAATCGGCACACTACTGAATATTACATTCGACCTACAAGGATAAATAGATGAAAACACCAGCCCTACTCTCTCTGCTCGGTCTGATTCCATCTGCCGCCTTTGCCGCCCACGGCGTAGGCCTTGGCCAACCACCCAAATATCCGGCCAACTTCACCGCTTTCGAATACGTCAATCCCAACGCCCCTAAAGGTGGTACATTTACCACGCCTTTCCTCGGTGCTTTTGACACGCTCAACCCCTTTACCCTCAAAGGCAACCACGAATACGGCATCAGTATGCTGACGCTCGATACCCTGACCGAGCAAAGCATGGACGAACCTTACGCCGTTTACGGCCTGATTGCCGAAGACATCGCCCTGGCGCCGGACGGCCTTTCCGTTACCTTCAAAATCAACCCCAAAGCCAAATTCCACAACGGCGATCCCGTTTTGGCCAAAGACGTTGCCGCTTCATTTAACATCCTGACCAAAGACAAAGCCGCCGCCCCCATGTATCACTTCTACTGGAGCGACGTGGCCAAAGTAGAAACGCCCAACGACCGCACCGTCGTGTTCCGCTTCAAACAGCGCAATTCAGAATTGCACATGATTCTCGGCAGCCTGCCCGTCTTCTCGCATAAAAGCTACCCCAAAGGCCTGGCAGCCGCACCCAACAGCCTGCCCATCGGCTCCGGCCCCTACCGTTTTGCTAAAGCCGAAAACGGCCGCATCAGCGAGTTTGTCCGCGACAAAAACTACTGGGCGCAAAATCTGCCCGTGCGCAAAGGCCGCTACAACTACGACCACATCCGTATCAAATACGTCAAAGACGAAGTTGTCCGCATCGAAGGACTGAAAGGCGGCCAATATGACTTCGTACAAGAAAACGTCGCCCGCAACTGGGCGCGCGCCTACTCCGACGAAGTCCTCAAAAAACGCAATCTGTCCAAACACGAATGGGTACAAAACAGCACAGCCGGCATGCAAGGCTTTGTCATCAATATGCGCCACAAGCCCTTGGACAATATTTACGTCCGCCGCGCCTTGATTGAAAGCTTCGACTACGAAAGCGTCAACAGCCGCATCTTCTACGGCGCATACCGCCGCACCGACAGCTTCTTCACCAACAGCACCATGGCCGCAACCGGCAAGCCTGACAGCGCGGAAACCGCATTGCTCAAATCATTGGGCACCAAGCTGCCCGACGGCGTATTAGATCAAGACGTCCCTATGCCGCCGGTTACCGACCCCAAACCGGGCGTGCGCCCGAACCTGCTCAAAGCACGCGCCCTGCTTGAAAAAGGCGGCTATCAATACAAAAACGGCAAAGCAGTCGACAAACAAGGCAAACCGCTGACCTTTGAATTCCTCGCTCCAAGCAAAAACTACGAACGCATTACCGCCAAATGGCAGCGCGACCTCGCCAAAATCGGCATCACCATGAATGTGCGCACCGCCGATTCCGCCGTGTACCAAAAACGCATGAACGACTTCGATTTTGACGTGACCACAGGCTACTACGGCAACAGCGAAAGCCCCGGCAACGAGCAATACGACTACTTCAGCTGCGCCGCCGCCAAAACCGAAGGCAGCCGCAACCTATCCGGCGTCTGTCATCCCGCGGTTGAAAAACTGCTGACCCATTTCAACAGCTTTACCAACCGCCAAGAGCTGCAAACCACCTCGCGCGCGCTCGACCGACTGATCCGCCACCAATACACCATCGTTCCAAACTGGTTCGCCGACCGCTATCGCGTCGTGTACCGTAACGATGTCGGCATTCCGTCCAAGCTGCCGAAATACTACGACCCCATTACCTTCGCCATGACCGCAGGCTGGAAGAAAAAGTAGTCGCATTTCGACAACACGTCCAAGCGTCTGACAAGCCCTTGGCGTGTAGTCCTAAGCATAGAATCATAAAATCTTTTGTTTGTTTAAAAACAATCAATCGGCTGATTCCAAACAAACATAAAAGAAAAAACAACTTAAAACCAAATCAAAGGCCGTCTGAAACATCCGTCAGCAAAATCATCTGCAACGGAACATTTCAGACGGCCTTTTCGTCTCTTTTCAATCCATTTTCACAACCGAAGCAAACTATCGAAAATAAACAAAAAAATTGCAAAACAATGCCCTCAAATTTTACAAAACCGTGTACACTGCAGGGTAAGAGTTTGAATTATAAGGTTAATCTTAATAAAAACTACAATCATCCAAATTTAACCCAAATCAAGCATTCATATAACAGACAAAAGGAACAATAATATGGAAATCAAGCGTCTCTCTACCATTCTCAAACTGATTGCCAACCCCGAACGTATGGCCATCCTTTTTCTGCTGCTTGACAGCGACCGCAGCATTACCGAATTGGCACAGGCGCTCGACTCCTCCCCGACCGGCATCGCCAACCACCTCGCACGCCTGCGCACCGAAGGCATCATCGATTTCACGCGCTACCACCGCATCATCGAATACTGCCTCATCTCCGAAGAAGCCACCACCATCCTCAATACCCTGCGCACGCTCAAAGACCAGGCCGAATAAACAAATTATTCCACATTGCAACATCAAGGCCGTCTGAAACATCAGCTTTCAGACGGCCTTCTCTTTCATCCCATATCGAAAAATAAACCAATCCGCTATACAATACCGCCCATTCCCACAGGCGCAATCCGCCGCCTTCCCACCCAACAGCACACACGGAAACATCATGAAAATCGCCACTTGGAACGTCAATTCCCTCAACGTCCGCCTGCCCCAAGTACAAAACTGGCTGGCCGACCACCAAGCCGACATACTCGCCTTACAAGAACTCAAACTCGACCAAGACAAATTCCCGGCTGCAGCCTTGCAAATGATGGGCTGGCACTGCGTATGGAGCGGCCAAAAAACCTACAACGGCGTCGCCATCATCAGCCGCCACGAGCCGCAAGACATACATTGCGGCCTGCCCGCCCTTCCCGACGATCCGCAACGCCGCGTCATCGCCGCCACCATCAACGGCGTGCGCGTCATCAACGTCTATTGCGTCAACGGCGAAGCTCTGGACAGCCCCAAGTTCCAATATAAAGAACAATGGTTTGCCGCATTGACCGAGTTCGTCCGCACCGAAATGGCCGCACACCCCAAACTCGTCCTGCTCGGCGACTTCAACATCGCCCCGAACGATGCCGACTGCTACGACCCCGAAAAATGGCACGAAAAAATCCATTGCTCCTCCATCGAAAGACAATGGTTTAAAACCCTGCTCGACCTCGGCCTGACCGACAGCCTGCGCAAAATCCACCCCGAAGGCACGTTCTACACATGGTTCGACTACCGCGGCGCCATGTTCCAACGCAAACTCGGCCTGCGCATCGACCACATCCTCACCAGCCCCGAACTCGCCGCCACCCTTACAGACGTCACCGTCGACCTAGAAACCCGCGCCCAAGAACGCCCCAGCGACCATGCGCCGGTAATTGCAGAGTTTGACTGTTAGATTTTGAAGCAATATAAACAATAAGGCCGTCTGAAAACTGGATTTCAGACGGCCTTTATTCTAAAAGTTTCCAGACAACGTTTGAGATTGTCTAAAAGTTTGAAACAATGGTTTGAACACCAAAACACGTGTGCGTGCGTACCGCACACACCCTGCACCTCGGTTTTAAAGTTTGTGCCGCCCGCAGGTAGGGTGAGTGGCGCAGCCACGCACGCGGTTGGTATGGATGCAGGCTGCTGCTTGCTAACCCAACCTACGCTTGCTGTTTTTTCGAATTTCATAATCACTAACCGCCAAATCATATAGCTCAAAAAGAATAGATATATGCCATACTCTACCTAAATCAGATTCAGTATTAACTCTGCCACTATAAATCCCTAAAAAATCCCATACCTTTCTGTTTGGGGCAATATGATGTTTTACCTCTCCAGTACTTTTATTTAATGTTCGGAACTCTCCAATTCTGTAAACAATTACAGCAGATCCAGATTGCCCCTGTCTCGCTCTACAATCAATAAGAAACACAGGATTATCCTTATTAACCCTTTCCATATCCTGAGCCAAAAAACCCGTTGACCAAATTGGAAACCTATCAAATGAAGAAAGACCGAATGGAAATCCTATGACACTCACAGTCTCTGAAGGTCTCAAATCAATACTTTCCCTATCCATCTGACCTTCTTCTAAATAATAAGGATAGCAAGCCACATCATCTCCCCAATTCAAATTTAATGCCACAACATCTGTATTTGAAGGTAAAGAAGGATGCTCATACCAATATGGACTTCCATCATCACGATAAAGTGGTAATCGAACCATAACCCATTCATTTACAAAATTTGGTTTATGAAAGTGTATTTCTATAAAATTAGGTTCTGCCAAGGTACTACTAATATGCTTGTTAGTATCAGGATTTCTACCTGTAACATTATGCTTATTTGTAATGAAAACACAGCGTGTTTCTTTGTTACGGGCAATAAGAAATCCTGAGCCGCTAGCTAACTTAACATCATTGAAAAACATTTCAATGTACAAGGTTTTAAAACTAGGTATCTCAATATTATTCATAATCCTCACTCCGCTCCAAACAACAAACTCTCTTTAATCCCCCGAATTCTATCACGAAGAACAGCCGCCTCTTCAAACTGCAAATCCCTAGCCGCCTGCTGCATGGCTTTTTCGAGTTTGGCGATTTCTTTAATCGCGTCTTCTTCGTTGTGGATTTCACCGACTTTGACCTTGTTTTTGCCTTTCAGACGGCCTTTGCCGCCGTCTTCTTCGTGGTACACGCCGTCGATGATGTCTTTGACCTGTTTTTTAATCTGCTGCGGCACGATGCCGTGTTCTTCGTTGAATTTCATCTGTTTTTCGCGGCGGCGTTCGGTTTCGTCGATGGCGGCTTTCATGGAGTCGGTGATTTTGTCGGCGTACAGGATGGCGACGCCGTTCACGTTGCGCGCGGCGCGGCCTATGGTTTGAATCAGGCTGCGGTGGGAGCGCAGGAAGCCTTCTTTGTCGGCGTCGAGGATGGCGACGAGGGAGACTTCGGGGATGTCGAGGCCTTCGCGCAAGAGGTTGATGCCGATGAGTACGTCAAACAGTCCGAGCCGCAAATCTCTAATGATTTCAACGCGCTCTACGGTGTCGATGTCGCTGTGCAGGTAGCGCACTTTGATGCCGAGTTCGCTGTAATAGTCGGTGAGTTGTTCCGCCATGCGTTTGGTGAGGGTGGTAACGAGTACGCGTTCGCCTTTTTGGATGCGGTCGTTGATTTCGCTCATTAAGTCATCGACTTGGGTGGCGACGGGGCGGATGATGATTTGGGGATCGACCAGCCCTGTGGGGCGGACGACTTGTTCGACCACTTGTCCGGCGTGTTCTTCTTCGTATTTGGCGGGGGTGGCGGAAACGAAGACGGTTTGCGGCATGACTTTTTCAAATTCGTGGAATTTGAGCGGGCGGTTGTCGCGGGCGGAAGGCAGGCGGAAGCCGTAGTCCACGAGGTTTTGTTTGCGCGATGCGTCGCCTTTGTACATGCCGCCGATTTGGGTAACGGTAACGTGGCTTTCGTCGATGAACATGATGGCGTTGTCGGGCAGGTAGTCCATCAGCGTGGGCGGCGGTTCGCCTTCTTTTTTGCCGGAGAAGTGGCGGGAGTAGTTTTCGATGCCTTTGCAGAAGCCCATTTCGTAGAGCATTTCGAGGTCGAAGCGGGTGCGCTGTTCGATGCGTTGTTGTTCGACGGGGCGTTGTTCGCGGGCGAAAAATTCGATGCGCTCGCGCAGTTCTTCTTTGATGGATTCGCAGGCGCGCAATACGGTGTCGCGCGGGGTAACGTAGTGGCTGGACGGGAAGACGGTGTAGCGGCCGACGCGTTGGTGCAGGCTGCCTGAAAGCGGGTCGAACATATCGAGGCGGTCGATTTCGTCGTCAAACAGGCTGATGCGCAAGGCGTTTTCGGAGCTTTCGGCGGGGTACACGTCAATCACGTCGCCGCGCACGCGGAAGCTGCCGCGTTTGAAGTCCAAATCGCCGCGTTCGTACTGCATGGAAACGAGCGTGGCGATGATGTCGCGCTGCTCGATGGTGTCGCCTTCTTTGACGGACAACACCATTTGTTGATATTCGGTCGGGTCGCCGATACCGTAAATGGCGGACACGGTGGCGACGATAATCACGTCGTCGCGCGTCATCAGGTTTTTGGTGGCGGAAAGGCGCATCTGCTCGATGTGTTCGTTGATCGCGCTGTCTTTTTCGATGAACAAATCGCGGCTGGGCACATAGGCCTCGGGCTGGTAATAGTCGTAGTAAGAGACGAAATATTCCACCGCATTTTCGGGGAAAAATTCGCGCATTTCGGCGTAGAGCTGGGCGGCAAGGGTTTTGTTGTGCGCCATGATGATGGCGGGGCGGCCGCTTTGGGCGATGACGTTCGCCATGGTGTAGGTTTTGCCCGAACCGGTTACGCCGAGCAGGGTTTGATAGGCAAGGCCGTCTGAAAGCCCTTCGAGCAGGCCGGCAATGGCGGTGGGCTGGTCGCCGGCGGGCGGGAAGGGTTGGTGGAGTTTGAAGGGGGAATTGGGGTATTGGATGATTTGCATGGTTGCAGGCTGCTTTTGGAATGGGGAAGAAAGCGTGATTTTACGCGATTTGCGGTGTGCAGGCTGCTTTTTCATCGCCACAAAAAGCAGCCTGCACCTGCCGCCTCCGCAAAAACACCCGGCCGAAACATCTGTTGTGCTTCGGCCGGGTAGTGTATGGGTGATGCGTTCGCGTCTTTACGCGGGCACGCCCAAAATCACGCTGCCGGCTTTGAAAATGGCGGTAACCTTTTGGCCGGGGTGCAAATCGAGGGTTTCGGTGCTTTGCATGGTGATGCCGGCAGTAAGGATGAGGTCGCCGCCGATGTCGATGCTGACGATGGAGTTTACCGCACCGCGTTCAACATGGGTAACTAGACCGGAGAGCTGGTTGCGGGCGGAAAGTTTCATCGGGTGCAGATCGGTGGCCACGATGATGTTGCTGGCTTTAATCAGCGCGGTGGCCAAGCCGCCTTCGGCCAAGCCGAGCTCGCGGCAGCTTTCTTCGGTTATGGTGGCCACCAGCTTGGCGCCATTTTCAAGC
>ERZ772967.725-NODE-725-length-24692-cov-3.652109_pt1 | contig 24692 bp, 25 predicted proteins | sample MGYA00511677_ERZ772967 | MGnify/ENA primary metagenome ERZ772967 (study PRJEB29015, sample SAMEA2737931) | human oral metagenome | biome: human oral; feature: human-associated habitat; material: dental | place: China | collected 2146 ...
CGCATTCTTTTTGTCTCCTTGTATTGTTGAGTTTTTGCTCAGTTGTAACGAGGAATCAAAATGTCAATAGAGACTATTTTAGCTGCGGTCGATGCCTTTATTTGGGGGCCGCCGTTATTGATCTTATTATCCGGAACGGGGCTTTATCTCACTTTACGCCTCGGGTTTATTCAAATCGTACATTTGCCGCGAGCATTGGCCTATTTATTTAAAAAAGACAATGCGGGCGGAAAAGGCGACGTGTCCTCTTTTCAGGCGCTTTGCACGGCTTTGGCTGCAACAATCGGTACAGGCAATATTGTCGGTGTGGCAACGGCGGTACAAGCCGGCGGGCCGGGTGCTATTTTTTGGATGTGGCTGGTCGCTCTGCTTGGTATGGCGACTAAGTATGCCGAATGCTTATTGGCGGTAAAATATCGCGTGCGCGATAAAAACGGTTTTATGGCAGGCGGCCCGATGTATTACATTGAGCGCGGCCTCGGGCTGAAATGGCTGGCGAGATTGTTCGCCGTATTTGGCATATTAGTCGCGTTTTTCGGTATCGGCACATTTCCGCAAGTGAACGCCATTACGCATGCGATGGAAGATACCTTTAATATTCCGGTCATTTTGACCGCACTTGTGGTAACACTTTTGGTCGCGATGATTATTTTAGGCGGCGTGAAACGCATTGCCACGGCCTCTTCGGTAATTGTACCGTTTATGGCAATTTTATATGTAGCGACGTCATTGGTTATCTTGATTCTAAATTGGGCACAGGTTCCGGCTGTATTAGCATTGATTATTCATAGTGCCTTTGATCCGCAAGCAGCACTGAGCGGGGCAATTGGTTTTACAGTTATGAAAGCGATCCAATCCGGCGTGGCGAGAGGGATTTTTTCTAACGAGTCGGGATTGGGTAGTGCGCCCATTGCCGCGGCGGCAGCGCAAACCAAAGAACCAGTTCGACAAGGTTTAATTTCCATGACCGGGACTTTTTTGGACACAATCATCGTTTGTTCGATGACGGGCATTGTATTGGTCTTGACCGGTGTATGGCAGAACAGTGAAATCGCCGGTGCGGCAGCGACCAATTATGCCTTTGCGCAAGGATTGGGGACATCCATCGGAGCGACAATTGTTACTGTCGGCTTGCTCTTCTTTGCTTTTACGACAATTTTAGGTTGGTGTTATTATGGCGAGCGTTGCTTTGTGTACTTGATCGGTATCCGCGGCATTAAGTTTTATCGCGTGATCTTTATTGCTTTAGTCGGCATAGGTTCTTTCCTGCAATTAAATCTAATTTGGATTCTGGCGGATATTGTGAACGGCTTAATGGCATTTCCGAATTTGATTGCATTAATCGGTTTGCGAAAAGTGGTCATTGAAGAAACGCGAGATTATTTTGCCAGATTGAAAATGAATCATCACGATCAGGATGAACTCGTATAAGTGGCTTGTTATTTTATTTCACCGCCTTGCACCGATTTCGGTATAAGGCGGTAGTTTAGCACGGCAAAACCGACCGCTAGAGCAGGAACATAGAACCCCATTTTATGATGTCAAAGAAAAATTTATTTTGATTCGTGGCGACGCCATCCGTGTTCTGTGCGCCTTCGTTCTTTTTCTCATCCTGCATGCCGCTTTTATATTGCCCTTTAACCACAGCAAGATCATCACGGGCATTGATCTGTAAGCGCTGACAAGTCACGTCATCCATCGAGTCGATTTTTTGATCTCCTTCCGCTTTGAATTTCTTAAACAGATAAGTGGCATAACCCATTGATTTTTCATCATTCTGAATCATTTTCACATATTGTTCGCCGATAATTTCTTCTAGCGGGTAAAAAAAGACATATTGCGAATGAATATAGTTATCCTCTTTAGAAAAATGCGCTTGTTGAATGCGTGTTAATGTCGGGTAAATACATTGTTCTGCCTGTTGGCTGGCAATGACCCACCGTTTGGCGTCCTTATCGGCTAAAATATAATCCGCGCTGGCATACTCGCCCGGGATGGGCGATTCATTGGGTGCCTGAGCAAATAAAGAACAGCTCGACAACATCCAAGCTGTATAAAAAATAATCGATTTTTTCACTTTAAAATCCTTATGCGAAAAATGAGAAAAATAGCAGCAAAATTCTAACAACAAAATGCATAGGGATAAAGCGGAATGCGATTTTCTGTTCTTGATTGGTAAAACTTCCGCTATAATGACCGCACTTTTTATTATGCGAGAGAATCCGATATGCAAAACCCAAAAGATGACATTTTATATGCTCCCGTTGAATGGCTCGATTGTACTGAAGGCTACGCCGACATTCGTTACCACAAATCGACGGACGGCATTGCAAAAATCACCATTAACCGCCCGGAGGTACGCAATGCGTTTCGTCCTCAAACCGTCAAAGAAATGATTAATGCATTTGCTGACGCCCGTTTTGATGAAAATATCGGTGTCATCGTATTAACGGGCGAAGGCGAAAAAGCTTTCTGTTCCGGCGGCGATCAAAAAGTACGTGGTGATTATGGCGGCTATAAAGACGATAGTGGCGTACATCACTTAAATGTGCTGGATTTTCAACGCGATATTCGTTCCTGCCCGAAACCGGTAGTGGCAATGGTGGCAGGATACGCGATTGGCGGCGGGCATGTGTTACATATGCTGTGCGATTTGACGATTTCGGCCGATAATGCGATTTATGGACAAACCGGCCCGAAAGTCGGTTCTTTTGACGGCGGCTGGGGCGCCAGCTACATGGCGCGTATTGTCGGTCAGAAAAAAGCACGTGAAATCTGGTTCTTATGTCGCCAATACAACGCGCAAGAAGCATTAGAAATGGGATTAGTTAATACGGTTGTCCCTTATGCCAAATTGGAAAAGGAAACCGTGCGCTGGTGCCGTGAAATGCTACGCAACAGCCCGATTGCTTTACGTTGTTTGAAAGCGGCGTTGAATGCGGATTGTGACGGACAGGCGGGATTACAGGAGCTTGCCGGCAATGCGACCATGTTATTTTATATGACGGAGGAAGGTCAGGAAGGCCGTAATGCGTTTAATGAAAAACGTGCGCCCGACTTCAGTAAATTTAGACGTAATCCTTAATTGTTTCAGGCTTGCCCTGAGTAAAGTACGGTTAAAATTGGCTCTATTATGTAACAAATGCACAAAACGGTTGCCGAGCTTGTTGGAGAACGAGTTTTGTGCATGGCGTTACTGAAATCACTTACTCCCTTTCAGGCTCAGTTACCGTGATTTCAGCTCTGAGTGACTTTTACATAATTTCAAAAAAATCAACCGCACTTCTCCATCACAGCAATCATTAGCTCATGTATAATCCGCCGTTGACATGTAACGTTGTGCCAGTAATATAGCCGGCATCATCGGAAGCCAAAAAGGCCACCGCTTTAGCGATGTCCTTCGGTTCGCCGAGGCGACCGGCGGGCACATTAGAAAGAATACCGGATTTTTGTTCTTCTGTTAATACTTCGGTCATATCCGTTGCGATAAAACCCGGTGCGACGACATTTACGGTAATGCCGCGCGAAGCCACTTCTTTTGCCAATCCTTTAGAAAAACCGATGAGCCCGGCTTTTGCTGCGCAATAGTTGGATTGTCCCGGATTACCCATTGAACCGACTACCGAACCGATAGTAATAATACGTCCGAAACGTTTTTTCATCATTGACCGCAGGAGCGCTTTAGAAAGATAAAAGACAGAGGTTAAATTGGTTTGCATAATATCGAACCACTCTTCTTCTTTCATGCGCATTAATAAATTGTCGCGCGTAATTCCGGCATTATTGACTAAAATATCAATATCGCCGAATTTCTCATTGATTTGGGTTAATGTTGTTTCGATGGATAGTTTATCGGCAACATTCAAGACCAAACCGGTCCCTTTTTCACCAAGATACGCCGAGATAGCGTCGGCGCCTTTTTCAGAAGTTGCCGTACCAATGACAAAAACATTTTGGTCGGCTAATTCTTGAGCGATTGCACGACCGATTCCGCGTGTGGCGCCGGTCACTAAAGCGATTTTACGTTGCATATTTTTTCCTTATTTTAATGCGTCTTCAATAGCGTTTAACGAAGTGGTGTCATTGATCGAAACGGCTTGTAATTCGGCGATAATCCGTTTTGTCAGGCCATTTAACACTTTACCCGGGCCGATTTCGACCAATATTTCAATGCCGTCCTGTGCCATTTTTTCTACCGTTTCCGTCCAACGAACAGGGCTGTACAATTGGCGCACAAGTGCGGTACAAATTTGTGTACTTTCCGATTCGACACGAACATCGACATTATTGATTACGGCGATTTCAGGTGCATTAATAGCAATACCGGCTAAGGCATTAGCCAATTGCTCCGCCGCCGGTTTCATGAGTTCACAATGGGAAGGCACGCTGACGGCCAACGGTAACGCGCGTTTCGCTCCCGCCGCTTTACATAATGCCGCCGCTCGCTCAACTGCGGCTTTGGCGCCGGCGATAACGACTTGACCCGGCGAGTTAAAATTAACCGCCGAAACCACTTCGCCTTGTTCGGCTTGTTTGCATGCATTAATAATCGTCTCATTGTTTAATCCGATAATCGCATACATCGCACCTGTGCCTTCCGGAACGGCTTGCTGCATGAGCTTACCACGCAACGCCACTAATTTAATCGCCTCTTGAAAATCCAACGCTCCCGCACAAACTAAAGCGGAATATTCCCCTAAACTATGTCCGGCCATCGCCGTCGGTTTGAATTGGGGATATTTTTCCTGCCACACACGATAAATGGCGACGGAAGCGGCTAAAAGTGCAGGCTGCGTTTGCCACGTTTTATTAAGTTCCTCTGTCGGGCCTTGTTGCGTCAAATGCCACAAGTCATAACCCAGCGCGTCGGACGCTTGTTTGAAGGCTTTGGTCACGATCGGGTATTCTGCAGCCAATTCGGCAAGCATCCCTACGGACTGGGAACCTTGTCCCGGAAAAACCATTGCAAATTTTTTCATTTTTTATCCTTGCATTGTGTGATTTTAGGTAAAAGTGCGGTCAATTTTAGGGAGATTTGTTAATTAGGCAAGAAAAAAGTATTCAAATCCTTTTCGTTTTGCCGAAATCTTAGGCGCGCACTGGTTCTTACCGCTATTCAGTGATAGAATCAGTCACTTTTTGAATAGGGAGAATTATGTCGTTAGTTGAGTTTATTTTAGAAAAACTAAATGATTTAAAGGGCACGGATATTCTTCATTTTGATGTGAAAGGGAAATCCTCCGTGACTGACAGCATGATTGTTTGTACGGGCACTTCAAGCCGCCAGGTTTCCGCCATGGCAGAAAATTTAATCGCCGAATGTAAAAAAGCCGGTATCGAAACCTTTGGCCATGAAGGAAAAGAATCCGCCGATTGGATCGTCGTCGATCTAGGGCAGGCTATTGTGCATATCATGCAGCGAGAAGCCCGTGAGTTGTATCAGTTGGAAAAACTTTGGGGCTAATCCAGTCATTTTGGAGACCGTTTGTGAAAATAATGTTGGTTGCCGTAGGAACAAAAATGCCCGATTGGGTGATGACCGGTTTCGAAGAATATCGTCGCCGTTTTCCCAAAGATATTCCCTTTGAATTAATTGAAATTGCAGCGGGAAAACGCGGGAAAAATGCCGATATTCAGCGAATTTTGGCACAGGAAGGCCGGGCGATGCTCGCTGCCTGCGGCAAAAGCAAAATCATTTCACTCGACATTCCCGGCCGGCCGTTAACAACCTCTCAGCTTGCTCGGCGCTTTGACGAATGGAAAAATGACGGACGGGATATTTGTCTTTTAATCGGCGGGCCGGAAGGATTGTCGCCGGAATGTAAGTCTGCCGCAGAAGAAAGCTGGTCGCTATCGCCGCTCACGCTGCCTCACCCGCTGGTTCGTATCATTGTGGCGGAAAGTTTATATCGCGCCTGGTCGTTAACCGTTAATCATCCTTATCATCGAGAGTAAATCTGGTTTCATGAATCTAAAGCATCTTTTTTTGGCGCCGACAAGCAATGTCTTGCAGGATAAAAAATCGGAACGTAATCTTTTTGCGCGCCGCACTTTAGTTTCATTCTTAGGGATATTAATTTTAAGTGCTGTTTTAATCGCCAATCTTTTTCATTTGCAAATAACCAATCATAATTTGTATCAAACCCGTTCCAACGGTAATCGCATTAAATTACTGCCGCTACCGCCGACACGCGGGTTGATTTATGATCGCTACGGTCAGTTACTGGCTGAAAACTTAACGTTTTTTGGGTTGTATATCGTGCCTGAAAAAACCGAAAATTTAGACCGCACTTTTGAAGAACTTAATGATATTGTCGGCTTAACGGAGCAAGAAATCGATGCGTTTATGAAAGCGCGCCGACGCAGCACACGCTACACGCCTATTTTACTAAAAGCTAACTTAACGGAAGAACAAATGGCACGTTTCGCCGTTAATCAGCACCGTTTCCCGAGCATTGACATTCGACCTTATTTTAAACGCCATTACCTTTACGGCGAGCCGATGACGCACATTTTGGGCTATGTAGGGAAAATTAACGATAAAGATGTCGAGCGCTTAAAAAAAGCGGAAAAATTCACCAATTATGCGGGAACAACGGATATTGGAAAGTTGGGCATAGAGCGTTACTACGAAGAGCAATTACACGGTTCAACGGGCTTTGAAGAAGTTGAAATCAATAATCGCGGCAAAGTCATTCGTAAATTGCGCGAAGAGCCTGCGGTCGACGGAAAAAATATTCATTTAACCATCGATCTTGAATTACAGCGCTACATTACCAATTTGCTGGCGGGGCAGAAAGGGGCGATTGTTGTTTTGGATCCGAAGGATAGCAGTGTTTTGGCCATGGTTTCGACGCCAAGTTATGACAATAATTTATTTGTAGACGGAATCTCGGCGGAAAACTACCGCACTTTGTTAAATGATCCGGCTCGTCCCCTATACAACCGTGCCGTGCAGGGCATTTATCCGCCGGCGTCAACGGTGAAACCTTTTATTGCCGTCGCGGCTCAAGAGGAAAAGGTCATTACCTCGAGCACGACCATTTTCGACCCGGGCTACTGGGTTTTACCGAATACGACAAAACGCTTCCGAGACTGGAAGAAAAGCGGCCACGGTTATTTGGATTTAAATAAGGCCATTACAGAATCTGCCGATACCTATTTCTATCAGATCGCCTATAACATGGGCATTGATCGGTTATCCGATTGGATGCAGCGTTTTGGGTTCGGTTTGCCAACCGGCATTGAAATTCAAGAAGAAACGGCAGCTAATATGCCGACACGAGAGTGGAAACAGAAGCGTTATAGAAAGCCTTGGGTGCAAGGCGATACCATTTCCGTCGGTATCGGTCAGGGTTATTGGACCGCAACGCCTCTTCAGGTTGCCAAAGCCACTGCGATACTGGTGAATAACGGTAAAGTAAATACGCCCCATTTATTAAATATGATTGAAGGCACAACGATAGCGCCGTATAAAGATCCTTTGCTTTATTCGGATATTAATGAGCCGAAACAGGCTTATTGGGATGCTGCGAAACGGGGCATGTTTAATGTGGTTAATTCCGCAGCGGGAACCGGACGAAAAGCCTTTGCCGGCACGCCTTATCATGTTGCTGGGAAATCCGGGACGGCTCAGGTTTTTAGTCTTAAAGAGAATGAAAAATACGACGCCAGCGGCTTAAAAAAAGAATTGCATGATCATGGCTGGTTTACCGCCTTTGCGCCTTATGAAAATCCGCAGTTAATTGTAACGGTTATTTTAGAAAACGCAGGCGGCGGTTCAAGTAATGCCGCGCCGTTGGTACGCAATATTATGGACTATTATTTTATTCAGCGTTTACCGAAGATTGAGCAGGAACAAGCTAAAACTGAAAGGCGGCAAAGCAATAAACCGGCGGAGGAGACAGAATAATGGAAGAGAAAGTTCCTTTTTGGCGACGACTTTGGACACGGTTACATATTGATTTGACACTTTTCCTTGGCCTTGTTGTGATCACAGGATTTGGTATGTTTGTGCTCTACAGCGCCTCCGGAGCAAGCGAAACGATGTTTCGTAATCGTATTATTCAAGTCTCGCTGGGGTTTGTTGTCATGCTTGCTACCGCGCAATTTCCGCCGAAATTTTATCAACGGTTAGCCCCCTATCTTTACCTTATCGGTTTAATTATGCTCATTCTGGTGGATTTAATCGGCACCACAAGTAAAGGCGCTCAACGCTGGCTCGATCTCGGGTTTATTCGTTTCCAACCGTCCGAAATCGTCAAATTGGCAGTACCGTTAATGGTAGCGGTTTATTTAGGGAATCGTCCGCAACCACCTAAATTAAGCGAGACCTTTATTGCCATTGCGATGATCTTAATCCCTACCTTACTCGTTGCTATTCAGCCCGATCTGGGAACGTCTATTTTGGTCGGTACTTCCGGCCTATTTGTAGTCTTTTTAGCCGGTATGAGCTGGTGGTTGATATTGATTGCTGTTGTCGGATTGGCGGCGTTTATTCCGATTATGTGGCTATATTTGATGCATGATTACCAACGCACGCGCGTATTAACGCTGTTAGATCCGGAAAAAGATCCGCTCGGTGCAGGGTATCATATTTTACAATCAAAAATTGCTATTGGCTCAGGCGGCTTAAGTGGCAAAGGTTGGATGCAGGGAACCCAGTCCCAACTTGAATTCTTACCGGAACCCCATACGGATTTTATTTTTGCCGTGTTAAGCGAAGAGCATGGCATGATCGGATTTTTGATTTTACTTGGCATTTACCTTTTTATCATTATCCGCGGGTTAATGATTGCCATCAATGCGCAAACCGCTTTCGGTCGAGTTCTAGCCGGTGCGACAATGCTGATTTTTTTCGTGTATGTCTTTGTGAATATCGGCATGGTCAGCGGAATTCTTCCTGTCGTCGGCGTGCCGTTGCCGCTGGTCAGTTATGGCGGCACCTCCTATGTCGTCATTATGGCAAGCTTTGGTTTGGTGATGTCAATTCACACCCATAGAACAAGTTTTATGAAAGGGAACTAATTTTCGTTTTAAGGTTCTTAGCTAACGAATTTTTTATCACAAAGTATGTTTATGATCGCTAATCAAATTTCATTTTACAATGTATACCGAATATTGACTGCACTTTTGGCCTGTCTTTTATTGATTTCCCCCTCAATTCAGGCCGAAACACAAAAAATGTACGGCATCAAAGGCGCGAATTTAACGCCGCTTGCGCATATCCCTTCGCCGGGCACTTATACCGTAAAGGGAACAACCTACACGACAAAAAATCGTGAGGAAGCCAAAAATTATATAAAAGAGGGGACGGCAAGTTATTACCACGCCAAATTTAACGGTAGACGAACCGCCAGCGGCGAGGTATATAATTCCGCCCTTTATACGGCGGCGCATAAAACCCTACCGCTTAACTCTTATGCCGTTATAACGAATTTACGCAACAATCGTAAAGTGATTGTCAAAATTAATGACCGCGGCCCATTTTTGTCGAAACGGGTAATTGATGTTTCCGGTGCGGCGGCCAAAGAGCTTGGGCTGCTCCACCATGGATTAGGGCAAGTTCGTGTGGAAGCGTTACATGTTGCCAAAGACGGAAAAATTTCCGGTGCAGGCACGAAAACACTCGTCAAACACACAAAAATTGCCGCCGCAAGTCATCGTCTGGTGACCGATAAGAAAAATCATGTTGTCGCGAAGAAAAACGAATATAAAATAAAGATACCTCGTTTTTCATCCAAAACCGAAGCGAATAAGTTTCTTGCCCGACTGACGTTACCCAATGTGAAAACGAAAATTGTCAAAAGCGGCAAACATTACGATATTTATTTTGGCCCCGTGAAAGCCCAAAAGGAAGCGAATCGGCTAAAATCAACGCTACAAAAAAGAGCGGTCGGAAAATCGATTATTATTTATTCTGATAAAAATTAATTTATGATAGGAAAAATCATGCTTATAAAACATTTGCAAAAAACTCGGCTTTTTATTTTTAGCTCCCTCATCGGACTCGCTTCTTTCACCCATGCCGATGACTTTCAATACGCCATTACGCCTCCTCAGATCAACGCACAAACCTATATTTTGATGGATTACAATTCGGGCGCCGTGTTGGCCTCGCTTAATCCCGATCAGCGTCAATATCCCGCCTCATTAACCAAAATGATGACAAGTTATGTCGTCGGTTCCGCCTTAAAGCAGGGAAAAATCCACAATACCGATATGGTGACGATCAGAGAGAGCGCATGGGGAAGAAATTTTCCGGACTCCTCTAAAATGTTTTTAAATTTAAATCAGCAGGTTTCCGTCGATGATTTAAATCGAGGCATTATTGTAGTTTCGGGTAATGACGCTTGCGTCGCAATTGCGGAGCATATCTCCGGAACCGTGCCGAATTTTGTCGCAACAATGAATAAATATGTTGCGCAATTTGGCCTGAAAAATACAAATTTTACTACGCCGCACGGTTTAGATGAGCCAAACCAATATTCTTCGGCGCGTGATATGGCCATTATCGGATCACGTATTATTCGCGATCTGCCAGAAGAATATAAAATATATGCCGAAAAATCCTTTACATTTAATAAAATAACGCAGCCTAACCGTAACGGCTTGCTGTGGGATAAAACGATTCATGTCGACGGCATGAAAACCGGGCATACCAGCCAGGCCGGTTACAACTTAGTGGCTTCCGCCGTTACGCCGGATAATATGCGCCTGATTTCTGTCGTCATGGGCGTCTCCACTTACAAAGGGCGGGAAGTCGAAAGTAAAAAGTTGCTGCAATGGGGATTGGCTAATTTTGATACCTTCAAAACGTTCGAGGCTGGAAAAGCCGTGTTAGAACAACCGGTATATTACGGCACTGAAAATGAAGCGAAATTAGGCCTTCTACAAGACGGCTTCGTGACCATTCCAAAGGGGCGTCAAGCCGATTTAAAGGCGCGTTATGTTATGACTGAAAAACACCTTGAAGCCCCGTTGGCAAAAGGTCAGATTGTTGGAAAAATCATATATCAGTTGGATGGTAAAGATATAGCTGCGCTTAATTTACAGGCAATGGAAGAAATTCCTGAGGCGGGCGTTTTCGGGAAAGCTTGGGATTGGATCGTTTTAACCTTAAAAAGCTTATTTTAAAACACCTTGAAATTTGACCGCACTTGCTCAATTTAAGGGGCGAGTAGAAATTAGTTTGACCAAATGAGAAAAATATGACCACAGAAAACGATTACAAAAACTTGAAAGAAGTGATGGAATTCCCTGCCGAGATGACCTTTAAAGTCGCCGCTCTAACCCGTGACGGGTTAGCGGAAGATTTAATCGGCGTCGTGCAAAAATGTATTAAAGGCGATTATACTCCACGAGAAACCAAAAGCAGCAAAGGAACTTATACCTCCGTATCAATTGACATTGTTGCCGAAAATTTTGATCAAGTTGAACAGCTGTACAAGGAATTAGCTAAAGTCGATGGCGTAAAAATGGTGATTTAATCCGGTCATTCAATCCTATTTATTTTAGTTTTAGGCAAATTGGCTTTATGAATAACGCTTCTTTGATCATACGACGGCTTGGTATACAGCCTTATTCGGATACCTGGCACCAAATGCAGCACTTTACCGATAATCGCACCGCCGATACGGTAGACGAAATTTGGTTGGTCGAACATCCCCCGGTTTTTACGCAAGGACAAGCCGGAAAACCGGAACACGTGCTGAAAGTCGGGGAAATCCCCATCGTACAATCGGATCGCGGCGGACAAATTACGTATCACGGCCCCGGTCAACAAGTGATGTATGTGCTGATTGATATAAAACGCCATAAAAATCTGACGGTACGTCAATTGGTGACCGCGCTTGAACAATCCGTAGTTCGAACCTTAGCAGATTATCATATTGAAGGATATGCTAGACAGGACGCCCCCGGCGTGTATGTTCAAGGAAAGAAAATTTGTTCGTTAGGGTTACGCATTCGACGCGGTTGCTCGTTCCACGGCTTAGCGTTTAATATTAATATGGATCTTACGCCTTTTCAGTACATTAATCCGTGCGGTTATGCCGGCTTAGAAATGTGTCAATTGGCCGACTTTATAGATAAAAGCGAGGCTAACTGCGAAAAAGTAGCCCCTCAATTAGTTCGTCACTTTGCCCGCCTTTTAAATTATAATGCGGCCGAAATTAAAACCGCTATTTAGGAACCCATCATGTCAACGCCTTTCAAAATGGAACGCGGTGTAAAATATCGCGATGCTGCAAAAACCTCCGTCATCCCGGTAAAAAATATCGATCCGAATCAAGAGAGATTAAAAAAACCGGAATGGATGAAAATTAAAATTTCATCAGATGCCCTTAAAATCAAAAGTATTAAAGACGGAATGCAGCGTCACGGTTTACATTCTGTATGCGAAGAAGCTTCTTGCCCGAATTTGCACGAATGTTTCAGTCACGGAACGGCAACATTTATGATTTTAGGGGCGATTTGTACGCGCCGTTGTCCGTTTTGTGACGTGGCGCACGGCAAGCCTCTGCCGCCGGATCCCGAAGAACCGCGCCGATTAGCCGAAACCATCCAGGATATGAAATTAAAATACGTGGTCATTACCTCGGTGGATCGCGATGATTTAGCCGATCGCGGCGCCGGGCATTTTGTTGACTGTGTCAGAGAAATTCGAGCACTAAATCCGGAAATTAAAATTGAAATTTTAGTGCCGGATTTTCGCGGGCGTATTGAATTAGCGTTAGACAAATTAAAAGATAATCCGCCGGATGTATTTAATCATAATTTAGAAAATGTACCGCGTTTATATCGCGAGATTCGCCCGGGCGCCGATTACCAATGGTCGCTTAAATTGTTGCATGAATTTAAAAAAATGTTTCCGCATATTCCGACGAAATCCGGTTTAATGGTCGGTCTAGGGGAAACGAACGAAGAGATTTTACAGGTAATGGAAGATTTACGCGAAAACGGCGTAACGATGCTTACCCTCGGGCAATATCTACAACCCAGCCGCCACCATTTACCCGTTGCACGCTATGTGCCGCCGGCAGAATTTGATGCATTTCGCGAAAAAGCGATAGCAATGGGATTTGAACACGCTGCCTGCGGTCCTTTCGTACGTTCTTCTTACCATGCCGATCTACAAGCTAGCGGCGGCTTAGTAAAATAACCATACCGAAAATCGACCGCACGTTAAGCAATAACCACTGTATTACATACTTAGCACAAAGCTGAAATTACGATCCCGAGTTTGTCGAAAGAGGCGTAATTTCAGCGCAAAAAAGCAAGGCGTTTCAGTAATTTTTCACTCGATTTGAAAAACGCACGCTTCGGTATGCTACTCAGAAATGCCCTCTGCCGCAGTTTATTTATTGGTGATATTATGTCATAAAAAAAGCGTTGGTTTCCCCAACGCTTTTGGTGATAGCGAATCAATTATCCAATAAATGGATCGCGTAAAACAATTGTTTCAACCCGATCCGGGCCGGTGGATAGAATATCAATCGGCACGCCGGTGATTTCTTCAATGCGCTTAATGTAATTAAGGCAATTTTGTGGCAATTGGTTAATGTCCGTTACGCGGAAGGTATTTTCTTTCCATCCCGGTAAGGTTTCATAAACCGGCTCGACATTAAGCCAGTCTTTGGCGGATAACGGCGCATAATCGACGATTTCGCCGTTTGCTAACTTATATCCGACGCAAATTTTGATTTCATCGAACCCATCCAGCACGTCAAGTTTAGTCATGCAGAAGCTGGAAATACTGTTGACTTGAATTGCGCGGCGAATCGCTACCGCATCAAACCAACCGCAGCGGCGCGGCCGACCGGTTACGGCGCCGAATTCATTGCCGCGTTTGGCGATGGTCGCGCCCACTTCATCAAATAGTTCTGTCGTAAACGGACCGCTTCCGACACGTGTACAATAAGCTTTAATGATTCCTAATACGTAATCTAGATGGCGAGGGCCGAATCCGGCGCCTGTCACTACGCCGCCGGCGGTCGTATTTGAACTTGTTACGAAAGGATAAGTGCCTAAGTCGATATCTAACATCGTACCTTGCGCCCCTTCAAAGAGGATATTATCACCGTTCTTACGTGCGGTATCCAAAATGGTCGTTACATCCGCAATCATATGGATAATTACATCGGCAATGGCAAAAACCTCATCCAATGTTTTTTGGAAATCAACAGGTTGCGCTTTGTAATAATGTACAAGTTGGAAATTATAGTAATCCAAAACGGTTTTCAGTTTTTCGGCAAACGCTTCTTTGTCAAGCAAATCGCTCACGCGCAATCCACGACGCGCCACTTTATCTTCATAAGCCGGGCCGATACCGCGTCCAGTGGTGCCAATTTTGTTTTTACCCAGCGCCGCCTCACGCGCCTGATCTATCGCAACATGGTACGGCAAAATAAGCGGGCAGGCTTCGGAAATTAACAGACGGTTACGAACATGAATTCCACGGCTTTCCAATTCGCCCATTTCCTGCAGCAATGCGGAAGGCGATAACACCACGCCGTTTCCGATTAAGCAGGTGACATTATCACGCAAGATGCCCGATGGAATCAGGCGTAACACGGTTTTTTCGCCATGAATAATTAATGTGTGGCCGGCATTGTGGCCGCCTTGATAGCGAACCACATATTTCGCCCGATCGGTAAGAAGATCAACGATTTTCCCTTTGCCTTCATCACCCCATTGTGCACCTAAAACAACAACACTTTTTCCCATAATTTCCGCCTTTTAACTTGGTCGTTTAGTCAATTTAACAAGTCGGTTACTTTACTCTGTTTTACATTTGATCTCAATGCAATTCATGATTCGCCGCCCGTATTTGGGCATTTAAAAAGTGCGGTTATTTTTCAATGCGTTTTTTATTGCGGAAAAATGTGATTTCCCTTTGACTATTTGGTTTCCAACAGGTAATATTCACGCCCTATGCAAAAGGTAAAACTTCCCCTAACCGTCGATCCGGTAAAAGATGCTCAAAGACGACTTGATTATGTCGGCTATTATGCGGCAGCGCAGCTTGAGCGTTTGGCGGAGTCTGTTATAAAAGTGCTTAGCGATGCTCAGGTAACGCTATCGTTTTATATTGACCCGCAAAAGTTGGTCGTCATGAAAGGTCTAGCGCAGGTTGAGGTTGAATTGGAATGCCAACGCTGCGGCGGATTAATGAAACGGATACTGAACTCTGAATTTTGCTACAGTCCCGTTGCCGATTGGACACGGGCGGAGAGTTTACCTGAAATTTATGAACCAATTGAATTTAATGAATTTGGTGAAATAGATTTGTTCGGTACGGTGGAAGATGAATTAATTTTAGCTTTACCGCTTGTTCCAATGCATTCATTTGAACACTGTGAAGTGTCCGCGCACGAACAGGTTTTTGGCGAATTGCCGGAAAAATTGGCAAAAAAACCGAACCCGTTCGCTGTATTAGCTAATTTAAAGCACAAGTAAATTAAATTTAGGAGTATGGCCAATGGCTGTTCAACAAAACAAAAAATCTCGTTCATGTCGTGATATGCGTCGTTCACACGATGCGTTAACTACCGCTGCGGTATCTGTAGATAAAGCAAGCGGTGAAACTCACTTACGCCACCACGTAACTGCTGATGGTTACTACCGTGGTCGCAAAGTGATCAATAAGTAATTTTACTTATAAGGTATTCACTTGAACCGTCTAACCTTAGCGTTAGATGTGATGGGCGGGGACATTGGTCCCCGTATTACTATCCCCGCGGCCCTATTAGCATTGAAAAAAGATTCAATGCTGTCTTTGCTTTTGTTCGGTGATAGCCAACAAATTTTTCCTTTGCTTAAAAATTGTCCAAACGCCCTTTTAAAGCGAATTCAAGTTAAACATTGTCCTTATACGATTGACAATAACCAAGGCATCTCGTACGCACTACGCCATAGTAAAAGCACTTCCATGCGTTTAGCACTTGAAGCCGTACAGCGAGGCGAAGCGCAGGGCTGTGTGAGTGCAGGCAATACCGGCGCATTAATGGGCTTATCCAAAATTTTGTTGCAGCCGTTAAAAGGAATCGCTCGCCCCGCATTGATTTCGCTTATCCCGACAATGGACGGCGGAAAATCCGTTATGCTGGATCTCGGCGCAAATGTAGAATGTAGCGCTCAAAATCTTTACCAATTCGCGATAATGGGGGCGATTTTTGCCGAAAATCGATTAAATTTGGTTTATCCGCGTGTGGGGTTATTGAATATCGGCGTGGAAGAAATCAAAGGACATCAATCCATCCGTGAGGCGGCAAATTTATTGGAAAAATCAACCGCACTTAATTATATCGGTTTTATTGAAGGAGACGTGTTGCTGAATGGCAACGCTGATGTGATTGTCAGTGATGGATTTGCAGGCAATGTCGCATTAAAGACCTTAGAAGGCGCGGCAAAAAATGTGCTCACCCTACTTAAAGGGCAATCGACGTCACGTTATTTAAAACCGATTTTCTCGTGGATTATGCGTCATTTGTTTAAAAATGCTTACCGGCGCTTGAAACGCATTAATCCTGATGAATATAATGGCGCCTCACTTATCGGCTTGAAAGCTGTTGTGGTGAAAAGCCATGGCAGTGCTAACATAAATGCTTTTGCACATGCCATTGCCGATGCCGCTTTTCAAGCTCGCCAGCAACTTCCGGAAAAAATATTGACCGGTTTAGCACGTTATTAATGACTTAATTTATTGATTATGAATAGCAAAATTTTATCTACCGGTAGTTATTTACCAAGCCATATTCGTACTAATGCCGATTTGGAAAAAATGGTTGAAACGTCAGATGAATGGATCGTCACCCGTTCCGGTATTCGTGAACGCCGTATTGCGGCAGAACATGAAACAGTGGCCACAATGGGATTTGAAGCGGCTAAAAAGGCGGTTCAATCGGCAAACCTTGATCCGCAAGAGATTGAACTTATTCTTGTGGCAACAACCAGTCACTCTCATGCTTATCCGAGCGCGGCTTGCCAAATTCAAGGTTTGTTAGACATTAATGACGCCGTTTCTTTTGATTTGGCGGCGGCCTGTACCGGCTTTGTATATGCGTTAAGTGTGGCGGATCAATTTATTCGTACCGGTAAAGTAAAAAAAGCACTGGTTATTGGTTCCGATCTTAATTCCCGTAAATTAGATGAAAGCGATCGCAGCACGGTCGTGTTATTCGGTGATGGTGCCGGCGCCGTGATTTTAGAAGCGTCGGAACAGGAAGGGATCATTTCGACGCATTTGCATGCTTCGGCAGATAAACATAATGCCCTGGTGTTACCGCAGCCCGAGCGCGGTGTCGAAAAATCGGGTTTTATTGAAATGCAAGGGAATGAAACATTCAAACTTGCCGTAAGAGAACTTTCTAATGTGGTGGAAGAAACGCTGGCAGTAAATAATTTAGATAAAAAAGCGATCGACTGGCTTGTTCCTCACCAAGCAAATTTACGTATTATTACGGCAACGGCAAAGAAACTTGATATGGATATGTCACAAGTCGTCGTGACACTGGATCGTTATGCCAATAACAGTGCGGCAACAATTCCGGTCGCATTAGACGAAGCTGTACGTGACGGACGTATTCGGCGCGGACAGTTGCTTTTATTGGAAGCATTTGGTGGCGGTTGGACATGGGGTTCGGCCTTAGTCAGATATTAAACTTGTGTGATGGTAAAGCAAGAAAAGTGCGGTCAAAATTAACCGCATTTTTTATTCCGATGTAGTGCTTAGCTGATTTTGATATTTATAAATTACTGCATTTACAACCGCACTTTAGGAAATAAAACGATGGATTATAGCCAAGAAGTTGTGACTTCATTACTGTGGATTTTAAAAACCTTAGCCATCACTACGGTGACGTTTAGCTTAGGGATTTTTCTTTTAGTTCGTTTTACTCATTGGGGGACTCAATTTTGGATGTTCGCCGGCGGTTATCTTACGCTTAAACGTAGCGTTAAGCCGATTTTGTTTTTTTTGCTCATTGTGACCATGACATTATTTAGCGTACGTTTGAGTTTAGTACATTCTGAATGGTACAAAAATATGTACACGTCATTACAGGAATTTAATCAGCCCGTCTTCTGGGAGCAGATGATTTTATTTTGTTTTATCGCGGCCTTTGCCGTTAGTGCCTCGCTGATTAGCTATTACTTAGAACAACGTTTTTGTATTGATTGGATCGATTGGCTGAATAACGAATTAGTCAATAAATGGATGAATCATCGCGCTTATTATAAAACCCAATATATGTCGGCTAATCTTGATAATCCGGATCAACGGATCCAACAAGATATTCTTTCTTACGTTAAAACCACACTTGGACTCAGTACCGGCGTAATTGACGCAGTCACATCCATGGTATCTTATACGATTCTTTTATGGGGCTTGGCCGGGCCGATGGTCATATTCGATTTTGAGATACCGCACATGATGGTTTTTTTAGTGTTTGGTTATGTTATTTTCACGACGCTCATCGCTTTCTGGCTGGGACGCCCTCTGATCAAACTGAATTTTATTAATGAACGTTTAAACGCTAATTATCGATACTCTCTCATTCGAATTAAAGAATATGCAGAAAGTATTGCTTTTTATGTCGGCGAAAAGGCGGAAAAAAGTTTACTGTATAAGCAATTTCGTTCGGTAATTAACAATATGTGGGATATTGTGTACCAGACATTGAAATTTTCCGGTTTTAATTTGATTGTAAGTCAAATTTCCGTTGTATTTCCTTTGTTAATTCAGGTCGGCCGCTATTTTGAAAAACAAATCAAGTTAGGGGATTTGATGCAGACGTTACAGGTTTTCGGTAAATTACACTCAAATTTGTCATTTTTTCGCAATACTTATGATAATTTTGCCGGCTATAAAGCAACGCTGGATCGTTTAACCGGATTTGTAGCGGCGATTGAAATGTCGGAAAAACAGTCAAAAGCACATATTCATTATCATGATAGCGACGTTATCTTTAGTGGATTAAGTATCAATAATCCTTTTGGGAAAACATTAATTAAAGATTTAAATTTAACCCTGCCACAAGGCGCAAGTTTATTAATTACCGGAAAATCAGGCTCCGGAAAAACAACATTATTACGCACAGCAGCAGGACTTTGGTCATACTCGACCGGTCAAGTTTATTGTCCTAAAAAAGCATTATTTTTATCGCAAAAAACCTATTTGCCTCAGGGAGATCTGTTAATGGCTCTAGCTTATCCCGATGCGGCCGAGAGTGTAGACAAAGCATTGGTATTAGAAACACTAAGGTTAGTACAGCTCGGACATTTATGCGATCGAATAGAACAACAAAATGATTGGACACGCATTTTGTCACTCGGCGAACAACAACGTTTAACATTTGCCCGTCTGTTGTTACAACGCCCGAAAGTCGCTTTCTTAGATGAAGCAACGGCGAGTATGGACGAAGGCTTGGAAGAAGCGATGTACCGTTTAATTCGAGAACGATTACCCAATATGACCCTGATTAGTGTCGGGCATCGCTCAACATTAAAAACCTTCCATTATCAACAGCTGCAAATTTTAGAGGATGGCGCTTGGTCATTAACTTAAACTCACTCTCAAGTGAGATAATTTATGGCTGTTGAATAGTCGGGCATAAATAAAATCTACTGTTATTTCTGCTGTCTTTTTGCTAAATTTAGCAAAATTTTTTTCTAGCTCTAGAATGAGTAAATTTTAAACAACTTTTAAAGGATTCTTATGTTATTTAAAAAAATTCGCGGATTATTTTCGAATGATTTATCTATCGACCTCGGTACGGCAAATACACTGATTTATGTTAAAGGACAAGGAATTGTGCTTGATGAACCTTCCGTTGTCGCTATTCGTCAAGATCGTATTGGTGCGCTAAAAAGCATCGCGGCGGTAGGTAAAGAAGCGAAGCAAATGCTTGGACGTACGCCGAAAAGTATTGTTGCGATTCGCCCGATGAAAGACGGTGTGATTGCCGACTTTTTCGTCACCGAAAAAATGTTGCAATATTTTATTAAACAAGTTCATAGCGGCAATTTTATGCGCCCGAGCCCGCGTGTTTTGGTTTGCGTACCGGCCGGTGCAACACAAGTAGAGCGTCGGGCAATTAAAGAATCGGCGATCGGTGCCGGAGCGCGTGAAGTTTACTTAATTGAAGAACCCATGGCCGCCGCAATCGGCGCCAAATTGCCTGTTTCTACGGCGGTCGGCTCAATGGTAATTGATATTGGCGGCGGAACAACAGAAGTTGCCGTTATTTCATTAAATGGTGTTGTTTATTCCTCTTCTGTGAGAATCGGCGGCGATCGTTTTGATGAGGCGATTATTTCGTATGTCCGCCGAGCTTTTGGCTCGGTCATTGGCGAACCTACCGCAGAGAGAATTAAGAAAGAAATCGGCACGGCTTATATTCAAGAAGGCGATGAAATTAGAGAAATGGAAGTTCACGGACATAACCTGGCCGAAGGAGCGCCTCGTTCTTTTACATTAACTTCACGTGATATTTTAGAAGCGATTCAACAACCGCTTAGCGGGATTGTCGCGGCGGTTAGAACGGCATTGGAAGAATGCCAACCGGAGCATGCGGCTGATATTTTTGAACGCGGCATGGTTTTAACAGGCGGCGGAGCATTATTACGTAATATTGATGTATTGCTTTCTAAAGAATCCGGCGTTCCGACGATTATTGCCGATGATCCGCTTACCTGCGTTGCACGTGGTGGCGGTGAAGCCCTTGACATGATTGATATGCACGGCGGCGATATTTTTAGCGACGAAATCTAGTCAATAAAAAAGTGCGGTTGAGATGACCGCACTTTTATTTAGGAGTGACATGAAACCCATTTTCGGGAAAGCCCCCCCTTTAGGCATTCGCTTAATTCTTGCGATTATCGCCTCCTTAACGCTAATTTTATCTGACGGCAAAACGGAATCGATGATTAAAGCCCGTAATATTATGGAAACCGCCGTGGGAGGCTTTTACTATCTAGCCAACAGTCCGCGCTCGGTTCTTGATACGGTTTCCGATAACTTCGTCGACACCGGGAAGCTACAGATCGAGAATAAAGCATTACGCGAACAATTACGTGAAAAGAATGCCGATTTGTTACTGCTTGATCAGCTAAAAGTTGAAAATCAGCGTCTCCGCTTATTGCTCAATTCGCCTTTACGTACCGATGAATATAAAAAAATTGCCGAAGTCTTGACCGCAGAAACCGATACTTATCGCCAACAAATTGTGATTAATCAAGGCCAAGCCGATGGCGCTTTTGTCGGTCAGCCGGTGATTGACGAAAAAGGCGTTATAGGCCAAATTGTCGCCGTAGGTAAAACAACAAGCCGCGTGTTACTATTAACCGATGTCACTCATTCTATTCCGGTTCAGGTTTTGCGTAATGATGTACGCGTTATTGCCAGCGGAACCGGGCATTCCGATGAATTGACTTTAGATAATGTTCCCCGCTCAGTCGATATTGAAAAAGGTGATTTATTAGTCACCTCCGGCTTAGGAGGACGCTTTGTTGAAGGGTATCCTGTTGCGATCGTTGAAAGTATTTCTCGTGACGGTTCCAATTATTTCGCAATGGTCAAAGCGAGACCACTAGCCTCCCTAGAGCGTTTACGTTATGTGCTGTTATTATGGCCGAGCGGCGTAGACATGGTCAAAATGCAATCCATGTCTCCCGAAGAGGTGAGAAAACTTGTTCAACAACGGCTGGAGAGCCAGGCAAATGCCGCAAGAGTTCATAAAACGCCGATTAATGAAATACCGGAAAATAGACAAAATGAAGGCATTATTGAACCGGAAGTGCCTACCGAACCGCTATCAAATGGCGAACCAATCTCACCGGAGCAACAAGAACATAGGGAAGAAGATTAATGCAATTACGTTTTATTATTCAATGGGCAACCATACTTTGCTTTTTTATTGTTGCAATCATGCTTGAGTTAGCGCCTTGGCCACTAGAATTTCAGCCTTTCAAGCCGGCATGGCTATTATTGGTTTTATTTTATTGGGTGCTCGCTATTCCGGGTAAAATCAGTATCGGCTGGGCCTTCTTATTAGGACTTGTGTGGGATTTGATATTAGGATCAATTTTAGGTACGCATGCATTAGTTTTATCGATTATTTTTTACTTCGTCGCTAAAAACCATCTTGTACTACGTAACCTGTCGCTATGGCTGCAGAGCTTATTGGTGATTTTCGTTGTCTACATAACAAAATTTTTACTGCTTTGTATTGAATATTTTATTAACGGCGCTTTTTTCGATTGGCAAATTATATTAAGTGCGGTCGCATCCGGTATACTTTGGCCATGGGTATTTTTATTAATGAGAAAAGTACGCCGAAAAGTAAAATTACGCTGAACAAACAGAAAGGTAATATGGTGCCCGAAGCCAGACTTGAACTGGCACGCCTCGAAAGGCGAGGGATTTTAAATCCCTTGTGTCTACCGATTCCACCACTCGGGCAAATTGGAGCGGGAAACGAGGCTCGAACTCGCGACCCCGACCTTGGCAAGGTCGTGCTCTACCAACTGAGCTATTCCCGCATTTGACTGTTGACCTAACAACGACGCGTATTCTACGGATTTCCGACCTACTGTCAAACGGAAATTTCAGAATGTGCGTCGATTGACTAAAAATAATTCAATACGGAAAGACATTTCCGCTTATGAGCCGGTTTCGTTGCCGGCAAACCTCCGACAAATCGACCGCACTTTGCTATAATGTTGTCAGTTTAAATTCACTGATTGAGAATAAAAATGCACCAATTATTTGCAACGACATCTCGTGGCTTTGAAGAATTATTAAAAATCGAACTGACCGAGCTCGGCGCTGAAGCCTGCCGCTCGGCACAAGGCGGCGTTCATTTTCAGGCAGAAGACGAAGTGCTTTATCAATGTTTACTTTGGTCGAGATTAAGTTCGCGTATCTTATTACCTATTACAACGACTAAAATTTATAGTGATTTAGATTTATATTCCGCCATTGTAAGCGTCGATTGGCTGGGTTTATTTGATGAAACATCCACTTTTTTTGTGGATTTTAATGGCACGAATCAAGATATTCGCCATTCTCAGTTCGGGGCAATGCGGGTGAAAGACGGTATTGTCGATTATTTTGCGCGAAAAGGAAAAATGCGCCCAAAGGTAGATAAAGTCAATCCTGATGTCAGAATTCACGCTTATTTAAATCGGGAAAATGTGGTTCTATCCCTTGATTTAAGCGGCGAAGCACTGCATTTACGCGGTTACCGTGAAGCAAGCGGCCAAGCGCCGTTGCGGGAAACGTTAGCCGCGGCAATTATATTACGTTCAAATTGGCAGAAGGGAACCCCGCTTGTTGATCCAATGTGTGGTTCGGGAACGCTACTCATCGAAGCGGCACAAATGGAAGCCAAAATCGCTCCGCGTTTATTGCGTTCCGATTGGGGATTTAATCATTGGAAAGGGCACAATTCGATAGCCTGGGAAAAAATTAAGCATGCGGCGCTAAGCTGTGCCCAAAATAGCGGGCAAATCGTCTCTAAACACTTTTATGGTTTCGATCTTGACGGTAATGTACTTGAAAAAGCAAGAAAAAATGCCGAACGTGCCGGTGTGGCGCATTTGATTGAATTTAAGCAAAAGGACGTTGCCGAATTGCAAAATCCTTGTCCGACTGAAATCGGCACTGTCGTTTGTAATCCGCCTTATGGTGAACGCCTGGGCGCAACACCGGCGTTAGTTGCACTTTATTCGATATTTGGTCAGTGTCTGAAAATACACTTCGCCGGTTGGAACGCCTCAATTTTTAGCGGTGAACCAACGTTATTGGATTGTTTACGTTTACGTAGTCATCGCCAATTTAAAGCCAAAAACGGACCGCTTGATTGTATCCAAAAGAATTATCAAATCGCTGCAAAAACATCGCAAAGTGCAGTCGAAAATCTGGAAGTTTCCGATAAATCAATGAGCGTCGCGGTCGATTTTGCTAACCGATTACAAAAAAATCTGAAAAAACTTGAAAAATGGGCGGTTCAGCAGAATTTGAATGCATATCGTTTATATGATGCTGATTTGCCGGAATATAATTTAGCGGTTGATCGTTATGCGGATTATATTGTGGTACAGGAATATGCTGCGCCAAAAAATATTGACGAACGCAAAGCGCGTCAACGTTTATTGGATGCAGTACAAGCCACTTTGACGGTAACGGGGGTTGAAACAAACAAGTTGATTTTGAAGGTTCGTCAGAAACAAAAAGGATCTAATCAATATAAAAAATTAGCAAATAAAGGAGAATATTTTTATATTCATGAATATGGTGCTAATTTGTGGGTAAATCTGACGGACTATTTAGATACGGGGCTATTTTTGGATCATCGTTTGACACGTAAGCTGGTTGGTGAGATGGCTGCGGATAAGGATTTTTTAAATCTTTTCGCTTATACGGGCTCAGCAACGGTTTATGCGGCACTAGGCGGGGCAAAGTCAACAACGACCGTAGATATGTCTAACACCTATTTGAATTGGGCCGAACAGAATTTAATTTTGAATGATATTGACGGTAAACAGCATAAGCTGATTCAGGCGGACTGCCTACAATGGTTAGAAAAATGTCGGCAGGAATTTGATTTGATTTTTGTCGATCCGCCAACGTTTTCAAATTCAAAGCGAATGGAAAATAGCTGGGATGTGCAGCGTGATCATATAAAACT